>Ga0194131_10001168_pt1 | contig 45233 bp, 36 predicted proteins | sample TA2KigO120mmetaG_FD_148631 | JGI IMG/M metagenome (GOLD analysis project Ga0194131, IMG submission 148631) | Freshwater microbial communities from Lake Tanganyika, Tanzania - TA2015053 Kigoma Offshore 120m | ecosystem: Environmental > Aquatic > Freshwater > Lake | place: Tanzania: Lake...
GCATGACTCCACAACCTTCATATGCTTTCTTACTACCTTAGTTCTAGCTCGAGAGATAGCGCCCTTAGGGCCCTAGTTGACCAAGCCGGTCCGAGCAATGCGCTCGATTGTGGCGGCCGCCCGCTGGGCGCTCCGTCCATCTCCCAGATAGGTGCCGAAGCGGCGAAGATAGGCCGATCCATCCCGTCTAGCCTCTTCGAAGCATCCGCTCGCCAGGTAGCCCCGGAGAATGCCGATGAAGGCCTCCAAGTCGTCGCTGTAGACCGCGCTCTGTTTGAATAATTCCAGGGAGTCCGGCTCCCACCGGAACCAGTCGTTGAAGACCAACACCGGCTTCTTCATGGCCAGCGTCTCGAGGAAGGTCAGGGTCGGCGAATCCAGGATCACCAGGTCGGCCAGGGCAAGCAGCTCCACAAAGGACGGCTCCTCGACGACCACCCGGCAGTTGGCCAGCGTCAGGTCCCGAATCAGGTCTCCGAGCGGAAACTCGCGCGGCATCCCGACGTGCTGCTTCACCACGAATTGAAGGGAGGGGTAATCCTTGAAAGTCTCGACGATCCGCCGCTGGATCGCGAAGTAGCGGCTGTCGGATTTAGGGTAGCTGTAAGAAATGTAGAGCTTGTTGCCGGTGCTGCTGGTGAGACAATAAACCACGGTTTTCTTGTCCGGAGCCAAGCCGAGTTTCGTTAGCAGACGCTCCTTTTGCTCCTTGTCTCCGACGGTTTCTCCCAGCAGGTCCAGCGCAGGAGAGCCGATCGGCAAGGGAACCGCCGCGTCCGGATGGTGCCGGCGGCAGAAATCCTCCATGCCCGTTCCGTAGGTCAGCAGATCGTTCACCCCTTCACATTCGGTGTAGGACACGATCGGACAGAGGCGCTCACCGGCCATGCCGTGCTGCATATTGATGACCCGGACTCCCGAAGCATGTGCCGCAGCGCAGACCGCCCTTTGCCAATAAAGCGGCACCTGTGCCGTCAGCAACGCGCCGACATTGTTCTTGTTGAAGAGGGCACGGGCCCGGAGATTGAGCTCCGCGGCCTTGACGAGCAAGTCGGTGAAGACGTGGCGGAGACGGCTTTCGGCGGCCGGCAGGGCATCCAGGCCTTCCCAGAGCAGGAACCGGCGGAAATCCGGGTCGTTGAGCAGCTCGGGCCACAAGCGCTCCGCTTCCTGCCGCAGGGAACGAAGACATTCGTCGAGTCCCGCTTGTTCCTTCAGGCGCACCACTCGAAAGGGATTCAGGGAGGCCACCCAACGACTTCTGCGCGACCAGTAGAGCAGCCGGCAAGCGCCTCGCTCCAGGAGGCCGGCGGAGACCAAGCGGATTTCCCGATCGTTCAAGTCCATGACGAGCAGGCCGGGGCGCCCTGGAGCAGCGCGCCGGCCCAGTGACGAGCAAGCGCCGCGAGCCAGGTCTCGAACAATGGGCCAATAGGCATGGACGGCGGCGGCAAAGCGGTTGCGCGAGCGGCCTGGATTCACCGGGTCACGCAAGGCCGTCGGGACGGTATCGGCCTTGCCGTCAACTGTCCAGGTCCTGAGAGGAATGCCAAGGCCGGCGCAAACGGAGGGCAGCAGCCTGGCAAAGATGGAGGCACGGAAGAACAGAAATGGGTCCAAAGGGATGTCCCGCTCATCGGAGGAAGCGGCAAGGACCTGATCGGGCTTTTCCTTGGCCAAAATCTCTCTCGAGATGATTAGCCGAAGGCTGACCGCGTCGAAGAGGATCTTGAGCGGATAGACGTTGAACCGGGCCGGCTTCAAGCCAAAGCGCTTGGCAGTCTCCGAGCGTTTCTCGAACCAGGCGTCCACATAGTCGCAGAAGCGATCGACTCGCTCGTAGTTCGCGATGCCCGCTTGCGTGATCTCCTCCTCAGTGTAATAGTCATCGGCAAGGGCGAAAGGCAGCCCGGATTTCTCCAGCGCGTATGCGGCCTCCGGGGCGAGTGCGATGAATTTGGGAGACTGCTCCAACTCGCGCAGCCGCTCTATATCTGAGCCGGATTCGACGAAGACGAGAGTGGAAGAATCGGTGCCCATCGTTACTTGGCCAGGGACCCTTCGCCGCTGATGGCATCCACCAGGCCGACCGTCTTCACATAGTCCTGCAGGTCGCACCCGGGATACGCAACAGGCTTGCCGTTCCTGACGGCTTCCAGGAAACATCTGGCCTGTTCGTAAAATCCCATCTTGAACCGCTGGTCCTCTTCCGACAGTGGAAGGGCCTCCTCGCGGCCTCCCCGGAAGATCGCCTTCCCCGATTCGAGAGGCTGGATCAGGCAGCAGAGCCCATCGGCATAAAGCGTCACCCGCCAGCGGCCCGGGGCGTACCAATGGGAAGTGTATTGTCCAATTACACCGCTTGTGAATTGCAACATCGCGGCATAGCCGCGGGGGGCTTCCACCCCGACCTGCGCCGCGGCGACCGAGGCCACGCCCCCCCCGAGATAGCGCAGCAGATCGATGCAATGGACGCCGTTCATGTAGATCCAGCGCTCGACCACGCGCGGCGGATGGTGCTCGAGCAGGTCGGTGAGGTCTTCCGGAGCGTGGACTTCAATACCCCTGACGCCCCCATGCTTCTCCGCCAGGCGAAGGGCCGCATTGATGTTGGAATAGAAACGGCGGTTCATGCCCACCATGTGAATGGCCGAGGATTGGGCGGCCACATCAGCCACTTCGCGTGCCTCCGCCAGAGAGAGGCCCACCGGCTTCTCCAGGAAGACGGCCTTCCCCGTCCGGAGGCAGGTCTTGGCAACGCCAGGCAATTCCAGGACGGTGGTCGTCACCCAATAGACATCAACATACGCTTGGGCGATCAGGTCCTCGGCGCCGGCATAGACCTCCGGGATGCCAAATTCGGCTCCAAATGCCTGGCTCGATTCGTGACGCCGGCCGCAACAGGCCTGGAGTTTCACCCCGGGGAATAAACGAAGGACGCGGGCATGTTCCCGAGCGATCCGCCCGACCCCGACGAGGCCGATGGCTAGGGTGTGATTCGTCCGCTGTCCCATGCGCTAGGCAATCGCCCAACGAAATGCGGTGTTCGTGGCGTCCAGTGTGAGCGGAAGGGCAACCGGCAGGTGTCCGCGGATGCTGGAGAGCCTCAGCGCGGCGTAGAGCTCCAGGGCCTTGAAGGCCTCGTCGCCGGAGGACGACACCGGCTGGGCTCCCAGCAGCTCCGCTATGGCGCTGCCGGTCTCCTGAATGACATCGAAGGCGCGGCCGGGGTCAAAAGAGACCTGACGGACGGCGGTGTCGTAGCGGAAGAGAGGCTGGCCTTTGTCTTGCTCCGAGCGGGCCGCGACCGACCATTGATTCGTGGCCTCGTCGATGCACACCGTCCCATAACTACCCACCATTTCCACGATCCCCGGAACGCCGAGATCCTCCGATAGGTCGATGACGAGCCGGCATCCGTTCGTGAACATGACGACGCCAAACCCGCCCGGATCATTATATTGCGCACCGCGTGGATTCGGATGGCCCTGCGGCGACACCCATCCGACGGCACTCTCAGCCTCCGCTCCCGTCAGGAAGCGCGCGAGATCGAGAAAGTGGCAGCCATTACCGCCGAGGCGCCCGCCTCCCATGCGAACATTGATTTGCCGGAGCGGGCCGATGATCCCGTTGCCGACCGCCTCCTTCAAATGGACATACCCGGGATGGTAGCGACGGCCATGGTTGACGGCCAGTCGCGCACCGGCGTCGCGACAGGCCTTGACCATGTCCCAAGCTTCCAACAGGCCCGTTGCCATCGGTTTTTCGCAGAGTATCCGGGGCACCCCGCCGCGCGCCGCCGCACAGGTGATGGAGGCGTGCGTATCTGCCAGCGTAGCCACAATCAGAAGATCGAGCGTCTCTCTGTTCAACAAGTCCTGCCAACTTGTATAACTCAGCGCTGTCCCTTCGAATGGCGAGCTTTTGCCGGGGTCGAGGTCGCAGACCGCCGCAGGCGCTAGGCCGAGCATCTTCAGGGCTTCCACGTGCCGAAGCCCCATGCGTCCAAGACCGACGAGCCCAATACGACATGTCTGATTGACAGCTGACAACGGAATCTCCTGCGGGCTACTGCGGACCCGCGGCGTCGGCGTAGATACTCAAATATTGCATCGCCCTCGGCGCTGGGCTACACTTGCCAGCCACACTTCATCAGAGGCCATCGTGCAAAGCCGCAAATACGTTGCAATTGAGTTCGCCTTCATCCTGGGAAACCTCTTCTTTGTTCTGCTCTTTTGCCTCGATCGGTGGGGCCCTCATGCTTTTTCCCTGGAAGGCTATCAGACCTACAACGCCGAAAAGCTCATTGCGACGCTCTACCTAATCGCGATGCTCGCCTTTTATGCGTTCCGATGGCTAAAGCCGGGAGAAGACATCGTTTCCAGGCTGACTCTCGCGCATAGCTCTATTTTGGCCACCCTGCTCACCCTTGAACTTCTGTTTTTTGTCGCCCCTTCGCTGGCTCCGTCGGCACTCGCCAAGCTCTCGCCCAGATTCAATACAGAGCTGCAAACACTTCGCGCGAATGTGTTGGAATACCTACCGGACAGCCCCTGGGTTAAATTCAAACCGTTGACGGCCGTCCGTGACTTATACGCCGACCAGGACATGGAGAAAGGATGGCTCACTGACACCCTGGGCTTCAAGAACGAACGGGACATTGCCTCACGTCCGGAGCTTGTCGCCCTTGCCGTCGGAGATTCCTTCACGGAAGGCATGGGAGTGGCTGTCGATAAAACTTGGACGGCCCTGCTCACCAGGCAGGGATACCCCATCTATAACCTCGGGGTGCAGGCCTACGCGCCCGTGCAACTGGTCGGTGCTTTGGAGCAATTCGGCGACCGCTTTCGAGTGAAACTCGTCATCTTTGGCTATACACCGGGGTTTGAAAGCAGAAATGAATCTTTCGTGCGATCCAAACCCGGACAGGGAGGGTTTGTTTATCGTGGCGGAGTTGAGCGCATTCAAAGTTACCTGGACGAAGCGCGCTTGAGAGAGACTCGGTTTTTCCCGACCATGAACGCGCTCGTTGACTTGACCAAGTCCTACTTCGGAGGAAGGTTCAAGGACATGAAAGAGCGGCTGACGGCTTCGCCTTGTATGGCCAGGGGCGAGCCAGCCCTTGCAGTCTACTGTCGGGAAATCACCACTGCCGCCAAGCAGGTCTTCGACACCCATTCGATCGCCTGGCAGATGACGACCGACGCGCTTCTGCGAGCGAAGCAACTCGCCCGGCAGCAGGGAGCTGAATTCGTCGTCCTCCTTTATCATCACCGGGGCTTCATCTATTACGAAAAAGTGGTTGCCCCCCCTGGCCCTCCCACTACGAATCCGTGGCAAGCAATGCCCTCAAGGACTTTTCCCGGAAGAACAGCATTCCGGTCATCGACACCTATCAGCCATTTGCCGCCTATCTGCAGAGCCTTCCGCGACCTCTCCGTATCGAAAAGCTGCCCTTTTTCCGACACGATGGGCATATGAACGAGATTGGACAACGTCTTGTTGCTGAGACCGTCCTAGACTATATCGAGAGCCGTGAGCATACGACTGTAATTCCTACCAAAACAAAGTGATGAGTCACGCAAAATGATGTGAGAGTCTCCGCTCCAGTAGTAAACCCGCAAGTTTCAGCTGAGCATCCCCATCAACGTCGATCGAGTCCAGCGGGCTCATCAGAAACGGGACTGTCTTCCCGCCCCAGGGATGATTCGCCGTCTCAATCAGCTCGGTTTTGACGATGTAAATGGCCCCGTTCACGAAATAGAAATTCGGATACGTCTGCCGGCCCTTCCAGCGTTCTTCTGCTGACAAGGCCAGGTGCATCGTCCCCTTCTCGAACCAGGCCATGTCGCAAGGATGTTCGAGCGGCTCCGAGACGCTGACGACACTGTCTGCGTCTTCTTTCAGAAACAGCTCGATCGCGGCGTCTACGTGAGCCGCAGTCCGGAGCGGCGAGGTCGGTTGCAGCAGCACCACCGCCATCGGCCGGTATCCTTCGGCCGACTCCAGCTGCCCGACGGCATGCCTGATCACCGCCATCATCGGCGCATCGTCCCCGGCGAGTTCGGCGGGCCTGAGGAACGGCATCTTGAGCCCGAGGCGCCGGCCGGTCTCCGCGATTTCCTCGTCGTCGGTCGAGAGCAACACCCGGTCGAGACGACGGCTCCCGAGAGCCGCCTCGATGGTATAGTCGATCAAGGGCTTTCCGGCAATTGATATGAGGTTCTTCCGCGGGATTCCCTTCGATCCGCCACGCGCCGGGATCAATCCGAGGAAGCGGCGCTCAGCGTTCACCGGGCCACATCCTGTAAGGCCGTGCGCAGCATCCGCACCCCGAGGCCGACGTCCTCGGCCTTGTGGGCGTCCGAGCTCACGGCCACGAGACAGTTGGACTCGAGACAGTGCCGAAGCACCCGCTCGAAATGCTCGGCCGGAAACCGGCCGTTGAGCTCGATGGCCACGCTGTGCTGCTTTGCCGCCTCGACGATCGCCCGGATCGCGCTGTCCGGGAAGGGCACGGTGTAATGTTCGAGAAAGACCCTTCCCAGATGCCCTACCACCTGGGCGCGCCCCCGCTCGATCATCGCCAGCGTCGCCTCGACTTCCACATCCACCGCGCGGGACGGCTCGACCAGGTTCCAACTGACAAAGACCTCTTCATCCGGCTTGGCCGGCAGGCGATGGAGCGAGCCGACGACGTAGTCGAGGGAGGCCGCCGTCTCCTCAGCGAGGTCGATCTCGCCGGCCAGCGTCGTGATCTTCACCTCAAGTCCCCGGAAGACCCGCATCTCGGGACAGATCCGGACGGCCTCCCGGCCGATTTCGTCCAGATAGGCGGGCACGTAGGTCGAGGTCCGCCTGGCGTGGTCGGTAAAGCCGATCTCCCGCAGCCCGCTGGCCTTGGCCAACTCCAGCACCTCCGCCACAGTCATGCGGCCGTCGGTGTAGGTGGTATGCAGGTGCAGGTCCGTGAGCGGGACGTCCCGCAGCAGGGCCTCCGCCTCGCAAAATGGCAGCGCCCCTCGCTCCCCTTGTATGGATTCGCCACCCTTCATCCGAGCAGGTTGCGGACGTGGCCCGCGCGGCCGGTGACCCCGGCCTCCTTGAGGGCCTGATAGGCATCCGCCTTTACGTAAACGTAGTCCAGGTACATGATGGCGACGACCGGCGGGCAGCCGCCGAAGCGGACCTTCTCGCCGGTCAGGAAGTTCTTCACCAGCGCATCCACCTCGTTGTAGCCCGCCGCGGTCCGGACGATGTTCGTCGTCGAGAAGCGCGCGTTGAACTCGAAGACCTGGGCGCGCCCCTTGGCCAGACGGCACTGGATGTTGATGGGGCCGGCCGTCTTCAGGGCGCAGGCGATCGCCTCGCATTGCCGTTTCAAGTCGGGGAAGTCGTCCAGGAAGATACGCCGCGAATCGCCCTTCTCCAGCTCGCGGCGCATGCAGACGACACCGAGCACGTCATGGTCGGTGGCGACGGCCACGCTGTTGGTGAACTCGCCCTCCATCTCGGGCACGAACTCCTGGAGCAGCGGCTCCCATCCCAGGTTGACGATATGATCCACGGCCTGCTGCAGCGTCGCCTCGTTGCTGACGACCTGCACGCCGCGCGAGCCCCAGACCGAGCGAGGCTTGACGACCAGCGGGAATCCTAGCTCCGCGACCGCCTTCGCCTTCTCCGCCGCTCCATAGCTGCGCAGGAACGGGAACCCATTGGCCGACAGAAACTGTTGCGTTTCCAGCTTGTCGTTGGCGATGCGGATGAAGTCTGGATCGCCGATGACCGGCACCACGTCTTGCGCCCGGAGCTTGCCGCTGGCTGCCGAGAGGTAGGGGAGCTCCGCGTCGAAGCCGGGGATCAAGGCTTGGACGGATTCCCGCTTGGCGATGTCCAGGATGGCGTCCAGGTACTTGCCGTCGGGCCCTTCCTTGGGGATGACATAGCCCTTGTCGGCCAGCAGCAGCCCCGCCGAGGCAGGAAAGATATCGGTCGCCACGATCCGGTAGCCTCCGGCATGGCGCAGGGAATGGATGATGTTCACCCCGCAGGCCGACCCTGCTCCCGTGACCAAGACTGTCACCGGTGTCCGGCTCATCTTCGACTCTCATACATGGACGGCCAAGGACCGCTGCAGGCCCGTCCCGAACCCGACTGGCTCATAGTCGATGGCCGCGCGGGCCTTCGAAATATCCAGAGAGAAGCCCGTCTCCTCTTCCTGCGACCCGTCGAGCTCAACACGTCCCCCGACCGCCGCCGTCACCGTTTCGGCAATATCCCTGGCCGTGTAGGGGTGTCCGCCGCCGACGTTGAAGACCCCCGCCGTTCCCTGAAACGCAAGGAGGGCGCCGACCACGTCCTCGACCCACACGATGTCCCTGATCCGACGGCCTTGACCGTGCACGCGTATCACTCCTTCGCGCCGCGCATCGCCGAGAAACCGGGCCACGACGTTGTCGCGGTTCAACGACTCCGGTCCGTACACCGCCGCGATCCGAAGGACCGCCAGCCGCAGCCGGCCGTCGAGGTACCGCTGACACAACTCGTCCGCCTCCTGCTTCGAGCGTCCGTAGGCGTCCCTGGCGCGAAGCGGCGTCTCCTCCCGTAGCGGGCCCGGGCGTCCGTCCGAGGCCGCATAGACGTCCTGGCTGGAGGCGACGATCACATCGGATATCCCGGCGGCCAGGGCTTCATCGAGCAGGTGCCGCGTCCCCTCGACGTTCACCGCACGCATCTCTTCCGGGGTGGCGCGCCGATGGTTCAACAGGCCGGCGAGGTGAAAGACCACCTCGACGCCTTGCAGGGCCTCGCGCACGGCCTGCCGGTCCCGGATGTCCCGGGGGGCTTCCGGCGTGCGGAACAACCGGACCCGCACGCCGGGGATTGCGCCGAGACGCCTCGCCAGCGCCAGGCCGATCAAACCGGAATTGCCGGTCACGAGCGCGTTCATTCGAACAACATGTCGAGCGTGATCAGGGAGTCTTTGGGGACCATGCGCTTCACGGTCCGTCCGAGCAGATAGGGCAGGAGTTCGGCTCCAAGCCCCGTGCCGGGACGCTTCAGCGTCACGTGTTCCCGCGCCAGCACCGTCCCGGCCGGAAGGTCCGCACCCGCGACGAGGCTGCGCCGCATGGCCTTGCGGTTGGCCAACTCCACGGGGAGCGGCCGCTTGACCTCGGAGCCGAGCGCCTGCTCGACCCGTCGGATGTCGGTGACCATCTGCGCGAATTGTGGTGGATCGAGCGAGGCGGCATGGTCCGGTCCCGCCATCGCGCAGTCCAGCGTGAAATGCTTTTCGATGACCTTGGCGCCCCGGGCGACCGCGGCCACCGCCACGGCTGTGCCGACCGTATGGTCTGAAAAGCCCACGATGCAGTCGAACGCCAGGGCCAGGGTATCCATGACCCTGAGGTTGGCCTCCTCGTCCTTGATCGGATAGTTCGTCACACAGTGCAGCAGGATGATCGACGGGCATCCGGCCTGCCGGAGCGTCTCCAGGGCCCGCTCGGTCTCGGAGAGGGTGGCCATGCCGGTGGACAGGACGACCGGGACCTTCCGGCAGCCGACTTCTTCCAGCAGGGGAAGGTTGACGATGTCCATGGACGGCACCTTGATCAGCGGCGCCCCGACGGAGACGAGGAAGTCGATGTCGCGCGTATCGTGCGGCGTGGAGAAGAAGAGGACGCCGACCCGGTCCGCGTGCTCCTTGATCTCCCGAAAATCCCGGTGGGAGAGCTGCAGCTTCCTCAGCATCTCGAGCTGTGATTCGGACGCGTCCGTCGTCTGGCGTTGATAGTCGGCCTTAGGTGCCTCGGCGATGATCACCGATTCGGTCGTAAAGGTCTGGAATTTCACCGCGTCGGCCCCGCAGGCTCTGGCCTGCTCTACGAGCCGCCTGGCGAGCGCCGGATCACCATTGTGGTTGACGCCGGCCTCGGCAATGATGAAGCAGGGCGCCTCTCCGCCGACAGCGCGATTCCCGATCACGACCGAATGTGGCACGGCTGTTCCTTCTGATCGCATATGACGCGCCTTAACGGCGAAGCGGACCGGCCGACAGCCTGACTACCAGCCCCGCCTGGGTCTCCAGCGCCCCCCGGCACGTCTGGAGAAGCTCCTCGGCCGACTCCCCGACCTGCTCCCTCCAGAATACGTGGCCGAGGAAGCGCAGTTCTTCGGCCGTCCACTCGAGCCCGAGTCCCCGCACGATCGCCGGCTCGCAGCGACGGACTGCTTCCTCGACCACATCGCCCTTCGCCCACGCCATCAGAATCGGCTTGATCGCTTCGAAGGCCAGGAAGACCCTTTCGTCGAGGACAGTGCCGGGCTGGACTTCCCGCCCGGGCGCCGGGAAGACGATGAAGCGCTCGATGGCCAGCAGGTCCACCGCGCCGGCGGCCAGGTGCTCGAAGGCCTGGCGCGGCGAGGCAATCGTCGGGATGCCGTGTCGGTTGAAGCTCGTGTTCAGGACCGCTGGGACTCCGGCCAGAGCCATGAACTCCTCGATCAGCCTGTAAAATTTCTTGTTGGTGGCGCGGCTCACGCTGTTGGGCCGGCAGGTCCCGTCCACGTGGATGCCCGCTGGGATCTCGCGCTTGGCTTTCTCCGTGGCCCGGAACGCCATCGTCATGTAGGGCGAGCGGTACGTATAGGATTCCAGATATGCCTCCTCGTGCCCTTCTAGGATGGCCGGCGCGAAGGGCATGAACCAGTCCCGCCGCTTCAACAATTGGTTCAGCCTAGCCTTGCTCTTGGGATTTCGCGGGTCCGCCAGCACGGACCGGGCGCCGAGCGCCCGCGGACCCAGCTCGGCTCGTCCCTGGAACCAGCCTACGATCTGTCCTGCTGCCAGGCTTTTTGCCACAAACCGGCATTGCTCCTCCTCGCTGTCGAAGTCCCGGTACGGAAGTCCATACTCTTGGACCAGTCGGCGGACCTCCGCATTGGAGAATTGAGGGCCGAGAAATGGTGTCAGGTAGCTGTAGGAGGGCGCGGCTGCGGCCTTCTTCTCCGCCAGCAGGCTTAATGCCGCGCCCAGGCTGACCCCTTCATCACCAACACCCATCGGCACGAACACCTTCGCGCTGCCGAGCTCGTGGATCCTCCTGTTCGCGCAGACATTATGGAAGGCTCCGCCGCAAAGGACGAGGTTTCTCTTGCCCGTCCTTCGAATCAAGTTCGCTGCGATCTCGCAGAGACAATCCTCGAACACTCGCTGCCCTGCCGCGGCAATCTGCGGCACCGAGTAGAACTTCACCATTTCGACCAACTCCCCCGGCGGATTCGGCTGGTGGAGGGTCTTGTACTGGTCATAGGCGTCAATCCTGACGCGCTTCGGCGAGAGGGGCGACTGTCCAGGCCGTTCGAGCAAGACCCGGACGTTCATTCCGTCATGGTCCATCGCCAGGTGCCGCCTCAGCTCCTCGCACAATTCATCCGGCGGTTCCACGTAGGAGGCCAGGCCCATCAGCTTGCCGTGATCCACGAAATTCAGATAGCCCACGAGCTCGCAGATGTATCCGTGGAAAAGGGTAAGCCCGTGGGCCCCCTTGGACGATTCCGATGAGACGACCCGGCCGTCCTCAAAGACTCCCCAGGTGGAATCCGCATGCTGTGCCTCGTCACCCCCTCCATCCAGCGTCAAAAAGCAGCCGTCCGCAAACGGGCTTGTCATGATCGCCAGATAGGCGTGCGCCTTGTGGTGGGAGACGAAGTGGACGCGCCCTTGTTCGGCCAGCGCCTGATAGGGCTCGCACTTCATGAGCGAGTAGAAGAATTCCAGGGCAGCGGCCACGTTGACCCGGTTTGGCATCCCCCAGACCCACTGCGCGACGTCCCGCGGAGCGAGCCCGAACTGGTGCAGTCCCAGGAACAACGCCCGCTCGGGAAACCGCGAACAGGAATCGTGCATGACCTGTGAGATTTTGGCCTCCTCGTACGAGTAGACTCGATCGCCGGCAAGCAGACTGCAGTTGACGTCGTGGCCGTGGCCGATCGTGAAGGGGAACGGGTAACAGGAGGCGATGATGTCGGATGCCACGGCGGGGCCTTGGTCTTCCGGGCTAGATCATGCTGGCTAGGATGGTCGTGATGTCTTCGACGGAGATCGGGACGGGGTTGAAGTCGATGGCGGCCTTGAGCAGCACGGCCTGCTCCGCCAGGAACCGGACGTCCTGCCGGGAAATGCCGAAGGGTGTCAGGGAGCGCGGGATCCCCACCTCGTCGTAGAGGGCGGTCAGGCGTCGGTGAAACTCGGCCCCCTTCTCCTTCGGGTCGAGTCCCTGCGGCGCCCCGTCGATCAGGCCGTACAGTTCCTCGTATAGGGTGCAGCCGCGCTCCACGTTCCAGCGCACGATCGTGGGCTCGAATACCGCATGGGCCAGCCCGTGCGGGACACGGTAGTGGACCCCCAACGGATAGGACATCGCGCCCGCCGGCCCGGGCGCGGAATTCATCAGCGCGATCCCCGAGTAGTAGGCGCCCAGTTGCATGGCCTCCCGGTGATCCAGGTTCTCCGGCTCTCGCACGACTCTGGGCAGCGCCGCAAACACCAGTCTGAACGCTTCCCGCGAAAACACCCGCGAGGCGGGCGTCGCCTTTGTCGCGACGAAACTCTCGATCGCCTGCATCAGGGCGTCCACCCCCGACGCGACGGTGACGCTTTTCGGACAGGTCACGGTCAGGAGCGGGTCCAGGAACGCGGCCTTGGGCAGGTAGAGGGGCGTGTTGATGCCGAACTTGCGCTTCTCCTTCGACTCCGTGAAGACCGCGTTTGGCGTCACCTCGGCCCCGGTGCCGGCGGTCGTGGGCAGAGCAAAGACCGGCACGCCCGGTTGCTTGACGAGGTTGTATCCCCGATACTGGAGGGCCTTCCCGGGATTCGTGACCAGCACCGAGAGCGCCTTGGTCAGGTCCAGCGAGCTGCCGCCCCCGAAGCCGATCAGGCAGTCGAACGGTTTGCCGGCGAGGCGGTCCCGGCACTCGTCCAGGTAGTCGTAGTCCGGCTCGCTGACCCGGTTGACGAGCTCGTGGACCAGCTCAAAGGAGGCGGCGAGCCGATCGCGCAGCTTCACGAACGTGGGGTTGGCGGTCACGCCCCCATCCACCACCAAGGCGACCCTTCGGAATCCGGACTCCTGCAGCACGTCCGGCAGCCGCCCGCTGACCCCGCGGCCCACGTGCACGTGGGTGTGCAACGTGAATTGAAAGAGCCCGCTGTCAATCGACTCCATGCCCAGCCTTTCCCATGAATTACTGTACGGCTTCCAGAACAGCCTCCTGGCATGCCCGGATTTCCGACGGTTCCAGCCGATAGGCTTCAATGATGTATGTGGCCTCGGGAAAGTCGGGGAGCAGGCCCATGAACCAGGCCTCGCGGCCGAAGGGGAGGTTCTGGTCGGATTTACCGTCGTTGTCGCTTAGATGAAAGGCGCGCACGTAGGGGGCGACCCGCTCCACCAGCCGGCGGGGCTCGAAACCGAGCGACGCCGCCGTGACCTTCAGGTGTCCCACATCGAGGAGGAGGCCGAGATTGGGGGCGCCCACGTCATCCATCAACCGCAGGATGTCCTCCGCTGTGCTGGCGAACAGGAACCGATTCTCCCTCTCGATCAGATTGAAGGGGGCCACGACGTGGTTTTCGATGAGCAGCGAGACGCCCGCCGCGGCGGCGTCCCGCGCCAGCTCCGACACGCTCTCCACGAACAGCTCGTAGGCGCGCCGGACGTCCCCGTGGACCAGATGGGTCTGCGGCTGCCCGAGATCCTCGGGCCTGGCGTTCATCGCGGCGCCCGCGTGGACGCTGAAGAACGGGGCCCCAACCTCGGCGGCCAGCGCGATAGCCGTCCGACTGTGGTCGCGTGACCTCTGTAATGTGTGTTCGTTCGTGGAGGCGAGGTTCAACACAAACGGATCTCTATGAGGGGGAAAATAGTTATGGACCAAATAATGCATCGGCCTTCGATAGTACTGACGAACCATGTCCAGCATGCCTTCTTCAAACCGCGTCCCCGAGCTGAGCTCCAGATGATGGATGCCGTTGTGGAGACAGCTTTCCAGAATTGGGAACAGCGCGCGCGTTTTAAACGCGCCGGTCGAGATATACACCTGCGGCGTCATCTCGATGTCGCTATGCCACCGTGACGTCCTGGCGCTCCTGCCGGAGGCGTGCACGCCAGAAGTCGAGCAGATCCCGAAGGGTCTGATCGAGCGGAATCTGTGGAGCCCATCCGGTCAATTCTTTGAACTTTGTCGCGTCGCCGACGAGGATCGGAACATCGGACGGTCGCATGCGGGAGGGATCCTGCCGGGCTTCGACTTTCACGCTGGCGAAACCCAAGAGGATCTCCAAAAGCTCCTTGATGGCAGACGCGCGACCCGAGGCAAGGTTGTAGACTTCGCCGGGCACCCCCTTTTGGATAGCCAGCGAGTACCCCTTCACGATGTCCCGTACGTCGGTAAAGTCCCGCTTGGCGTCGAGATTCCCCACATCCAACACCGGTGGCCGTAGTCCCAGCTCGACTTCGGCAATCTGCTTCGCGAAGCTCGCTGCCGCAAAGACCTCTCCGCAGCGAGGCCCGATGTGGTTAAAGGCCCGAGTGCGGACGATGGGGAGCTTATAGCTCTTGTAATATTGAAATCCGAGATAGTCCGCTGCCACTTTGCTCACGGAATATGGGCTCAGCGGACGAAGCGCGTTGGTTTCCCGAACCGGCAGTTCCTCGTTCGAGACCAGTCCGTATTCGTCACCGGTGCCGGCGATCTGAACGACTGGATTGAGCTTGAGGGCCCGGAGCCCCTCCAGGAGATTCAGCGTCCCCAGGACATTGATCGTAAAGGTCTCGGCCGGGCTGTGAAATGAGGCCGGGACGAAACTCTGGGCCGCCAAATGGAAGACCGCATCTGGCCTGCTTTCTTCCAAGCCTCCCAGGACGGAGGTCATGTCCCTGAGATCCGATTCCACCAGCCGGATCTGCGGCAGGAGGTGTCGAACATTGTCCATACGGCTTCTCCATCTGAAGAATCCGTAAATCTCCACCCCCGATTGGCCGATCAGGTATTCGGCCAGGTGGCTCCCTACAAACCCCGTGATTCCGGTAATCAGGACTCGCATAGTCGAGGCTTCTCCTCCAGGGGACCGCGGTTCTCCGCGACGCGCACGATGGCATCCTTAAAATGAATGACGACGTACTGCGCTTCCTCCTCGGACATCTCGTAGTAGAGCGGCAGATTCAACACCGAGGCGGCAATGCGCTCGGCCACCGGAAACCGCGCCCCCTCGAAGAACGGCCGGTACAGCGGCTGCTTGTGGATCGGCAGCGGCCAGGCAATCCGCGTATCGATACCCTTCTCCTTCAGGTAGCCGACAACCTCGTCCCGTTTGTGAAGCAGCACGGGGTAGAAAAACCACGCGTGCCGACGCTCGGGTACCACCGCGGGAAGCATCAGCTTGCCCTCCAGCTCGGCCAGCCGTTTTGTGTAGAAGTCGGCGATCTCGGCTCGCCGCCGGAGCACCTCGCTGAGCCGCCGGAACTGCGCCAGCCCGACGGCCGCATGAAGGTCCGTCATCCGGTAGTTGTGTCCGAGCACGGCATGATGGTACTTGTTCACTGGATCCTCGCCCTGGTTGCGGAGAACCCGGGCGAGGTCGGCTAGCTTCTCGTCGTCGGTGAGGACCATGCCGCCTTCCACCGAGGTGATCACCTTGGCGGCATGGAAGCTCACCGTGCTCATGACGCCGAAGGAGCATAACCGCCGCCCCTTGTATTCCCCCCCGAGCGAGTGCGCGCCGTCCTCGACAAGAGCGAGTCTGTGCTCGCGCGCAATCTGGCCCAGCGCATCATAGTCGGCGGACTGGCCGCCGTAATCGATGGGCATGATGCACTTGGTCCGCGACGTGATGCGCCGCCTGACATCCTCCGGATCCAGGTTGAACGTCGTCGGGTCCACGTCGGCCAGCACCGGCGTGGCGTGCTGGTAGAGCACGGCGTTCGCCGTCGCGATATACGTGAGCGCCGGCACGATCACCTCATCGCCCGGCCCGATGTTCAACGCCTTGAGGGCCACATCCAGGGCCGCCGTACCGCTGCTCACGGCCACCGCGTACTTGGCTCCGACGTACGCGGCCATCTCCCGCTCCAGCCGGCTCACCTTGGGTCCCATTGTGACCCAGGTGGACCGGATTGTGTCGGCTACCTCGTTCTCCTCCTCTGAGCCAATGCACGGAACCGCCCAGGGGATCTTCTTGGACAGCTCCCCGAAACAGACCAGATCGCAAACCTGTCTCCTGTCGTTGACCACCGGGACGTGCCGAATCTTGAAATTCATGAGGCCGAAGACCAGCTCTCGGGGCACACCTTCGTCGGCTGTTACGGGATCGGCGGTCATCACGGTCCGTACCGGCTCGTCCAGCGTGTGCCCGTTCAGGATCGCCCGCCGCAGGTCCCCGTCGGTGACCAGGCCCAGAAGCTGCCGCTCTCCGTCGACGACCAGCGCCACGCCCAGGCCGCTCTTGTCGATGAGGCTGAGCGCCTGCCGCAGGCTGGCTTCGGGCAGTACCAACACACGCTCAAGCTGTCTGTTCAAGAGATCCCTTTCCCGCTCCGGTTTCAGCCGACGCTCAGGGTTCACGGAGCACACGGACGAGATGTTCCGCGGTCCGGTTGATCTTTTCCTCGTCCATCTTGATGAAGATCGGAATCGCGATCGCGCTTCTGAGCAGGTCCTCGGATCGACGCCACAGCTTGCCCGGATCCTTTCTCCGATAGCCCTTGACTGCCGAAAAGATATGATCCCACGTTCCAGCAAAGTGCCACTTCATCGCCTCCGGCAGGATCTTGAATCGGATCCCTCTTTCAAAGAGCCGTTTCGCCGCCCGGCTGGCTACCTCAGGATTTTCCAGGAAGAAGACTAGCGTGTCACCGGTCTCGCCTGCCTCGTCGGCGAATTCCCGGAAGCTGATCGTCCGGATCCCGCGGAGCGCGTCCTTGATGCGCGCCTTGTTCTCCTGCTGCCGCTTCAAGGCCTCGTCGAGCTTGCGGAGCTGGACCAGGCCGACCGCACCCTGCAGCTCCATCATCCGGTAATTGAAGCCGGGCATGGACCTCGTGTCTTCACCCCGTGGGAAGTTCGGGTTGCTCTCGTGGCCGTGGTCGGAATAGGCGCGCGTCCGTAGGAATAGCGCCTCCTGATCGGTCACCACCATGCCGCCTTCACCCGTGGTCATGGCCTTTCCGAAATCGAAGCTGAAGGTGCCTGCCACGCCCAGGGTTCCCAGGGGCTTACCTCTGAACTGGCCCCCGCAGGCCTGGGCCGTGTCCTCAACCACCGGAACCCCCCGATCCCCGGCGATGCGCAAGATCTTGTCCATCCGCGCCGCGGCCCCCAGCATGTGGACAGGCACGATCACCCGCGTTCTGGGTGTGATCTTCCTTGCAAGGTCATCGGGATCCATATTCAAGGTCCGGTCGATCTCCGTCACCACAGGGATCGCCCCGCACTCCAGGATGGCTTCGACGGTGGCGACGAAGGTGAAGCTCTGGGTAACCACCTCGTCCCCGGGCTTGATCCCGATCGCCGTCAGGGCCACCTTGAGCGCGGCGGTTCCCGAGGTCACCGCCTGCGCGTAGCCCGCTCCGAATTTCCGGGCGAACGCGAGCTCGAACTCCCGGACCTTGAAGACCTTGGCCCGGAGATCGTCGAACCCCATGCGGAACAAGATTCCGCCCCGCGCGAATACCTCGTCGACCGCGCGACGCTCTTGATCATCGATCAGCTCGAACCCCGGCATCAGGCTCTTTCCTTTCGTCTCGAATCCGCCCGCCTCCGATCGAATCTGCGGCGTCCGAATCGGCCGGACCGGCCGAAGCCGCGCCACCGCGCCTCACAGGAATGGCGGGTTGCCTCCAGTGACCGCAATCCTCTGGCCAGTCGTGAAGGAGGACAGCGACGACACCAAAAAGACGACCGCCTTGGCGACGTCGGTCGTGGTCGCGTTGCGTTTCATCGGGGTGTCGTTTTGCATCCCCTTTACGAAGACTTTGGGCAGGTGCTTTACCAGGTCGGTCTCCACCAGACTGGCGACGACCATGTTGACTTGGATGTTGTGCGGGGCCAGCTCGACGGCCAGACTCCTGGTCAGTCCGGTCAAGGCGCTTTTCGCCACCACGTACTTCGATTGGTTGGGCGGCGGGTCGTCCGTGGCCACGCTGGAGACGTTGACGATCTTGCCCCCGCCGTTCTGGAGCATCAACGGCACGACCCCCTGGCAGCAGTTGAAGGCACCTTTCAGGATGACGTCGAGATCGCGCTGCATGCGCTCCCAAGTCAGCTCCATGAACGGGATGGGATAAAAATCAGCCGCGGCATTGTTGACCAGAACGTCCACCGTCCGGTACCGCTCGCAGGCTGCCGAGATCATGCGCTGCACCTGCGCACGGTCGGCTACGTCGGCCTGCACCGCGAACGCATTGCCCCCGCCCTCGACGATCTCGGCGACGACGGCTTCGGCCTCCTGGCGGGCCTGCACGTAATTCACCACGATCTTCGCCCCGTAGAGGGAAAGCAGCTTGGCGGTCGTTGCGCCGATCCCCCGGCTGGCTCCCGTGATCACGACGACCTTGTCCTTGAGTCCCAGGTCCGTGTCGCGATCCCGGATCGTCGCCAGCGCCGGCCCTTTGGCGGCCGGCTCGTTGACCTTGACGCTGGCCTTGCCGGTGGCGACCGTCCCGCCTTTCTCCCCGTCTTCCCGGATCGCAATTCCTTCAATCACGCTGCCGGTCGATTGCGACTTGTGTTCCACGGTGCCCGTAAGCCGATAGGGGGTCTCAAGCTGAAGGGGTCCGGTGAATTTGATCACGAAGTCCATCAGGGTCGCGTACTTGCCGGGGAGGCACATGCCGGCGAAGGTCGAAATCAGTGAGGCTGCGAGCAGGTCCGGTGCGCCGGTCTCGCGCAGGTCGTCCGGCAGACGCCCGCCTTTGCCGCCCAGCCCGTCCGTCAGCAGTCGGCGAAACAGCTTGAGACTCTCCGCAGACACCAGGAAATCGAAACCGGCCTGCTGCCCTTTGGTGACCTGGTCGAATTGCCACTCCTGCTCCGACAGGGGCCCGTTCAGGAGCGTCCCGTTTGCAGCCGAACGGGCGGCCGGCCTGCGCGTGGAACTTTCCCGCTTGTCTTTCCCGGTACCGCAGACGACGCGGGCGGTCGTCACGATCGCGCCCGATTCCATATTCTTGATCGTATAGTCCACCTCGGTCGTCGCTCCATCTCCTGCGGGCTCGATGACCTTGGCGCCGAGGGACAGGCGATCGCCCGCAAAGACCGGCTTGAGAAACCGAGCCGCGACCCTGGCAATCGTGCCATTCGGGACGAGGCGGGAGTGGACTGCGACGAGGAACGTGACGGGGAGCATGCCGTGGACGACGATCCGCCTGTACATGGAATGCAGCGCGAAGGCCGCGTCCATGTGCAGCGAGCTACGATCACCCGTCAGCTCGGCGAACCGCTTGACGGCCTCCTGGGTCACCCGGAATTCCAGGTTTGTCTGTGCGGCCACGGCCTCGCCGGCTTTCCCGCCGGACTTCCTAGGCATCCTTCCCCTCGATTGTCACCGTCGCCGGCCTCGGATAAGAAGCGTCGAGATTCCAGGAGAACACCGTCCCATCGCCATCCGGCGAAAATCCCGATTTCTGCCAGAACTCCAGGCACGGCCTGTTCTTCTCAGTGGGAAGGTAGCGGGCCCGCAGAGTCCGGACTTTTTGCGATCGGGCATAGTCGCCGGCAATGGAGAGCATGGCCTCTTCGACCTTTCTCCCCATGACCCTGCAACTCAAGACAAAATCCACGATCGTACCGATACCGTCCTGGACCTCCAGGCTCACGATTCCCGTGAGGCCCGAATCGCCGAATCGATCTACCACCCGGACCGTCCAGAGACGGTGGTTCGGCTTCCCGGCCCACACAAGCAACTCCGGCTCCGTCATCCGCCTGGTCGTCAGATTCATCTGATTGGTCTTGTTCAAGAGTTGCGCGGTCCGTTGCAGGTTGCCGTCATTCAACGGCTCGACTTTGACCGTCACCGCGAGCGAGCGGAGCCATTCCTCCACGGACGCCATCGCCCGCTTGGAGTCTTCCCGCTGAACTTCAGCGGCGTACATCCTGGTCCGGTCCAGATCTTCGCGCGTGACCGCCGGGCTGTTGAAACACAGGAGTCCCCGCAAGGTGCTTTCATAGAGCAGCTTGTCTTCTGGCCATTCGGGCACGAGCACTTCTGGCAAGGCTTCCCGCACGCGCGCTCGCTCGGCCGGACTGTCGTCAATGAAGACGACCGACTGGAGTCCGAGATTCAGGCTTCGCACCAGTTCCACAATGTTCTCGGCCTTGTCGCGCCAGTTGATCCGCCAGCCGACGAAGTCCTCTTGGCGGAGCACCATGTCCGGATGGCACCGGATCGCCTCCAAGACCACCGCTTCGTCGTTCTTGCTGACGATCCCCAACAGAATGCCGCGGCGGGTCAGCGCTTTGAGGGCCCGCTGGAAATCCGAAAAGGCTTCTCCCATTGCGTGGTGGCCGCCGAGCGCCACGTTCTCCCATCCCTGGTCCCCGACGATCCCTCCCCACAAGGTGTCATCCAGGTCCACCAGGACGAGCTTCTTCGACTGGCCTTCCAGACCTCTCAAGGCGGCTTTGACGTCTCGTGCCGCCTCGATGAAGACCTCGTTGCCGAACGCAATCTTGCCCATGTACCAGAGCCGGGGACTGAAGGCGCGCTTGCCTGCGGTCTCGATCCATTTCTGACTGTTGAGAATATGGACGTTCGCGGACTTCTCGAAATTCTCGGCCAGTCTCAGATTCATCCGCATCATCCAGTGTGAGATTCCCGTCCCGGCCTTCAGGTCGAGCAGGCCGAAATCCCTGCAATAGGAGGGGACCGCCCACGTCGGCACGAAGACGGATTTCACACGCTTACTCAAACCGGCCAGCGCCGCTGCATATTCGTCCACCTCCTCCAACAGGCGTTCGGAGGGCGCGGTCTCATATCGCAGCACGGGCCCGAAGGACGTGATCACTCCCTGAGGCCGGGTCCAGACGACGGCGAAGTCCGGATCGCCTCGCCAGCATTCCAGATCGTCCTGAAGCAGGACCGGCATGACCTGGCCGAACGGCGACAGGACCGCCTCCACGTTCGGGGCCTCCTCGTTGTTCTTCAGACAGCCCGCGAAGTTGCTCGCGTTGAAGTCGGACACGATGACGCCGCGATGGGTCCGGGAAGTCACGTCTACTTTCGCTCCAACAGCGTTGCGATGTAGTCGGTCAGGGTGGCGACGGTCGCGAAGGGATTCGCTTTCAGCGACATCGCTTCGTCATCAGCCAGGTTGACCGACACGCGAAACTCTTCCTCGATCTTCTGTTCGACCGCTGCGATCAGATTGACCAGCCTGAGCGAGTCCATCTCGCCCGACTCTCCCATGAGGACCGTGTCCTCTGATTGTTTGAGCTGTGCCTCACGGGGAAGAACTTGGTTGGCTTCCGCGATTCCGGCAAATACGACCTGCAGCACCTTGTCTTTCGTCGTCACCGCCGCGACACCGTCTCCGCCGTTTCTCCTCTCGAATAGTAGCCGAGCGAGCGAAACTTGGCCTCCTGATAGGAATCCCCGTAGATGGTAAACCGTGGACATACGGCGCCGCGGCGGTTTGCGAACTTCTCGTCCACGAGCAGGACGTATCTGATGCCCCGCTTCTGCAATACGTCGATCTGCTCCGGGCGATGGCTGCCGTTGGGAAAAGCGTACACGAAAAGCGGCACCCGCAGGCTTCGAGAAAAGTAGTCGAAGCACCGGTCCAGGTCGCTCTCGAAGAACTCGTTGCTCTCAAATTCCATGGATTCATGCGAGTAGGAATGGGCCCCGATCTCGTGGTTCCCGGAAGCCTGGCGTACGTCTTCGAGGTTCATCATTCTGGTCATGGTCCAGTCGCCCGCCCGTTCCATGAGCCGGGCCACCGCCGGCCATAGGGAGGCGCGCTCACACGCGGGGCGTGATTTCAGGAACCGGCTCAGGGCAACCCCGTACCTCGTCTTGCTGTCTGCGTCATCTCCCGCGAGGCGATCTGAAAATCCCGGCAGCTGAAGCTCATCGATCAGACTCCGGGGTGCGCTGTTGAGAAAATCGACCAACTGGACGTTCCAGGGCGGACATCCGCTCTCCACGCAAGCGGGAATAATATTCTGATTGGCCCTCAGTCCGTGCTTGTGCAGGAGCGGCATCGCGTACTCGACAAAATCGTGATACCCGTCATCAAACGAAATGATCGCGAGAGGTCTCCGCCGTTCGGCGGAGTCGATATCACCGAATCGTACCACCTCGAAGTGACGCTTCAAGAAGGCCAGCAGGTCTTCAAAAATAGCGGGATGCAGCGGACTCCAGAACGGGTTGCGCTCCGGGGAGACGCGGTGAAAATTCAGGACCAGCAGCAGATCGTCTCGGCGAATCCTTCGCAGGAGGCTGGTATCCTTGCTCAACCCGGATAGAAGCGCGAAATACACGCGCTTGAGATGGGACCTTGGGATAAACATTCAGCTGCCCGCTTAGGCCACGGCCTGGCCCGTCACAACCCGTTATCGCCCTGTGCGGCCACGAAATACGAGTTGGCCGCCGTGATCTCGTCCGCCGAGACAGGACGCACCTTGAAATATTCCCGTCTTTCTTTTTCACGAACCTGGATCATGCCCCGACCTCTCAGCGCCATGCCGAGGTCGCGGTTGAAGTGCGGGAACAGGACAAGATCGTACGCGTGCTCCCGAGCGTATGCCTGTACGGCGTGGACCAATGGACCAAGAGCCGAACCGCTGACCGGGTCTCCCCACAGATCCAGACACTCGACAACCCGAAGATTCAATCTGTTGGTCTGATTTACCCGGCACACCGCATACCCGATCAGCCGGCCCTCCCAATAGCAGGCAAACAGCTTCTTCGCGAAATCCCGATTCGCAAAGCAGAACCAGTTGAGCGTCCGTGCATCGCGGACGTTGGTGTTACGGTAGCGGTCTTTGGTTCGCTCCCATAGCTCGTCGAAGCCGTGATCGGCCTCATGTAACTCCTTGACATCCATTCCCACAGGTCGATCGCCTACGGACCGCAGCCGTACGGCCTGGATGACGGTCACGGCACGAGCCAGCGCGAAGCCCAGACCTTTGAGGATGCCTGGTGGATGCTTGAACCGCTCTGCCAGGAGTGCGCTCACGATGCGCTGACTGTTAATACAGACGATCGTTCGACGACGATCCTCCTGGGGCAGCCGCTCGAACTTCAAGGCTTTCAGCACGGCGATCGTTGCGTCACCCGGCGTCGTGCAGAACAGCATGGTTTGCTTCGAAGCGTTGATGACCTTGAAGAAGAGGCTGAGGCTTTCGCTTCGGTGCTCCGGCAAGACCCTCCAGGTCGTCGCAGTGAAGACGGTTTCGTCCTTTCCGGATCGCCTGAACTTTGCCGGAATCATCCCGCAGAATCCGACGATCCCGCCCTGACTTCTGAGAACCCATCCGCGTTCCACGTTTTCCGCGAACGCGGGGTTGTGTTCCCACCATAATCGGAAACGCCTCAGCCAGAACGGCCGCGTCTCGGTCCCACCGGAGAAGGCGGCCAAAAATTCGGACAGATCCTCGTACAGATCGGTCGTGACGGGGCACGCAAGAGCCATAGTGACAGCGGTGAATGGGTTACGCGAACGCCGATTGAGAGAATGCGTAATCTCGGCGATGGGCCTGATCCCGCATCATGCGGAGCCAGACCTCGAAGGTCAAAAGAAGCCACAGGCGGTTGCCATGGTCCCTATCCCCTTCTACGTGCTCGCGCACCATGCGGGCGACAAACGACGGCTCGAGATATTCACGGGAAAGGGCGGTTGGGGACAGGAGGAGATCCTGGACATAGTCGCGCAGCTCCCCTCTGAACCAGGCTCCCAGCGGAACACCGAATCCCCGCTTCCCGCGTCGAAGAATCTGCGCCGGGAGCAGGTCGGCAAACGCCGCTCTCAACACGTACTTCGTCGTTCCCCGGCGAAATTTATACTGATCGGGCAGCGCGGCGGCGTACTCGGCCAGGCGGTGGTCCAGAAACGGGGAGCGGCCTTCCAGACCATGAGCCATGGTCGAGCGATCCGCCTTCACGAGCAGGTCATCGGGAAGATATGCCATAAAATTAACGTACAGCACTTTGGACAGCGTGGAGAAGCGGGCCGTCCGATCAAACAACTCTTGCGGATATCCGATTCCGACAGTGTCGATCCCCTCGAACACCTCCGGGCGAAGCAGCGCGCAGAGGTCGCGATCAAAGAACGCGGTCCAACGACGCAACCGCACAAACAGCGGGTCCGACGCGGCCGAGAAAAATCGCTGCGCCCGCCGCAGCCAGTGGTGGTACTGCTTCGGCTCCGGCAGCATCCTCAAGACCTGGTTGGCCAGACGCGATAATCCGGGCGGCAGGCGCTCCGCCGCGACGCTGGCATGAAAACGAAGGTACCCGGCGAACAGCTCATCTCCCCCGTCGCCGTTGAGCGCCACGGTCACATGCTCCCGCGTCAACCGGGACATGATGAACGTAGGGACGGTGGACGGATCCCCGAAGGGACCATCATGCTGCCAGACCAGCGGCTCGATCAGGTTGATCGCTTTGGGTTCGACGATGAACTCGGTATGTTCGGTCCGAAAATGATCGGCCACGATCCGCGCGTATCGCGTTTCGTCGAAATCCGGATCCCCGGTGAACCCGATGCTGAAGGTTTTCACGGGACGGTCCATGAGGCGGCTCATGAGACCGACGACGATGCTCGAATCGATCCCGCCGCTCAGAAACGCCCCGATGGGCACGTCGGAGACGAGCCGCTTACGGACGGCCTCGGTCACAAGGCTACGAACCCGATCGGTGGCCTCGGCGAATGACGGAGTCCTCCACGGCGCAGGAGCAAAGTCGAGGTCCCAGTACCGCCACATGTCCATCCGTCCATCGGGACCGACGGTCATGGCGTGTGCGGGCTCCAATTGACGGAGCCTTTTGTAAAACGTCTGATCGGATGGCGGATAGCCGAATGTGAAATAAGTCGATAACGCCTCCGCTGACGGTTCCCCGGGAATCTCCGGGTTCCGGAGCAGCGCCTTTACCTCGGAGCCGAATACGAACGAGGCCCCGACTCGCGCATAGTAGAGTGGCTTCTTCCCAACCCGGTCACGCGCAAGGAACAGCCGCTTCTGGCGCTCGTCCCACAGGGCGAACGCGAACATTCCCTCCAGCTCCTCCAGGCACTTCTCTCCGAGCTCCTCGTAAAGATGGAGAACCACCTCGGTATCGGAACCAGAGCGGAATGCATGGCCTTGCGCCTGCAGTCTCGTACGCAGCTCTCGGAAATTATAGATCTCGCCGTTGAAGACGATCCAGAGCGACCTGTCCTCGTTCGCCATCGGCTGATTCCCGTTGGGGCTTAGGTCGATAATGGCCAGCCGTCGGTGGCCTAGAGCGGCTGTGGGACCTCGCTGCCCTCTCTCCATCGTGTTGAAGTAGATCCCCGCGCCGTCCGGCCCCCGGTGAGCGAGAGATGCCGTCATGGCCTCGATGACCCTGTGGTCGATCGGCCGCCCGTCAAAATTTATTACGCCGCAAATTCCGCACATCAGAACATCCTTGTTCGATTCAATCTCCTTCCATCAGCTCCGCGCCTGACTCTTCATTTCGACCATGCCGTCTTACCCGCTCGGGCCACATCACGGGGTTGATTGAGAGATTGTTGCACGATGTCCAGGTACAGCGGCCAATTGCACTCGACGGAATAGCGCTCCTCAACGGTCTTCCGCCCCGCCTTGCCGATCCGCTCTCTCATCCCCTGGTCCTCGATAAGTGCACTGACGACGCTGATCCACTCCTCTTCCGCGTCCGCAAAAACCCCGTTTTCTCCGTGCGAAACGATTTCCAGGTTGGCGCCGATCGGGGTCATGACGGCGGGAATGCCAAGCCCCATATACTGGAGGGCTTTGAGTCCGCTCTTGCCCAACACCCACTCCTCGTGGGGAAGCGGGTACAGCCCGACGTCGATCTTCAGGAGGTCCTCCACTTCCGTTTCCAGCCTCCAGGGAAGCGCTTCGATCTCGATCCCGGGAACCGCAAACTTCTCGTCCCCGATCACCCGGATCTTAACTCCATACCGACGCTGCAAGACAGACAGGACATGATCAAGCAGGTGCAGATAGGGCGAGGTCGAAAAACTTCCGCTCCATCCGAGGGTGACGCGTGGTACGGCATACCTCGTTCGGCACGTATACTTCGCCGTCTCGATGGTGGACGAAATGCGCGTCACGTTACCGTTGACGCTCCGTGCCACCTTTTCGAGATGTGGGGTGCACACGATCACATGACGTGAAGCGCGCATGATGAACTCGACCTTCCGCCTGCGATCCCATAGCGTCGGCAAGGGGTCCCGGCTGCCGGGTTTCTTGAGGTAGATCAGGTCATCGATGTCGTACACCATCGGGCGCTTGAGGATGCGCACGATGACCCATTCCAGCACCGGCGGCCCCAGCGGCATGGCCTCGAGGCACACATACACGAGGTCGCTCCGCCACGCCGTCCACAAGGAGCGGAGTCGTTTGAGGCAGGCCCATAGGACGCCAATCGCCTTTCTCCAGAACTCCGGCCGCGACAAGCTTCGGTAGAGCTCCAGCGAATAGAAGGCATCGTGTACGACCTCGCAGCCGGCCTTTTCAAACCGACCATAGTACTGCTCAAACTTCAGGTGCTGGCTCGGGGCCTGGTCCTTTGGATACGGAACCAGGAAATGAATCCTCACCGGCGCACCTCAAGCGATCGGTAGAGTCCACGGTAGGCCGGCCCCGCGACGGCGCTCAGCGAGAACTCCTTTTCGGCGACGGCGCGGCACCGCGCACGCAGTGTCGCTCCTTCGTCCATGAGATGAACAAGCCGGCGGAGACCTTCGCGAAACGATTCGGGGCTATGGTCCTTGAGAACCACGCCGATCCTGTTGGCCTCCAGCAGTTCCGTACAGTCCCCGATCCCGCTGCTCGACAGGATCGGCAACCCCGCAGCGAGGTATTCTCCAACCTTGGTCGGACATGCGCCACGTAGCGACCGTTCCCCGCGCAGGAGAAGCACCCCAAACCACGCTTGCTGCAGGTGCCCGGGAATCTCCCGATGCATCGCCTGAATGATCCGGTATCCGGAAGACGGTACGCCCGCCTCGCGCAAAGCGTCCCGCAGTCCCTGCGAATCGCTATGCGTCAAGATCGTCATCTCCGTTCCGGGCATCTGTCGTATGGTCTCGACGTAACACAGGACCAGGAGGTCCGGGGCATACCGCGCTCCCAGAGACCCGCAGTACACGATTCGTGGCGCCGCTCCACGCGTGGCTGTCACAAGAGGTGGAAAGAGATCAAGGTCCACGCACGTGGGGATGACCGCCGGTGGATTCGCGACCAGCGGGGCGACATCTCTCGCCAACGTATGCGTCAGGACAACCAGGCCGTCGGCGTCACGAACAAATCGACGCTCCGCCTGCTCCACGAGTCGGCACAGGAGGCCGTTTGGGTTCCACGTTCCACCATCCGCGTACTCATGGGCCATCTGGCCGCGAAGATCGAAGACAAACCGTTTGCCCAACAGACGCGCAATGGGCCAGGCCATGGCAGCAGCAACATGGGACCTCGCATGCAACACGTCGCACGCGTAGCGAAAAGTTAACCACAGCACAAGCCCCACGCCGCATAACACATCCCAGATCGTCGAGAGGACAGGAGGATGTTTGTGGTAAGCAAGCCAGCGCCAGCGGATTCCGAGACGGCTCAGGCCGTCGCGGGCTTCGCTAATATCCTTGGTGCCCTGCCGGTGCAAACGCCGTTCGAACGTCAGCAGAATAACCTCATGCCCATCCTTTCGAATTTCCCGGAGATACGGAAGGATCTGGCTTTGGCCGAGAGAATCCATCGCCCCGTTGTAAGAAACGAAGAGAACTCTCAGGCCCGGCTTAATGGGAGCCTTGTCTGTCATGGCGCGGTAGCGGACAAAGAGGATTCGCTAGCGAGGATAACCAGCCCGGCCGGATCGTAACCTAGGACAATCGAGTCGTTGGGGCTGCGGAGATCGGTTCCACGTCTTTGAGATTTACTTTCTTCCCCCTGAGGCGGTCCATCATCTGACCTAGAGCCATGTCAAGGCGTGACTCTTCCCTGCCGACCGCCACATTATAAAGGACCCTGAACAGCCGCCAGGGACGAAGTAAGTAGCTGATGACATAAAACATCAACATGCCTCCGAGCCGATACCTTGTCAGCTGAGCGTTCGTGATGTGCGGCGAGTAAGAATACGAATACCGGATGTCGCTGTAGCTGGTCAGCATCAGGAAATACACACCATCCATGGCCTTGATGCGGCCGGACTGGTGCAGTTCGTCGAAGAGCTCGGAGCCCGGGTACGGCGAGAAGCAAGCAACATACACGTCGTGGACGCCCAGCATGGCTGCGTCACGCAGGAACCGGAAGCTCTCGAAGATCTCCTTTCTGGTCTCATGGGGGAAGCCCATGATCATGTTGAGCTTCACGTTCATGCCTTCCTTGAGAGCGTTCCGGATGGAGGCCTTCATTCGATCCAGACTGACCTTTTTCTTGATCAGCTTGAGCGTTGTCGGGGAGCCGCTCTCCGGCGCATAGCTGATGTTCCGCTGTCCCGATCGGTACATGAGCGGCAACACCTCGGCGTCCAGGGCCTCCGCTCGAGTCCCTGCCGGCATCTGCCACGTAATGTTCCACTTCTTGCTGATCAGCTTCTCACAGAACTCCTTGATCCAGTCCTTCCGAATGATCGTCGTCAGGTCATAGAAGTCGAAGTTTTGCGCCCGATAATGCTGGACGTAATACTTCATTTCGCGCAGCACATCATCAACCGGACGGGCCTGCCAGCGCGTCGTCCACATCTGAGGGCTCGAGCAGAAGGTGCACTCGAACGGGCATCCACGCGACACGAGCAGAGGTACGGTTCGTCCTGGGTTGACGCCATAGCCGAGACCATTGGCCATGTAGGTCTCCAGGGGAAAGAGATCCCAGGCCGGCCAGGGGATCTCTTCAAGTTTCCGGATTCGCGGCCTCGTCGGCGTTCGGACGAACTCTCCGCTGGAACGAAACAGGATGCCGGGCACGGTCTTAAGATCCCGGCCATCGTGCAGGGCATTCAATAAGTCGATGATCGTCTCCTCCCCTTCACCCAGTGCGCAAACATCGATTTCGGGGCAGTCCTGCAGGCAGAACTCGGGCACGGCGTTGATGTGCTCGCCCCCGCAGATGACGGTCACGTCGGGGTTCGCCTGGTGCACCGCCTTGATGATGGCCTTGTGGACCGGCCAGTCGTGGGAGAACATCAGCGAGACGCCCAGGATGTCTACCCGGCCAACTTGCTCGATGATTTGGGGAGTGGACAGCCCGTACGAAAGGAAATTGGGGTTGTCGAGCACCAGACAATGGAAGGGAGCCTCACCCAGGGCATCGACACAGCGGAGCTGAAACCCCGCCTTCCGGATAGAGGCGGCGACGTACGCCAGTCCCAAGGGCGGGCAGATGGAGGACACGTGCGCCCACTTCGGGACAACCATGGGCGGCCTCAGGAGCACGATCGACTGGCCCGCAGAGGATGACACGGTCGTGGAGGACCGACGCTGAATCTCCTCAAGATTAATCAGATTCATATCCGCAATTGCCCGGTAATCAGGCGGCTCCGACCTCAATGGGTAACCCGGTCACGTGCTTTTCATGCTCAGCGAAGATGTCGTTTTCAGAATCGAGGAAGGGATTCCCCCCTGCCCCATCGAATGTTCGTAACGCACGGCTGCGGCCCCCGTATTGTAGGGAATATTCAGCGCGCCACGCACATCGGCTTCGAGCCAGTCGCGCAGACGCACCAATTCCTCTGGACTCAGGTGGTCGGTGTAGGTGTATGATGTATACTCGCCCGGAATGCCTTTATAGTATTCAGCCACCTGGCGATAGTCGACCTCGAGGCTGTGCAGCCGATCCCCAGTCTTCTGATAGGTATAGGTCCAGACTCCTGGCTCGGTCTGAACCGCTTCATCGAAGTACGGCGTCCCGGGATACGTGGTAATGACGGTCGCGTCGAAATCGTCAGGCTGGACCGCCAACAACCAGTCCCGGGTCGCACGGATCGTTTCTTCTGACTCCCCCGGATGGCCCAGCGACATGAGCGCCTTCACTTTCAGACCATACCGCTTGGCGATCTCCATACACCGTGTATTATCCGCCTGACTGGCCTTTTTTTGAATGTTGGTCAGGATCCGCTCGTGTCCCGATTCAAAGCCGATCAAGACCCACCTGAATCCTGCCCTGTACATCGCTTCCGCCTGCTGGTCCGTAAAGAGCTCGGCCTTGACAAAGCCACGGAGCCTGAATTCCACCCCTAAGTTCCGCTGGGCCTTGGCGATCAGATCCATCAATTCAACAATCTTGGGATTCACATTCAGTTCATCGTCGTACAGCATGAAGCCAGTGATGCCGTAGGTCTCGTATAACTGCACCATTTCCCGCACGATGTTCTCGGACGTCCGCATACGGACGCGTCGCAGGAACGGGCTCATACGTCCCCCGCAGAATCCGCACCCGAAAGGACAGCCGAGTTGGGCAATCATGGAGAGGGCGCGCACCCCGTCGATGGTATAGCGGTAACTCTCCACATCTACCAGATGCCGGGCTGGAAAAGGCAATTCCGCCAGGGCTTGGTTGGTGAGGAACAGTTCGGATTTCGGATCATCTCCGTCTACCAGCTTCGGCGGATTATCGTTTAAGGCTCGAAAAACGGCGATCTCGCCGTCTCCGGTGACAAGCACGTCGAACATGTCCTCGAGCTGGTGTATCGCCGTGGCCGCTCGGCCCTGGGCCCCACGCTTCTGCTCGTGCTTGTATGCGGCATGGATCAAGGTGATGTGAGGTCCGCCGAGGATGATTCGGGCTTCCGGCCGGACCGAGCGAATGACGTGATAGACCTTGGTCGCGGCAGGCATCTGCGGCGTGGTTGCCGTGAGCCCATAGCACGGCGCCGTGCTGGCCTTGGCATGATCGCGGACCACGTCTTCGTAATTGGCCACCCCCGATAAATCCAGGAGTTCGACCTCGACCCCGGCCTGCTCAAGGACAGCGGCTACCTTGAGGATCCCGAGCGTCATGAAGACCCGCTCGTCGAGCAGGAATATCGAAGGCGGTATAATGAGGCATATCCGGCTTACCATGACGACTCTCTCATCCGATGTCGCAGTCCATCCGATGAACGTGCTGGCGCTGGGGATGAAGCTGGCCCCGGGCCAGGCAGGAGTCGAGGGTGCTTATGCTATCCCATGTTTCGGCGCGCACGCAACAAGTAAATTGTTTCCCCCTGGACGCGGTCATAGATTCCCCCGCCTTTACAGGCGGGGTCCTTAACTGATTACGAGCGGGGCTCGTCCTGCTCCGCAGGACCTTGCTCTCACCCCCGTCTTCACAGACGGGGGACTCCCGCTGGATTAGAGGGGCCGGATGCGCCATTTCACGACCGTCCACAGCATTCGCATCCCATCGCGCCAGGTGATTTTTTTCCCCTCGCTGTAACTGCGTGGAGCATAGTGAATAGGCACTTCGACGATTCGATGCCCCAGGCGCAAAGACTTGCAGATCATCTCATTATCGAACTCGAAGCCGTTTGCCTTGATCGCCAGGGAACACATCAGGCGACGCGTGACCGCCTTGTAGCAGCCTTCATAATCGGTTGCCCGATTCCAATAGAGCAGGTTGGTCACCCAGATGATGGTCTTGTTGCCAACGTAGTGTGTGAAAAATGGTGATTTTTCTCCCCAGTGATATCTCTGTTCCTGGATCATAAACCGGGATCCCATCACGAACTCCGTTTGGCCGGCAAGGATCGGCGCTAGCAGGCGACTGAAATCGTTCGGATCGTATTCCAAGTCCGCGTCTTGAATGATGACCACGTCGCCGGTCGCCGCCTGAAGCCCGGTCTTGATGGCCCCTCCCTTACCGAGATTGCGTTCGTGCAGGATGACCGTCACCCCCTGTCCCTGCATGCTGCGCAGGATGGCTCGTGTATTGTCGCACGAGCCGTCATCGACTACGATGACTTCCCGCTCCATGTCGCCAATATCGGCTTGCTGTACCCGCCGGATGACCGCTTCGATCATCTCCTCTTCGTTATACGCCGGGATGATCACCGTGAGCTTCTTCATACCCTATCCTTATCCTTCCGTGTTGTTTCGCTGTGGACCGGGAGCTATTCGACGAGTTTCATGAATGCGTAGGCGCTCACGACGCAGATCAGAAAATATCCACCCGCCACCGTCTTTCGTATCGGAGGATTGACGCGAACCCAGTTCATGAGCGCCGTCGCCGCATAGATCGTCAGGAGTGGTTCTATGCAAAGCCGGAAGCGGGGAATACCCACAATGAGCGCGGTCATGACGACTCCGTACAGAACGGGAGCCATCGGACCCCACCAGAAGTTCTCGCTTCCGCGATTCTGCCAGACATACAACAGCAGGAAGGGAAGGATGAAGACATAGATAAAGTGAAGCGAGGGACGGAGACGTCCCTCCGCGTTGATCCTCCCGAAAAATTCCCAGTCGAAGGGCATTACGAAGAAGGCGTATTTCTGCAGGGTGGTAGTCAAAGCCAAGCCCGGTTCCTCCAGGATTCGCTTCGCCGTAGCCTTCAGGTAAAAGCGATCCTGCTCGAAATGGTCGGTGATCTGATTCGCCCGCCGGCTGATGTCGTCGTCGGCCATCCGTCCGAAGGCCAGGGGGGCCGGGGGGAACCACGCTGAGTAGATGGTGGTTCCCGGGGTTGTCATCAAGACGAAGTGATGCCACACGCGATAATTGCGGATCGCCCATGGCGCCAATACCACGACCCAGACTGCCAGATAGACCACCACGTAACCAAGCACCCGCCGCCACGGCTCCTTCCTCAGAGCGAGCATGAGCAGGACGGGCAGAAAACCCAGGAGCAGGAGCCCGTATCCCCGCATAAAGGCGGCTAGGGCCAGCGAGAAGGCGCAGCCGGCAAGGAAGGTGACGCGTCGCGTCCTCAGAAACTGCAGCCAGGCGATGAAACCGAACGTGTACAAAATGACATGCGGCACCTCCGAGGCCAGCATGGAGGAGCTTCCGAGCAGGGCCGGATTCACGGCAACCAGTGCGAACACCACCCACCCGACTCCTGCACCGAAGGTCATGGTGGCCCATCCGGCAGCCAGCATCACCGTGAGCCCGTAATACATCCGTTGGGCGAAGGGTGCCCAGCCGAGACCGTCGTGCTCCAGGATGAAGCTCAGCAGGAAAGGATAACCCGGCGGGAAATGCAGCGACGCATCTGGCCGATTACGGTACAGCTCTCCCCCGCCGAATGCCAGATCCCTTGCCAGCATGACGTACTGAGCGTCATCGCCCCCCTTATTGGGTTGAGTGAACGGCAGTAGCGCGTGCACAGCTAGCACCAGGACAAGCGCTCCAATGATCTGCCAGACGACATGCTTTCCGGGTCCAGTCAGTTCCCGTGCCGCTGGCACCGCCGCCCCGTGTACCCCGTTTCCCCGGGTGGCCAGCTCGACACCGGCCGCCTCAGCCGCATGCCCTGGACTCACCGGTTCCTCCTACTGATCCGCATGACAGCGCAGCCACTATGGCAACCGAGGGAGCGCCCCACAGCCAGTCGTGGTATAGTAACGACCCTATACAGACAACGGGTTGGTCGCTCCATCCCGGTCACGGCGCTACGGACAAGATCATGACGCCCCCCCTGCACGTGCTGCACTTGATTGAGGATCTCGGCTCTGGCGGAGCGGAACGCCTGCTGTACACCAATCTCGCGCATTTCGACCGCACGCGGTTCGAAGGGGTCGTCTGTCATGTGTACGACCGGAACGAGTTTTGGAACGAGGCCATCCGGAGCATGGGCTATCCGGTTGTCAATCTGGGCTGCCGCTCCATTTACGACCTGGGAAGGGGTCTGGTTCGTCTGTTGGACCTACTCCGACGGGAGCCGGTCGATCTCATTCACACACACCTGTTCGGGGCGAACGTGCTGGGCCGCGTGGCCGGGCGGATACGACGCATTCCGGTACTCAGTTCCCTTCATTGCCCCGATTATGAACCGACCGTGCTCCAGGACAACCCGCGTATGTCGCGGGCCAAGCTGAACGCACTTCGTCTGCTGGACCGGCTGTCGTGCGGGTTTGCGGATCCGCACTTCGTCTCCGTGTCCGACTATGTCAAGCAATCGTCCGTCCGCCACCTGGGCCTTTCACCGGACCGTATTCCCGTGATCTACAACGCGGTCGCGCCCCAGGCGTTCGAGCCGGCCGCCACGGACCACGCACGGCTTCGGGACGAACTGACGATTCCCCCTCACGCTTCTGTGATTCTCTGTGTGGCGCGCTTCAACCCCCAGAAAGGCGTGCGCTATCTCATTGAGGCCGTACCGCTGGTGCTGGAAAAGGAAACGGAGGTCTGCTTCATATTCGTGGGCGCCACGACCCCGGACACGGAGCGGCCCTTCCGGCAGTTTCTGGACCGGCACCGGGCGGCTTCGCATGTACGAATACTGGGAATCCAGACGGACGTACGCCCGTTTCTTCGGCTGTGCGACATCTTCGTCCTGCCGTCGCTCGCAGAGGGACTCGGCATCGCCCTCGTCGAAGCCATGGCCATGGAGCGAGCCTGCATATCCACGCGGGTTTCGGCGATTCCGGAAGTGGTCGCCGACGGCCGCTCCGGCCTCCTTGTTGAACCGGCCAATCCCCGGGCCTTGGCCGATGCAATACTCCGGCTCCTGGCCAATCCTTCGCTCCGTGACAGGATGGGCGTCGAGGGACGGCGTATCGTCCTGGAGCGGTTCGACATCCATCACAATATCAGCCAACTCCAAACCCTCTACTGCCACATCCTCGGTCGTCCTGCCGATCGTCCGGCCCCGACGCCCTCAGCGGCGCCTACCCCACTGTAGCCGCCTTGCGTTGCCAGCCCCATCCACGCCAACCCCTGTCGAAGCGCGTACAAAGCGAAAAGAATCATGAACGGCTCCATGACCATGCGCGTGCGATACTCGGCAAAGAACAGGACGTTCACGAGGCAGCCCACCAGGATGGGCAGCGCCAGGACCGCAAAGTCCGCCGGCGCCCCGCCCCGCCTCCAGTGCCAGAGATAGAGGAGCAGCCCGGGCACGAAGAGCACAAGGACGCCAGCAGTCAGTACATTCGGCGAGCTCGTGCCAAAGTTGGCCGGATAAAAGGTGATGGCGAGCTTCCGTGCCCAGAGCCGGACCAGAGACGCCGGGTTTGCCTTCATCCACGCAAGCGCCTCCCGCTGCAGGATGGCCTTGGCTTCGGTCTCACTGTACCGGTGCAGCTGCACCAGCCCCGGATACTTCCGCTCAAGCTCAGCGAGCAACGGGAACTTTTCCGGGTTGGCGAGCCCCTCATCATACATCCGTCCGTCAATGGAGCCGCGCGCCTCCGCATTGTTACCGAACCAGAGCAGAATGCCACCTTGAGAGCTGGGTGCAAAGTCGTGGAACACCAGGTAGTTTCGGACCGGCCAGGGCAAAAAGACCAGAGTGCTGATAAGGACGACCAGCCAGATTCTCCGCCGCATGAGCCGGTCACCGATGAACACGCTCGCCGCCAGCAGGACCACCGGCAGGAGCACCAGATACACCCTGGTCAGCAGACAGTACCCTAGCAGCAGGCCGCCGACCAGGCCGCTCGAGACCGCGGGCTGACGGCTGAGCAGGAGATAACACACCAGCACGACCAGTGGCGCCACGATCGTCTCGGGCGTGAATTTGGTGAGAGCGGGCGAAAGGAACACCAGATGGGACGGCCACACGACGTAGAGAACCCCGCCGAGCACCCCCAATCGAGCATCCGACAGCACCAATTGACACAGCTTGCCAAAATATACCGCCCCCAGGCTCAGCAGGCCCAGATTGACGAGGAACAGCGCGAGCCACACAAGGCTGACGTTCTCCTCCGTCACCTCATACCCTGTGTCCCGGCAGAACAAGAGCAGCGGCAGCGTGTAGAGAAGCGGCATGCCGGGCGTCCTGACATAGGTGGGTTCTCCGGGCCGGACGGTCATGATTTCCGGCGTCGAGTCCGTATACCCCCGCCCCAGGAGCAGGTTCCTGGCGATACCGAAATAGTGGCCGTTATCGCCGACGACGACATCGTAGTTCACCGTGAAGCCGGGGCGCAGTGCGAGCTGCTTCCAGTCCACAACAAAGTTCGTCGCCTGTAGAAGCACGGTCAGCAGACATAGGCCCAGCGCCACGGCGGAACCGGAACGGCGCAACGGCTCACTCGGCGGCGGGGAAACGGACGGCATCAGGTGTCACGCGTGAAACGGTTGGCCAGAATGGTCCTGAGCGCAAGCACGCCATCACGCCAGGCGCGGATCTTCTTTCCCTGTGCCTTCGTCCGCGGATAGTACTCAACAGGAATCTCTTCAACCCGTCCGCCGAGGCGAACGACCCGGGCAACCAGCTCGAAGTCGAGATCGAACCCCGTGCAGGTCAGGGTGAGCCGCCTCGCCATCTCGCCCTCCATGAGCTTGAGGGCGGTGGCCGCATCCGTGATCCGGCAGCCGTAAAGCGCGTTGATGAGCCAGGTCAGGGCACGCACTCCAAGATAATTCTGCAGGTAGGCATATCTGGCGTGTCCGCCCAGGATGCGGCTCCCCAGAACCAGGGCCGCCTCGGTCTTGTATGCGTGTGCCAGCATCTCCCAGATGTCGCTCGCACGATATTCGAGGTCGGGATCATGAATTACGATGTGGCGCCCACGGGACAGGCTGATGCCGCGCTTGATGGACCCCCCCTTTCCCAGGTTGCTCTCATTCAGCTCAACCCTGACGCAGGGATGGCGGACCGTGCGCAGCCATTCCCGGGTTCCGTCCGAAGAGCAGTTATCCAGCACCAAGACCTCCACCGGCTCGCCGCGCTGCTCCAGAATCTTGCCCAATTCGTCGAGACTTTGCTGAATCCGGCCCATCTCATTGTAAGCGCACATAATAATGGTCAGGACTGGCTGCATGCAGACGGCTCCATGGATGCTCCGTGTGTGTGGATTGAGGACGCGTGTGGTCGACGTTTCGATGAAGCATTCAGCGCAGGTGTCACGTGGTCCGCGCCGCGGACAAAGACACCCTCCGAACAAAGCTGCCGATCGTGTCGATCATGAAGGCTATCATGGCCTCGCTCAGGCCCGGATAGACCCCGACCCAAAAGGTCTGTTTCATCACGAGATCAGTCGTCGGCAAGGCGCCCACGGTCCGGTGAACGACCCCGTGCATGGCAGGCTGTTGCAGCAGGTTGCCGCCGAACAGCAGCCGGGTGCCGATCTTGCGATCCTCCAGGTGCCGGACCAACTCCGTCCGCGTGAACGGTGCGTCCGGCCGCACGGTGATCGGAAAGCCGAACCAGCTCGGATCGCTGCCCGGGGTCGGCTCCGGCAGGATCAAGAACTCCTGAAGATCGCTCAACCCCTGGCGGAGCACCCGCCAGTTACGTTTCCGCGCCTCAATGAAGACAGGAAGCTTCTTGATCTGGGCCACCCCGACGGCCGCCTGCATATCGCTGAGCTTGAGGTTGTAGCCCAGATGCGAATAGATGTATTTGTGATCATATCCCGCCGGCAGGCCGCCCAATTGCCAGTCAAACCGCTTGCCGCAGGTATTGTCCTTGCCCGGTTCACACCAACAATCCCGCCCCCAGTCCCTGAATGACTCCACCAGCGGCTTCAACTTCGGCTGATCCGTCAACACGCACCCGCCTTCGCCCATCGTAATATGGTGGGCGGGGTAGAAACTCACCGTGGCAATATCCCCAAATCCCCCGGTCATCCGACCCTTGTAGGTCGAACCAAGCGCATCACAGTTGTCTTCAATCAACCAGAGGTCGTGCCGTCTGGCCACGTCCTTCACCGCATCCACATCGAACGGATTTCCGAGGGTGTGGGCGACGATGATCGCGCGGGTCCGGGCGGAGACCGCCCGCTCCAGGTCACGAATGTCAATGTCGTAGGTCGGCAGCCGGATATCCACAAACACCGGTACCAGCCGGTTCTGGACGATCGGGGCCACCGTGGTCGGGAATCCGGCGGCCACGGTAATGACCTCATCACCTGGCTGCATCGCCTCGGCGCCGAGCTTGGGTGAGGTCAAGGCCGAGACGGCCAGCAGATTGGCCGACGAGCCGGAATTGCAGAGCACGACATGGCGCAGACCGAGAAACCGGCCGAGTTGCCGCTCGAACTCCGCGGCGAAGCGTCCCATCGTGAGCCAGCAGTCCAGCGACGCCTCGGCGAGGCATGCAATTTCCTCCGCGTCAAAGACGCGCCCGGACACCGGAACCGGCGTCTCGCCCGGCAGGAAGGCCTTCTTGGGAAACGCCTCCGCATAGTAGGCATCAATTATTTCCCGAATCTGGGTGCGGAACCGATCGACATTGTCCGTCACGACGCGCCTCCCCATTCCGGATGCTGGCGATACCACCGGACCGTCCCGTGGAGGCCTTCGTCCAGCGGCCAGTGAGGCACCCAGCCCAGCAAGGTTCGCGCAGGGGCCACGTCGGCCAGAGTGCTCGGCTCGTGGGAGCGGGCCGGCTGGCCTCCGAACACGGGGGCGACGCCGGTACCGATCAGCTTCCCAAGGCGCTCCGCAAGCTCGCGAATCGTGACGCCCTGGCCGCTACCAAGGTCGATCCGGGTGCCCAGCACCCCGGCCGGCGCCACCGCGGCCTTCAAGAGACCCCGGACGACGTCCTCCACGTAGATGACATCGCAGACACGGTCTCCGCTGGTCAGGACCGGCGCCTCGCGCCGCAGCAGCTTGAGGATCGTATAGGGAATAAGCTTGCTGGGCTGCTGCCAGGGGCCATACGTCAAGAATAGGCGCAAGGACACGATCGGCAGACCATAGAGCCGGTGATACATCTGCCCGTAGATGTCGCCGACGAGCTTGGACGCGGCATAGGGCGAGGCGGGCCCGGACTCCCGGTCCGACCCCGGCGCCTCCGACGATCCGACTAGGATGAGCCGGTGACAGGCACGCGCGGCGGCAGCCTCCAGCAGATGAACCGTCGCCGCGGCGTTCGCCTCGAACATCGGCAGCACGAGACCGCGGTCGGGGCTGGCCGTGACCTGACCGGCGAGGTGAAAGACGAGGTCAGGTTGGCATTGCTCAAGCACCGTCCTGCCCCCGTCGGACCGGCTCAGATCGGCAGCCAAGGGCTTCACCCCGTCCGGCAGGCGGGAGGGCGCCCCCGATCGCGACGCCCCAGTCACCGTCGCTCCAAGGGCACAGAGGGCCTGACAGAGGTGCCGACCGATGAAGCCCGTTGCACCGGTCACCAGAACCTCCCGCCCCTGAAAGTCGCCGCCAAACTCAGCGAGCCAGGAATTCACGGTACCACGCAATGGTTTCCCGTAAGGCCGTGTCCAGGTCAAATTCCGGCTTCCATCCGAGAATCGTCCGCGCCTTCGATGCGGATAGATGCTGGCTGCGAATCTCGCCCTCGGCCCGGTCCTGGATATCAGGTTCGATCTGCTCCGCCCCCATCAACGCTCGGATGCGGCCGACCAGCTGGAGCACCGTCAGGGGCTGCTCCGTGCTGAAGTTGAACGCCCCGCCGCGCACGGCATCGTTGTCCAGGCACTCGGCCAGGCGCATATAGGCCCGTGCCACGTCCTTGACATAGATATAGTCCCGGACGAATCTACCGTCGCTCCGTATGATAGGACGTTCTCCAGCCAGAAGTGATCGGATCGTGCCGGGCACGATCCGGCTCCAGTTGAGGTCCCCGCCGCCGTAGACGTTCCCGCATCGCGCGATCGCTATCGGCAGCCCGTACGTGTGGTGATAGGACTGTGCGAGGAGATCTGCGCAGCTCTTCGACACCTCGTACGGATGGCGGCCGTTCAACAGCATGTCCTCCCGGTATGGTAAATCAGCCTGCTCGCCATAGGCTTTGTCGCTGGAGGCGATGACCACCTGTTTCACATGGCCCTGATGCCTCCGGCAGGATTCCAAGAGGTTGTATGTTCCGCGGACGTTCGCCTCAAAGGTCTGGAGAGGGGATCGATGGGCAACGCCCACAATGGTCTGCGCCCCCAGATGGAACACGATCTCAACCTCGTGGAGGTTGATGGCTCGCTCGAGTACGCCGTAGTCTTCTAAGGCACCGTTAACCACGGAGGTCTTCAGGACATCGCCGCTCCGGTACAGCTCAGACTGAGGATCGGCATCCAGCACCAGCACAACGACACAAGCTCCCTGAGCCAAGAGATCTTTGACGAGCCAGGCTCCCACCACGCCGGTCGAGCCGGTCACCAGCACCCTTCGGCCCTTCCAATAATCCGTCATTCTTCCCACACTTTCCACGGCGCCTTTCCGCTCGACCAGAGTCCCTCAAGCAGCCGAACGTCCCGCAAAGTATCCATGCACTGCCAGAACCCTTCATGCCGGTAGGCCGTGAGCTGACGGTCTTTCGCCAGGCGCTCGAGCGGCTCACGCTCAAAGATCGATTGGTCGCCCTCGATGTAATCCAAGACTCCCGGTTCCAGGACGAAAAACCCCCCGTTGATCCAGCCTTCCCCGATCTGCGGTTTCTCGCTGAATTCGGTGACGAGATCGCCGTCGAAGCGCAGTCCGCCGAATCGTGACGGCGGACGGACCGCCGTGATCGTCGCCAGCCGACCATGTGACCGGTGGAACCGCACCAAGTCACGAATGTTCAGGTTGGAGACCCCGTCCCCGTAGGTGAGCATGAAAGGCTCGCCCTTGACCCAGGAAGCCAGCCGCTTGATGCGCCCTCCGGTCTCCGTGGCCACGCCGGTGTCGATGAGGTGGACCAGGAGGTCCTCCCGATGACCGTCGTGGACCGTCACCGCACCGGTCGCGAGTGACACGGAGAGGTTGCAGTTCTGATGATAGTAGTCCAGGAAATACCGGCTGATCACATTGCCCTTATAACCGAGCGCGATCAGGAACTCCTTGAAGCCGACGCTGGCATAGCCGCGCATGATGTGCCAGAGAATCGGCCGTCCGCCGATCTCGACCATCGGCTTTGGCTTGACCGCCGTTTCTTCCTGAAGCCTGGTTCCGAGGCCTCCAGCCAGAATCAGAACCTTCATCGTCGGACCCCCGGACCCATAAAGCACTCGCCGCTCACCCGCCCGCTCCTGCCGCGGCACCCCGCGCTGCACCGTTCTGCGTTGTCCGCCAGAGCGCGGCATAGAGACCACCCTGACGGATCAGCATATCGTGGTGTCCGGACTCGACAACCCGGCCGCCGTCGAGGACATAAATGCGGTCGGCCCGGGCCGCCACGGATAACCGATGAGCAATGAGCATCATCGTCAGACGCCCGCGCATGCGGTCGAGGCCGTCGAGGATGGCTTCTTCAGATTCCACATCCAGCGCGCTCGTCGCTTCGTCCAGAATCAGAAGCCGCGGCTCGCGCACCAGCACGCGGGCCAGGGCTAGGCGCTGACGCTGGCCGCCCGACAGGGTGAGGCCGCGCTCCCCCACCCGCGTATCGTAGCCCTGGGGAAGGTCCTGAATGATGCGGTCCGCCCCCACCAACGAGACGGCCTGGGTCAAGACCGACTTGGGACAGTCCGGCCTGAGGAGGCACAGGTTTTCGCGAACCGTACCGCTCAAAAGAAACGCATCCTGCGCAACCACTCCAATCTGCTGCCGCCACTGCGAGAGATCCGCTCCTCGGAGGTCCACCCCATCCACCAGAATCTGACCACGGTCTGGAGGCTGAAATCCGCAGAGCAGATCGACGAAGGTCGATTTGCCGGCTCCCGACGGTCCGACGATGGCAACGCATTCCTTCCAGCCGATGTCCAGCGTCACGTCGCTGAGCGTACGCTCGCGCCCTGGATAAGAGAAAGAGACGTCCCGGAACTGGATCCGGTCCTGGAAGGCGACCGCCGCCTTTGTTTCCCCATCCGGCTCACGCTCCTCCTGCCGGTCCAGGATGGCCAGCTCACGGGCCACCCGGAGGATCGGCGGCCAGGCCTGCTGTACCGCCACCCAGGTACCCGCCGCGGCGGAAAAACTTGGTAGCAGGCGCAAAGACGCCGCTACCGCCAGCCCTACGGCAGGCAACGCCGAAGCCTGCCCGGCTTGCGGTGCCAGCATCAAGAGCAGGAGGGCCAGGCCCAGGATAAAGACCATCTCGATCAGCAGCCTCGGCGAGGCTGCGAGAAAGTTTGCCTTGCGTTGAATCCTGCGCATGCGCTCAATGTGCCCTTCGGCCCGCACGAGCACCGGCCGTTCGAGATCAAACAGCCGGAACTGCTTGATTGCGCTGATCATCTCGGCCATGTAGGCATAGCCATCGCTGTAGGCCTGGCTCCGCTGGACAGCGAGGTGACGAGAATGGCGCGAGACGACCGCCACGGTGCCGAGCGCCACGGCTGCCATGATCGTGAGGCCGAGGGTGATGGCCGGGGAGAGCACCAGCAACATCGCGTACACCATGGCAGCGGACAGCACGTTCTGGAGCAGCACGCCGGCCGCCGTCAGTCCAAAGCCCACGGTGGTCGGCTCATCCAAGATCAGCTGCATCATGGCGCCCTGCTGCTTATCCAGCAGCGACACCGGTAGACGAAAGAGACTAGTGAGCAGCCGGTTCCGCCAGTCGTCGGTGATCTCAAGGGCTACGGAGCAAGACCGGTCGGTGACCATCAGTGCTAGCAGGCTCTTGCCAAGATAGGTTAGGCCCAGAACCAGTAGTAGAAACCGGGGATGGGCCTGCGCAGCGGCATAGAGCGGCGTGAGCAGCGAGACTGGGCCGGCAGCTGCCGCACCGCCCGAAAGGACGTTCAAGAGCGCGGCCAACAGGACGAGCCCCACCGCCTCGGCTACGGCCGCAAGCAAGATCAGGACAAGAAGCTCGAATAGTTGCTTCCAATAAAGCGCGAAAAGCGGGAGGACACTGCGCAGATGACCCAGGCCGACGGTCATTTAACACTCATTCAAAAGACTTTCACCCGAAACTGGCGTGAAGTGCACGACACTCTTTCCAGAGGCCACGTGTGCGATGAGATCGACAACACGATGCGTTGCACGTCCGTCTGAAGCCACGAGAAATGTTTCTATGAATTGCTTTCTGCGGTCCAAGAATGTCTGGCGATGCGCCTTGTCGCGCGTCAATGCAACAAGTGCGTTGCCTAATTCAGGCTCGGTACCAACCGTCTGCCATGCCCTTTCAAATGTCCAGGAGGGGTGGTTTTTGGAACCGGCGCCAATTGGAAATTCTGGATGCCTGATAACGACCGCTGGCCGGTTCATGACCAGGGCATCTACCAGGGACATGCTGAGTTCGTGCACTACAGCAACATGGCAACTTTCCAATAAATCAGGAGTGCAGTATTCATCATCACCGACTACCTTGAAAGCATCCTCAGGCAGATACTCTCGAAGGACTGACTCGCAGAGAGTCCGCTCCTCACCATTTGGGTGCAACTTGAAAATAAGAAACACATCGTGGGGAAGCGCCTTGCCGAGCATACGGAGTGCCCTTACCTGCATTCTCCGGTAAAGTAAATCCATCCCCCAGAGCGCAAACGCCACAGCAACATATTTCCTGCTTTCTCCTACTTTTAGCTCGGAGAGCCGCGGAGGCTGATCCGTGGACTGTAAGGAGCGTTTCAGCATGTCGTCATATGGAGGATGCCCGGTGGCCACTAGTCCTTCGCGGACTTGACCCAACAAGTTGACCTTATTGACAGAAACACAGGCCTGGCCCGCCATGGCAGATGCCGTAGCCTGGAAAAACCAGCATGAGCGAGCAGGCTCACGAAAAGTATGGTTAAGAAAGAGGGACGGGATGCTTAGACGATCTGCCGCATTTTGTAATGCGAGACTCATCACTTCAGGACCGAAAGAAATGACGACATCCGGCTGCATCGCCTCAAGGACCGCTTGATGAAGAGCGGTTTGAATAACTGCCGTAGACCAACTGGAATCCATCGAAAGAGTGAGTAACCGCTTGGTCACGGGACTACGCGAAAGCAATTCCTCGCTGAAGATCCAGCGTGGCTGAGCAGTAATATCCGGCTTATATCCTGAGGACAGGGCCAAAGCAGCCTCAAAAGCAATGGAATTTCCTGGGGGGGCTACCAGCGGATTGTAAAAAATCGAGATGACTTCCCAGCCGCGGGACATCAGTTCCGTCTGTATCGGTTGGAATAGATCCTGTCCTCTCCGGTTCAGGCAAAAAAAACATAGTCTTTTTGAATTTCCGCGCTTAAAGGATCGCGCCGCTTCGCCTCTCCATTTGTGACCAAGTTTGGACTTTAACCGAAGCGCTGCCGTTCGATACCGTAAGCTTCCCACCAACCTCTCTCGAACGTTATTTACCATCAAGCTCTGTAGTGCCCCACAAAAAGAGACGGAACCTAGGACTCCGTTCAAACTTCGAAGGGCGTCGTACAGGTAAGGATTGATGACATTTGCCTTCAAGTGGAGATCACTTGGGCGACTCCCTTTTTCACCAACCGCGTATTTGACGATGCCCTTTGCAAGCGCAGCTGACCAAAGCCTTACTTCGACACCGTAGGCCAATAAAGCCTGTTCCTTGCTGGACAAGGCTCGTTGGCTCGACGACTGGTCCATTACCAGTGCCTGTGCCCAGGTTCCCAACTCCGTCTCAATTGAAGCAAACAGCGGAACGTTACCTGCCTGCCATCTAGAATCATCAAGAGCCACCTTAGCTGTCATTGCATTTGGTACTTGAAGAGCCCAGCATTGTTCAGCCGACCTAATGACGGAGTTGTTGCGAAGGAGCGCCTCATTGTTTAACTGCTCAATAAGGAACAAGTTCATAGGGCTCGGCGCCTGACATCAAAAAAAGGGAAGAATGTCCTGAGCGCTATTTTTTAACGATGTAACCACCTAACACCAGTAGGTCGAGGCCGCAGGAAAAGAAGGTTCGAATGGCGTGCTCGGGCGTGCAGACAATCGGCTCGCCGTTCAAATTGAACGACGTGTTGAGCAGGACGGGCACGCCCGTCACTTTCGAGAAGGCCTCGATCAGGCTATAGAAGGCTGGATTCACGTCGTGCTCGACCGTCTGCAGCCGGGCGGTATGATCCACGTGCGTCACGGCGCCCAGCCTCTCCC
>Ga0194131_10001170_pt1 | contig 45204 bp, 42 predicted proteins | sample TA2KigO120mmetaG_FD_148631 | JGI IMG/M metagenome (GOLD analysis project Ga0194131, IMG submission 148631) | Freshwater microbial communities from Lake Tanganyika, Tanzania - TA2015053 Kigoma Offshore 120m | ecosystem: Environmental > Aquatic > Freshwater > Lake | place: Tanzania: Lake...
CAGGGTGGCCCACCTGGCCAGCCGTTCCAGCCGCCTCCCGGCCCGCAGAGCAACGCCGGGAGCGGAGGAGTACTGGGGTTGTTCCGAGGGCAACTTGCGGCGCAGACCGGATGGCTGCTTCCCGCCGCACTCGCCCTTTCGGGAGTTGCGATGATTCCATTGCTCAGCCGGGACGCCTTCTTCCGCCCCAGGACCATCCTGGAGTCTCTGCAATCGAAGGTCTGCTCTGAAACCGTCCTTTGGGCCGCCTGGCTAATCACCTCGGTGGTCGTCTTCGGCCTTGCCGACGCCACTGGCACGCACCCCTATTACCTGGTGGGCCTCGGCTTGCCAATGGCGGCGGTGGCGGGATTGGGAATCGGCGCCGCATGGTCGGCCTTCAAGGGGAACGGCATCGCGTGGTCTATCGTCGCGATCGCTCTCGTGGCGATTGGAGTGCAACAGGCGCTGACCACGGGAGCGTTGGCGGGCGAGGTCGCAGTCGCCGCAATCCTCCTGGCCCTGGCAGCAGCTTCGACGGTGCTCCTGGTCGCAGCGGTGCGCCAGGCCTCCTACTCCCCGCTGGCCAACGCCGCGGCGGTCGCGGGTGGGCTGGCACTGCTGGTGATCCCGGCGATGTCAGGCTGGCGGGCCGGTGCACGAATTGCTGGCCTGGCTGGAAGCCGACCCCCACCGGCGGGAGCGCAATTCCAGCCGTCCATTGAAAGCCAGCTACGTACATTCATCAAGCGGGCACTCGAACAGGATCCACGCCCCACCGGCCGCTACGTGCTGGCAGCGCAGAGTGCACGTGAAGTCGCTCCCTTCATCATCGACGGAATACCCGCTATTGCCGTTGGGGGATTCTCCGGCTCTGATCCGATCCTGAGCGTCGAGGCGTTCCGGGCGATGGCCTCGGGCGGGGACATCCTCTACTTCCTCGTCCCGCGCCAGGATCAACCAGGTGGACCCCGCCAGCAGCCTGTTATCGATGAGGTCAGGCGATCGTGGCGGGACGTGTCATCCGAGGCCGGCCTGCCGGCTGGGTCGCTTTACCGGTATCGCTGAACGAGCCAGATCCGATTCAGGCAGGTCGCGCCACGATCGAACGCATTGAGACCGAAGACATTACGACCTCGTCGTTGAAGTATTCGATCGCGTCCCGCTGGCCTCGCAGGCCCAGGGCGTAGATCAGCGGCAGGAAGTGGTCGTGTGTTGGATGGGCCAGCCTGGCGATCGGGCCCATTCTGAGGAAATCCACTACACCAGCGTCATCGCCGGCCGTAATCAGCCCTGCCATTCTTTGATCGAACTCTTCCGCCCAGTCGAAGGGCGCCGCCCCCACCCTGAGCGCATGCAGGTTATGAACGAGGTTCCCGCTGCCGATTACGAGGACGCCATGGTCGCGGAGGGCGCGCAGGTCTTGCGCCAGCTCATAGTGGTACTGGGGCGGCTGCGCATAATCGATGCTGAGCTGGTAGGTCGGGATGTCCGCTTCGGGGTACATCCGAATCAGGACCGACCACGTCCCATGATCGAGTCCCCGGCTGTAGTCGGCGATCGCTTCCGCTTTGCGAATCAAGGCGATCGTCTTCTCGGCATGGTCGGGTGCGCCGGGCGCAGGGTACCGCTTCTCGTAAAGCTCTGCCGGGAACCCACCAAAGTCGTGAATGGTGCGCGGCACCTCGGTCGCGAGGACCTGCGTCGAGCCCGGGGTCAGCCAGTGGGCTGAGACGCACAGGATGGCGCTGGGCCGTGGGACCTTCCGCCCCATGGCAGACCAGTTGCGGCTGAACACGTTGTCCTCGATCGCGTTCATCGGGCTGCCGTGTCCAACAAACATGAACGGCATCGTTGCCGTCCTGGGTAGTTCGGAGAGTGCGCGGTACGTGCTGCGTCTATCCGTCAACGGCCATGACCCATTCCCAAAGCGTGGCGAACATGTGAGATGCAGGCGCTACAGCCCGCGTCGCGACCCGGTCAGTGTCGGGGACATGGCGCGCGCATTCGAAATTCATCGATGCCGTCAACGCATACCTCTCGGCGTCCAGCAAGGACCCCAGACCGCTTGCCTGGCACGCCTCAGCCGAGACCAGCCTTGCCAGGGTGGCCAGAGCTAAAGCCCATTACGACACACCAGGCTAACGACGGAGGGCGGTTGTCGCTCCGGCGACGACCCGCGCCAAGCCTATCAGGGCAACGAACACGAGGAACATCGCCCCGATGTCCGAGGTCATGAGCTCGGGCCCCAGATGAGAACAGTAGACGTGAACAGCACGATGGCCGCGCCGATCAGCGCAACCATGGCGCCTCGATTCTGTGGTTGGCCATGTCCAGGCTCGGCTTCCCTTACTCTCGAATCAATACCACGAACATTGCTGCAGCCAACGCAAAGGGAGGGCGACCGCGCAGTGAACAGGCCTCGGCATCTCGGCTCAGGAATGGCTGCCGGGGCGGGGTTCGGCGCTGCGATCGGCATTGCCCCTGTCACGGAACGCGGACGTGGCAACCCTGAGACGAGGCCTCACGATGACAAGAGGTTCCGGCTGTGCGCCACGGTCTGCAGAGTCGACGCGATCTTCGTGGCCAGTGGCTGCAGCGGCAGGAACACCTCGTTGTGGATCGGCCTGGCGACCCAGGCGAGCCTCTCCTCTTCCGACCGCCAGAAGGCGATGACCTCGAAGGTGTGCTGAGGCTTGAGCGCGCCCAGTTTCTCCAGCGCGCCTGGCGTGAACGGCGTCACCAGTGCACAGCTCACGAACCCGGGCTGTTTCGCCATGGCGGCCAGCCACTTGTCCTTGATGCCTGCTTCGAGCTCGCGCTCTTTGCCCGGCTTAGCCGTCAGGTACACGTGCAGGCTGATCATACGTTTCTCCCTCCGTGCCCGGGCACCTTCGTCCTCGTCCTGTAGAGCGAGGTTGACGCCACGATGAAGAGGGTCATCAGATCGTCCTCGCCCCAGCAGAAATTGGCCGCAACCTCCGGCGTCCTTATTACGCCCAGTGGCGTGGCGTCGGAAGCGAAGACATGAAGTCCTCCGGGCCCTGCGCTGTAGATGTTGCCGGCGCTGTCCATCTTCAGGCCATCAGGCGCACCGTCGCCCTCGCCTTCGAGCTTCGCCCAGACGTCGCCGCCGGAGATGCCTCCGTCCGCCTTCACGTCGAAGACCCGGATATGGCCTCTCATCGTGTCGTTGATGTAGAGCTTTGATTCGTCGAGCGAAAAGCACAGGCCGTTCGGTTGCTCGAAGTCGGTCGCAAGCAGGGTGAGCCCGCCCGAGGCGCCCAGCCGGAAGACGCCCCGGAACGAGAGCTCCTGCTCTCGCTTTACCCCGTAATACTCCATGCGGCCAAATGATGGATCGGTGAAGTAGATCGAGCCGTCGCTCCTGACGACCAGGTCGTTCGGGCTGTTCAGCTGCTTCCCGTCGTAGTGGGTTGCGATCGCGGTGATGCGTCCGTCGCGTCCAGTCCGAGTCACGCGGCTTGTGGCGTGCTCGCAGGTTACGAGCAGGCCCTGCCGGTCGAAGGCGTTTCCGTTAGCCATCCCGCTGGGCCTGCGAAAGAGCTCAATGCCCTTCCCCTGCGTCCATGTGCGCATGATGTCGCCGGGAATATCGCTGAAGACCAGTCGCTTCAAACGCGCGTCCCAGGCCGCGCCTTCGACGAACTTGAAACCCGTGGCGAGCCGTTCGAGCGGTGCGCTCGGGCCAACCACCGAACTGAACCTCTTGTCCTTGATCTCTACCGGCAATTGCCAGCCTCCCTGCCTCGTCCCGGTCGTTGAGACTGTCGAAACGCGTTCAAAGCCCTAAGTCCGCAGGATCCACTGCACGGAGTTCGCTAGCAATCTCTGGACCATCGCATGTTCCAGGATGTGCTGCCTGTGACCGTTGGCAAGGTACACGACGCGACCGCGGCCATGCTCGTGACAGAAGCCGGAGGCCGATTCACGGCCGTCCTTGCCACGACTGCGTGTCAGCAGGTGGACGCGGTCGGGATCGAACCAGATGAAGTGCTGTTCATCCTCGATCTCATAGTCGCTCACGCCTGCCGTGATCGGGTGCTTCCGATCGACGACATACACGTCGAACGGCTGGAGGGGAGGGTGGAACTGGTAGTAGCCGGCAAGCGTCCGACGGTAGCCGCCGTGCCACGGGTAGCGCCAGCCCGAGTTGTGTAACGCGAGAAAGCCGCCGCCATTTTTCACGAAGGCCTCGATCGCCTCTTCCTGGTGTGGCTGCATCCATTCCAGCGGGTCCTTGTCGTGACCGTTGGGCCACTCCAGCCCGTCCCTGAGGAACACAAGCAGCCGCTTGCCCCCGAGCAGTCTCCTGTCGATCGAGGCGAAGTCCTTCGTGTAATGCGGCGCCAATCCCGCCTTCTCGAGCACGGGACCTACGGCAGCGAAAGCTTCCTCGGCTTTGTGGTACCGGTCACCACCCAGAAATACCGCGTCTGGCATGACCAAGGCTCCGATCTGAATGTGGCCAGACTGTATCACCGGATCGTCCGGCTACAATCACGGCGAAATCGGACCGAAAGCACAGGAGGCGGCCAAACTTGAAGATCAAGGACGTCAAGACCTGGGCGGTCGCCAACCCGCCTCCTCACCGCGGAGGGCCGTTCTGGGTGTTCGTCCGGCTTACCACCGACAACGGCATCCACGGCTATGGCGAGGCGTACGGCGTCCCGTTCTCTCCCAGCAAGATCCGGCTGCTGATTGAGGACGCAGCCCGGCGACACGTGGTGGGCCGGAGCCCCTTCGAGATCGAGACGATCTGGCGGCTCCTGTATTCGAGCGGCTACAGCATGCATCCCGAGTTCACGATGGGCGGCGTGACCAGTGCGCTCGAGATCGCCTGCTGGGACATCGTTGGCAAGGCGCTCGACCAGCCCGTCTACAACCTGCTCGGCGGCAAGGTCAACGAGAAGCTTCGGTCGTATACCTACATTTACCCGGAGGTTCCGACCGGAGGTCGCACGGCGACCGGCAACGTGCAGCGCGATCCGATTGAGGCGCCAAAGCGGGCTGAGCACTACCTCAGGCAGGGGTTCACTGCGCTCGGGTTCGACCCGGTTACCCCCATGGGCGCGTTCGACCCCCGACAGCTATCACTTGAAGCGCTCGACAACGCCGAACTGGTCACGAAGAACCTCCGCGAGGTCTGCGGCAGCAAGTGCGACCTCCTGATCAAGACGCATGGCGAGATGACGACATCCAGTGCGATCCGGCTCGCGAAGCGCCTGGAACAGTTCGACCCGCTCTGGCTCGAGGAGCCGACCCCTCCCGAGAACCGGAAGGAGATGGCGCGCGTCGCGCATTCAACGAGCATCCCGGTCGCCACTGGTGAGCGGCTCGTCAGCAAGTACGAGTTCGTGGATGTCCTGCAGAACCAGGCGGCAGCCATACTGCAACCTGCTCTGGCGCGGGTCGGCGGCATCCTCGAGGCCAAGAAGATCGCGGGCATGGCCGAGGCCTTCTACGCCCAGATGGCGCCGCACCTGTACACCGGGCCGATCGAAGCCGCCGCCAACATCCAGATCGCGACCTGCAGCCCGAACTTCCTCATCCAGGAGAGCATCGAGACCTTCGGCGGGTTCTACGCGAAGCTGCTCAAGAAGCCGATTCAATGGCAGGATGGCTATATCGTCCCTCCGACCGCGCCGGGAATCGGATATGAGTTGAACGAAAAGGTCGCCGACGCCAACCCGTACACCGAGGAAAAGGTTTTCCCCCCGCTCTCCGAGAAGCCGGTGGTGTTAGAGCTGGGGGAGATGTGAAGACGCTTCGAGGGGCGCACCTACGGGCAGAGCTGGCGAAAGTGATCCGGTGACTCAGCCTGCCAGGCCACGCCGGCTTTCTTCGGGAGTCGTGGGATGACGGACGAGACGGACGTATTCCACATCATGTACACCTGCCGGGCCATGCGGAGGCTCAAGCCGGACCCGGTGCCCGAGGCAGTCCTGGTCAAACTCATCGACGCCGCCCACCAGGGGCCCACCGGCAGTAATCGCCAGAATGCTCGCTGGATCGTAGTCCGCGACGCAAGGCAGAGGTCCAGGATTGCCGAGCTGCACCGGAGCGGCGCCGACGCCTATCTGGCCGGCACCCCGGCCGCCCAGGGAATGGAAAAGATCCGGGCCGCGGTCGCCTGGCAGAGAGACCATTTCGATCAGATGCCCGCTCTGATAGTGGCATCCATCGCGCTCGCGCAGCGGCCCGCCGACTCGTTCGTGGCGGGACTCGGGGCCGGCGGCTCGGGCTGGCCCGGCGTCCAGAATCTGTTGCTGGCTGCCCGAGCCCTGGGACTCGGGGCCACGATCACCACATTCGCTCTGCGGGACAGGGCCGCACTGAAGTCGGTACTCGGGCTGCCTGACCTGGTGGAGCCGTTTGCGGTCCTCCCGGTGGGGTACCCCCGGGGACGGTTCGGGCCTTTGACTCGCCGGCCCCTGAACGAAGTGCTCCGCTGGGATCGCTGGTAGGCCATGGGAGGGACGCCGACTGCGAAACTCTCTCATCAACCTGGCCGGGTTTCACGGGTGCAATCTGGGCGGCGGCGTCCGATGCTAGAAACATGATGAGGCGCGGGCCGGCTCTCCTGGTACTGGTCGCACTGGCGGCATCTGGCTGTGAACCCGGATCCGTCGGTGTCCAGTCTCAGACTCCGACCGCCGTTGTCAGGGCGGTTCAGCCGGCGCCCACGGAAACGCCAGGTCCGATGCCTGACCTGGTCACCGCCGTCCCGCCGACCGTGACCGTTACACCGCCGCCGGTCGTCCCGACGACCTCCACGGCGCAACCGACCGCAACGGCCGTCAAGGTCGCTGTGCCGACTGTTCCCTCGAGCCAGCCGACAGCGACCGCCGCGCCGCTGGCAGCGCCTACCTCAGTTGAAGTGATAAAACCAACGAGGGTTCCGACCACCACCCCGACACCAACCCGGACCACGACCCTCATTGCCCGGCCACCGACCAACCCGCGCGGCCGAGATGGGTTCTTCGTCGGGCTCGACTACCCGCAGATCGTTCCCGCCGAGCGGGCGACGTTCCTCGACCCCTCCGAGCTTGTGCTCGGCCTCGAGCTAGGCGGCGAGGCCCGGGCCTACCCGGCCCGCATGGCCTGGTACCACCACGTGTTCAACGACGAGCTCGGGGGCGTGCCTGCACTGGTCACTTACTGAATCAAGTGCAGCTCGGGGGTTGGGTTCAACCCCGTGGTGGACGGCAAGCAACTGCTGTTCGAGATCGTCGATCTACAGCAGGGGGTGTTCACCATGCGCGACCACGTTACCGGTACGCTCTGGAATCATCTCGACGGCAGGGCGACGGGGGGCAGTCTCAAGGGCGCCCGGTTGCCAATGATCGCCCTGCAGCAGACGACCTGGGCGGCGTGGCTCGCCGAGCACCCAAGGACGACCGTACTCGCGTTCGACACACCGTGGCAGCGCAACTATCGGCTGGTTCCGATCGGAGAGTTCGCGCCCGACGAGGCGCGCTTCGGCGATGGCCGCCTGCCACCCAATGAGCTCGTGCTCGGCGTCGAATCGAATGACACCTTCAGGGGCTATCAACTCTCGGCGTTAAAGAAGGCCGGAGGTGTCGTCAACGACACACTGGGTGGCCACCCGATCGTGGCCGCCTATGACGGAAAGACTGGAAACGCGATGGCGTACAGCCGGCGGGTCGGGGGAACCGACGTGAAGTTCGCGCTCACGACCGACGCCGGACGTTCGATGCTCGAAGACACCGCATCGGGCTCCAGGTGGACGCTGGGCGGCCAACCGGTGAGCGGAACGCTGGCGACCCCACTTGAGTTCGTGCCCTCCATCATCACCGAGTGGTACGGCTGGTCGGCCTATCATCCGCAGAGCAGTATCCACGGGAGATAGGGCTCGAGGGCCCGCAGCTATAATCGGCCGCCTTGAGTCAGCCTGCGCGTGGCGGGGGAGACCGATATCGCGAGGGAGCCAGGAACAGGAACCGCCGATCCGGCCGCTTCCGGCCGGATAGCACGAAACTTCGAGATCCTGCTGGTCTCGACGAGGCTCGGGCTCACCTCGTTCGGGGGGCCGATCGCACACCTTGGCTACTTCCGCGAGGAGTACGTCACGCGGCGGAAGTGGCTGCGCGATGACGAGTACGCCGACCTCGTAGCCCTCTGCCAGTTCCTGCCCGGGCCAGCGAGCAGCCAGGTCGGCATCAGCGTCGGTCTCACCCGTGCCGGTTTCCTGGGCGGCTTCCTGGCCTGGCTTGGGTTTACGATGCCGTCCGCGATCGCGATGATCGCCTTCGCGTACGGGGTGTCCGCCGCCGGAGGCGTTTCGGACGCCGCCTGGCTGCACGGCTTGAAGATCGTCGCGGTTGCCGTCGTGGCCCTGGCGGTGTGGGGCATGGCGGGCACGCTTTGCCCCGACCGCGCTCGTAGAATCCTGGCCATCCTCGCCGCCATCGCAATGCTTGCGGTACCGTCGGCGCTGTCGCAGATCGGGGTGATCGCCGCCGGCGGGGTGCTCGGCTGGCTGCTGCTGCGCCCGGGTGAATCCGCGGAGATCTCAGCCAGTCGGCGTACGTGGGGACGGCCGCTCGCGATTGCGTCGCTCGTCCTCTTCGCGGCGCTCCTGGTGGGCCTTCCGCTGGCGCGCCCGTACATCGCCAACCAATCCTTCGATCTCTTCGACAGCATGTACCGCGCCGGGTCCCTCGTCTTCGGTGGCGGTCACGTGGTGCTGCCGCTACTACGGCAAGAAGTTGTTACGACCGGGTGGATCAGCCAGGAAAGCTTCGTCGCCGGCTACGGCTTCGCGCAGGCGGTGCCTGGCCCTCTCTTCACCTTTTCCGCCTACCTGGGAGCGTCCATCGAGACCCTGCCGGCGCGCTGGATGGGAGGGCTGCTCGCCCTCGGAGCGATCTACCTGCCATCGTTCCTGCTGGTTACCGGGACACTGCCCTTCTGGGACCGTCTCCGGCTTCACATGCCTTCAAGGCGCGCCATCATGGGGATCAATGCGGCGGTGGTGGGCTTGCTCGTGGCCGCCCTGTACGACCCGATCTGGACGAGCGCAATCCACGCTCCAAAAGACCTGGCCCTTGGCCTGGCCGCATTCGCATTACTTGCCTTCTGGAAGGTGCCTCCGTGGATCGTCGTGGCGCTGGCCGCAGCGGGCGGCTGGGCGATCGCCGCCTCTTAACGCGCTAGACCACCGCCACGCGGTTCTTCTCGAAATCCTTACAGCAGGTGTGCGCGACCGCGCGGCGCCGTGCAGCAGTACCACGTCATCGCCAAGCGCATCGCGAATCCTCGCCAGCGCGTCGATGTCCTGGTCGCGGGGTAGGGGAGAAGTTGCTTGCGGACCCGGTAACCGGCCTCCAGCGCCCGGGGCGCTTCGGCGATCAGCCTGTCCACGCTATCGCCGGCGATAATGACGTACGCCTCACAGCGCGCCCTGATCCCCCCGGTAACTGCGCCATTGGCCAGACACGCGACCTTGTCCGCGATGTCCCGGAGACAGCTGTCGAACCCGCCAAACCAACTGGCTCGTCGAACGTCAGCCTGTTCGCCAACTCCAGCTTTGTGTTGAGTCGCTCCGGGTCCAGCGGGTCCTCACCGAGCACCAGTTCTCTGAGCCCGGCCAGGCGCCGGGGCCGCATTTCCGTGCGTCGCCAGTCACCGACCGGGCAGGATCTGCCGGCTCCCTGGTCGGTCCGCACCCGCATCACCTGGCAGGGCACAGGGCGGGACGAACTGGGCCCGAGATTCCATCGAAAGCCCGTTCCGATCCCGCTGGACGTGGCTGAGAAAGCCTACGGATGAATCGGTATCTCGAAAACCGAGGCTTCGATGGCAGTGGTTTTCATGCGCGGCGATCGCCCTCCGGAAGGCCGAAAATGTCCTCAGCGCACCTTGCCGCGGCCTTCGACTCTCCAGACGAGTTCGACTTCGCCCTTGCGGAAACCGGTGATCTCCTCGTGAAGGTTGGTGACGCCTTCTTGATAGAGCGGAATCACGGTCAGCCGGTCGCCCACCTTGAACTTGCGGCTGCACTTGCTCACGTCGACGTGCCCGTGTTCCACCGACATTCCGTAGATGCTTGCGTCTGGCTCTTCGATGATCTTGCCGTACGGGTACGTCGGGAAGAGCCTGAATGTCTTCATCCCGCCATCGATGATCACGCGGTCCCTGGTGGGCACGCTCACGACGGTCGTGACCACCCTGAGAGGGCAGCGTTGAGGGTCCAGGTCCTCGTTCCTGGAGATTCGAGAAAGTCCTTCGTAGACGTATGAACCCGACCGGTGCTCCGTGCATCCAAGCTGCTTCGAGATGGCCTCGTGCCCCGTGCCGCCACCACTGATGATCGACGTCGGCAATCCAAGCTCGTGGAACTTCTCGACCGCGGCATCCATGAAGGCCTTGCCCGACGTCAGGCTCGGGTAGGTCATCAGGCCGCGCAACTCAAGGCCGGGCAGTCCCATTACCAGCTGGCCCAGCTGCGCCGCAGCTTCCGGTGACTGTACGCCGGTGCGCTTCCCACCGGTGTCCATCTCGACCAGCACGCCTACCCTGACGCCATCGATCCGTGCCTGGTCGGAGATCCCGCGGACCACCTCCTCGGAGTCAGCCGTCACCGTCATCTTCCGCCAGCGCGCCAGTTCGGTAAGCCGCCGGACCTTTTGCCGGCCGACGATGTTGTAGGTCATCAGGATGTCGTCGAGGCCGGCCTTCGCCATGACCTCGGCATCGCCCAGCTTCTGGCACACGATGCCACGGGAGCCAGATGCCACCTGCATCCTGGCGATTGCCGGGTTCTTGTGGCTCTTGGTGTGCCCGCGCAAAGTTATGCCAAGCCCCTTGCAGTGGGCGGCCATCTGCTGGATGTTGCGCTCCAGGACATCGATGTCGATAACGACCGCCGGGGTGTCCAGGTCATAGATGTGCACGTGTTCTTCCTTGGCGAGGTAACTCGCGACCGCCCGAGCATCGATGGTCTCGAACTCCCTGGTGGGGTCCGATCTCCGGGTCAGTCGCGCCGATGGCTGTCATAACCTGCAGCGGAGCACATCATAGGTCAGCCCGCGGTGGTGCCTCCGCTCCCTGCCTCGCCGGCTACGCCCCCTGCCCACTCCGGGGCAGGCGTGCGGCGGATTCACACCGCCCTTCGACCAGCTCAGGGAGCGGACACGATCGCGACGCCGGCGGCCCGCCTTCCCCTTTCCCGCCTCCGCAGAAGGGGCTGCCCCGGTGTGCTGGGACCGGGGTGAGGGCCACAGTAGACTCCAGGGGTTCGGTTTGCGAACGGGCGCGGCGGGCTTGCCCGGGGCACCTTTCGGCGTGCAAACGCCATGGGAGAAGACAGCGCGTGGCACTCGAGCACACTCACACCAGTTTCACGGTCAGTGACATCGAACGTTCAATACGTTTCTACATCGAGGCGCTCGGGATGACCGCTGGCCGGCGATGGGAGCGCACAGGACCCGAAATCGCGGCGATCGTTGGCGTCGAAGGCGCGCGGCTGAAGATGGCCACCGTCCACCTCGGCAACTTCACGCTGGAACTGATCCAGTACGCCGGCGGGGGAGCGCCACGGATCAACCCCAGGATCAATCAACCGGGCACAGCCCACATTGGCTTCAGGGTCGCCGACATCGAAGGCATGTGCGAGCGCCTGCGCTCCCTCGGCGTGCGGTTCTACGGGACGCCCGCGTCCCTACCGCCCCCGGGGTCGCCGCCAGGGACGGTTCCCCCGCCCGGGGCACGTGCCGTGTACCTGGCCGATCCCGACGGAATTACGGTCGAGATAACGCAAACGCTGTAGCCGGCCGTACCTAGCGCGCCGTGTAGCCGCCGTCGATCACCAGTTCGGCGCCGGTGACCCATGACGACTCGTCGGAAGCCAGGTAAAGCGCGCCGGCGGCGATGTCCTCGGGCTGCCCGACTCTCCCCAGTGGGTGTAGCTCGAGGTTTCGCTTCATCGCCGCAGCGTCGGCCAGGCTCTTGGCAGTCAGATCGGTACGCACCACGCCCGGATGAATCGAATTGGCGCGCACATTAAAGGGCGCCAGCTGGATGGCCAGGTACTTCGTAAACACCCGCACAGCACCCTTCGATGCCGCGTACCCGGCGCTTGCAGAAATGCCCACCAGTCCCGAGATCGACGAGATGTTTACGATCGACCCGGATCGTCGCTCCTTCATCAGCGGGGCGACCGCCCGCGCGCCGAGAAACACGCCGGTCGAGTTCACCGCCATGGTCTTCTCCCAGTCGGAGGGTGTTACCTCGAAGAACGAGGGCCTGGCGATCGCGATGCCAGCGTTGTTCACGAGGATGTCGAGCCGGCCGTAGTTCCTGGACGCTGTGGCAATGGCGCGGTCCCAGTCCGCTTCAGCTGTCACGTCCATGCGTTCGAAGCGAGCTCGCCCACCCGAACGCACGATCTGGTCGGCCGTCGACGCGCCCTCTTTTTCAAGGAGATCGCCGATCACGACAGCCGCGCCTTCGCGGGCAAAGAAACTGGCGCACGCGGCGCCGATCCCGCGCGCGCCACCGGATACCAGCGCTACCTTGCCTTCGAGTCGCCCCAATGTTTGTACTCCCCCAGGTGCCCGCCTGCCTGAGTCAATCACCCCACGGGCGCGCTCTTGCCACGACGGGATAGGATAGGGCCGCAATTCTGGCACAGGTCGCACACACAGACCAGCAGGCTAGCCACTGGGGGTTTCTTGTGAAAGTTACCGGACTCAAGACCATGGTGGTCGAGAACGAACCCTCCACCCCGGGGGGGAGTCAGTACATCGGCGGGCGGTACTTCCTGTTCCTGGAGTTGACGACCGACGAGGGAATCACGGGCATCGGCGAACGCATCGCCGGCAGTTCCTATTCGAACAATTTGAAGGACATCCAGACCCATGTCCGCCTGGTCGAGGAGTTCGTCGGCCAGTTCGTGATCGGCCAGAACCCGCTGAATATCGAGCTCCTCTGGGACCGGATGTATGGATCCCGCCACGACCTCAGGCACCCGAGCCTCTTTGCCACGCCGGTGATCAGCGGCATAGACATGGCGCTCTGGGACATCGCCGGCAAGGCTGCGAACCGCCCGATCTACGGCCTTCTCGGTGGGCAGTATCACGAGAAGCTGCGCGCGTACGCGTACATGCCGAGCGCCGGCCTGCGCGAGCACCCGGAAAAGGCTGGGGAGGTCGCGGCAAAGCTACTCGAAGAGGGCAACTCGGCGTGCAAGATCGACCCGTTCCCGCCGTTGCACCCGATCCGTGACATCCCCCTCTGGGAGATCGAGAACGCGGCGAAGATCTTCGAGAGCATAAGGAAGGCCGTCGGCAACAAGCTCGAGGTCGGCATCGGTACCCACGGCCAGCTGACCACCTACAGCGCGATCAGGGTCGCCGACTTTCTCGAGCCGTACCACCCGTTCTGGTTCGAGGAGCCGGTCTCGCCTGAGAACATCGACGAAATGGCGCGGGTTGCAGCCCATACCAGCATCCCCATCGCAACGGGTGAGCGGCTCGTCACCAAATACGAATTCTCGCAGCTGCTCGAGAAACAGGCGGCGCAGATCATCCAGCTGGATGTCGGCCAGTGCGGCGGCATCACCGAGGCGAAGAAGATCGCCGCGATCGCGGAGGCCCATTACGCCATGATCGCTCCGCACATGTACTGCGGTCCGGTCGCCGCAGCGGCGGCGATCCAGGTCGACACCTGTTCGCCCAACTTCGTGATTCAGGAGGCGAACCAGGGCCCGTTGCACAGGAAGATCTTCAAGGACCCGCTCGTGTTCGAGAAGGGATACATCGTCCCGCCGAAGGGACCCGGGCTCGGAATCGAGTTCGATCCGGCGGCAATCAAGAAGCACCTGGTGAAATAGACCAGGCCTCACCGGGCCCCGGCAACGGACTGAGGCGCGCGTTGCCGGCCGGACCCTTGGCAGGAATCAAACGTCCAATGCGCGCAGGATGAAGGGCATTCATGGGGCGGCGTCGCGAGTAACGGAAGGGGAACTGGCATGTCGTGGCGCGAACCGATCAGGCGTTGCCTGGTAGCGGCGTTTGCGCTTGCGGTACTGGCCGCGTGTGGTTCAGAAGAGTCGGTCGTCGGCCCCACGGCGGGTGCCCAGGGATCCGAGGCCGCGGGGCCGAGGAAGATCGCTACCGAGCGGCTCTACTCGGTCGCAGACCTGAAGGCTGCTGGCCTGAAGCTTGGAAAGACGTACGACACTGACGGACTGCCCGGCGCCACTGGCGCCGCACTGATGTTCTTCAGGCAGAAGGACATCGAGATTCGGTTATTTCCGTCCCACGAGGTGGCCGTGTCGGATGGGATTCCGATTGCCCGTGAGATCGTTGGATCAGCTGCGGTGATCCAGGCTGGTTCGGTCACCTGGGACAAGGCCATCGGAGACCAGCGGGCATGTGCTCCGGGCAACCTCGGAGGGGGACGCGACTGCACGCGCCAACCGAAGTACGGGGACTTCGTGACTGTCGGGAATCTGATCATCCTTTGCGAAGGGCGCGTAGCAGAGGATTCAGCCGCCCTCTGCCAGGAGATTGTGAGCCTCTTGCCGCAGTAGGGAGGGCCCCAGGCCGATTGCGCGACGCTGCGCCTGGCGGCATGATCAATGAATGTTGAAGACCAACGACCGCAACGACCCTGCCGAGACCGTGACCCCCATGCTGCGTGCTGGAATCATTGGGTGTGGAGACGTCGCGCGCCAGCACATGGAAGGCTACTTGAAGTCGGAGAGGTTTGAGGTTGTCGCCCTCGCCGATGTAAGCGCCCAGGCGATGAGAGGCTTCGATCGTCGGTACGCGGGTAGCGCCGCATACCATCCACAACACTTCATCGACTACAAGGAGCTCCTCAAGCAGGCGAACCCGGAGGTCGTATCGGTCTGCGTCTGGGACAAGGACCACGCAGCGGTCGCGGTCGCCGCCGCGGCCAGCGGCGCGAAGGCCATCATTTGCGAGAAGCCAATGGCCGATTCACTCGGGGCGGCCGCAGAGATCATCGCCGCCTGTAGGGCCAGCGGCGTGAAGCTGGTGGTCGGCCACCAGCGGCGCTTCCTGCCGTCGTTCAACCTGGCGAAAAGGATGATCGCCGACCGGGAGATCGGCGACGTTCGGATGATGACCGCCTACGCGCACGACGGGCTACCGAACTTCTCTTCCCACCAGACCGACATCTTCAGGTACCTGCTTGGCGACGTCGAATGCACCTGGGTGATGGGGAGCGTCGAGCGTGAAACCGACCGTTGGGCCAGGGCGACCCGCATCGAGGACAAGGCCCTGGCGGCATTCGGCTTCGCAAGCGGCGCCCAGGCGATGATCTTCCTGGAACTGACGCCCGAATGGGGATGGACAACCCGGATCTACGGCACCGAGGGCATGATCGAGTGCGGCCTGACCGATGTCCGGGTGATGAACGCCAAGTCGCGCGGCTGGAAGGTGCATGAGCCAGCATCCGAGTTCGCCCGGCCCGGCGAGGACCGGTTTGAGTACATCGAAGGCAATGCCGCTCAGGCCCGTGAACTTGCGGACTGGATCTCGGGAGCGGCACCCGGACACCGTGGCGAGGCGATGAACGGTTACAAGGCGCTCGAGATGGTGCACGCCGTCTACGAATCGGCGAGGACGCACACGCAGGTGTGGCTACCAATCAAGACGCGGGTCAATCCGCTGGAACTCATGGTCGCGGAGGGGCACCTGCAGGTGAGGTATCCAGGCAAGTACGACGTCCGCGCGCGCCCACCGCATTCGGAAGCGACCGAAGGCTTGCACAACACCTGAGATGACGCTGTCTGCTATTTCCCGCCTCGGGACAGCATCGTAAACTGGCGGCAAATCTCTCTCAATTGTCGATTGGCCTTGGATGTCAGCCCAGACCAGAAAACTCAGATTGCTGGTGACAGGCTTGAACGGCGTCGTAGGCAGGGCGCTGAGGCCCGCGCTCGAGACGCGTTATGAGCTGAGCGCGCTATCCCGTTCGGGGGTCGATGGACTCCCGGCCAGCCGCGTGTTCAGGGCCGACATCGCCGAAATCGACTCGCTGGGGCCAGCCTTCGACGGCGTCGACGTCGTGCTCAACCTGGCGGCTGATGGCGGTGCCGGCAGCCCGGTGGGTATGAACGCCCCCTGGGAATCGATGCTCCGCAACAATATCGTCGGCGCGTACAACGTTCTCGAGGTTGCGCGCCGGGCGGGCGTCAAGCGCGTGATCCTTGCCAGCTCCGGAGCGACTGTCAACGGCTACGAGCTGGAGGAGCCGTACAAGCGGCTCGTATCCGCGGACCCAAACGTAGTGCTACCGACCTCCTGGAAGATGGTCGACGAATTCGCTGAGCCGAAACCGGTATCCCTCTACGGCGTCACCAAGTTATTTGGCGAAGACCTGGGGCGGTACTACGCGCTGACCACGCCGTTGTCCGTTATCAACCTGCGAATCAGCAGTTGTGGGCCGGTCGACAGGGCAGGGCCGGGCAGGGCGCAGGCCAACTGGGCAAGCTACCGTGATCTCCGACAGCTGACCATCAAATGCATCGAGGCGCCGCCGGAAATCAAGTTCGACGTCTTCTGGGCCACATCCGACAACGCCCGACTCTTCCGGGACAACGCGCACGCGAAGGCCGTTCTCGGCTATGCGCCACAGGACGGCGTGCGCTAAGCGCCTGCCTGAGAAAAGCAGGTCTACAGGAAGCTCGCCGGCACTGGCGGCACTAACATAATCACCGGTACCGCTTCAGGGGGCTGTTCATGAACCGCGAGGGGCATTCGAAATGACTGTATTCGATCCGGATCAAGTTCGGGATATTTTGATGTTCGACGATATCAGGCGACCGGACCCGCACATCTGCGATGCGTTGCGCAAGATTGGCACCGCCACCGCGGCGGGTGAGCTGTTCAACCTCGGTGTTACGCGCCCGCACATGGCGGGTCTTACTGCCTGGAGGAAGGGCAAGGTGGTTGCTGGTCCGGCGCTCACCCTCCAGTGCATGCCCAAGCGGCAGGATCTCATGGAAAGCAAGCAGTATGTGGAGCGCGGGCCAATCCACCACAAGGTTATGTACCCAACGCAGCCTGGCGACGTGATCGTGTGCGACGCCCGTGGTGAGATGGAGGGCGGCATTTTCGGCGGGATGATGATGACATTCTTCGAAAGGCACGGCGGTGCAGGTGTGGTCATTGACGGTTGCCTGCGAGATTGGCCGGAAATGGATGATCTCGATGTAGGAGTGTGGATGCGCGGCGTCACGCCGAACCACGGCATGCAGAACAATCTCATGCTCTGGGCTGTCAACGTTCCAATCGCCTGCGCTAATGTGCTGGTAATGCCTGGCGACATCATCGTGGCTGATGACGATGGCGCAATCTGTGTGCCGGTCGCATTGGCGCCCGAGGTGATCAGGCGCGCTTCTGAGAAACTCGACTGGGAAGAGTTCACACGCATGAAGCTGCGCGCAGGTGGTCACCTGAAGAATTACTATCCGCTTGACACCGCGGCGCAAATTGAATACGAAGCATGGCGCGCCAAGACGACCAAGCGCTGAAAAATCCGGAGAAACCCCGACAGCTCCGTCAGGCTGCCCGCTTCGACAGGCTCTGCGGGTTCGATCCCTACCAGTCCGTGTAGCTACCGTCGCGGCGGTACAGGAGTGGGGCTTCGGCGGAGCGAAACTTGCCGTCAAATGAGGCTTCGTCCACATCCTCCCCGAGGCCGGGCCGGTCAAGGAGGGTGACCCTGCCGGTGAGGTATCCAGGCAAGTACGACGTGCGCGCCGTTCACACATCTATTTCCGCCGGACCAGCCTCATACTTGTGGCCGTCGTGGGAAGCGGGACGGGGGTGGGGCAGTTGAAATCCATGGGCGTTTGCGGTCCATGGAAGAAGCCCTGGCGGCGCGCGCCGCTGGCCGCGTTCTTGTTCCTCTGGCTTTCGTGCATTCCGGCATCGCCTGTCACCACGCCTGCGCCAGAGCCAGCAGTGCCTGCGGCTACCATAGCCGCCGGCCCGGTATCGCCTGTGGCTTCCGAAACCGCGACTCCGTCAGTCACACGGGCGACGGCAACCGTCGTGCCACCGGGAACCCCTGCGCCCACAACCTCAATGGAGTCCACGCCGCGACCGACTGCGACCGTGCGGGGCACGCCACTGACTCCAACCCTCCAGTGGACGCCATCGGCCACACAAGCGCCATTGCTGCCCACGCGAGCGGCGCCTGCTACGCCAGAGCCGCAAAGAAATGTGTCACCAACGCCGGCTCAAACGTACCCATCGAGCCAGCCGCCGTCCGCCATATCGCTCGAACAGGCCCGCACCACTTTTCCGTCCCACGTGACGGCTGCCGTCCTTACCGGGAAAGTCCCCGCGCCACAGGGGTTCGATTCGTGCATCCTTGCTTCGACCGCACCGTCGAGGCTCGCACACCTCCGCACCGGCACAGCCACCGTTGAGGGAAGCGAAAACGATCGCGCTGCGATCTGCCTCGCCGCCCTCAATGTCCCGGCGGAAAGCCTGGCGGCCGCCGTCCGGCAGTCGCCAGGCGGCCAGCAGCCGGGTGGGCCCGCGCCCGCAGGACCCGGTCAGACGGAAGCTTCCGCGGCGATCAAAGTCGAGTTTGTAAAGTCAAGCTACGCCACAGCCAGCGGCGGGAAGACCGGCTCATTCAAGACCGGCCAGCCGGCCGACATCATGCTCTCGGGCATCGATTTCAACAATTCGGGCGGCCCGCTCCTCTTCAACCATCCCTCGGGAATCGCGAGCGACGGGCAGCGGCTATTCCTCGCAGACACTTCAAACAACCGGGTACTCATCTGGAACAAGGCGCCGGCCGGAAACGTCCCGCCAGACCTGGTCATCGGTCAAAAGGACTTCACCTCCAACGATGCGGGGACAGACCGGGATTCCCTCGACTGGCCCGTAAGTCTCGCAACAGACGGCCGGCGCCTCGTAGTCGCCGACACATTCAATGACCGGATCCTCATCTGGAAGGCTCCCCCGGCGTCGAGCGGTATTGCTGCCGATATCGTGATCCAGGGCGGACGGGACCGCCAGGTGGCCGGCCCCAACGCTTCGCTCGCCTGGCCATGGGGAGTGTGGACCGATGGCAAGCGGCTGGCTGTTTCGTCCACTGGCGGCGCCGCGGTGCTCATCTGGAACACGTTCCCCGAACGAGACGACCAGCCCGCGGATATCGTGCTGCGCGGGAACGGCATGATCGGAACCCCAAGGCAGATCACGAGCGATGGCCGGATGCTCATGGTCGGCGATCACAACGCGAGAGTGCCTGGCCAGTCCGCCAGCGGGGCGTTCGTCTGGACTACTTTCCCTGTCGCCAGCGAGCAACCGTTCGACTTCTACATGCCGCTCGGATTTCCGTGGCCCCGCGGTAGCTTCTCGACCGACGGCAGACTGGCCTTGATTTCGGCGGGCACACTGAGCGTCTGGAAGTCGCCGCCCGCCAGCGCCTCGAGCCGTCCCGAAGTGTCGCTGGCAACCCCGCCTTGCGCGGGCGCGGGCGACTACGAGAGCGCGGCGTTCGCCGGCAACCGGCTCTACATATCGTGTGGCAACGGAAACCAGGTTGTCGGCTACAACCAGGTCCCGGCCGACCCGTCCCGGAAGCCCGACTTCGTGATCGGAAGTCCTGACCTCCAGACGAACACCCTGGACACCAATTTCTTCATCACGAACGGGACTCCGGCTTCTAACGGCAAGAACTTGTTCGTGAGTTCCGATTTCCACGGGCTGTATGTCTGGAAGCAGCTGCCGGACCAGAGCGGTGCGCACCCGGACATCGTTTACTCGTTCAAAGGCACCGGCGGGGCGCCCTGGGATATTGCGCTCCACGGCAATACGCTCGCCGTCGCAGGGCAAAGAGCGGTGCACATCTGGCGCACATTGCCGCTCGACGGCCAGCTACCGGACATCTCGTTCACCGGGGCGATCGGGGACGTCCGGTTCTCCGAACTCAAGGGGATAGCCATCGACGACCGCTATTTCTATCTGGCAGACGCCGGCGCGAACGCGGTGTACGTGTGGGAGGGCCTCCCGACTGCTACTTCAGCGCCCAGGTTCGTCATGCCAATCAAGTCCCCACGCAGGCTGGACTCGGACGGGACGTACCTCGCCGTGGTCACGACTTTCGATCAAGCAGTCCAGGTCTACCGGATCTCCGAGCTTTCGCCAGGCGCCAGCCCAGCAGTCGTCGGCGGACGGGGCCGCCTCAACCTGCCGGAGGGCGTCGCGGTGTCCCACGGGCAGCTATTCATCGCTGACACGCCATACAGTCGCGTCCTCGTCTGGCGAAAGATCGAAGCCGCGCTGGCAGGGCAGTGGCCACCCGATGCGGTGATCGGCGCGCCCTCGATCGACGACCGGCATGCGCAAATAGCGCGGGACCGGCTTTTCTGGCCGGGCGCGGTCGCGTTCGACGGAAGCTACCTCTGGGTCGCCGAGTTCAAGTTCGGCAACCGCATCCTGCGCTTCAGCCCTTCGCCATAGCCAGGACGGGGCTGGCATGCTCGGGACTTGCGGCTAGCCGGGCTTGCTGGCGACGTCGCTTCTCCTGGGTGGGGCCGGCATCCATCCCGACCTCCCGCGCGCGCCCGGCACAAGCGACGTCGAACAAGTGGGTCGCCTGGCAGACTTCAAATCATTAGGATGACGCCATGAACCCCACCGACAGAGTCGAGATCGGCAAGACCGGCGTAGAAGTGACACGCCTCGGCCTCGGCGGCGGGCCGTTGAGTGGCATGGTGCTTGCCGAGGGCATCTACGGCGGGACGGGCTACCAGCAGGCCGTTTCCATCATTCGACGGGCGTATGAGCTTGGCATCCGCTACTTCGACACGGCGCCCATGTACGGCGAGGGGCGAAGCGAAGTCCGTTACGGAAGGGCGCTCGCGGACATACCGCGGCCAGCCTTCACGGTCTCCACGAAGGTTGCGCGAGTGCTGGACCCCGTCCCGGGCGAAGCGAAGCCCTACTCCGAGGACGGTATCCCGAAGATGAGGGTCTCGTTCGACTTCTCGCGTTCGGGCATCCTGCGCTCTCTTGAAGAGAGCTTGAAGCGCCTGAACATGCAGTCGGTGGAAATCCTGTACCTACACGACTCCGACTTCACCGGCCAGCACCCTGAATCCACGTTCAGAGAGGCGCTGCCAGCCCTGGCAGAGCTCAGGCAGCAGGGCATCGTCAAGGCTATCGGCATGGGCATGAACCAGTGGGAGCTTACCGCCCGATGCGTGCGCGACTTCGACCTCGACGTCGTCCTTATGGCAGGGCGGTACACCTTGCTGGACCAATCGGCGCTCCCCGTGTTCATGGCGGAGTGCGTCCGACGCGGCACCCGAGTTGCGATCGGAGGGCCGTACAACTCCGGCATCCTGGCGCGCGACCTTGATGGGTCCGTGACGTTCGACTATGCGCCCGCGCCCCGTCAACTGATCGAGAAGGCGCGGTCGATCAAGGCGGTATGCGACCGTCACGGCGTTGACCTGAAGGCGGCGGCGCTTCAGTTCGTGCTCGCACACCCCGCGGTTGCGACTGCCATCCCCGGCGCGCAGACCGTTGCTGAAGTCGAGCAGAACGTCGCCGCCGTGAAGGCAAGAACGCCGATCCAGCTCTGGGCAGAGCTTAAGCACGAGAAGCTCATCCCTCATGATGCGCCCGTTCCCTAGCTCGCTCCCTTTGTCGACCGAGCCTTCCCCCTCTGCGAAAACAACGATCATGACTGATCTGGAACTGGAGCTCGCGTCGCTGGTCGTTCCAGAGGTCGACGCCGCCGAGGAAGCCGGCAGGCTGATCCGTAACCTGCCCGACCTGTGGGGGCTCGCCTGGCACATGGCCAGAAGAGTTCGTCGACGCGCCACGGCGCATCCGTTCCCGGATGCAGCGCCTGACTGCCAGTGCCGGCCTGGCGCCCGGCAGCCCGGCACCTGCTCGGCGCTCAAGGGCAGCAGCAGGGGATACTGCGCTTACGGCCCCCAGAGTGCGGCAACGTGGGGTACCATTCGTCGGCCTTCCACAACCCTGCACGGTGCCTGCGAACCACAGTCCGGCGGTCTCCACCAGACACAGTCACGTGCCTGACGCGCGGCCCCGCATGTCGTCGCTGGAAGCAGTGGCACGCACTGGAGCACAATCATGAAATTCCCGTACCACGCCGCGCTCTGGTCGGCGGTTGAGTTCAACCTCTCGTCCACCTCTTACTACGCCAACCCGTTAACGGAGTGCGTGCTCGACGCCACGTTTACCTCGCCGTCCGGGACCAGCCACCGCGCCGAAGGGTTTTGGGACGGCGGACGGGACTGGAAGGTCCGCTTCATGCCGGGCGAGCCGGGCGCCTGGAGGTACGAGACGAGGCCATCGAACGGGCAGGACAAGGGACTGACCACATCTGGCGAGTTTGAAGTGTCGGAGGTGGCGTCCGAAAACCCCTTCCGCCGGCACGGCGCGATAAGAGTCTCTGGAGACCGGCGGCACCTGGTGCATGCCGACGGCACCCCGTTTTTCTGGCTGGGAGACACTGCGTGGAACGGCCCCCTGCGTTCCGCTCCGGACGAATGGAGCACCTACCTGGCAGCACGGCGGGCACAGCGATTCAACGTCGTCCAGTGGGTCGCTACTCACTGGAGGTCGGCCCCGAACGGGGACACCGACGGGCGCATCGCGTACACCGGCTGCGATTCGATCTTGGTCAACCCGCAGTTCTTCAAGAGGCTGGACGGCAAGATCATCGAGATGAACCGCTACGGCTTCCTCAGCGCCGCGGTGATGCTCTGGGCGCACAAGGGCCGAGCGTACCCGGAAAGCAACCCGGGATATGTGTTGCCGGTGGACCAGGCAGTGCTCCTTGGCCGCTACATGGTGGCCCGTTGGGAGGCGTACCACGTGGCCTGGATCCTGGCGGGCGACGGCGACTATTCGGGCGACGGGGTAGCGCGCTGGAACGCCATCGGCGCCGGGGTCTTCGGCGACCGGCCGCATGCCCCGGTTGCCATGCACTTCCAGGGCAAGAAACTGCCGCTCGACGACTTCGGTGGCAGCGCGTGGCTCGACATCATGGCCTACCAGAGCGGCCACTACGATGACGCCGAGAGCTACAGGTGGGTGTTCGGTGGCCCGGTGGCCGCGCAATGGCCTGCCCGCCACGGCAAGGTGCTGCTGAACTCCGAGCCGTGTTACGAAGACCACATGGGCCGGAGCGGTAAGCGGTTCGACGCGCACGCTGTCCGCAGGGTCTGCTACTGGTCTGCGATGGCGGCGCCATTCCCCGGCATCACGTACGGGGGCCACGGCATCTGGGGGTGGGACAACGGACGCGACCCGGCGGTAGACCATCCGCAAACAGGTACGCCGCTGCACTGGAACCAGGCGCTTGAACTTGAAGCCGGGACGCAGATGCGGCACCTGCGGGCGGCGTTTGAAAGCACGCGCTGGTGGGAACTGAGGCCCGCGCCCGGCCTCGTGGTCAGGCAGCCCGCGGAGGCCGAATCGCACGTCAGCGCGGCAGCGCTCGAAGACGGGTCGGCCGCGCTGGTCTACACACCTGTCGCACAGCCACTGGCGGTCGACCTGACGCGCCTGAAGCCCGGTCTGCCGGCGGCCTGGATCGATGTCCGCAACGGCGCCCGGCGCACCGTTGGCGTAAACACGCAAGGCGGGACCCAGGACTTCACGCCGCCCGGCCCTGGCGACTGGCTTTTGATGTTCGGAGCCTGAGAGGCAAACGATGCGAGTCCTGATCATCGGCGGAACGGGCGTTATCAGTTCTGGCATCACGCCCCTCCTGCTCAGGCGCGGGGACGAGGTTGTCCTGTACAACCGCGGTGCCTCGGGCGTTGAGTTCGAGGGCGGATTCGAATTGGTCCGCGGAGACCGCAACGACTTTGCGCAGTTCGAGACTGCGATGAAGAGACAGCGCCCGTTCGATTGCGTCGTAGACATGATCGGGTTTGTGCCGGCCCAGGTGGAGTCGGACATCAGGGCCTTCAGGGGCCGGACGGGGCAGTTCATCTTCTGCAGCACAGTTGATGTGTACCAGAAGCCGGCGCGCCGCTACCCGATCACCGAATCAGAGCCGCGCCGCGCTGTCCCGGAGTTCCGGTATGCGTACGACAAAGTCGCGTGCGAACGCTTGCTCGAAGCCGCCTACCACCCCTCCGACTTCCCGCTCACGATCATCCGGCCCGCCCACACCTACGTGCGGCGGCTCGTCCACACCCTGCGCGGCGGCACCTACTGGGTTGACCGCCTCCGCCGCGGGATGCCCGTCATTTGCCATGGCGACGGGCAGTCACTGTGGGGGTCATGCCACCGCGACGACGTCGCGAAGGCGTTCGTCAACGCCATTGGCAACCGCAAGGCGATAGGCGAGGACTACCACGTGACCGGCGAGGAGTGGATGACGTGGGACCAGATCTACGCCCACATAGCAGACGCCGCTGGCGGACCACCGCCCGAGCTCGTGCACATCCCGACCGACCTGCTTGTACGCGCTGTCCCGGAAGCAGAGTGGTGCGGGCTCAACTTCCAGTACGACAATATCTTCGACAACTCCAAGGCGCACCGTGATCTCGGGTTCGAGTACACGGTCCAGTTCCCAGAGGGTTCTCGCTCGGCTGTCCAAGCGCTACTGCAGCGCGGCGAAGTCGAGAACGCCGACGCCCATACGTGGTACGACGATGTGATCAGCGAGTGGCGGGCCATGTCTGGGAGGTTCGCCAGCGCGCTCCAGGCGGCGAGGGCCCCGAACACCCCCGGCGGCTAGCGCTGCTCCCGCCGAGCGTCCCAGGCATGGTCGTTCCAGAGGTCGACGCCGCCGAGGAAGCCGGCAGGCTGATCCGTAACCTGCCAGAACTGTGGGATAGGGCCAGCCTCGCCGAGCGGCATGAACTGGCCAACACGATCCTGGAAGCTGTCTATGTCGACCCGAAGGCTGACAAGGCCGTCGTCGCCATCCGGCCGAAAGGGGCGTTCCGGGCGGTCTTCGAAGTCGCCACGGCCCGCACCGGCTCGGGAGTAGAGCTCTCAAAAGCCGAGCCCCCGGCGCTCACGACGACCGGGGGCGGCCAGGAGCGTTGTCTGTGGTGGAGACGGGGGAGAGTCGAACTCCCCGTCCAGAAAGGTTTTCGCTTTGACGTCTACAGGTTTAGCCGCTGGGTGGTTTTTCTCGCCGCCTGAGTAACCCGTCGACACTCGCTTCAGGGCGGCCAGCCGGAGGTCTTAGGCGGTCGCTACCGGCGTCGCGACTGCAGCACCCCAGGTTTTCGTCGCTCCTAACGGACCCCCCGGGGTTGGATCCGCAGGAACGTCGCTACTTATTAGGCAGCGAGGGCAAGCTTTGGCTCGCCAGTTACTTTTGTTGCCACCGGATTAACGAGGGTAGATGGCACCTCGACCTGCAGTCTCGTGATCACCTCACTGTCGAGACCACGCGTCCCCATAGCTGGATTATAGCTGAAAATGCGACCTGATTCACGCGGCTCGGCTCGACCGACTCAGAAACCGGGCGGGCGGATAAAATGCGACCGGAACCGTGGGAGATGCCCGGGACACGGAACTTCCGCTGTAAACGACCTGCGGGCTGCGAAGAGGGAGCGACCATTGGCTGGCAAGAAGTTTCGAGTCCTTTATCTTGGGCCGCAGGAACGGGGCACTCACAATCCGGCCAGCACCGACCCGCAGTCGCGGGCGGTTCGGGAGGTCGGTGGCGAGTTCGTCCCGTACACCGGCTCGTCCGAGGGTGAGTTGATCGAGGCTTTGAAGGACTCGGATGTGGCCATGGCCGCCGGCCATCGGTTCAGCCCAGGGCTCTTCTCGCACATGGGCAACAACGGCCGCTGCAAGGGCCTGGTGTCTTTTGGTCACGGATTTGACGGCATGGATCTGAAGACCGCCGTCGAAAACGGCGTGATCCTCGCGAACACCGCCTCGTTTGGGACTGAGGAAGTTAGCAACCAGACGATGATGCACTTCCTGGTATGCACCCGGAAGTTCGTCCTGCACGACAAACTCGTGAAGCGAGGGATCTGGACGCGCGAGCACCTGGCGCCGATGGGTCACGTGGCAGGGGAGACCTTCGGAATTGTCGGACTCGGCAACATCGGCCGCGCGGTGGCTCGCAAGGCGCGGGCGTTCGGGTTGGAAGTCATCGCCTACGAGCCTTACAAGTCTTCCTGGGACGCCAAGGAGTACGGCGTTGAGCTGGTCGGCACACTGGACGAGCTCGCGACCAGGTCTGACTACGTCTCGATTCACACCTACCTGAATGACGAGACTCGACACATGATCGGCGCGGCATTCTTCAACAAGATGAAGCCCACGGCCTACCTGATCAACTGTGCACGAGGTCCGATCGTCGATGAAAAGGCCCTCATCCAGGCACTGCAAAACAAGAAGATCGCGGGTGCCGGGCTCGACGTTTTTGAGAAGGAGCCGGTAGATCCCGGCAACCCCTTGCTCAAGATGGACAACGTGTCGGTCACGAACCACTACGCCTCCTACAGCGAAGTCGCCTGGGAACGGGCAAACACGCAGCTCGGGGAAGAAGCGGTCCGTATCGCGCTGGGCTACTGGCCGATGTCGCTGATAAACCCCGACGTCAGGCACACGGTGGAGCCACGAAAAGACGCAGTGGAATGGCGCGTCCTGAAGGCCAAATTGAAGGGCAAATAGCACGTCCTGGAGCCCTTCGACCCTGGGGGTGACCTCAGGGCGCCACAGGCTCAGGGACGGGTGTTGTCGGTGGCTGAGCTTTCGAAGCCGCTGGGAACCCTGCGAGTGACTGCCGAAGTGATCGGAGTACGAGCAGTCGCCATCCTGAATGCAATGTTTGACGTTACGGTACGACGCTATGAAAGCCGCGGCCGAAGCTATCAGGTTCCGCCTGGATGGGCAGGGCAGGGCACAGCACGCGCTCTGCCCTGCCCGGCTCTGGCCGTCGAGGCCGAGCCCCTGAGAACTCCTACTTGAAGGTCTTGCCGTAGATGCAGATCGGAACGCCCTCGACTCCGGTCGGCCGCTCCTCGACGACGGTCCAGCCGAACCGTTCATAGAGGGCGCGTGCGCGGCGGTTGGCCTGGATCACGCCCAGGCTCGCCCTCTGGTAGCCGGATTCACTTATGAATGCTTCGGCTCTTCGCATCAGCGCCTGGCCGATACCCCGCCCCTGGCAGTCCGGGTGCACGTGGATGCTGGAAAGCTGCGCCAGGCCGTCCTCCGGCATGCGGATGATCCGGACGATGCCAACGACGTCGCCGACGCGCGGCTTGCCCGGCCCCTCAACCCTTTGCGCGACCTGAGGGCGGCGCAGGTCAGCGATTGGGCGTGACCCGCCGGGCTCGTGCAGGCGCGCAAGCCAGGCCCGGCTGCGGGGGTCGCTCTTCTCAAGGAAGCCCGCCCACTGCGCCTGGTAGTTTTCCAGGCGGCGGGAGGCGACCCACTCCGCGGGTGTGAACGCCGCGAAGGAACGTGTGTGGCTGACGAAGTGGAGCCGTGCCGCCTCATCGGCATCGCTCATCGTCGCGACGGCCAGTTTGAACTCAGGTTCGGCCATCACGAGACGGATCAGGCGCGCCGGCGAGAGGCCCGCTGCATCTCGCGCTCGGCGTCCCGCTTGGCAATGACGTCGCGACGGTCGTACTTGCGCATTCCTCGCACAAGCGCAATTTCGACCTTGGCTCGGTGCCCCTTGATGTACAGCTTCAACGGGACCATCGTGAGCCGCTGCTGCGCGGCCAGCAGCCCCAGCCGCCGGATCTGCTCCTTGCGAAGGAGGAGCTTCTTCGGCCGCCGCGGGTCATGCTGCCCCCAGGGGCCGGCCCCGGGCCACTCCGACACGTGCAGGTTCTGGAGCCAGAGTTCGCCGCGACGTTCCTGTGCGTACGCCTCAGCGATCTGTACCTTGCCCGCGCGCACCGATTTGATTTCGCTGCCCGTCAGTACGAGCCCCGCCTCCAGCGACTCGAGAACCTCGTAGTCGTGGCGGGCCCGTCGGTTGACCGCGATCGTGCGCGAGCCATCCTGCGTCATTTGCGTTCACAGCTTGGCTAGCGACCGGCCGCCGCGCTGCCGGTCTGGAAGTTCAACTGCTTGATCGCGGCCGACATCTGTGTGTCTTCAAAGTTCGGATTATTGCGGTCCGCACGCGGTAGCGACACGACGACGTCGGGCTCGATGCCACGGCCCTCGATGAGGCATCCGCCCGGAGAGTACCAGCGCGCAACCGTCATGTAGAGACCGCCATCATTGCTGAGCCCACGCATCGTGTTGACGCTGCCCTTGCCAAACGACTTCTGACCGATAACGACGGCCCGAGCCTGGCCGCACTTTCCCTGCAGGGCCCCCGCCAGGATCTCGCTACCGCTCGCGCTTCCTCCGTCGATCAGGACGACCAGCGGGATATCCTTGGCGGTGCCACCCGTTTTGACCTTCCAGTCACGCCGGTTTCCGCGACCATCGACCTCGTAGGTCACGAGGCCGGCGCTCAGGAACTCGCTCGAGATCTCGACCGTCGTGCTGAGCAGGCCGCCGGGGTTACCGCGTAGATCGATAATCAGGCCCTTCGCGCCCTTGGCCTTGAGCTGCGCGATGGCCTTGCGCACTTCGGGCCCGGACTTCGCGGTGAACTGGTCGATGACAATCACCCCGTAAGGCGCGTCCTCCAGCATCCTGGACTTCACACTAGGCTGATCAATGACGCCACGAACGATGCGCACCGTCACCTCTTCGCCCGAATTCAGGCGTCGTATCAAGAGATCGACCGGGATCCCCTTTGGCCCCCGTATCTTGGAAACGGCCTCGATGACGCTCCAGCCCTCGGTGTCTTCACCATCCACGGTCAGGATCAGGTCGCCGGGCTTGATGCCCGCTGCTTCAGCAGGGGAGCCCTTGATCGGCGCCACGATGACGATGCGCTTGCCATCCGGAGAGTTCTGGATCTCGGCACCGATGCCCTGGAACTCTCCCTGAAGTTCAGAGCTCTGCATCAGCAGGGCCTGTGGCGAAACGTAGGCCGTGTGCGGATCTCCGAGCGTCGCGACCATCCCCCGGATCGCGCCCTCCGCCATCTTCTTGGGATCGATCTTCTCCCGCTCGACATACTCCTGCACCAGCAGCGTGTACGCCTCCCATACCGGTTCCAGGCCCTTTGGAACTTCGCCCGGCGCGGCGATCGCCGGCAAGGCGGTCGGGGTGGCGATTTCGCCCTCTGGCAGCATCGTGGCGTCGGACGACGGCGCGCTGGTGGGCGTGCTCGTCTTCCCGCCCGTACAGGCAGCAAGCACGGCCACGGAGCTGAGCGCGATGATCAAGAGAACGAACTGGCGCATCAATAGCTTTGGCAACTGTGACCTTCTAAAGCTGTTGGGAATAACGAGTTTAGCATCGAGATACGTCTGTAACGGCCGTCCGGGCTCAGGGGTGACGCGACGCAACTCCATGAAGATCCTCACCTGCGTCCAGGATCACTAAGCCTGCATCCGGCGCCGGGTGTTGCGACACGGCAACGCCGGCCGGACGACCGGACACAAGGACCGGACCACGCGGTTGCTCGAGCCGATTGGGATATCCAGGGTGTTTTGTAAGTCCCAGATACGGACGCACCCCGCCGCACTTTACATAACTGTTATAGTGCGAACCAGACCCCGGGTATGCCCCAGGACCGCTCTACACGGATACGAGTAGCGAATCCCCGGCCTGGCGCTGGCGCTCCAGGACAGCCCCGTTCACCGACCCCGTAAGGCGAGGTTGCGCCGACCGCGCCGAGGGAACTGGCGACACTCATGCCAGCTAAGCCGGCCATGGCCGCGTCAGACCGGCAGACCCGGGGCGCGAACCTTCGGGAAGCCACGCGACCGCGCTTTGCGCCCACCTCAATGTAAGGTTCCTGCAAGGTTTCCGGTCCTATCTGGGCGCTTTACATAACGCGGGATAACAACGGACTCGGCCGGGGGGAGGCAATGTGCCGGAGGGCCAGTCAGCCGCCCAGAGAGACCCCGACGATGCGCCCGACCATGAAGGTCACCGCGGCGGCCGCGCCGCCTGCAATCAACATCCGGGTCATGCCCCACAGGACGTTCCTGGAGGTCATGAGCGCCAGCGCACCACCGACGATCGCGAGGGCGAGGACGCTCAGCCCCGCGCTGACGACGAGCGCGGGATTCCCGGTCCCGAGGAGAAACGGCAGCAACGGCACCGATGCTCCCACAACGAAGGCCGCGAACGAGCTGATCGCCGCGGTCCACGGTGAGCCGAGGTCAGAGGGCGACAGGCCAAGTTCCTCACGTGACATGGCGTCGAGGGCCGCATCGGGATCCGCCATGAGGCGTCCCGCAACCGCCGCCGCCTCTTCGCCGGTAAGTCCCTTGCTCTTGTAGATCTCTCGGAGCTCGGCCTCCTCTTCCTCAGGCCATTCGGCGAGTTCTGTCCGCTCCAGTTCGATAAGTCGCTCGTATACCTCGCGCTGCGACCGGACTGAAACGTACTCGCCCGCCGCCATCGAGAAGGCGCCGGCGAAAAGGCCAGCCGCCCCGGCGAGCACGATGATCGACGGGTCCGTGGTGCCCCCCGCAACGCCCATGACCAGGCTGAAGTTGGACACAAGCCCATCGTTAACGCCAAGGACGGCCGCCCGGACCGCACCGCCCCTGGCCGCCAGCAACCCCTTTTCGAGCGATGCCCGCTCGGACGGACCCACCGCTCCGGCCATCTCGAGCAGTTCGATATGGTGGGAGCGTTCCTCATGCGCGATCTCCCGGGCCTCCGGGTCGCGCGCGTAGGCGCGCACCCCGTCGGCCTTGGACCTGACGACCCATGGCAGGACGCGCTTGACCCCGAAGATCCTTGCCGCAAGACCAACCGTGGACGTACGGATCTTGTACCTGGTTGGTTTGAGCTGCCTCGGGTCGATGCCCAGCTTTTCCGCCCAGGTGCGGGCATGCCTGAGTTCGGCCAGCCCCATCTCCCACAGCCTGGCCGCGCGTTTCGGGTCCCGCTCGATTGCGGACAGGTGCATGTAGGCGCCAGCGGCCTCGAGTTCGGCCCGTAAATACCGTCGGTAGCGGGAGCCTGGGACTTCAGTGGTCAATCTGGGACCGCCCGTTTGCTGCGGCATCGAACGCCACCACACCACCGCGTAGCTCTTCGTCGATCGCCAGGCGCAGCGCTTCGATCCCGGTCCCGGTCACCGCCGAAGTAAACACCGCCTTCTGGACCCCGAGCGAACCGGTCGCCCATTCCGGCAGCTGGCCATCGAACCCTCCCGGGACCAGGTCGATCTTGTTCAGGACCAGGATCCGGGGGATGTCAGATAACTCCAGGTCCCTGAGGATCTTGTCGACCACCATGGCGTGCTGCGGGGCAAGCGGACTGCTCGCGTCGACCACATGGAGCAAGATGTCGGCCTCGCGCAGTTCTTCAAGCGTCGCTCGAAACGCGGCAACCACGATCGTTGGCAGCTTGTGAATGAAGCCCACCGTATCCGTGATCACCGCCGAATCACCTGACGGCAGGTGGATGCGGCGGGTGGTCGGATCGAGGGTTGAGAAGAGCTGGTTCTTGACCAGCACGGTTGCGGCGGTCAGCCGGTTGAAGAGCGCGGACTTGCCGGCGTTCGTGTAGCCCACGAGGTCGACGATCCGGGTCTCCCCTCTTGCCCTGTTCCGGCGCTGGCGGGCCCGCTGCTGACGTACTTGCTCCAGCTCTCGTTTGAGGCGCGCAATCTTGGTCCGGACGAGGCGTCGGTCGGTCTCGATCTGAGCCTCACCCGGCCCGCGGGTCCCGATCCCGCCGCCGAGGCGCTCGAGGTGAGACCACTGGCCCGCGAGCCTGGGAAGGAGGTGCTCGCTCTGCGCGAGGTCGGTCTGCAGTTTCCCCTCCCTGGTCCGCGCCCGCGCGGCAAAAACGTCGAGGATGAGCCCGCTGCGGTCGATCACTTTCGTGTGCAGGGCGTCTTCAAGGGCCCTCTGTTGTGTCGGGTGCAACTCGTCGTCAAAGATGACGACGTCGATCGAATCTCGCTTGATGGCCTCCTTCAGCTCGTCGATCTTGCCGCTGCCCAGATACGTTCGGGACGGCTTTGGCAGCATTTGCGAGAAACGGCTTACGACCACCGCGCCGGCGCTGGCAGCGAGGTGCGCCAGTTCGTCGAGTGACTCCCCGAGGGCCAGCGGACCATCCCGTCCGCGCACGCCCACCGTCACGAGACAGGCCCGCTCGGGCTCCGGGCGGGTCGAAATGGTCCGGGCGCGTGCCATATGGAGGGTTGTCCCTACCTCTGCGTCCTGGGCGGGGGCGGAATGGTCCAGCCTTCGAGCCGCTTGAGGCCAATCTCTAGCCGCTCGTCGGCGATCGTAAGTGAAAGGCGAACGAACCCCTCGCCGTGCTCTCCGTAGCCGCTACCTGGCGTGACTACGATGTCCCGCTGGTCGAGCAACAGCTGTGCGAAGCTTGCCGACGTGTACCCGCGCGGGACGCGTACCCAGATGTAGAGGCCGGCCTTCGGCTCGTTCGGCGCAAGGCCGATGCCGCGCAACGCCTTGATCACCTTGTCGCGGCGGCGCTGGTAGACGGCGTTGTTCTGCTTGATCCAGGCCTCCGGGGTTGCCAGGGCCTCGATCGCCATCTCCTGGATGGCCTGCGGCGCGCCGGAATCCAGGTTCGATTTGACCCGCATCAATGCGTTGACCATGTCGGCGTTGCCGACCGCCGCACCCATGCGCCAGCCGGTCATGTTGTAGGTCTTCGACAGCGAGTGGAACTCCATGCCGACATCCAGCGCGCCGGGCGTTTGCAGGAAGCTGACGCCCTTGTAGCCGTCGTACGTGACTTCGGTGTAGCAGGCGTCGTGCAGGATGGCGACTTCGTAGGCCTTCGCGAACGCCACCACCTTCTTGAAGAACGCGGGGGTAGCAGTAGCGCCTGTCGGATTGTTCGGGTAGTTGATCCAGAGGACTTTTGCCTTCCTGGCCACATCTTCCGGGATACTGTCGAGGTCGGGCAGGAAGCCGTTCTCTTCGTTCAGGGGCAGCGGATAGACGTCGCCGCCGGCGAACATCGTCCCCACGCCGTAGACGGGATAGGCGGGGTCGGGCACGAGCGCGAGGTCCCCCGGATCGAGGAAGCACAGCGCGACGTGCCCGATACCTTCCTTGGCGCCGATCAGGTTGATCGCCTGGGTCGCCGGGTCCAGCGAGACTCCGAAGCGATGCTGGTACCAGTCGGTGACGGCCTTTCGGAATTCGGGCAGCCCCTCGGATTCCGGGTAGCGGTGGTTCGCCGGCTTGCCCGCCCCGGCCTTGAGGGCCTCGAGGATGTGCGGCGGCGTCGGAATGTCCGGGTCGCCGATGCCGAATGAGATGACGTCGATCCCCTGCGCTCGCTTGGCGGCGATCGTACGGGAGATGCCGACGAACAGGTACGGCTTCAGTTGCTTGATGCGATTGGCAAACTGCATGGATTTCCTTCGTTATTCTGGCCTAGTCGGGCCAGACGCCTTCGAACACTTCTACCGTGGGGCCGTCGAGAAACGCCTCGCCGGTGCCGGAATAGCGGATCTTGAGCATGCCGCCCGGAACCAGCACCTCAACTTCCTCGCCAGTAAATCCGTGCAGCCTGGCGGCGATCGCGACCGCCGTGCTGCCGGTCCCGGAGGACAGCGTTTCGCCTGCCCCGCGTTCAAAGATCCTGGCCCGAACATGCCCGCGATCTATGACATTGGCGATCTCAAAGTTGATCCGCTTCGGAAACATCCTGTGGCGTTCGACGAGCGGACCGACTTCAAGCAGGGGAAAGTCTTCGACGCGGCCTTCGGGAAACGCTACCGCATGGGGGTTTCCGATCGACAGACAGGTCACCTTGATAGTCCTGTCGCCGACCTTGAGCGGGAAGTCGAACACCCTGGTCGGGTTGCCGGCCATGGCTGCATCCACCGGGATCAGCGCGGGCTCGAGGATGGGTTCGCCCATGGCCACTCGCCCGGCTACCATTCGCCCGTTCTTTATGGTCGGAACGACCGTTCGGATACCTGCGAGCGTTTCGACGGTGAGCCCGTTCGGGCCGGGCATTGCGATCCGGCGGTCAATCACGAACTTGGAGAACAGCCGGATGCCGTTCCCACTCATCTCGGCTTCCGAGCCGTCGGGGTTGAAGACACGCATCCGGATCTGAGCTCGGCTGGAAGGGATGGCGACGACGATCCCGTCGGAGCCCACGCCGAAATGAAGCTCGCTCATCGCCTTCGATAGTGCGCCCCAGTCGCGGTCCTGACCGTGGCCGTCCACCGCGATGTAGTCGTTGCCCGCACCATGTAGCTTTGCGAACCTGATCGGCAAATCAATCTCCAAATTGTGGTGTGCCCTGCCCGTCCAGGGCCGCGGTCCGTGTTTATGCGCCCATTCTAAAGGCAGTTCCTGAAGGCGGTCCCTACCGGGACAGGAATGCGCGGGCCAGCGCAATCGCTGCCGTCGATGGGTCTTGGCCGGCATCAAGCCAGCTGATCCTGGAGTCAGAGAGCTTGAACCAGTTGTACTGGTGTCTGACCAGTCGACGTGTGTCGTGACGGGCCCTTCGCACGGCATCGTGCAGGGTTATCTCGCCGCGGGCGGCGGCAACCATTCCCGGGTAGCCGATCGCTCCGAAACAGGGCGCGTCTGCGGGAACCCCCTGCGCCAGCAGGCCAGCCACCTCAGCCTGCCAGCCGGCGGCGACCATCGCGTCGATCCGGCGGTCGATCCGTTCGTACAGGGCCTTGCGCTCGAGCGTCAGCCCGATCACCAGGTACTCATACGGCGGAACGGTCGCACGTCCTGGGCCTCGCACGGCCACCGGGCCGAGTTCCCGGGCGACTTCGATTGCCCGGATCACCCTGCGCACGTTGCGGCCGTCGATCCTCTGCGCCGCGACCGGGTCGAGGGCCTGCAGGCGGGCGAAAACCGCCTCGTGGCCCTTATCAGCCGCTTCTCGCTCCATCAGCACGCGGAACTCCGGGTCCGGTGGGACCCGCGCAACGGTCCAGCCTTCGAGAAGGCTCCAGACGTACTGCCCTGTCCCGCCGGCGACGATCGGGATGCGGCCTCCGGCGTGGACGCTCGAAATCGCTGCTTGCGCCCTGTCGATGAAGTCGCGCAGGCCGACATTCCCCCCGGCCTCGACGATGTCGACGAGGTGGTGAGGAACGCCTCGACGGTCCGCCGCAGTTGGCTTGGCCGTCCCGATGTCGAAACCACGACAGAACTGCCGGGAGTCGGCATTCACGATCTCACCGCCGACGGCGAGCGCGATGTCCACTGCGAGACCGGTCTTGCCGGTTGCCGTCGGTCCGACAACCGCCACGACACGGATCATTTTGCCTTCGCGCGGGAAACCGCTTCGACGATCCGCGTGAAATCGTCGACTTTCAGGCTGGCGCCGCCCACCAGCGCGCCGTCCACGTCGCGCTGCTCCACAAAGCCGGCGATGTTGCCGGCGTTGACGCTGCCGCCGTACACGATGGGGATCCGGTGTGCGGCGTCCTGGCCGTAGATCGACAGCAGGGTTGAGCGGATCGCCGCGGCCGCCGACTGCGCGAGGTCAGGCGTGGCGGCCATCCCGGTCCCGATTGCCCAGACCGGCTCGTAGCCGATCACCAGGCTTTCGGGCGGTGGTACCTTTTCCAGGCTCGCTTTCAGCTGGGCTGCGATGTGCGCTTCCGCCCTGCCGGCCTCGCGGACCTGGAGCGACTCCCCCACGCAAACGATCGGACGCAGTCCGCCCGTGATCGCGGCCGCTACCTTGGCCGCGACGATGGCGTCGGTCTCACCAGAAAACTGGCGACGTTCGGAGTGCCCGACGATCACGTAGGAGCACGATAGCCGGAGCATCGACACCGAAATCTCGCCCGTGAAGGCGCCCGAAGCGGCCTGGTGCACGTTCTGGGCGCCGACCTTGATGCCGCTGCCCGCAACCTCGCGTGCCACGATTCCCAGCGACACGAATGGCGGGCACAGGATGCGCTCGACTCCAACAAACGGCTCAATCCCGCGCTTGAGCCCGCGCGCCAGATCCTGCGCCTCCTCCGGCGTCGTATTCATCTTCCAGTTGCCGGCTACTACCGGTCTTGCCATGTTTGATGCCCTCTATGCGTCCAACAAAGCCGCCACACCTGGCAGCGCCTTACCTTCGAGAAACTCCAGCGACGCTCCGCCGCCGGTTGAGACGTGCGTCATACGGTCGGCGAGGCCGAATGCTGCCACCGCCTCGGCCGTTGACCCGCCCCCTACGACAGACACAGCGTCCTTGTTGGCGGCGATCGCTTCGGCGACCGCCTTAGTGCCCCTGGCGAACGCGTCCCACTCAAACACGCCCATGGGGCCATTCCACAGAATCGTACGGGCCCGGGATAGCTCGCGTGCGTAGATGGCGCTCGTCCTCGTGCCGATATCCAGGACCAGGGCGCCGGCGGGCACGGCAGCGGCGTCGACTACCTGCGCCGGCGAATGCTCTTCGAACCTGGGTGCGACGACCGCGTCGACTGGCACGGTGACGGCCGCCTTGTTTTTCCCCGGCGCCATGAGTTCCCCGGCGGCCTCGACGTCAGCCGACAAAGACGCCGATGCGCCGCCCGAGTGCCCCCGGGCCCGCAGGAACTCCGCCACCATCCCCCCGCCGATCAGGATCCGGTCCACGCGTGACGCGAGGTTGACAAGCACGGCCAGCTTGTCGGAGACCTTGGCCCCGCCGACCACGGCCACCACCGGCCGGTCCGGGCTGTTCAGGGCCCGGCCCAGCATCTCGACTTCCCGCGCCATTAGCATGCCGGCGACCGCCGGCAGGAATGCCGCCACGCCCGCTGTCGAGGCGTGGGCCCGGTGAGCCGCGCCGAAGGCATCGTTCACGAACAGATGGCCGAGGCTCGCCAGCTCGCGCGCCATCGTTGGGTCGTTCTTCTCCTCGCGCGGGTCGAAGCGCAGGTTCTCCAGCAGCGCGACGTCACCCGGGTTCATTCGCTCGGTCGCCGCGCGAGGCTCCGCTCCGGTGGGCCCGCCTGCGTCGATGACTTCCTTGCCCAGGAGGTACGAGAGCCGGTACCGGATCGGGGCCAGGCGCATCGTGTCGACGACCTTGCCATCGGGCCGGCCGAAATGTGAGCAAAGGATCACCTGCGCCCCGCGATCCCGCAGGTACCCGATGGTCGGCAGCGACGCCCGGATCCGGGCGTCGTCAGTGATCTGGTCGCTGCCCTTCTTCATTGGCACGTTGTAGTCGACCCTGACCAGCACCCGCTTGTTGTGGACGTCCACGTCCCGGATCGACTTCTTGGCGATGGGCTTCTCTGGCATCTAGCCCGATGTCCTCGTTGCGAACTGCGCCGCTTCCAAAAGCCGGTCCGCTTCGGGCTGGCCGATTCCGGCGTCGGCCAGCGCGGCCGAGGCTTCCTGATTCAGCTTCGCAATCACCTGCTCCGTGTATGCGCGGCTGCCGGCAGCCTCGAGAATCCCGCGCACCTTCTCGATATCGCCCGGGTCCAGGACGCGTTGGGCGTAGATCTCGCCGAGGGCCCGTTTCGTCTTCACATCTGCCTTTTCCAGGGCGTGGATAACCGGCAGGGTTTTCTTCTTGGCAAGGATCCTGCCCTGCAGCGGACCGGACCGGTCGGAACCGTCCCAGAAGGCCCGCAGATCACTGGACAGGCGCATGGAGATCCCGCACTTCTGACCGAATTTTTGCAGGGCGTCCAGCCTGGAGGAACCTGTCTCACCTGCCGCCATCGCTCCAAGGCGGGTGGCACACCCCACGAGGGCGCCGGACGCCCGGGCGGTCATCTGGAGGTACTCGTCCACCAGGATCGTGACGCGCTCCTGGTACACCGTGTCGAAATAAGACCCCTCACACAGGTCAAGGGCGGCGAGGTCCAGGGCCTGCAGCGCGTCCGACACGAGCTCCGGGGCGACCCCATCCTTGCTGAGTTCGAACATGGCCAGTCGTGCAAGCGCGTGCATGCCGTCGCCTGCGTTAATCGCCTGTGCCGGTCCCCAGACCCACCACACCGAGCCTCGCCCTGCCCGCTCGGTATTGCCCTCCTGCACGTCGGCATGCATCTGGGAGTAGTTGTGGACCAGTTCGATCGCCACGGCGTGGCGCAGCGCGTCCTTGAAACGGCCGGAAATAGCGCTGGCGGCAAGGAGGCACAGGGCGCCCCTTACCCGCAACGGCCGATTCGCTTCTCGCGGCGTGCCATTCTCGTCGACCCAACCGAGTTGGTAGCCCATCATTCGATAGAGGGGCAGCGACCTCCCCTCCATGAACAATTCCATCGACTTTTCGACGGCGGTCGAAGCCTGCGCGAGGAAGTCCGGCGCGCTCACAGCGGGGCCACTCAAGAGAGGCCTCTGGTGCGGCCTGAGCCTGCGCCCGGTGCGAATTGCCCGGCCGCATCCCGCGCGCCGGGCCGGCGGACCGGCGAGGCACGCGGAGCGCTCCTCTTCAGGCCCGTAGGAACGCGTTCAACCGAAGCTGGACTGAAGACGTTGGCGTCCGGACCGTATGAAGTGGCGTCCGGGAAGGCCAGAGAGCCGTCGCGGAGAGGGAGAGTGACCGTCTGTCTGATCTGGGCTTCGGCGCGCTCTGCGCCGTCGCTCGCTGGCAACCTCGCCGTTCCCTCCTGTAGTGGGCGCGAAAATACCGGGAAAAAGGGCCGGCGGAGCCCCGCCTGCTCAGATATGCAATAGCTTGACGGAGTGTAGCACAGGTGCTACGTTTGGCTGACCTTCACCTCTATGTCTGAGACCCAGTCTCCGCAACCCAGCCATCGCGTCGCGACCACAGGTGACATTGAGGTCGCGACATATCTCGAGATCGCCTCCGCCGACAGGGTACGCGGCAAGCCCGGCAAGCCTGCCGGCCGCGAAACCCAGGAAGGGGTGGCGATCTTTGATTTTGGCTCGCAGTACAGCCACCTGATTGCCCGTCGAGTGCGCGAGGCGAACGTCTACTGCGAGATCCTGCCCCATGATGCCCCGCGCGAGGCGGTCGCTCACCTCCAGCTGCGAGGGATCATCCTGTCGGGCGGCCCGAACAGCGTCTATGAAGATGGCGCTCCACTCGCGCCCGCCTGGGTCTACAGCGCCGGAGTACCGGTCCTGGGGATCTGCTACGGCATGCAGCTGATCGCCCATCAGCTGGGAGGCACGGTTGCGGCCGGCATCGCCCGTGAATACGGCTTTGCCGTGATCCACAAGGAGAGTGAGCCCACCGCGCTCTTCGACGGGTTCGAAGATCCGATCCCGGTCTGGATGAGCCACGGCGACCGCATCGAGAAGGTGCCGCAGGGATTTCGCTCGCTCGCCTACAGCGAAAACTCGCCGATCGCGGTACTTGCCAATGATTCCGGCATCTACGGGATCCAGTTCCACCCCGAGGTCGCCCATACGCCCCACGGCTCCCGGCTCCTGAGGAACTTCGTCCTCAAGATCTGCGGGTGCTCCGGGACGTGGACCCCGGGCAACTTCGTCGCCGACACGGTCCAGCGGATCAAGCAGCAGGTCGGCAAGGGCAAGGTCATCTGCGCCCTTTCAGGCGGGGTCGACTCGGCGGTGGCGGCCGTGCTCATCCATCGCGCCGTCGGCGACCAGCTCACCTGCATCTTCGTCAACAACGGCCTGCTCAGGCGGGAAGAGCCCGAGCGTGTGCAGCAGGTCTTCCAGAAGCACCTGGGTTTGAAGCTCGTTTACGTGGACGCTTCCGAACGTTTCCTGTCAACGCTCAAGGGCGTGACCGACCCCGAGATGAAGCGCAAGCGAATAGGCCAGGAGTTCATCGAGGTCTTCGAAGAGAAAGCGACCGAGATGGGCGAGGTCGACTTTCTTGCCCAGGGCACGCTCTACCCGGACGTGATCGAGAGCAAGTCGAGCGAGAACAAGGCGTCCCACAAGATCAAGACCCACCACAACGTGGGTGGCCTGCCGGAGCGGATGAAGCTGCGGTTGGTCGAGCCCCTCCGCTACCTGTTCAAGGACGAGGTCAGGCTCGCCGGGCTGGAGCTGGGGTTGCCTCCGGAGGTACTGAACCGGCAGCCGTTCCCCGGGCCGGGCCTTGCGATAAGGGTGATCGGGGAGCCGACTTACGAGAAGCTCGAGATCCTGCGCCAGTGCGACTGGATCGTCATGGATGAGATCAAGCGTGACCGGCTCTACGACAAGATGTGGCAGAGCTTCGCCGTTCTCACCGATACGAGGACGGTCGGCGTGATGGGCGATCAGCGCACCTACCGCTATGTCGTGGCGATTCGCGCGGTTACGAGCGAAGACGCGATGACCGCGGACTGGGCGCGCATACCGTACGAGACCCTCGGGCGCATCTCCAGCCGCATCGTAAACGAAGTTGACCAGGTAAACCGGGTCGTCTACGACGTGACGAGCAAGCCGCCCGGCACGATCGAATGGGAGTAGCGGGCACTACCGACGTCCTGGTAATCGGCAGCGGAGGCCGCGAGCACGCGCTCGCCTGGAAGCTGCGCCAGAGCGCCCGTGTCGGCCGCATCCTCATCGCTCCCGGCAACGGCGGGACCGCCGGTGTCGGCCAGAACATAGCGATCGCCGACACCGATATCCCAGGCCTGCTGAAGGCAGTGAAGGAACACGGGATCGGCCTGACCGTCGTAGGCCCGGAGGCCCCGCTGGCAGCCGGCGTGGTCGACGCCCTGCAGGCAGCCGGGCACCCGGTCTTCGGCCCGACCCGCGCTGCTGCCCGCCTCGAGTCCTCGAAGGCGTGGGCCAAGGCGTTCATGGTCCGCCACGGGATCCCCACGGCCGGGGCGACCGCTTTCAAGAGCGCCGCTGAGGCCGTGGCCTACATCGACCACCTCGGGGCTGACCGGAAGGTGGTTGTCAAAGCTGACGGCCTTGCTGCCGGCAAGGGGGTGATCGTCGCCGATTCACGCGCGGACGCGCGCGCCGCAGTGCGGTCGCTGTACTCCGGGGCGGTGCCAGCGTCCGCTATTTCGCAGGTGCTCATCGAGGAGCGCTTGTCGGGGCCCGAAGTCAGCGTGTTTGCCTTCGTGGACGGCAGCCACGTTAGCGCCGAGGTGGCCGCGTGCGACTACAAGCGCGTCGGTGACGGCGATGTCGGCCCCAACACGGGCGGCATGGGAGCGTATTCGCCACCCGAGTTCTGGACCGCTGAGCTGGCGGCGCGCATCAGGCGGAAGATCCTGGAGCCGACCGCCGCCGGGATGGCGAGCGAGGGCAACCCGTATCTCGGGGTGATCTACGCCGGCCTGATGCTGACGGAAGATGGCCCGAAGGTTATTGAATTCAATTGCCGCCTGGGCGACCCCGAAGCACAGGTCGTCCTGCCACGGCTGAAAACCGACCTGTTCGAGGTCTTACTCGCCAGCGTAGAAGGTCGGCTCGCGTCATTGACGGTCGACTGGTCCGGTGGGTCGCACGTTGCGGTGGTGATGGCCTCAGGGGGGTACCCGGGAAAGTACACGACCGGTAAGGAGATCCGTGGTCTCGAGGAGCGACGGGAGGCGCTGGTCTTCCAGGCCGGTACGGTTGCGGCGGGGGGCGGACGCACGATCACCAGCGGAGGCAGGGTGCTCGCGGTCGTTGCAGGCGGCGCAGACATCGAGTCCGCACGCGCTGCCGCATACGAAGGAGTCGGCTCGGTTGAGTTCGAGGGAGCGATCTTCCGGAAGGATATCGCCGCCCGTGCTGTGCGGGGCGGAGGGGCGAGACCGTGAGTGGGCGCCGGCGGGTGGGCGCCCCGCCTGCCCGTGAGATGATTGGCTGGATGCTCGTCATATTCGATTTCGATGACACCGCCGCCGTCGAAAACGTCGCCCGGCTGCTTCTCGACAGGTTCGGCGATGGTGCGTTCGAACGCATTCAGGCCGACTACTCGGCAGGCAAGCTCCTGTTCAAGGACTACCAGGAGCTCGCATTTCTTTCTCTGCAAACCAGCGTCACCGAGATGCGAAGCTACGCCGCGGAGACCGCCCGACTACGGCCCGGCTTCAGCGACGCGGTGGCGGCCGCTGAGCGCGCGGGCGCCCAGGTTGCCATCGTCTCGGCTGGCCTCGACTTCTACATCGAGCCGGTGCTCGCAAAGCACGGCTTCGCGGGGCTTCCGATGACCTCGGTGGGCACCGGGCGCTTCGCGGGCGACGCATCGCAACTCAAGTACTTCTACCCGGCCGCCCGGGAAGGTTGCCCGGCCGACTGGGCCGTTTGCAAGTGCCGGGCCTTCGAGGAGGCGCTCGGCTCGGGCCAGGAGGTGGTGTTCGTCGGCGATGGCACGCGTTCAGACGCCTGTGCGGCGGCCAGGGCGACCACCGTCTTTGCCAGGGCAAGACTGCTCGACCATTGCCGGAGCAAGGGCATACGGGCCACGCCCTTCGACGACCTCTATCCCGTGGTGCGCCACATAGAGTGGGCAGCCAGAACCCGGAGCGGCCGCCATGATTGATCGCTACTCACGGCCTGCGATGTCGAAGGTGTGGTCCGAGGACCACGTCTTCCAGCTCTGGCTCAAAGTCGAGGTGGCGGCGGCGCAGGCATGGACCGAGCTCGGCGTCATACCTGCGGCCGACATGGCCCGCATTCGCAAGAAGGCGCGCTTCAACCGCAAGCGCTATGACGAGAACTTCGCCCAGACCCGCCACGACATCATCTCCTTCACCCGCGCGGTAGCCCCGAGCCTCGGCGCCGAGAGCCGATGGATCCACCATGGGCTCACCTCCAACGACGTCAAGGACACCGCCCTGAGCCTCCAGATGGTTGAAGCGCTGGACCTGCTCGACGGCGAGGTCAAGGCGCTCATGAAGGCACTGAGGCAGCGCGCCGAGGAGTTCATCGACACCCTGTGCATGGGCCGCACGCATGGCGTCCACGCCGAGCCAATGAGCTTCGGTTTGAAGCTGGCGCTCTGGTGGGAAGAGATGCGCCGCCACCGCCGGCGCCTGAAAGAGGCCCGCTTGATGGCGGCCGTAGGCATGATCTCGGGGCCGGTCGGATCGTACGCCAGCGTGCCGCCAAGGGTCGAAGAGATCGTCTGCAAAGAGCTGGGCCTCTCTCCTGCCCCGGTTTCCAACCAGGTGATCCAGCGGGACCGCCACGCCCAGTTCGTCCAGACCCTCGCGCTGATCGCCGCCACCCTGGAGAAGATCGCCACAGAGATCCGGGGTTTGCAGCGGACCGAGATTCGCGAGGTCGAGGAGCCATTCGGGCGCCCCGGTTATGTGAGCACCGGCTCTTCGTCGATGCCCCACAAGCGGAACCCCGAGCTGTCAGAGCGCGTGTGCGGACTGGCGCGGCTCGTGCGCGGCCACGCGGTGACTTCGCTCGAGAACGTCGCACTCTGGCACGAGCGGGATATCAGCCACTCTTCCGCCGAGCGTATCGTCCTGCCTGACGCCAGCCTCGCAGTTGACTACATGCTCGCTACGATGACCGGCATCGTCGGCGGAATGAAGGTCAACCCCGAGCGGATGATGGAAAACGTGGAGATGTCCCGCGGCCTGGTCTTCTCCGAGCGGGTCATGCTCGCGCTGGTCGAGAAGGGGATGGATCGGAAGCGGGCGTACGAGATCGTTCAGCGCAACGCCATGACTTCCTGGGACCAGGGGGACGATTTCCGGACTCTGGTCACGACGGACCCCGAGGTCGCAGCACTTGTGACGCCGCGTGATCTCGCCAACATGTTCGATTACGGCTACTACCTGCGCCATGTTCGTTATACCTTCGACCGGCTCGGATTCCGAACGAAGCCACCGGCCACCCGGGCTCACAAGAAGCCGGCGGACACGATCGAGGTCCTGGAGGGCGGAAGGTCAAGGACAAAGGCGATCCGGCGTTGATCACTCCCGTGTCCGAGACAAGGTTTGAGGGACTGGTGCACCGCGGCAAGGTGCGCGATACGTACGACATCGGAGGCGGCCGCCTGCTGATGATCGCGACCGACCGCATCTCGGCGTTCGATGTGATCCTCCCCAATCCGATCCCCGGGAAGGGACTGATCCTCGCCCAGATGTCCGCCTTCTGGTTCCGCCACACCCGGAACGTGATGCCGAACCATTTCATCGGGCTGGCCAGCGACCGCAAGGCGCTCGCGGACATCCCGGCAACGGGTGCCCTGGCCGGGCTGCCACAGGAGATGGGCCCGCGCGCGATGGTGATCAAGAAGGCCCGAAGGATTGACGTTGAGTGCGTCGTCCGCGCGTACCTCGCGGGGACCGCCTGGGCCGAGTACCGCAAATCGGGGACCGTACATGGAGTCCGGTTGCCGAGCGGCTTGCGGGAGTCGGACCGGCTGCCGGAGTTGATGTTCACACCCTCCACGAAGGCTGAGTCGGGACACGACGAGCCACTGACGTGGGATCAGACCGTCCGAATGATCGGCGAAGAGACCTCCGTACGCCTGCGCGAAGCCTCGTTCCGCGTATTCAAGAGCGCGGCAGCACACGCCGAACGACGCGGGATGATCATCGCCGACACCAAGTTCGAATTCGGCTGGGTTGGCGGGGAACTGACCTTGATCGACGAACTACTCACCCCTGATTCGAGCCGTTTCTGGGCAGCCGATGCCTACCGCCCGGGCGAGACCCAGGCTGCGTTTGACAAGCAGTTCCTGCGGGACTGGTTGTTGAGCACCGGCTGGAACCGCCAGCCGCCCGCTCCGAGCCTGCCGGAGGACGTAATTGCACGGACCAGGGAGCGTTACGAGCTGGCGCTCCAAAGGCTCACCGGGTCCTGATTGCCGTCACAGCTCCATTTCGCCCTCTCTGGGCGTATCATTTCCGGGTTTGCATCAAACAGATAAGTTGACGGACTAATGGCCACCACAGGAACCGAGAAGAACGAGACCACGCCGCCCCGCAAGGCATCGACGCGGCCGGAGCACCGACGCGGCATGACGCGTGGCGCCATCCGGGCCGAACGGCGCGCGCGCGCCGGGGCGCGCAAGCGCAAGAAGCAGATACTGATCTACGTTGGCGTGGGCCTGCTGGCCTTTGTATTCATCGCAAGCCTGCTTGTGCCTGGTGGCCTGCAGCGCACCAACCCGCAAAAGGCCAACCAGATCAACACCGGCGGCCCGGTCGCCATAGCACCGGATGACGGCCGTGGTCATATCGACGCCGGCGTCCGCGGAGGACCGTACTCAACCACTCCGGCCACCTCCGGACCACACTGGCAGACGGTGCCGGTCCAGGCTGCCCCAGACGGCGCTCCCGCGCGCTGGG
>Ga0194131_10001171_pt1 | contig 45145 bp, 45 predicted proteins | sample TA2KigO120mmetaG_FD_148631 | JGI IMG/M metagenome (GOLD analysis project Ga0194131, IMG submission 148631) | Freshwater microbial communities from Lake Tanganyika, Tanzania - TA2015053 Kigoma Offshore 120m | ecosystem: Environmental > Aquatic > Freshwater > Lake | place: Tanzania: Lake...
CGAGGAGGCCAGGGCCTGGTTCGACCGGGGCTTCGACATGATCCTCATCGGCGACCTGGTCGGCCACCTGGCCCAGGGACTGGGCCGAAATCTCAAAGCCGCCCGCCCGGCGCACAAAAAGGGCGCCGCCGTGCGGTGAGGAGCCAAGAAATGATCCGCCGCGGAGTGATCGGATACGGGGGCCGCATCCACGGGAGCATCGACCACGTATTGCGCCGGCTCGACCCCTCGGTGCAGGTGGTGGGCGTGGTGGACTCCAATGAGGAGGGCACCCGCACCCGCCTGGCCGAGTGCGACCGCCAGAACGCGGTTTTCTATAAGTCCGTGGACAAGTTGGTGCGCCGGGCCAAGCCCGACGCCCTGGCCATTGGCACCCGCTGCAGCCTGCATTCGCCCTATGCCGTACAGGTGGCCCGCTACGACCTGCCGCTCTTCCTGGAAAAACCCGTGGCCGTCACCCTGAAGCAGGCCACTGACCCGGAACGGGCCTTCCGCAAAAGCCGATGCCAGGTGGTGGTCAGCTTCCCCCTGCGGGTCTCGCCCCTGTGCGAACTGGCCCGGCGGGACATCGCCGGCGGCGCAGTGGGCGATCCGGTCCACGTGACCGCGGTCAACTACGTCCCCTACGGCACCGTGTACTGGGAGCAGCCCTACCGGGATTACGACATCTTCCACGGCCTCTTTCGGCAGAAGGCCACCCGCGACTTCGACTACCTCTCCTGCCTTATGGGCTCCCCCATCCTGCGCGTAACCGCCACCGCTACCCGCGGCCAGGTCTTCGGCGCCAAGAAAAAGGCCGGCCTGGTCAGCTCGCGCTGCAAAGAACAGGACACCTGCCTCGAAAGCCCCCAGAACCACAAGCGCAACGGCAGCGGCGGCTCCCCCTCCGACCACCTGTGTCTCTTCAACGTGGACTGCGGCGAGGGCCACCGCTTCAACGAGGACGCCTCCAGCGCCCTGCTCGAATTCGCCTCCAGGGCGCACTGGGTCTACACCCAGGTTTTCTCCAGCCGGCGCGACGCCGCCGCCTGCGGGGCCACGGTCAGTTGGTACCTGGGCACCGTCGGCTTCGACTGGTATGCCAACGCGCTGAAGCGGGTGCGCCATCGTTCGCCCTTTTCCGCGGTGGAAAGGGTCGGCGAGGGGGCCAGCCATCTCGGCGGGGACCAGGAACTGGGCTACAGCTTCCTCGAACTCATCCGCACTGGCAAAGGCTCGCGCACCCCCATCCAGACCGGCATTCAGAGCGCCTACGCCTGCCTGGCCGCCGTCGAGTCGGCAAAGCAGGGCCGGTACGTCAAGGTGCGCCAGGTGAGTTGCTGATGCCCGAATTGCCCGAGGTCGAGACCGTGCGCCGGGCCATGCAGCAGCACCTGGTCGGCCGCCGCGTGCTCGGGGTGCGCACCAGCGCCAAACCCCTGCGCCAGCCCCTGCCCGCTGCCCGGCTGCGGGGCCTGGCCGGCGACCGGTTCACCGGGGCACGCCGCCGCGCCAAGTACCTGCTCCTCGACCTTGAATCCGGCCGCACCCTGCTGGTCCACCTCGGCATGACCGGCAACCTGGTCTTCCGCGCCCCAGGAGAAAAGCACGACCACGTAGTGTTCGTGTTGGATCGAGAGCCCCCCCTGGTCTTCTCGGACCCGCGCCGCTTCGGCCTGGTGCTGGTCCTCGACCCAGAGGGCGAGGAGGACTGCCCCTATCTGCGCGGGTTGGGGCCAGAGCCCCTGGAGCGCGGCTTCGACGCTGCCTACCTGGAGGCCCAGTGCCGGGGCCGGCGCCGGCCCGTCAAAGCTCTGCTTATGGACAACGCGGTGGTGGTCGGGGTGGGCAACATCTACGCCAGCGAATCCCTCTTCCGCGCCCGCATCCATCCCCTCGTACCGGCCCACCAGTTGGGTCCGGACCAGCTTAAGGCCCTGGTGCGGGAGGTGAAGAGTATCCTGCGCGAATCCATCCGCCGGGGCGGCACCACCATCGGCGACTATTTGGGCAGCGGCGAGGGTGGCCGCTTCCAGCTACGCCTGTCCGTGTACGGGCGTGCTGGGGAGAACTGCCTGGTCTGCGAAGGCCCGGTGGCAAGCGCGGTGCTTGGGGGACGCAGCACCTTCTACTGCCCGAACTGCCAAAAAAAATAACCGCCGGCCCCAGGGGCCGGCGGTCGTCCGTACCAGTGTCGCCGCCCGCTCAGTGTTTGCCGTTGGGCCCGGGCGCCACGGTGGTGATCACCTCGTCGATCAGCCCGTACTCCCTGGCCTCCTGGGCTGACATCCAGTAGTCGCGGTCCGTGTCCTGGGCGATCTTCTCCAGGGTCTGGCCGGTGTGGACGGCCAGCATGCGGTTGATCTCCTCGCGGGCGCGCATGATCTCGCGGGCGTGGATCTCCAGGTCGGTGGAGGTGCCGGTAACAGTGCGCGAGTACAGGGGCTGGTGGATCATCACCCGGGCGTGGGGCCAGGCGAAGCGCCGGCCCTTGGCCCCCCCCGCCAGGAGCACCGCCCCCATGCTGGCGGCCATGCCGGTGCAAACCGTGGATACCGGCGAGCGGATGGCCTGCATGGCGTCATAGATGGCCAGCCCGTCGTGGATGGAGCCGCCGGGGCTGTTAATGTATAGCACGATCTCCTTCTCGCCGTCCTCGGCGTCGAGGGAGAGCAGCCGGGTCACTACCGCCTTGGCCGACTCGTCGTTGACATCGGTCCAAAGAAAGACCTTGCGGGCCTTGAGCAGCGAGTTCTCCAGATTGCGCTCCTGCAGGCCCTTAAGCAGATCCTCTTCCTGTTCTGGCATTTCCGTCTCCGGTATTTTTCGTGAATGTTTTGAGAATATAAAGGGCCTCCCCAACGGCGTCAAACCTTCCGGCCGGGCTTGTCCGCGCGGCGGGTTTCGCTAGATTACATCTCCGCATGACCATGACCCCTATGCTCGTCCTGCTGATCAAACTGGCGGCGAACCTCCTGCTGGCCGCCTTCCTGAGCCGCCTGTTGCGGCACCCTCTGGGCAACCGACCCTGCGGCGCGGCAGGCCCCCAACTCCTCCCCCTCTGGCCGGCGCTGGCGGGGGGCCTGCTCCTAAGCACCGGCCAGGCCGCCGAGGGCGGGGGACTGCTAACTCCGGGGCGGGCCCTGGAGTGCTGCGCCCTGATCTTCCTGGGATGGCGGGGTGGGTACTACGCCTCCCTCATTCTCGACCGCTTGGCCGCGGCCCCGGCACAGGTAGAGTGCCAGGTCTGCGGGTCCACCGAAGGCAAGCCCCGCTTCGTCCACCGCCAGGGGCTAGATTTCTGTTCTCACGAATGCTGGTTCGACTATCTGCGCCATGCCGTGGCCCTTAAGCCGGCGCTCTTCGACCGACAGGGAACCTTCATCCGCCAGGAGGTCTATCCGATGAGTTTCGCCGAATACAGCCCCCTCCAGGCCCAGGAACTGCTCCAGAGCGGCGAGGGGTACGTGTACGTGGACGTGCGCTCCACCCCCGAGTACGAACAGGGCCATCCGGCCGGCGCCTATAACGTGCCCATCCTCCACCGCCAACCCGCCGGCATCAGCCCCAACCCCGATTTCCTGCGGGTGATGGAAGCCGCCTTCCCCCCAGACACCAAGCTGCTCCTGGGCTGCCTGTCGGGCCAGCGCTCGGCCAGGGCCGCTGAGGCCCTGGTGGCCTCGGGCTACACCTGCGTGGCCAACGTGCGGGGCGGCTGGGGCGGGGTGCGCGACGCCTTCGGCCGGGTGGTAGAACAGGGATGGCTTGAACTGGGCCTGCCCGCGGAGAGGGGCTCGCCCGCCGGCCATGGGTACGCCGAACTGGCGCTCAAGCGGGGGTGAAGTGATGGCCGACTCCGAACCCGCGGTGGGCTGCGCGGTGATCACCGTCAGCGACACCCGCGACCAGAGCCGCGACCAGAGCGGCAAGATCATCCGCGAACTGCTCGAAGCCCGGGGCCATCAGATCGTACACTACGCGGTGGTCAAGGGTTCGCCCCTCCAGCTCAAGGGCGAACTGGCCATGCAGGTGCAGCGCCCCTCCTGCAAGGCCATCCTGCTCAGCGGAGGCACCGGCCTGGCCCCCCGCAACCAGACCTACGACACCGTGGCCCCTCTGCTGGAAAAGCGCTTCGAAGCCTTTGGCGAACTTTACCGCTTTCTCGCCTACCAGGAGATCGGTTCGGGGGCCATGCTGCTGCGGGTCGCCGCCGGCACCTACAAGAACCGCGTGCTCTTTTGCCTGCCCGGCTCCCCCCCGGCGGTGCGTTTAGCCATGGAGAAGCTCATCGTCCCTGAACTGGGGACCATGGTGGCCCAGCTCAACCGCTTCGGATGAACCCCGCTGACAACCCTTACTTCCAGGTGGGCCTCGACGTGCTCGACCGGACCTGCCTGATCATCGGCGGGGCCGCCGAGGCCGCGGACAAGGCCCAACGCCTGCTGGAGGCCGGCGCCCGCCTGCGGGTGGTCAGCCCCGCGCTCTGCCCCGCCCTGGGAGAACTGGCCGGCCGCTTCGAGCACCTGGCCCGGCCCTGGCAGCCCGCCGACCTGGAGGGGGTCTGGCTGGTGCTCAACACCGTCTCCGACCCCGAGCTGGCGCAACAGGTCTACACCCTGACCCTGGAACGCGGCCTGCTGGTCAACACCTACGACCGGCCCCAGTGCTCCACCCTCGGCATGGCCGCCCTGGTCCATCCGGGCCGGCTCCGCCTGAGTATCAGCACCAGCGGGGCCAGCCCTGCCCTGGCCGGCCAACTGCGCCGCGATCTGGAGGCCCTATTTGACGGGGAATTTGTCGAGTACCTCGAGGGGCTGGCCCAGGTCCGCGCCCACCTGCGCGAAAGCGCCGACCGGGAGACGCGGATCAGGCTCCTGAAGGAACTGGTGGAAGGGTTCAATCTGGAGGGAAAACTGCGCTATCCAGAGAACTGGCGGGAGAAGGTGCGGGCACTGCTGGGAACGGCAGGTTAGCGCACCACGGCGATCTTGTCCCGCCGCAGCAACTGCCCCTCCTCGTCGGTGATGGTGTACACGTAGACCCCGCTGCCCACCGCGTACCCGGCGCTGTTGTCCCCGCGCCAGCGCACCTCGTAGGTCAGGCCCTCCTGCCGGACTTCCTCGTCGGCCCACACCGGCTCCCCCTGCAGGGTGGCCACACGCACCTGGGAGCGCAGCGGCACGCCGCTGAAGGACAGGTAGGGGTCCTGGTCCGGGTGGAAGGGGTTGGGGAACACCGCGATGCTGTGCTGCGGCACCAGTCGCACCCGCTGGAAGGCCCGGTTGTCCTGCTCGTCCTGCTCGGCCACCCGATCCTCGGGGTCCACCTCCACCAGAAACACCCGCTCCCCGTAGCGATCCCAAGGGATCGTCAAGTCCAGGGCGCCGCCGGCGTCGAGGGGCTCCACCTGCAACTGGTCGTACACCTCCTCACACCCCGTCGAGTCCGCCCCGCAGCGCCAGACCCGCACCACGAAGGGGTCAACGACCCGCCCCAGCCCCAGATTGCTGACCCGCACCACCAGGTCGTCCCCCTGGTCCCCTCGCAGATCCCCACCAAGAACCGCCAGGTTCGGCGGGCCCTCCTCCAGCCCGTACTGGCCCAGGGTGGCCACCGCCAGTTGGACGACCCTGGCGATGAGCCCGTAATTGAGGCTGTCGGGCAGGTCCAGCACCGAGTGGTACTGGGTGTTGATGCGGTAGTCGCCGTTGCGCACCGCGTCGGTCTCCGGGTCGGTGGGCAGGTAGTTCTCGATGCCGAGGATGGCGTCGAAGCCCCTGGCCCAGAAAGGGGCGTGGTCGCTGAGGCGGGCAGACTCGTCCTCCAGTACGTCCACCTTGAGCCCGATGCCGTAGCGCCGGTTGCTCTGGCGCATCTGCTCCACCAGCCAGCGCGAGGCCGGGTTGGTGACCAGTTCGAGGCGCTGGCTCAGGTGGTTGAAGCCGATCATGTCGAAGTTGAGCACCCCGATGATGCGCTCGCCGCGCTCCACCGCCTGGGTGGCGTAGTGCCTGCTTCCCCACAGGCCCAACTCCTCCCCGGAAAAGGCCACAAAGCGGATGGACCAGGGAAAGGACTGCCCGGCCAGCACCCGGGCGGCTTCCAGCACCAGGGCCACCCCGCTGGCGTTGTCGTCCGCCCCTGGGGCAGGGTCCACGCGCCAATCCCACCCCCCGCGGCTGCGCGCCCCGATGGCGTCGTAATGGGCGCAGACCAGGTAATAGCCGGCCTGCGGGTCCGTGCCGTACAGGAGCCCGACCACGTTGTACATGGTCGAATCCCCCTCGATCCGGAAGGGCTCCACGAACACCGCCTCCTGGCCCAGGGCAGCGACCAGTTGGTCGCGGATGTACTGGGTGCTGGCGTAGGTCTCGGGCCGCCGGGCATAGCGTGTGCGCCAGTTGGCCGGGTCGGCGCTCCCTTTGGCTGGGTCCAGGAGGGCGAGGTTTTCGACATCGGTGCGCAGCCGCCCCGTCTCCACCGCCGAGACCAGGTGCGTCACCGAAGGCAGAGGGGTCGCGGCGGGTTTGGCCGCCGGCCTCTGCCAGCCGCGCAGGCTGTAGTGCTCGGGCAGGGGCCAGAGGAAGTGGTGGTAGTCCAAGGTGGCCCCCAGACGGGAGGGGGGCAGCCGCAGCAGCGCCCAGCCTGAAGGGTCTGCGTACACTAGGGACACCCAGGGCGCCAGGGGCAGTTCGAGGTGGTCGGTCAGGTAGTAGGATTGGCCGGAGGGCGCTTCGTCGCTGAAGAGCCGGGTCAGGCCCAGGGCCTCGAGACGGCCGCCAACCTCGCCCTGGATCAGGACCGCCCCGGGGGCCAGGTAGCGGACCTGCAGGTCCTGTAGCCCTGCCAGTTGTGAGGAGGTGGTCCAACGGAACCCGTAAAGCCCCTGGGCCCCCAGTTCGGAGCCCAGCAGCAGGCAGGCGGCCAGAAGCCAGTGCGGGAGAGCCCTACCCCTCACCGCGCTCCCCGGCCTGTGGAGGGCCGGCGTCCTGGCGGGTCTGGTGCAGGGCTTCCTTGAGCAAAAGGCCGGGCTTGAAGTGGGTCTTGCGGCGGGCCGGGACGCAGATGACCTCGCCGGTGCGCGGATTGCGGGCCGCGGGTTTGGGTCGGGTATCCTTGACCTGGAACACCCCGAACCCCCTGATCTCGATGCGTTTGCCCTCGATCAGGTTGTCGCGCATGGCCACGAAGAGGCTATCGACCATCTCGGCCGTCAGGTTCTTCTTATACCCGGTGCTGTCGCTGACGAGCAGGGCCAGTTCTTTCTTGGTGATGGTGGACAAGGAGGTACCTCCTGCACGCAATTTTTGTGCGATTACGGTAATGTCCGGCTGGAGCCCTGTCAAGCAAAATTTGCGCAAACCGTCTATTTTTCTGTTTAGTTAGGCCATGACCCCTCCCCTTCATCCCCTCCCGGCCCTCTTCCTCCTGCCCCGGCCCCTCAACTGCCTAATCACCGCCCTTTCAGTGGGAGTGGGCGCCCTCACTGCGGGGCAGGGGGCCACTCCCATTAGCTGGTGGGCTGCGCTCGCCGCGGCCCTGATCGCCGGGGCGGGAAACACCCTCAACGACGTGGCCGACCTGGAGATCGACCGGATCAACCGCCCGGACCGGCCCCTGCCCGCCGGCTATCTGAGCCGGAGCACTGCCCTCCTGCTCAGCCTGGCCCTGGCCCTGACCGGGGTCGCCATCGCCCTGTGGCAAAGCCCGACGCTGGGTCTCTTCGCCGCCCTGGTGGTCCTGGGCCTGGCCCTCTACGACCTGTGGCTCAAGCGCACCCCCCTTTGGGGCAACCTGCTGGTCAGCGCCCTGGCCTCCTCCGCTTTTCTATTTGGCGCCCTGAGCGCCGGCAACCTGGGCCGCTCCTGGGTCCCGGCCGCCTTCGCCTTTCTTTTTCACTTAGGACGGGAGATCGCCAAAGACCTGGAAGACCTGGAGGGGGACCGCGCCCAGGGAACCCGCACCCTGCCCTTAAGCGCCGGAGAGGCCCTGTCCGCCCGCCTGGCCGCCGGGGTGTTCCTGCTCCTGGCCCTGCTCACCTGGTGGCCCTGGTTGACCGGGGTCTACGGCTGGCCCTATCTCCTCCCGGTCCTGGGGGTGGATCTCCTACTTTTGTGGACGGCCCGGCGCCTTTGGCGCGAGCGGGCGGCCCCTCCCCAAGCCCGCCTGGGGCCCCGCCTCAAGTGGGGTATGCTCCTGGGCCTCCTGGCCGTAGTGGCCGGGGAGTTGGCCTGATTTTTGCCTCGTGCAAACCGCGCATGTCAACATATCCTTGCCTGTCGTCGGGGATGCCTGCAAAATAGTAGGCGTTATTCCCTGGTGGGCACTTTGTCTTTATCTGGGCCGTGCCAGATATTTAACTGCCTAACCGTCGGAGTGCCGCCATGAAAATCACCGCCGTGAAGACTTTTCCAATTTTCTGGGGTTCCCGCAACTACCTCTTCGTCAAGGTGGAGACCGACGAAGGCCTGTACGGCATGGGAGAGTTCGGCATCACCTGGAAGGAGCAGGCCGGCGTCGGGGCCATCCAGCACATGAGTCACCACCTCCTGGGCGAGGACCCTCTCAACATCGAGTGGCTCTGGCAGAAGCTCTTCCGGGGCGACTTCTTCCCCGGCGGCCGCATCAACATGGCCGCCCAGAGCGCCATCGACCTGGCCCTGTGGGACATCAAGGGCAAGGCCCTCAACCAGCCCGTCCACATGCTGCTGGGTGGCAGGATGCGCGACAAGGTGGTCTGCTATACCGACATCGGCGGCAAAACCCCCCAGGACAGCGCCCGCTTGGCCCGCGAGAAGGTGGCAGAGGGCTGGCAGTACCTGCGCATGTCGGTCAACGAGCGGGGCGGCATCCTCGAACCGCGCGTCGCAGTGCGCGACTCCCTGGCCCACTTCGCCGCGGTGCGCCAGGAGGTGGGGCCCGAGGTGGAGATATGCATCGATGTCCACACCCGCCTCGACCCGCCCGACACCATCCGCCTGGGCCGCGAACTGGAACAGTACGACCCCTTCTTCATCGAGGACCCGCTGCGCTGCGAGAACCCCCAGAGCTACCGCCAGGTCCGCCAGCACGTGAGCAGCCCCCTGGCCGTGGGCGAACACTATGCCACCAAGTGGGAGTTCCGCCAGATGATCGAGGAGGAGCTGCTCGACTACGCCCGCATCGACCTGTGTATCGTCGGCGGCATCACCGAGGCCCGCAAGGTGGCCAACTGGTGCGAGACCCACTACATCAAGATCGTCCCCCACAACCCCCTCGGCCCGGTCTCTGCAGCGGCCTGCCTGCACCTGGACCTGGCCTGCGACAACTTCGCGGTGCAGGAGGGCGGGCTGGTGGGGCACACAGTGATGCAGGACCTCTTCCCGGTGCAGGTGCCCTACAAGGCTGGGTACCTGCTGCCACCAGAGAGGCCCGGCCTGGGGGTGGAGTTCTGCGAGAAGGCGGCGGCCCACGTTGAATTCAAATGGCTCACCGGCCCCCAACTGCGGCGGGCCGACGGCTCCTTTACCAACTGGTGATGATGATGGACCTGGCCCCTCCGCGCGGCACCCGCGATTTCTTCCCCGAGGATTTGCGCCTGCGCCACTGGCTCTTCGGCCACTTCCGCGAGGTGTCGCGGCTGTACGGTTTTGAGGAGTACGACGCCCCGGTGGTCGAGTCCGCTGAACTCTACACCCGCAAGGCCGGCGAGGAGATCGTCCAGCAACTCTACGACTTCAGGGACAAAGGAGACCGCCACCTAGCCCTGCGCCCGGAGATGACCCCCTCCCTGGCCCGCATGGTCCTCCAGCGCGGCAAGTCCCTCCCCCTGCCCCTCAAGTGGTTCAGCATCCCCCAGTGCTGGCGCTACGAGCGCATGACCAGGGGCCGGCGCCGGGAGCATTATCAGTGGAACCTCGACGTCTTCGGGGTGGCCGGCCCTGAGGCCGAGGCCGAGCTACTCGCAGCGCTCACCACCTTCTTCACCCGCGTCGACCTGGGGCCGGCCGAGGTGGGGATCAAGATCTCCAACCGCAAGATCCTGCAAAGCGCCCTGAAGAAACTGGCTATCCCGACAGAGCGCTTCGCCGAGGTCTGCGTTCTGGTGGACAAGCTGGAGAAGCTGCCCCCCGAGGCGGTCAGGGCCGAGGTGCAGGCCATTGGCCTCGACCCGGCCCTGATGGACTTTGTCGCGGAACTCTTCTCCGTCGGCGAGTTGGACGCCATGGCCGGATTTCTGGGCGAGGATCACCCGGGCGTGGCCGAGCTGCGCCGGCTCTTTGCCCTGGCCGGCGACTACGGCTACGCCGACTGGCTGCGCTTCGACCCCAGCCTGGTGCGTGGCCTGGCCTACTACACGGGTATCGTCTTTGAGGCTTTTGACCGGGGCGCCTCCCTGCGGGCCATTTGCGGGGGCGGCCGGTACGACCGCCTGCTCTCCACCTTCGGCGGCGAGGACCTCCCCGCCTGCGGCCTGGGTTTTGGGGACGCGGTGATCGTCGAGTTGCTCAAGGACAAGAACCTCCTGCCCGCCTTGTCCGGAGCCGTGGACGATGTGGTCTTCTGTTTCAACGCCTCGCTGCGCGCCCCCGCCATCCAGATAGCCCATCACCTGCGCCAGCAGGGCCGCTCCGTGGATCTAATCCTCGAAGACCGCAAGATCAAGTGGGCCTTCAAACACGCCGACAGCCGCCAAGCCTCCCGCCTGGTCCTGCTGGCCCCCGACGAGTGGGCCGCCGGCAAGGTGCGGGTCAAGGAGCTGAAAACCGGCGCGGAGCAGGACCTGTCCGTAGAGCAGTTATGAAAATCGGTCTCTGCGCCTGGAGTTTCACCGGCTCCCACCGCGAGGCCGGCCTCTCCCCCGATCCCCACACCGCCGAGGGCTTGGCCCAACTGGCGCTGCGCTGGGGATTGCACAGCATCGAGTGCTCGCCCCAATTCTTTGCCGGCCTTTCCCCGGAGCAGTTGCGAGACTTCGCCGCCTCCCTGGCTGCTCGCAGCCTTGGCTTGATCATCGACACCGGCGGCCACGACCTGGCCAAGGACCCAGCCCCCCTGCGCCAGGCCGTCGAGACCGCGCACCTGCTCGGCGTCTCCGTAGTCCGCACCACCATCAGCAACCTGCTGGAAGGGGACCGCCGCCGCTACGGCTACGAGGGATGGAGGCAATACCTGGAAAACCTGGTACTCCCCCTCAAAGAGATCATGGCCATCGCCGCTGACCAGGGCATCTTGGTGGGCATCGAGAACCACCAGGATGTGTGTTCCTCGGAGTTGTGCTGGCTCTGCGAGCAGGTGAACAGCGACAAGTTGGGGGTGACCATGGACTGCGGCAACGCCCTTGCCGTAGGCGAGACCCCCCTGGCCTTTGCCGGCCGGGTCATGCCCTTCCTCAAACACGTCCACCTCAAGGACTACAGTGTCCACCCCACCCCCTCCGGGTACCGGCTTAAGCGCTGCGCCCTGGGCACCGGGGTCGTGGACTGGCCCGCCCTCATCGGGGCCTTCGACGCGGGGGCGCCCCAGGTCCAAGGCTGCATAGAGCTGGGCGCCTCGGCGGCTCGCCACATCCGCATCCTCGAAGAGGACTTCTGGGCCACCTACTCGCCGCGCCCCCTTGCGGAGCCCATCAATGCCCTGCGCGCCCTGCACCAGGCTGCCCGTCCCACCGAGGAAGACTGGCGCACCCCGCACGAGCGGGGAGAAAGCCCCCTGGTCAAGGCCGAGTATGAACTGGCCCAGTTAGAATCTTCGGTGGCGTATCTCAAGGAGAAGGGACTACACTGATGGAGAAGGTCTTTCTGATCGCCGGGGGGATTTCGGGCTTCCTCGCCGTGGCGGCCGGGGCCTTTGGCGGCCACACCCTGAAGGAACGCCTCAATCCGGAGCTGCTGGCCATCTTCGAGGCGGGCGCCCGCTACCACCTCTACCACGCCCTGGCCCTGCTGGGCACTGCCTGGGCCTGCACCCGCTGGCCGAGCCCCTGGACCAGCGCCGCGGGCTGGTGCTTTGTCGCCGGCACGGTGTTGTTCAGCGGCAGCCTCTACCTGCTCAGCCTGACCGGCACCCGCGTCCTGGGCGCCGTCACCCCCCTTGGCGGCCTGGCCTTCATGGCCGGCTGGCTCTGCCTGGCCTGGGCAGCCTGGAGAGGCTAAGAGTAGCCCTTCAGCCCCGCCAACTGCCCCACCGGCTCCAGAGCCACTACCGGGTTCTCCAGCGTCCCGATTCCTCCCGAAAAACCCATCCTTACCACATCCCCCACCAGAAGGCCGCCGGCCAGATCCTTCTCCGCAAAGACGATGGGTGTGCCCCAGTAGAAGACCAGCAGATGCCGCGGAGGCAGGGGCATGCGGCTGAAGAGGGAGCGCTCCAGGTGAAAGAGCTTGTCGGGCATGTTGAGATGCCCCTGCCCGGTCTTGCCCTCCTTGAAACCGGCGCGCTGGCCCCCGCGCAGGACCTCGCAGGATACCGTCACCAAGGTATCGTCGAAGGCCGAGGTAGTCACCAGCAGGGGCCCGAAGCTGGCGCAGGCCCCGGCCCAGTTCTTGGCCTGGGGCAGGTTGAGGGGATTGGCCGCTTCTATGCCGTTGTCGGTGGCATCGTTGCCGCCGGTGTAGCCGAGTTTCTCCAGCAGACCCTTCCGGTTCACCCCGTACACCGAGACTAGTTCGGTCTCCGGTACCAGGCGCTGGGTGTCGGCCGGCCGGGTCAGGGCCTGGCCGTGGCCCACCACCGCGTCCGGGTCTCCCTTGGAGAAGAGTTCGGGCCGGCCCCCGGCGGCGCACTCGCGGTATTTCTGCTCGTACACGTTCACCGCGTCGCCGGTGGCCTGCTTGGCCTCGATCTCCCGTAGCCGGGCGCTGTTCCCGTGGGTGACCCCGGCCAGCCAGATGCGCAGGGCGTGGGGCTCGCCCGGCGGGCCGCTTACCGGCTTGATCAAGTGGGGTTTGCCCTGGTCCCGATTGGCCAGCAGGACCTCCAGTTCGAGCCTTCGCGCCCCGGAGGCGGCCTTTTCCAACCGCCGCACCGCCTCCTCCAATCCCACCTCATCCCCACCGCAGTCGTAGTAGACCTCGAAGAGGGTGCGGGGGGGGCCCGCACCCTGGCTCAAGTCGATCACCTCTCCACCGGAAATCAGGCCCACCCGGGGCTGTGGATCGGCGAATTGCACGAGTTTCATCGGCGCTCTCCAGGGAGATGGCAGGGAGGTCCGGCGGCCCGTCCCTACGCGGTTGCGAACAAGGGCAGTTCGGACTGCGGCGCCACCCCGGCCCACGCCGCCCGGGCCAGCAGGTCGGCGATGGCCACCTCGCCAGACGGGCCGTAGTCGAGGGTGTGTTCGTTCACGTATAAATCTATATGGGCCTGCATTACCTGCGGGTCCAGTTCCTGGGCGTGGGCGGCCACGTAATCCATCACCCTTTCGGGGTAGGCGCGGGCGTATTCCACACTGGCCCGCAGGCCGCGGTTCACCGCGCCGATCAATTCTGCTCCCAGGGCGCGCCGGGCGACGATCCCACCCAGCGGGATGGGATGGCCGGTCTCCTCCTCCCACCAATGGCCCAGGTCCATCACCTGTTTCAGCCCGTAGTGGGGATAAGTGAAACGACTCTCGTGGATGATGAGCCCGGCGTCCACCTCCCCGGCGCGGATAGCGTCCATGATCCGGTGGAAGGGCATTAGCACCAGCTCCCCCATCCGGGGATCGAAGAGCCGCAACAAGAGCACTGCGGTGGTCAGTTTTCCCGGCGCGGCGATTTTCCGGGCGTGCAGATCAGCGGGTTCCACCTCCTCGCGGGCCACCACCAACGGGCCGCAGCCCCGGCCCAGCGCCCCCCCCGCGTGCAGGAGGCAGTAGGTATTGCGCAGATGCGCCAGGGCGTGGAAGGAGACCTTGGCCACGTCCAGTTTTTCATTCATCGCCAAATGGTTAAGGGTCTCAATGTCCTCCAGCCGCTCGGCAAAGGTCGGGGCCCCCGGGATCAGGCCCCGGACCAGGGCAGCGAAGGCAAAGGTGTCGTTGGGGCAGGGGGAGAATCCAAGGGAAAGCGCACTCACAGGGGCAACTCCTCGATCAGCCGCAGGGCCGCTTCCTGGGCGCGGCGGCAAGCCAGGGGCAGGTTCCAGCTCTCGCGGCGGCGGTCCTCCACCAGGTTGCTGATGCCCCGCACCTCGATAAAAGGGATTTGATAGAGCCGGCACAGGTGCGCCGCTGCGGCCCCCTCCATGTTTTCGCACACCCCGCTGAAGCGGGCGGCCCGCTCGGCCCCCAGGCTGGCCAGGCCGCTGCACTCCTGCACGGTGACAAAGGGGCCGTGGCAGAGGCCAACGCCCTTCAGACTGCCGCGCAGCGCGGCCTCGGCGCGGGCTAACAGGTCCGGATCGACGGGGAAATGGTTGAAGAAGGGCCGTTCCTGCTGCAGGACGGGAATGCCGATCACCTCGGCCGGCTGCCAGCCATCCGGGGTGCGCACTCCCAGATCGCCATAGTTTTCCGCGCTGGCCAGGGCCACATCCCCGATTCCAAGGCCGGCCCCCGGATAGGCCCCACCCACCCCGGCCTGCAGCACCAAGCCCGGCTGGAGGGCCTGCAGGGCGCAGGTGAGGGCGTGGGCGGTGTTCACCGCGCCTATACCCCCCTCCACCAGCAGGACCTGGCGACCGGCCACCTGCCCCTGCCGCCAGCGGCGCCCGGCCACATGCTGTTCCACCCCTGCTGCGAGTTGTGCTGCCAGTTGCTCCTGCTCAAAGGCGGTGGCGCTCAGCAGCAGGATCTCAATCCTCACCGCCGCCTTCTATCGGTGGTCTCGCCCCGCTCCTTCACCTCTTTCATGATCTCCTCTACGTCCACTTGGAAATCCTCGGGATTCAGCACCTTGACGATCTCGCGGCCTTCCGCCTCGGAGCGCTTGATCATGCTGGCCAGCAGGGGCACGGCGCGGGGTTTCTGGTTGGGCATGGTCAGGAGGGCCACCTTAGGCTTCTTCGAGTCGAGGGGGTTGGGCTCGATGACGATGGCCTGCTCCTTGCTGTTCATCTCCACCAGGCTGCCCACGGGATAGAGCCCCAGCACCTTGATGAAGTCTTCGACAGTATCGTCGTCGAATTCGGTGCCGCGGTTCTTCATGATGCGCAGCAGGGCCTGGTACATGGGCATGCCCGGCTTGTACACCCGCTTGGCGGTGAGGGCGTCGTACACGTCGGCCACCGCGGTCATGCGGGCATAGGGGTGGATCTCGTCCCCGTTAAGGCCCAGCGGGTACCCGCTGCCGTTCATCATCTCGTGGTGCTGGGTGGCGATGGCGATGGCTTCCTCGGGGAAGGTGCCCGCCTCGCGCATAATGTCGCCGCTGTAGGTGGCGTGCTTGCGCATCTCCTGCAGCTCGTGCGGCTCGAAACGGCCCGGTTTGTTGAGGATCTCCAGAGGCACCCGGGTCTTCCCCACGTCGTGGAGCAGGGTGGCGGTGGTGAGCATGTTGAGGATGTTGCGGTTAAGCTTCTGGCCGTGGGCCATGGCCACCACCAGGGTGCAGACGTTCATGCAGTGGATGGCGGTGTAGGGGTCGTGCTGCTTGATGCGGGTGAGGCTGACCATGGCATCGACGTTGCGCAGGATGCTCTCGGTGATCACCTCGCTGGCCCCCTGAAGCCGCTCCGGGTCCACTCCTCTGCCCGAGGCCACGTCCTCCAGGGCGGTCTTGAGGGTCTCGGTGGTGGCCTCGCGCGCCTCCGAGGCCCGTTCGATCTCCTCGTCAAAATGCACCAGACGGCCCGGCGGCGGCGGCGGCCGGGTGGGGTCGGTGAGGGGCTTGACGGAATCGGGCAGGTCCTTGCCCTTGTCGGTGTCGATGGTGACGCTGGTATAGCCCAGTTCGCGGAACCGGTCGACGAAACCCGACGAGGAGAGCTTCAGCCCGCCGTCCCGGGTGATGCGTTCGTGCATGGTACCCGTCAACCGCGCCCGCTTGGAATTCTGGCCGGCCCGGATGGCGTTGCGCGGCACCACGAAGCGCTGTTCCTCTCCTTCCAGCTCCTCGCAGACCACCTCCGCCTCCAGAAACATGCCCACGTCAAGGTGCTTGATCTCGATCAGCTTTTTCATTGGCCTCTTCTGCCGGGGTCAGATGTGGCTTTCCCGCCGTCGGAGAACATAGTCTACAAAATATCACCACCGCCAAAGATCCCCCGCAACCCGCCGGCGCGGGAAGGGCCGCGCCGCGTTGACAGGATATCCTACGCAATACCTGTCCCCAGGTCAAACCTCGGCTTGTGCGGCTCGCCCCAACCGTCATATCTTCTCCGCGTTCCGGCAAAACCCGACGCCCTCAAGGAGGAGCCCCATGCCCCGTCTCTTCGGCAGAAACTACACCCCTCAGCAGGTCCGGGAACTGGTGGGGGACATGAGCCAGGTGGCCGGCGCCCGCCGCGCCGAACTGGTGGAGGGCAACGAGCGCGGCGCCGACCTGATCGAGGTCTTCAACGCCTCGGGCCTGTGCTTCTCGGTGCTTCCCGGCCGCGCCCTCGACGTGGCCTCGGCCCACTACAAGGGCATGTCCCTGTGTTTCCGGAGCAATACCGGGGACGTGGGCCCGGCCTTCTACGAGCCGCAAGGCTACGGCTGGATGCGGGGCTTCTACGGCGGCCTGGTGCTCAGCTGCGGCATGAGCTTCACTGGTCATCCCGAGATCGACCCCGAGGAGGAGAACCAGGAGTTGGGCCTGCACGGCCGGCTCTCCTTTCTCCCGGCTAAGAACGTGGTGGCCGACGCCAACTGGGAGGGCGAGGACTATGTGATCCGCATCGGCGGCAAGATGCGCGAGGCTGTGGTCTTCGGCACCTTTTTGGAGCTGACCCGCGAGATCCGCATGAACCTGGGCGAGCGGCGCTTCTTCATCCACGACCGCATCGAGAACCTTGGGGTGGACCGCTCGCCGCTAATGTTCGTGTACCACTGCAATCCCGGCTTCCCCCTGCTGGACCGCGGCGCCCGGGTGATCGTCCACAGCGGTCGCACCACCGAGTGGCTCAAGGACAAGGAGGTGGGCCCCGAGGCCTACAGCACCGTCGGTGCCCCGCAGAAGAAGGCCCACGACAACGTCTTCGTCCACCGCCCCCTGGCCGACCGCCAGGGCAATGTCCACGTGGGATTGCTCAACGACCGGCTGGGCCTGGGCCTGTACTGGAAATTCTCCCGCCAGGAGATCCCCATCCTCAACCACTGGCAGCACCTCCATCGGGGTGCCTACATCATGGGCATCGAGCCGGGCAACGCCAGCATGCTGGGCCGCGCGTGGAACCGCAAGCACGGCTGCCTCCAACACATCGCCCCCGGCGAGGTGCGCCATTTCCACCTGGAAATCGGAGTCCTGGACGGGGCGATGGAACTGCGGGCCTTCGAGAAGATGGTGGCGGAGGGGATCGCAAAAAAGGGCCGGAGATAAGCGCCGGGGAGTAAAGAAATCGCTTGAATCAAACTATCCCCGGCCAAAGGCCGGGGCGTTACGCCCGATGCATGGCTTCGCCCCCGCGATTTCTAAAACGGACACTGACCCAAACAAATCCAACTGTTGTGGGCGTTTCTCTTGCTGGCGATGATACAGGACATACCGATTGATCACCTCGGCCGTAACCTGATCCCCTACCGTGCAGGCAAAGTACCCGTCCGCCCAAAACTCCCCTCCCCACAACTCGCGTTTCACCTCGGGGTGTTCCTGAAACACCCGGCTTGCCCAAATGCTCTTCCGCAGACCAATCACCTGGGAAATCGAATAGCGCGGTGGAAACGACCAAGGGATATGCACATGATTCTTGGCTACCTCCAACTCCTCAATCACAAAATCGAAATCTTCGACAACCCGGTAAAACAGCTCCCGTACTGCCTCTAGCGCGTCGCCCCGCAAGATCCACTTCCGATACTTGGGAGCCCACACCAGACGATATTGGGTATCAAAGACTGCATGACTGCTTCTTCCAACCACCATCGTACACCTCCAACCGTGGCTGGAACGGTATACGATAAACAGATTTTGCTTGCCTGCGGCAAGCAGAACTTTTCCTCCCCTTCCAAAGGCAGGGGCATCCAAGTTCTAATGACAACGTGAACTCGGGAGGCATTTCTTAAGGGAGTGGTTGGGAAGGGAAGGACGTGGGAGTGGTTGCGGGGAGAGCGGAGCCCTCAACGCCCTATCGTATGGGGCGTTGAGGGGGTTGGGCGGTAGGGCAGTGGGCTAAGCTAACAGGGTGGCAAGTCCGCGCCTTCGGAAAGGCCGGAGCGGGTCACTCCACGATGCCCCACACCTAGCCGCACTCTGCCAGAAACCGCTCGTAGCAGGCGATGACCCGTGCGGCAGTGCGGGCCTCGGTGTAGTGTGCCAACACCCGCCGCCTACCCGCCTCCCCCAGGCGCCGGCGCAGCCCCTCGTCCAGGAGCAGCCGGCGCACGGCAGTTGTGAGCCCCTCCACGTCCCTGAGCGGGAAGAGCAGCCCGCTCTCCCCGTGTAGGATTATCTCGCGGCAGCCGCGGATGTCAGAGGCCACTACCGGCACCCCCATGGCCGCCGCCTCCATGATCGCCCGGGGAATGCCCTCACGGTGCGAGGGCAGCACCGCCACGTCCATGCAGGCGTACAGCTCGGGCATATCCTGGCGCTGCTCCAAAACCAGGCAGCGGCCCTCCAGCCCGTGGGCGGCGATCAGAACTTGCGGGTCGATGGCGTCCCACTGGTCCCTCTCGGTGATGCCCACCACCAGCAGGCGCAGCTGCGGGAACTGGCGGGCCAGTTGGCCGGCCATCGCAAAAAGCTCCTCGTACCCCTTCTCCCGCACCAGCCGCGCCACCATCCCCACCACCAGGTGCCACTCCTCCAGGCCCAGTTCGCAGCGCTTGCGCCTCCGCGCCTCAGGGTAGCCCTCCGGGTCGAAGCGGCGCTCGTCGATGCCGTTGCCCACTAGGTGCAGCCGCTCCGGCTCCCTGAAGCGCTGGGCCAGGGCGAAGCCATAGTCCTCCTCGCTCTGGAAGAGCAGGTGATCGCACCAGCGGGCGCACCACCATTCGGCCCCCATTGCCAGCCCCCGCACCAAGCCGGTGGTATTCTCGTGGAACAAAAAGCCGTGTACCGTGTGGGTCACCACCGGCACCCGGGCCAGTTGCCCCACCACCGGACCCAACAAGGTGCCCTTGGGATTGTGGGAGTGGACGATGTCGAAGCGCTCGCGCCGCAACACCTGGTACAGGGCGCGGGCGCAGGCCCAGTCGGTGCGCGGCTCGATTTCACGGGCAAAGGGGATGTAGATCACCCGCAGCCCGGTCCGGGCCAGTTCCTCGCCCATGGCCACCCGGCCACAGATGACCGTCACCTCGAAACCGGCCTCCTGTAGCCGCAGGAGGCCGGGGCGCAGGAGCAGGTTGACGATGCGATCGCTGGGCGAGAGGTGGGCGACCCGGGCCCTCATAGGCCGGCTTGGCGCCACACCTTCTGTAGCGCCGCGGCCGTGGCGGCGCAGGCTTCCTCGGGAGGCAGCTGCCGCACCCGCTCGCTGAAGGGCTCCACCATCACTGGCCCGTCATAGCCGATCTTCTTCAGCGCGCCCAGGAAGCCGGCGATGTCGATCACCCCGGTCTCGCCCGGCAGGGTGCGCACGTTATCCACCTGCGCTTCGCGCGGCTTGGCCGGCGCGTCGTTGACGTGGACATCCACCGCCTGCTCTGGCGAGAGCCGCTCCAGGTCGGCAACCTTCTCGCCGGCCGTGTACCAGTGCCAGGCATCGAGCAGGAAACCCGCGTTGGGACCGATGGCCCGGCACAACTCCCCCATCTGCTCCAAGGTATGGGCAAAGGGGTGTTTCCTGCTCGACCACAGGGTTTTGGGGCCGATGTACTCCAGCCCCAAGTGGACGCCCTCCCCGGCCAGGATGGCGGCGGCCGGCTTGAGCCGGTCGGCGTGGAATTTGAAATTCTCTTCGTAGGTCAATTCGTCGGAACAGGGCATGATCCACGTGGCGGTGCGCCGCACCCCAAGCGCCCGGCCCACCTGAGCTAGGGTCGGCAGATTTTCCAGGTCCCGCTGCCAGTCCGCCTCGCTACCCCGGAAGTTCACCGGGAAACCCCAGGCCGAAAGCCGCACCCCGGCGGCGTCGGCCAGATCCGCCGTCTGTGCCACCCCCAACTGCGCCGCCTCGTTGATGCCGAAGTGATACCCCGCGAAACCGTGCCTGGCCGCCAGTTGCAAGCCCTCTGCCAAACTGCCCACATTGACCCCGATGGCACCGGGGGATAGCGATCTGAACACGGCGTTTCTCCTCGATAGTTTAGTGTGCCCCAGCGGCGGGGAAATGACCCCGAAGGTCTTTTCCGGGGGGTGGTCAGGGAGGGAAGTCTGAGTGGCTGGGTGGCCGGGTAGCGGAGCCAGAGCGAGCGAGGGGGCAGGACATGTCTTGGAAAAGACCGAAGCGGGTCATTCCCCGCCGCACCCTACACTGCCACGTTGTGCTGCGGCCGGCCCTTTAGAAAGGCGATCACGTTGTCCACTGCACCCTCGTTGAGCAACTCCACCCCTTCGGGGGTCTGGTCCGCGGCGTGGGGGGTGAAGACCACCTTTTCGCACTTAAGTATGGGATGAGGGGCGACAAAGGGCTCCTGCGGGAAAACGTCTAAGGCAGCCCCGCCCAAGTGACCCCCTTCAAGGGCAAGGTTTAGCGCGTCGAGATCCACCACTGCCCCGCGCGCCCCATTGAGTAGCAGTGCCCCCGGTTTCATCAGCTCCAACTGCCGGGCCCCGATCAGGTTGCGGGTCTGGTCGGTCAGCTTGACGTGCAGGCTGAGCACGTCGGAGCGCCGCAACAACTCCTCGAACTCGACAAACTGCACCCCGGTCTCCCGGGCCCGCGCCGGGCTGGGATTGAAGGTCCAGGCGATCACCTCCATGCCCAGGGCACGGCCCAGACGGGCCATCTCCGCGCCGATATGGCCCAGGCCGGCAATGCCCAGCACCTTGCCCTGTAGCATCATGTTGGTGCGCCGGGTCCAGCGGCCGGCCTTGATCTCGGCGGTCTGGAAGGGGGCGCTCTTGGCCAGGGCGAACATCAGCCCGAACATGTGCTCGGCCACCACCGGGGCGGTGCGCCCCGGCTGGTTGGAGACCACGACGCCCAACTCCTTTGCCACCGCCAGATCGATCATATCGGTGCCGATGGAGCAGAGGGCGATCATCCGCAGCCCGGGCAGGGCCCGCAATTCAACCTCCCTCCAGGTGACGATGCCCCGCGTATTGATGATGACCTCGAAGTCGGCCGCCCGGGCAATCTTCTCCTCGCTGTTGGCCGGCCGGGTGGAATGGATGACCACTTCCCCCCAGGGTTTCAGCCTCGCCAGTTGGGGGGAACCGGCAATCTGCACCGGGTCGTCTCCCGGAACCAGGATCTTCACCTTTGCTGTCATGGTTCTCGCGCGATTGATGGAAAAATCCGGCTTACCTATATTCCCCCAGAGCCGCTCGAAGTGCCCTGGCGGGTGTAATGCCGACTTTGTCATGAATAATATAAGCCCCTCGATGCCGGCCTTCAACGCGGAGCACCCCCCATGCCCAGAGAACTGATCGCCCCTGCCAGACAGCAGGTGGCTTTCCGCGAGTACGAGGCTCCTCCACTGCAACCAGGCCAGGTCCGCGTAAAAAGCCTCTTCGGCGCCGCCAAACACGGCACCGAGATGGCCATGTACAAGGGCTACGCCAGCCCGCGCGGCGGCTACGACTCCGAGTACCGCGTCTTCATCCCCCAGCGGGAGATGATCAGCTATCCGGTTCTCCTGGGCAACATGTGTGTGGGCGAGGTGGTGGAGCTGGGTCCCCGGGTCAGCCGCCTAAAGGCCGGGGACCGCGTCTTTTCTTTTGGACCCCTGCGGCAGGAACACGTCTGGGCCGAGACCGCCAGGGTGCTGCCCCAGGAGGTGCCCTGGCAGTCGGCCGTCTGCCTGGACCCGGCCGACTTCGCACTGGGGGCGGTGCGCGACGGCCATGTGCGCTTAGGGGACGCGGTGGCGGTTTTCGGCATGGGGGCTATCGGCTTGATCGCCATGCAACTGGCAAAGCTGGCCGGCGCCTACCCGGTCATCGCCGTGGACCCCCTGCACCTGCGGCGGCAGACGGCCCAGTCCTGCGGCGCCGACCTGGTCCTCGACCCTTCCTCCTGCGACGCGGGTCTGGAGATCAAGAAGGCCACCGCCAAGCGGGGGGCCGATGTATGTATCGAGTACAGCGGCCACCACCTGGCCCTGCAGGCGGCCCTGCGCGGGGTGGCGTACCATGGCACGGTGGTGGCCGGGGCCTGGCCGGGGGCGTACCCGGCGGGCCTGGACCTGGGCGCCGAGGCCCATTTCAACCGCCCGCGCATCGTCTTCTCGCGCGCCTGCTCCGAACCCAACCCCGATCACCCCAACTGGAACGAGGGCAGGCTCTTTGAGGTGGCCTGGCGCCTGCTCTGCGAGGGCCGGCTCCACTGCGAGGCTGTCGTGCAGCCGGTGGTGCCTTTTGCCGATTTGCTCGCCGAATACCCCAAGATCGCCACCCACCCAGGGGAGAACATCAAGCTGGGGGTGCGCTTCTAAACCACGGAAAGGAATCATTATGAAGATCGCATTGCAGGAGGGCCTGCTGCCCGGCCAGACCCTGGCCGAGAAGCTGGACTTCGCCGAGAGCATCGGAGTCGAGGGCCTGGAGGTGGGCGGCTGTGGTTTCGACGCCGACAAGGTCCGCCACTACGAGCAGGCCCTGCAGGGCCGCCAAATCCGCCTGACCACCGTCTGCGGCCAGAGCACCTTCGACTGGCTGGACCCCGACGTCCACAAGCGCCGCGCCAGCGTCGAGGAGAGCAAGCGCGTCCTCGACGGTTGCAGCCATTTCAAGGCGGTAGGCCACGTCATGCCCCCCATCTTCGGGCCGCCCCGCCTGCCCGACCTGTGGCCCCTCAAGGACGCCATCGCCCTCGAAAAGGAGTTGCTGGTCGAGATCACCATTGAGCTGGCCGCCTATGCCCACCAGCGCGGCACCCAGGTGCTTTTGGAGCCCCTCAACCGCTACGAGCAGCACCTCTTGCGCCGCCAGGCCGACGGGGTGGAGATCATCCAGCAGGCCGGCGACCCCCCTGGGGTGGCCCTGATCAGCGACTTCTTCCACATGCACATCGAGGAGACCGACACCCCGGCCACCCTGCGGGCCTGCGACGAGTACGTGGCCCACGTCCACATGGCCGACAACACCCGCATGCAGCCGGGCACCGGCGACATAGACTGGAAGGCCGGCCTCCAGGCCCTTAAGGACATTAATTTCTCCGGCTATCTGGCCTACGAGTGCGGCATCCAGGGCGAGCCCCGCCAGGCCCTGCGCCAGTCGGTGGAGTACATCCGCGGCGTCATCGCCGCCCTGGGCTGAGGCCCCAGATTTGATTTGACTTCTCCCCGGACCGGAGGCAAATTCTTGCGAGGGCCGGCGGGCCACGCCCCCGCCGGCCCTCACCCTGCGTTTACCCAACCGGCGAGCCCAGCCGTGGACCTTTCGAACCCAGCCTACTACATCAACCGCGAACTTTCTTGGCTCGACTTCAACGGCCGCGTGCTCGAAGAGGCCCGGGACCCCGCCAACCCCTTGCTGGAGCGGGTCAAGTTCCTGGCCATCGTCGCCAACAACCTCGACGAGTTCTTCGAGGTGCGGGTGGCCGGCCTCCAGCAGCTTCACGCCGACGGCAGCCCGGCTACCGGCCCGGACGGCCTCACCCCCGCCCAGCAGTTGCGCCAGATCGCCGAAAAGACCCACGGCCTGGTCCGCGCCCAGTACCGCTGCTGGAACAAGGAGTTGCTGCCGGCCCTGGCCGCCGAGCGCATCCACCTGTGTGAGGCGCGCAAGCTTCGGGGCGAGCACCTGGCCTTCATAAAGAAGTACTGGCGCGAGGAGTTGGAGCCGGTACTCACCCCCATCGTCATCGACCCGGCCCACCCCTTTCCGCGGGTGCTCAACAAAGCCCTGTGCATCGCCGCCCTGCTGCAACCGGGCCGCGGCCAGCCGGTGCTGGGGGTGGTCACGGTGCCCAGGGTGCTGCCCCGCATCCTCAGCCTGCCGGTTCTGAAGGAGGGCTGCTGGCATTTCGTCTCCCTGGTGGGCATCATCAACTTCCACCTCGGCCAGCTCTTCAACGGCTACCAGGTGCTGGGCTCCGCCCCCTTCCGCGTCACCCGCAACAGCGAGCTGTACGTCAACGAGGAGGAGGCTGACAACCTGCTCGAAGAGATCGCCCAGCAGCTAGAGAACCGCCGCAAAGGGGACACGGTGCGCCTGGAGATCGAGGCCACCGCCCCCGACCAGGTGGTGGAACTCCTGCGCGAGGAGTTCGAGCTCGACCCCCAGGACGTGTACCTGGCCGAGGGGCCGGTCAACCTCCACCGGGTGATCACCATCCATAGCGAGGTCAAACGCACCGACCTCAAGTATCCCCCCTTCAGCCCTGTCGAGCGCCACCTGCCCAAGAATCCCGAGGCCTTCTTCAAGACCCTTCGCCAAGGCGACGTGCTCCTGCACCACCCCTACGAGTCCTTCTCGACCGTCATCGACTTCATCGACATGGCCGCCGCCGATCCCAAGGTGCTGGCCATCAAACAGACCCTCTACCGCACCGGCGACGACTCGCAGGTGGTGCAGGCCCTAATCCGCGCCGCCGAGGGCAACAAGGAGGTGACGGTGCTGGTGGAGCTGAAGGCCCGTTTCGACGAGGCTTTCAACATCTCCTGGGCCAAGCAACTGGAGGAGAGCGGCGTCCATGTGGTCTACGGCCTGATGGGACTGAAAACCCACTGCAAACTCTCACTGCTGGTCCGCCGTGATCGCGACTGTCTTCGCCGCTACGCCCACCTGGGCACCGGCAACTACAACCAGAGCACCGCCCGCTTCTACACCGACCTGGGCCTGCTCACCGCCCGCGAGGACATCACCTCCGACGTGGCCCAGGTCTTCAACCTGCTCACCGCCCGCTCCCGGGCCAGGGAATTCCAAAAACTGTTGGTGGCTCCCTCCACCCTGATGGACGGGCTCCTACGCCTCATCGAGCGGGAGCGCCAGCACGCCCTGGCCGGCCGGCCCGCCGGCATCATCGCCAAGATGAACGGCCTGATGGACCCCGAGGTCATACGCGCCTTGTACCGGGCCTCCCAGGCGGGGGTGTCCATCGACCTGATCGTGCGCGGCATCTGCTGTCTGCGCCCCGGCCTGCCCGGCATCAGCGAGACCATCCGGGTCATCAGCATCATCGGCCGCTACCTGGAGCACAGCCGGGCCTATTTCTTCGCCAACGGGGGGGAGAGCGAGGTGTGGGCCGGCAGCGCCGACTGGATGAACCGCAACCTACGGGGCCGGGTCGAGGTGATCTTCCCCGTCGAGGACCCTAAGCTCAAAGAACGGGTCTACCGCGAGTTGCTAGAGCTGTGCCTGCGCGACCGGATCAAGGCCCGGGCACTGCGCGCCGACGGCAGCTACGAACGCCTGCAGCCGGCTCCCGGGCAGGCGGCGGCCAGCATGCAGGACGTGCTCATGGACCTGGCCCTAGGCAAGAAGGTGGTCCTGCCCCCCCTTACCGCCCTCTCCAAGGCCAACAAACCTTCCACCCGCAAAAAGACCTGACCCCATGTCCCCGGAGATCCTGCAGGCCCGTATCGCCCTCGAACACCTCAACCGTCCCTTCACCGCCGCGGCCCGGCTGGGCATCATTCTGGCCGCCGGCCACGGCAAGCGCATCCGCTCCGAGACCTCCAAGATGCTGCACCAGATTTGGGGCAAACCCTCGGTGACCCGGGTGGCCGACGGGGTGGCCGCCGGCCTGGAAAGCCCCGACCAGGTGATCGTGGTGGGCATCAAGGGCGCCGAGGTGGCCCGCCAACTGGGGGCCAGGCCCGGCCGGCGTTTCGCCTACCAGGAAAACCCGGTGCTCGGCCTGCCTGCCGGCACCGGCGACGCGGTGCGGGTGGCCATCGAGGCCTTTGCCCCAGCCACCACCCCGCGCGACGTCTACATCTTTTTAGGCGACATGGGCTTGCTTACCGCCCAGGGCGTGTCCCAGTTCCGTCGGGAGTTTGAGGCCAAACCCTGCGATATGATGGTGCTGACGGGCCTGTACCGCGGCCCGGCGGAGCAGAACTACTACGGCCGCATCGTGCGGGTGCCCGCCGCCGACCGGGAGGGGTGCCCCTCAGGGGCCGACCAGGGCAAGGTCATCGAGATCAAGGAGCACAAGGACCTCCTGGGTCTGCCCGGCGACCGGCCCTACGAGGCCAGGTACCAGGAACGGGTGTATTTGTTCACCCGCGAGGAATTGCTGGAACTGCGCGAGATCAACACCGGGGTGGTGGCCTTTCGCGAGGAACCCTTGCGGACTCACGTCGGCCGCCTGCGCAACAACAACGTCCAGGGCGAGCTGATGCTCACCGACATGGTCCAGATCCTCAATCAGGCCGGCCTGGTTGTGCGCGCGATGCAGGCGGCCAGCGAGGAGGAGATCCTCGCCTTCAACAACAAGAGAGTCTGGCGGCAGATGGAGGCCATCGCCCGGCGCCAGGCCTACCAGCGGCTGATGGACCTGATCACCATCGTCGATGAGGAGGACTTCTTCATCGCCGACGAGGTGATCGCCCAGATCCTTGCCCTCGACCAGGAGCGCGGCCCCCTGGACATCGTGGTGGGCAAGGGCGCACAGGTGGGGCCCCAGGTGCAGCTCAACCGCAAGGTGCGTTTGGGGGACAATTGCAGCCTGAGCGGCAACGTGACCCTGGGCGTGGGGGTCAGCATCGGCCCGGGGGCGCAGTTGAGTACCTACGTCGGCCAGACCATGATGCTGGAGGACGGGGTGGAGGTGCTCAGCGCCAACATCCTCAAGGGCAACCTGCGCATCGGCCGCGACAGCCGCATCGAGTCCGGGGTGATCCTGACCGGCAGCGACGAACACCCCCTGCGCATCGGCCGGGGGGTGACCATTAAGGGCAACACCTACCTGTACGGCTGCATGGTGGACGACGGGCTCTTGATCGAGCAGTCGGTGATCAAGGGCAAACACCTGGTGCAGGTGCGCCGCCGCGACGGCTCCATCCAGCCCATCCGCTACGTCCGCCCCCAGCCCGAAGGTCTGGACTCCCTGGCCGAGCTGCCGTAATAAGGACCTGGAGGCCGGCGCCTCCAGGTCCTTTCAGACCCCCAGCCCTCCCTGCTACTTCCGCCCCGCCCCGATCTCCGCCAGCACCTGCTTGCTCACCTTGCAGACCATCGTGTAGGCCGGGTCGTAGATATTGCCCAGGTCGTACTGCACACATTGGCCTAACAACAGATGGGCGGTGCGGGCGTCCAGGCCGAAATCGCCCGTCAGCCAGCGCAGCATCTCGGTGGTGGCGTGCTGCACGCACTGGTCCAGGGGCCGGGCGTTGCCCACGGTCATGATGTACTCGGCGTTCTCGGCGTGGGGCCAGTTGATGGGGTGGTTCTTGATCAGGTCCACCCCAAAGGTGACCTCGGCGGAGATCTCGATCCCAGTGCCGACGATCTCGCCATCCCCCTGCACCGCGTGGCAGTCCCCCAAGTGCAGCAGGGCCCCGGGCACGAAGACCGGGAAATAGACGGTCGCCCCCTGCACGAAACCCCGGTAGTCCATGTTGCCCCCGTGGGTGGAGGAGGTGGCGGTGGAGATGGCTTGGCTCCTGGGCGGGGCCACGCCGAAGCAGCCCAGCATCGGGGCCAGGGGCATTGCGAGCTTGCCCAGCGGCGAGGCCGGGCTGATCATCCGGGCAGTGCCTTTCTCCAAATCCACCTCCCATTCGGCCAAGTCCACCCTGTCAGCGAAAGCGGGGTCGAAACCGGGGTCCAGCACGTTGGGCGCCACCGCGGTGCCGGTCCAGCCCCGCTTGCGGTTGGGCCAGATCCGGTCGAAGCGCATTACCAGGGTGTCGCCCGGTTCGGCGCCTTCGACGTAGAAAGGCCCGGTCTGCGGATTGCCCCGCTCGGTCACCTGCTGGTCGCTCTGGTCGCGGCCCCGGGCATCGACGGTGGTGGTGGAGACGGTGTCACCGGGAGCCACCCGCAAAACGGGCGGGTGGGCGCCGATGGCGACGTGGTAGTGGGTGGGGACAAAACGGTGGTGGGCCATCTCAGCGCCTCTTGGCTTTCCGGGCGGCCGGCTCTTTCGCCTTGGTGGCCGGGCGCGCCTTTTTGCGAGGGGAGGTTTTCGCGGCTATTTTGGGGGCCGCGGGTTTGGCTTTGGCTTTGGGCCGGCCCGCCGGCCCGCCCAACTTCACCTCACGGCCCGTGCGCCCGGACAGATAAATGGCGTTGATAATCTCCACCGCGTGCTTGGCGCTTTTGAGGGTGATCAGGGGCTCGCGATCCTCGGCGATGGCCCCGATCATGTCCAACACGATCTGGGTATGGCCGTCGAAGCTCACGGCCATCGGGTCCGCGGCCCCGCTGGCCTTGCGGCCCGCCCCGTACAGGGCCAGCAGCTCCTGCTCCTCCCTGCATTCGGGATCGTCCTGCAGCTTCCAACTGTGCAGGCTGCCCTCTTCCTTGATGATGGTGCCCTTGGTCCCATAAAGGGTGAGGCGCTGGTTGAAGCCCGGATAGCAGCAGGTGGTGGTGTAGAGGGTGCCCAGGGCGCCGTTGGCAAAGCGCAGCAATCCAGCGCTCTGGTCCTCGGCCTCGATCCGGTGCCCGAAGACACCGAAGGCCCCCATCGCCGAGGCCACCGGCCCTGCCAGCCATTGCAGGAGATCCACGGTGTGCACCCCCTGGTTCATCAGCGAACCGCCCCCGTCCATGGCCCAGGTGCCCTTCCAGCAGCCGTGCCGGCCCTCGTAATAGGACTGGGCCCGGTACCAGGGCAGATGGCCGTGGACCCCGATCAGCACCCCCAGGCGGCCCTGCTGGATGGCCTGCCGGATGCGGATGTTGAGAGGATCGAGGCGGGACTGGAAGATGCCGGCGGCCTTAACCCCGTGCCGGCGCACCGCTGCCAGGAGTTCGTCGATGCGGCGGGGGGTGATGTCGGCTGGCTTCTCCACGATCAGGTGTTTGCCCGCCGCCGCGCAGCGGGACCCCAGGGCGGCGTGGGTGCCCGAGGGGGTGGCGATGTTGACCACCTCCACCTCGGCGTCGGCCAACAATTCTCCGAGGGTGGCATAGGCTCGGCAGCCGTACTCGGCGGCGCTGGGGCGCAGCCGCTCCTCGTCCAGGTCGCAAATCGCCACCAGCCGGGCACCGGGGGCGGCCTGAATGGCCTTGCAGTGGTGACGGCCCATACCCAGGCCGACCACGGCGAAGCCGATTTGTTTAGGCATGACTATCTCCTGCGGGAACAGTGCTGAGGTAGGTGCTACTCGAAGGTTGGGAAAATCTTGGGGTTGCCCTCGTCATTGCGCATGGCGATGCTGAGGAGCTCGCCGTTGGTGGTGCCGGGTAGGCGGTTGATGCGGGCCACGGTGAAGAGATACTTGTGCCCCGGCTGGAGCATCTCAGCCTGCTGCTTCATATTATCCTGCATCTCGCTGAACATCCACATGTCCTTGTACTCGCGCAGCTCGTACAGATCGACGTAGGTGTCGTCCCCAAAGCCCGCGACGTGGGTGATGTTGCCGTCCTCGCGCACCTTGGAAGAATAATTGACGAAGGCAGTGTTGTTGGTCACCTTGTCCTGTCCCACCACCAGCAGGGGGATCTCGGCGTTCTCGACATGGCGCTTGGTCTCGAGCTTGAAGGTGAGGCGGCTCATCAGCTCCTCGCGCAGCAGTCCCCGCACCGGGTTGAGCACCTTGTCGGGACGGTGGATGGGCCGCATCGAGGCCCACGCCTCCTTGAGGATGAACTGGCAGATGGCGTCGTAGGTCTTGCCGCAGCCGTTCTCCTTCTTGAACTCCTCGGGGAACCCCTGGAGCCGCGCTTCCTCCCTTTCGCCGCCCTCGATGGTCAGGGTGGACCCGGCCCGGGCCCGTCGCCTGGTCCACCGTCCTGATCTGGGTCCCGCTGATCAATTCAGCGGCGTAGTCCCAGCAGGTCTCGGCTAGGTGCTCGGTGAAGCGCTCGGCGTCGTAGATCTCGATCAGGGTGTCGGCGTCGCTGTCGCAGCGGGCCCGGGCCTTGGTCAGCACCTCGCGGTCGGGGACGTTGGTGAGAGCGACGAGGGCCTTTTCCGCATAGTCGATCACCGACTTCCGGGTGTAGCCCTCCTTCTCCTCGCAGGCGAAGGTGTGGCGGAAGTGCAGCACCTCCATGCGGAGCAGGGCGCCGGCGGTGTTGTCGAGGATCTCGGGCAACAACGACACCAGCCGTTCGCCGGGCTCGAGGGGCTTGTTGGTCCGGGTGCCGGTGTTGATGAAGGGGGTCACCTTGGTGAGGAAATTGCCCTTCCGCACCACCTGCTCGCACACCGCCACCAGTTGTTTGAGCGGCAGTTGTTGGGCCACCTTCTCAATCGACTGGAACGCTTGGGTCGCCCCGGTGCCCAGGCTGACCAGGGTGCGGGCCTGGGTCTGCAGGTCTTTGATCGCCACCCCCGGGTCGAGGAAAGGGCTCCAGACCACCTGGTTGGCATTCTCAAAAGTGGCCAGGATATTGGCGCTCTGGCGCACCGCGTCGCTGAACTGGTTCTTGTTCGGCTTTTTGACCTCGACCACATCGGCCGGGTTCACGTCGTCGTCGGGCTGCGGGTGCTGGGCTTCGGCGTGGGCCGCGGCCATAGCGGCGGCGGCCATCGCCACCGCGTCTTTGCCCTTGCCGTTGGGAGGCCGGGCCCCGGCAGGAGACCCGTCGGCAGGTGCACCCACTGCTCCTGCCCCACCGCCACCTGCGCCGCCGATGGCCGCGACCAGCCCCGTCTTGGCCCCCGACGCCCCACCCCCACCACCGCTGGCGCTTAAAGAGCTTTTGAAAAGCCGCTTGGGCGTCCGGGCGATCTCGGCCCTGCGGGCGGTCTGCTGCTCCTCCTCGACCGTGGGGATGGAAGCCCCCACGGGGTCGAAGTTGCCGATGACCCGCAGGCGCATGTCCGGGAGCTTTGCCCTCTGGTCCTCGGCAGCGGCCCGCTCCTCGTCGCCCTCCACCGCCTCGGGAGCCGCCTCCTGCCCCTCTGCCTGAGCGGGGCCCTGGCCTGGGACTCGGCCTTGTCGATGGTGCGCAGGGAGGCTTTGACCTTCTGCAGGAACCTCTCCATGGCCCGGGTCTCCGGGTCCTCGTACTCCGGCTCCTCCTCTTCGGCCTCCGCCGCCGGCGCTGGTCTCCGCCGCCTCAGCCTCCTCGGCCCGCGAAAAGTCCTCGTCGTCGCTCATTTCATCGAGATCGACGTTGTCGGAAGTGAGCTGCGCCGCCGCGGCGCCGGCCTCCGCCTCCGGCTCTGGCTCCGGCTCGTCCGCGGGGGGTAGCCGTCGTCCTCGCGGCAGTCGCGCACCGCCTCGGCGTAGGATTCGGCCTGCACGGCCTTGAGGCTTGCGCCCTTGAGCGCTCCAGGTCCCCCTGCTCTCCCCCAGCAGGTTGAGCACCCCGCTCAGGGTGACGCTAAAGAGCTGCCGAACGATGCGGTGGCCGAACTTAAAGGCAGGGTCCCCGTCGGGCTGGGCGCTGACCATCCGGTAGAATTTGTGCAGGTTGGTCTTGATCTTGCCCTGGGTGAGCCTTTCGTCCTTGCGGTTGTAGAGGAAGGTAATGAAGCGCAGGACGCGGGAGGTTTCGGTCTTAAAGGTCTTGATGTCCACTGCGAGGCGGTGGGTCCACAACTGCAGGATGTAGGTGATCTCCGGGAGCTTGGAGGTGGCGATCATGATGAGATAGCAGATCTGATCCCACTCGTGCACCACCTCGCGGGGATTCATCTTCAGCAGATCGCGCCATTTCCGCCAGGTGTTCAGTGGGATATGGCTCTGCGATTGCAAATGGGACATCCCATCGTTGAGCAATTTACCCATAACCCGAAAATATCCAATCGGCGATTTCGCGCCAGCCCCGGTCCCACCTAATAAAGGCAGCGGCTTAGCCCCGCAAATATAGTCTCTTCCCCGGAAAATTCCAAGTTTTCCATCAACCCCCAACCCTTCTCCCTCCTTGACATCCCCTTCCGGCTCTGCTATCGTAGCTCAACCCTTCTTCCGGCCATTGATGTCATTGTTTTGGATGATGTTTAAGCGCTGTCTGGCCGGCCTGGCCCTGTCGGGCTTCGTGGTCCCGGTCTGGGGCGACCCCCCGCGCCTCACCCTGGCCTTCTGGCTGGATGCCCCCCTGCAACACAACCGGGAACTGCTCCAGGCCCGCGAGCAGATCGCCCTGGTCAAAGGCGACCGGCTCCAGGTCCGCTCCCGCTTTCTCCCCCACTTCGAGCTGAACACCCGCCTGGCCGCCGAGGACAGCGCTCGCTTCGACTGACACCCCACTCGCGACCAATCCGCGACCGAATTGCGTTTCTCCCAGCGCCTCTTAAAATTCGGTCCCGACGCCCTGGAGGATATCCAACTGAGCGAGGACCTGCGCCAGGCCATGTCGGCATACCGGGCCCAGGTATACCAGCTCCTGTCGCGGGTCTGGGAGGTTTACCAGCTGCTCCTGCTGCTGTAGGAGCAGTTGGGGAGCCGGCGGCAGTCGCGCCAGGACTTCCGAGCCCTCTTCGACCAGCAGAGGGCCCGCTACGAGCGCCGCCTGGCCACCGAGGAGGAGAAGCTCAGCGCCGAACTCGATGTGCTGGCCGAGGAGCTGCCCATCAATGCCCTGGAAGGGCGGCGGCTCGACCACCAGTTGGAACTCCAGCGCCTCATTGGCCAGGCCTTGACCGGCCCCGCAGCACTGGAACCAATCCCCCGCCATTCCCCCCCAGAGCCCGGAGGTGGCCGTCGCCCTGGCGCTGGCCAACGATGTGGAGGTAGCCCTGCTCCAGCAACTGGTAGCCGAGCAACGCCAAGCCGCCGCCGAGGTGTTCTGGGAATACAGCCCCGACCTCTCCTTGGAGGCAGGGGTGGGCTCGGGGCGGCACCCTGAGGCGCCGGGCCCGCGAGAAAGCCCGGCTGCGCCAGCTAGAACTAAAGATAGATGACGCCGGGGAAACCCGCCGGCTGCAGGTGCTCCAGTCCTGCCAGTCCCTGGCCGAGGCCCAAGAGCAGGAGCAACTCCAAGAACAGCGGGTGACCCTCACCCGCCGGCGCCTGGCCGTCCAGATCCTCAAGGACAAGAGCCAAGCCGACGAGAGTCTGTTGGAGCAAGTGCGATCCCAGTTCTTCGCCGTCCGCGACACCTTGCTGGCCGCCCAGGAAAACACCCTCTACCAGCAGGCGCTGCTGCGCCGGCTGACAGCATCACTAGAATCAAAGGATTCCCGTACTTGGCGGCCGGGCTGCTGGCCCTGGCCCCGCTGGCCGGCGGCGCCAAGCCCCCGCCCAGTCGGGAGCAGCGCCAGCAACTGCAGATCAGGGACCGCCAGTTCCTGCTCGAGCAGCGCCGCGACCTGCAGGCCGCCCAGGACCTGCGCGACAAGGGATTCCTCTCCGCCCAGCGGTACCGCCTCCTCCTAAACCGCTTCCGCGAGGCGCAGCTCGGCTACAACCAGGCCAAGATCTTGCTCGAACAGACCAAACTGGAGCTGCTCAAAAACCCCGTCGACCTGGTGGTGGTCGAGGCCCGCAAGTACCCCTCCTCCGAGAGCTGGAGCATGGTTGACATCACCCTGGAGAACCAGGCCGAGCCGAGCCACACCCTGGTGGTCAACCCCGCCTTCAGCCCCGAGGAGATCCGCAACCAGCTGCGGGTGGAGAACGTCTACGTCTCCCTGCGCAAGCGCCCGATCATCGGCGAGCCGTTTGAACTCTGGGTGCCCGCCCTCGAAGCGGGCGAGCGGCAGGTTCTCACCTTCCGCCTCTTGCAGGAGACCGCCGACATCGCCGTCTCCCTGCGCTACCTCGACGCGCGCGAAGAGCAGCCCATCCTCTTTAAGCAGAACCGCGGCCAGGCCCTGCTCGCCCTGGAGGAGACCCGGCTGGATTTCCTGCGGGAGGCCACCCATGTCGCCATCCGCCAAGCCCGGGTGTTCCGCACAGCCGCCGACCGGCACGAGGTGGAGATCACTCTCGAAAACGCCTCCCAGGTGGAGACGGCGATGGCCGCCAACCCCCAGCAGTCCCGCGTCCGGCTCGAAGCCCAGCTCGCCCTCCAAGACCTGGTCGTTTCGCTGCGCAACCCCGCCGGCCTCCTCATCGCCGAGCCCTACCAGTTCACCCTGCCCCAGCTGGCCCTTGGGGAAAGCCAGACCCTCCGCTTCTCCCTCCTTGAGGACTGCCAGTCTTCGGTGGTGTCCATGCAAATGCCGGACGGCCGCGCCGAATCCAGCCCCATCGCCCTGCGCCCCGGGGCCCTGCACGGGCAGCCCCAGATCACCACTCCCCAGTCCTCGCGCGAGGCCGAGCTGAACACCAAGGTCAGCTACCAGCTCATCGTGGAGCGCCTCGCCGAGGATGAGACCCCCTTCACCCTGATCGCTGAGGGACTGCCCGCCCAGATCGGCGTCGCCTTCCTCGATCCGGCCACCGAGGCCGAGGTGAATTAGGTTCCCCTTGGAGCTCAGAACATCCGCCAGCAACTGACCCTGGAATTGCAGCTCCCCGAGACCCTGGACGCCGTCCTGCTCGACCGTCCCCTCTCCTTCCTCGTCCTGGCCCTTGAACTTCACGCCTTCCAGGAGTACTGCCAGGCGCGGCGCCGCACCGATGGACAGGCGTCCCCTCTTGCCAGACTGGCTGCCCTCCAGGCCGACAGCGCCGAGTTGGAGTTGGTGCTGCGTGGCACCGAAGAGCTGAAGTGGTGGTCCAAGGCCCGCATCCAGGAGATCGAGCCGGGTCAAAGCGCCCGCTTCGCGGTGCGGCTGGCCAACACCGGCTCGCTCGACCTGGAAGGGGTGGCCCTCTCTACCTCGGTGCCGGCCGGTTGGAGCGCCGCACTGAACCCTGACACCCTGGCCCTGTTGCCCGCCGACGAGCACCTGCGCACCCCCTCGAGGTTGGGGCGCTTACCGAGGTGCAAGGCGAGTACGAATTCCGTCTCAATGCTGCCGGCTACGCAGGCGAGCGCCGCGTCGAAGCCGCAGAAAAGCCCCTGGGACTGCGTGTCGAAGCCCCTCTGGGCTGGCGCCGGGGCCTGGCGCTGGCGACCGCGGTGCTGCTGTTGTTGGGCGGGGCGATCGCCTTCAGCATCCGCTGGCATCGCCTGTAGCGCCACGCCAATTTCTATCCTATATTCTCGATGGATTTCCCGCGAGAGCCCCTTCCATGGAAAAAGACATCGGCGACCTGCTTACCGAGTGGCCCTTCAACCCTGACGAGTTCTCCGCCCGCCGCATCAAGACCCAGGACGGCGAGGACAAGATTCAGATCCGCATCGACATGGGCATTCTGCAACTTGAGGTCGAAGGCCGCCCCGACGGCCAGCGCCCGTACGGCCACGAGTCCCTCCTCGACCACTACGCCGCCCTGCTCGAAGAGCACCAGCGCTTCGGCGGCCAGGACGAGGAGGAGTTCAGCATCGACGAGGACGCCTGCGAGGATCTCTTCCAGGAGGCTTGGCAGTACTATTACCGCTACCTCAGCCTTTTTCACCTTGAAGATTACGCCGGCGTGGAGCAGGACACCGCCCACAACCTCAAGATCTTCTCCCTGGTGCAGAACTACGCCGACAACGACGACGTGAAGTGGTACTTCGAGCAGTACTATCCCCATGCGATCATGATGCAGACCAGGGCCCGCGGCATGCTAGCGCTTAACCGCCAGGACTACCAGGGGGCGCTGCAAATGATCCATGAGGGGCTGGAGCGGATCGAGAGCTTCGTCGAGACTTGGGAGGGAGAAGGAGACGGCAACGAGGAGGAACTGCCCGAGCTGGCCTACCTGCGGGATTGGCAGGAGCAGTTGGAGAAGGAGCGCCCGCTCTCCGACCGCGAGCAGCTCGAACGGGATCTGCGCATCGCGGTGGAGGCCGAGAATTTCGAGGAGGCCGCTCGGTTGCGGGACAAGATCCAGACCATGCGGCCCGGGTATCTTGGCCCCAACACCGGCCGCCCCACCTGATCACTTGAGCCCCAGCACATCCCCCATGTCATAAAACCCCGCGCCCGCTCGCGCGGCGAAGCGCGCCGCCCGCAACGCCCCCCGCGCAAAGGCGTCGCGGCTGGTGGCATGGTGGCGCAGTTCGATGTACTCCCCCGGCGTGCCGAAGAGCACCGTGTGGTCGCCGGCGATGTCTCCGGCGCGGAGGGCGTGGATGCCGATCTCCTTCTGGGTGCGCCGGCCCACCTGCCCCTGCCTCCCGTACACCGCCACCTCGCTCAGGTTGCGATTCAGCCCGCGGGCCGCCGCCTCGGCCAGGCGCAAGGCCGAGCCGCTGGGCGCGTCCACCTTGAAATGGTGGTGCATCTCGGTCAACTCCACGTCGTAGTCGTCCCCCAGAACCCGGGCCGCCTCTTCCACCAGCTTAAAGAGCACGTTCATCGCCGTGCTGTAGTTGGGCGCCATCACGCAGGGGATGGGCTGCACGCTGCGGCGGAATTCGGCCAACTGCTCGGGCTTCATGCCCGTGGTGCCCACCACCATCGCCACCCCGGCGCAAGCGCACGCCACCCCGTTGGCCAGGGTGGCCTCGGGTGCGGTGAAGTCGATCACCACCTGCGCCTCCCCGGCGATGCCCGCCAGCTCCGCGTTGACCTTGCGGCCCATGCTCCCTCGGCCACACACCTCCCCGATATCCTGGCCCAGGCGCGGGCTGCCCGGCCGCTCGGTGCCGCCCACCAATTCGAGGTCCTCGCTCTGGAAGATCAGGTTGGCCAGGCACTGTCCCATCTGGCCACCGATGCCGCAGACGATCACGCGTGTCATAAGCTTCTAACCTTGGTCTCCTCTCGCCTCAGTACGCGGCATAGGTCAGCTTTTCGTGCAGCCGCGCGTCGCCTAACCTGGCCTCGATATCCACCCCGAAGAACGTGGCCACCGGCTCCAGGACAGTGGGATCGAGTTGGTGCGTCTCGCGGGCGGCGCTGATCACCACCTCGATCCCGGCCCGGGTCATCTTGCCCAGAGGCTGGCGGCAGGGCCCCGAGGGCATACCCAGGAGGTTCATCAGGGTCTTAATGGCCAACGGATTGCGGGCCTTGCACTGCACCGGACCACGGGGAGACTGCTCGGTGGTGACCACGGTGATGATCCCGAAGAGCGGCTGCAGCACAGCAGCGAGTTTGTCGGCGGCAGGATCACCGGCCGCGATCAACTCGGTGAGGCGCTGAATGGGGCCGGGGATCACGTTCGAGGCCACCGAGATCACACCGCAGGCTTTGATCTGAGGGTTCTTCATCATCTCCACGGTCTTGTCGTCGTCGCCGGAGAGGATCGAAAACTGCTCCCCGCACAGCCGCCGGGTCTTGGCCATATTGTCGAGGTTGCCGGTGGCCTCCTTGACCGAGGAGATATTGGGGTACTGGCCGGCGAGGATGGCCAGGTCCTCGGGGTGCATCATGGTGCCGCTGCGCCCAGGGATGATGTAGGGGATAAGCTGCATCTGCGGGAACTCGCGGGCCACCGGCTCCACGTACTCGCGGCGGATCTCCAGGGAGCTGGGGCCGTTATAGTACGGATCGACCAGCAGGGCCACCTCGGCGCCCACGTGGGCGGCGTGCTCAGTGCCGGCCAGGGTCTCGCGGGTGGAGTTGCTTCCGGTGCCGGCGATGGTCAGGGCCCGGCCCTTGGCCAGTTTGCACGTGCGCTCCACGACCTCGTTGTGCTCCTCCCACAGGAGGGTGGGGCTCTCGCCAGTGGTGCCCACCGCCAGCACCCCGCAGATGTGGTTGGCGATCTGAAACTCGATCAGTTTTTCGATGCCGGCGTAATCGACGCTGCCGTCCTCGCGCATGGGAGTGATCAGGGCCGTGTGACAGCCAGCAAACATAAGCCACCGCCTTGCAGGAAGGTGCCGTTTTTTCGAATCTATTTATTGTTAAAGTGATTCATAATAATTAGCCCCCCTGCCTTTGTCAACCGGCACGCTTCCCTCTGGAGCTCTCCATGGCCGACCAACTTACCATGCGCTACGGCTGCAACCCCCACCAGGCCCCGGCGCGCTGCTTCCGCCGCGACGGCGGCCCTCTGCCCCTGCGGGTCCTCAACGGTTCGCCCAGCTACATCAACCTGCTCGACGCCCTCAATTCCTGGCAATTGGTGCGCCAGCTACGCCAAGCCCTCTCCCTGCCGGCGGCCGCCTCCTTCAAACACGTCAGTCCGGCCGGCGCCGCCGTGGGCGTGCCCCTCGACAACCAACTCCGCGCTGCCTACTTCGTCGAGGATGAGGACCTGTCCCCCCTGGCTACCGCCTACCTCCGGGCGCGGGGCGCCGACCCCCTGGCTTCTTTTGGCGACTGGGTGGCCCTCAGCGACACGGTGGACGCGCCCACCGCCCACATCCTCAGGCGCGAGGTCTCCGACGGGGTCATCGCCCCCGGCTACGAGCCGGCGGCACTGGAGATCCTCAAGGGCAAGAAGGGAGGGGACTACCGCGTGCTAAAGGCCGATCCAGAGTACGAGCCCGGCCCCCAGGAACTGCGCGAGGTCTTTGGCCTGGCCCTGGAACAGCCGTGCAACCTCTTTGTCCCGGACGAGAACTTTTTCGCCAAGGTCGTCACCCAAAAGCGCGATCTGCCCCAGAGCGCCAGGCGCGACCTGGTGGTGGCCACCCTGGCCATCAAGTACACCCAATCCAACTCGGTGGCCCTGGCCCTAAAAGGCCAGGTCATCGGCATCGGAGCCGGCCAGCAGTCCCGGGTCCACTGCGTTCGCCTGGCCGCGGCCAAAGCCGACCTGTGGCGCTTGCGGCAGCACCCCAGGATGCTGGAACTGAAATTCCGCAAGGGTATCAAAAGGGCCGAGCGGATCAACGCCATCGATCTCTATTTGCAGGAGGACGCCACCCCGCAGGAGTTGAAGGCATGGGAGGCCAATTTCGCCCAGGTGCCGGCCCGCCTGACGACACAGGAAAAGCGGGAATGGCTGGATGGGCTGAAAGGAGTGGCGCTCAGTTCCGACGCCTTCTTCCCCTTCCGCGACAACCTCGACCGGGCCCAACGCAGCGGCGTGGAGTACGTGGTGCAGACCGGCGGCTCGATCAGCGACGACCTGGTGATTGCCGCCGCCGACGAGTACGGGATGGTGATGGTGAACTCAGGGGTGCGGCTCTTCAACCACTAGTGTAAGAACCGGCTGGTCCTCTCCAGATGCCGGAAGGCCGCTGGCCCCGCGGTGCCGTACCCGTGCTCAAAAGCGGGGCGCTGGTAGGCAAAGCCCAGGGGCCCGGCGATCACCTCCGGGTGGCAGAGGTGGTAATGGTTTTTCTCCAGGTAGATCGATCTGGCGCTCTCGCTGATCCACACCCCAGCCTTTCCCCCCCCGATCCGGTTTTCGGCAAAGATCAAATCGTGGGCCTCGCCCCAGACCTCCACCTGGGCCTGGCCCTCCTGTAGGGCGTTGCCTTCGACTTGGCAGCGCTGGATCAGACAGGAGTGCACCTCCACCGGCTGCGGCCCCTGGCGCACCAGCACCCCGGCGCCCCGGTTGCCCTCCACGACGCAGTCCTCGACCAGGTTGTAGCAGTCCCGGGTGCCGATGGAGACCCCCAGCTGGTTGTTGCGAAAGGCGCCCCGCCGCACCGTGATGTGGTTGGCCCGCACGCAGAAAAAGAAGCCACTGCGACCGTTGCCCTCCGCCACACAATCCTCCAGAAGCGCATTGGTGCTGCCAGCCCCCGGGTGCAGGCCGTTGCCGGTGTTCTGGTCAAAACGACAGTGGCGCACGACTACATCGCGGCACATCTGGAAGCCCAGCCCCTCGCCGAAGTAGTCCTGTTCCGTGACCCCGGTAATCTCCAACCCCTCGCTGTTGCAGAAGTATACCGCCGCCCCCCGGCATCCCCCCATCTCCTGAGCATTGCCCGCCCGATTGCCCTCTATATGCATATCGCGCAGGGCTGCCCCGCGCACATAGTTGCCCCAGACCAGCGGGTACACTGTACTCAAACAGGGCTGCTCAGTACCGCTGTAGTCGGCCTCGATGCCGTGGTCCAGGCCCACCCAGTTGTCCTCGATCCAGGTAATGGTGGCAAAGGTCTCATAGAAGCCGCCGCGGGTGCGGTTGTCGTGGATGGACACGGTCATGCCCACCTGCAGGCCGGCGGCGTCGAGCAGGGGCACGTCGGCCATGCCGTAATTATGGTAGCCCGAAAGAGGGTACACCTTGCCCGGCCCCTTGCGCAGCACCGTCTTCTCCCCCTGGCCCACCAACTCCACCCCCGAGTGCAGGCGCAGGCTGCGGTCCAGTTCGAGGTCCAGCTCCGGCAACACCAGCCGGCCGCCGCTGGAGGCCAGTTCGTCGAGGGCGCGCTGGATGGCCGCGGCGCTGGCGGCTTCGCCTGGCTCTAACTTTCTTTCCTTCATGGTTTGTCTCCGGGCGGGTCGTTGCGCAGTGGCTTTCGAGGCGTTTGTTTTAAAGGTCGCCAAGATACCGCACCCTCCTACCTAAGTCAACCGCGAGGTCCCCCTTGTCCCTCTTGCTGCTCTGCCTGGCAGCCGCCCTGGCGATGGTCGGCCCCGCCTTCCCCCAGCAGGCCGCCCCCGATACCCTGGTCCCCAACTACCAGCGCGCCCGCGCCCTCAAGGACAGCCTGCTGCGGGCCGACCCCAACTCGCCCTTGCCGCCCGCGGCGCGGGCGGGTTTTGCCGGGCTGTCCTACTTTGCGCCGGACCCCGAGTACCGGCTGATCGGAGAGATGGCCATCTACGGCCGCCGCCGGCGCATCGGGGTGCCCACCACCAACAATGGGCCTGCCCTGCCGATGGAAAAATTCGGCCGCCTCCAGGCCACCTTCCGCGGAAAAGCGTTCTGGCTGGAGGTGTACCGCAGCCTGGAGAGTGGCGAACTCGAGGTGTATTTCCGGGATGCCAGCAACGGCGCCCAGACCTACGGCGGGGGGCGCTACGTCCCGGTACTGAGCGCGGGAGATGGGCGTTATCTTTTGGATTTTAATATGAGTTACAGCCCTTACTGCGCCTACAACCCCACCTATGTCTGTCCCCTACCGCCGCCGCAGAACCACCTCGATTTCCCCATCCTGGCCGGGGAAAAGGCTTTTGGCCTGGATCTTGCTTATTAAGTGGGCGGCGATTATACTATCTCAATTCGGTCAGCAATCCGCCCTTCTATTCAGGAGTTATCCATGAACGAAGCCGAGAAGTCCATGTTCGCCCGCGCTGTCGATTTCAGGCTCGAAAAGACCCCCAACGCCTATATCGCCTGCCGCGCCCTCTCGATCCGGGCCCGCCACATCAACAACCGGGGCCGCGAACTGTCGCCGGAGGGCCGGACCGAAGGCTACAACCCCACGGTGGGCGCTCTGGTGGATTATTCCCAGGACCATATCACCGTGACCATCCCCGAGGCGGAGGATTGATCCACCCCCGTCCCTAACCCGCTGGGCAGAGCGCCGTGAACCGCTTTACTGTTGTATTTGCCGCCGGCACCGTGATGCTGTGCGGCAGCCAACTCCTCCTCAACCTGGGCCTGCACCCCGAACACCCGGCCTCCCTTCCGGTGCTGGGCGAAGGCATCCTCGGCATGGCTCTGGGGACCGCGCTGGTGGTCTCGGGCCTGCTGGGCCTGGTGGAGGGCTACCAGCAGGCCGTCGCCCGGGCAAGGCAACTGCTGGCCGCCGCCCCCCTGGACCCGGAGGCTACGGCCCAGACCCTCAGCGAATTGGTGGCCCTGCAGCGGGATTTCTGGAAATCCTACCGCCAGTCCACCCTGGGCCTGCTCCTGTTCCTGAGTGGACTGCTGGGGCTGGGGGCGGTGTTTTCCCAGGGGGATTTCCTCCTCTACCTGGCCGCCATTGCCGCCGGCTTCTGCACCCTGGGCCCCGCCTCGGCCTTCCTTATGTTTAAGGGCGTCCGGTCCCTGCGGCGCCACACCCGCACTGCCCAACAGACCGCCTCCCGCATCGAAACCCTGCCCCCCGCCCCGCCCCAGGCCCCCCTCGGACCTCTGCCCCGTTGGGCGGTGTACTCCCAGGAGGAAAGGCTGCGGCAGTTCCGGCGCCACTCCACGCTGCCCTCCTCCGCCTAACTCCACGCCCCTGCGGAAAATTCGCTTGCTGGCGCCGCGCCCTCCTGGCTATATTTACCAAGAAATTTTTTCCGCAAAAAACGGGAAATTATTTCTTGGCACTTAGGAACGGATTTTCCCCGCGTTCCCCGGCGCTGGGGAGCGCTGATTTTTATCATCTTGATTTTCAGAGTTTTAGCTCGGGTTTATTCCCCCTCCCGCCACCCTGAGGCATTTCTTTTGCTTTCCCCCTGCTGCCCTCTCCTCCAATTTCGAGTTGAGTTATGGAGCACCCGCTGTCCCCCCCAACCACCGCCCTCCCGACCGGATCTCACTCGGACTGGGATAAACTGTCAGGGCTGTGCGAGACCCTACGCCTCCTTTCGGATGAGGTGGGTAGGAGTTTGCGGGAAGGCGCCGGGGCCGGGGTGCTGGTGCCCCTCCTCAAGCAGGAACTGGAGGCGGCCAGTAATCTGAAAGACAGCATTGCCCGCTGCGGCCAGCAAGTCCACCCCAGCTCCCAGGAACTAAGCCAAAGGCTCGCTTCCCTGCTGGAAGCCGAGACGGCCAACCAGCAACTGCTCCAGCGGCGGGGCCTGAGATTGCGCGGCCCGCGCACCCGCCTCCGTTGCCCCTTCCGAGAAGAGCGTCTATGAACTCCGCCGAACCTGTCGCCGAACACGTTCTGGAACTGGGCCGCTCCTCCAGCTCGCTTGAAGAGGCTTTCACGGATTCCTACATCCTCTTCAATGAGACCACCCGCAAGTACATGGAGGCGTACCGGGAGCTCGAGAAACAGTTTGAGTTCCTTAACATTAAGCTGGAGAAGACCAACCACGAGCTGCGCCAAAGCCTCGAAGAGAAAGACCGGCTCAGCAACTCCCTTAAAAATATCCTGGAGAGCATGAGCGGCGGGGTGCTGGTGGTGGACCTGGAGGGCAGGATCACCCTCTTCAACCAGGCTGCCGAAGGCATCACCGGCCTGCCCTACGCCGAGGTGATCGGCCGGCCCTACGCCGAGGTGATCGGCCTGGACGCCGGCCGCGAGTTGTCGGTGCTCCACACCCTTGAATCCAATCTAAGCCTTACCAACCGCGAAAAAGACCTGCAATTGGCCAATGGGCGAACCATCCCCCTCGGGTTCAGCACCGCCCTGGTGCGCGACACCAATGGCGACGTGCTGGGCGCCGTCGAGGTCTTCAACGACCTGACCGAGGTAAAGCGCCTCGAAGAGCAGGTGCGGCGCATGCATACCCTGGCCGCCCTGGGCGCGATGGCCGCCACCGTGGCCCACGAGATCCGCAACCCCCTGGGCGGCATCGCCGGCTTCGCCACGCTGCTCGAGCGCGACCTAGCCGCCGATGATCCCCGCCGCCGCCTGGCACGCAAGATTACCGAGGGGGTAGCCCGGCTCAACCGCATCGTCTCCAGCCTGCTCAGTTACACCCGCCCCCTCACCCTGAACACCCGGCCGGTGAACATGGTCGAGGTGGTCGAGGAGGCGGCGGCCTTCTTCGAGATCGACCTTGAACGCCGGCCCGAGAACATCTCCCTCCAGCGCGATTATCCCGACCTGCCGGTGGACTGCGCCATCGATCCGGAGCAGTTCCAGCAGGTCATCCTCAACCTGCTCCACAACGCCACCCACGCCATGTCCCCCGGCGGCGGCACCATCGCCGTGGTCGTAGGGGCCGACCAACGAAATCCCTCCCAGATCCAACTCACCATCCGCGACCAGGGGATGGGCATGAGTTTGGAGGTCCAGCAAAACCTCTTCACCCCCTTCTTCACCACCAAGGAGGACGGCACCGGTTTGGGGCTGGTGACCTCAAAGAAGATCGTCGAGGCCCACGGTGGCCTCATCCAGGTGGAGAGCCAGCCGGGCAAGGGCACTAGTTTCATCATTTCCATACCTCATAACGCGTAGCGAGGCACGCGACCATGGCCAACAAGCGCATCCTGGTAGTTGACGACGACTCCTATGTCCGGGAGATGACCGAGCTGACCCTCACGCGCAAGGGGTACGAGGTGGACACCGCCCCCGAAGCCCGCGCCGCTCTGGCCAAGCTGGAGGACGGGGACTACGACCTAGTACTTTCGGACATCAAGATGCCGGGTATGGATGGTTTGGAACTGCTTGAGGTCCTCCGCACCCGTGCTCCTGAGACCACCGTAGTGATGATCACCGCCCACGCCAGCATCGAAAACGCGGTGGAGACCATGCAGAAGGGGGCCTACAGCTACATCCAGAAGGGCTCTGACTCGACGGTGGCCCAACTTGAAATCGTCGTCGAGCGCGCCCTGGAACACCAGGACACCAAGCGCGAGAACCGCCGCCTGCGCTCCGAACTGCGCGACAAGTCCGAGATGATCGGCAAGAGCCGCAACATGGATCAGGTCCGTGACCTGATCCGCACCGTCGCCGACACCCGGGCCACGGTGCTGGTTAGCGGCGAGAGCGGCACCGGCAAGGAACTGGTAGCCCGCGCCCTGCACTACAACAGCGTCAGGCGCAACGGCCCCTTCATCCGCCTCAACTGCGCCGCCCTGCCCAAGGACCTGATGGAGAGCGAACTCTTCGGCCACGAGAAGGGCGCCTTCACCGGAGCCATCAAGCAGACTCGCGGCCGCTTTGAGATGGCCGACGGCGGCACCCTGCTGCTCGACGAGATCAGCGAGATCGACCTGAGCCTCCAGGCCAAGCTGCTGCGCGTCCTGCAGGAGCGCGAGTTCGAGCGCATCGGCGGCGCCCAGACCATCAAGGTGGACGTGCGCATCATCGCCACCACCAACCGCGACCTGCAAAAGGAAGTGGAGGAGGGCAACTTTCGCGAGGACCTCTACTACCGCCTCAACGTCATCGAGGTGCCCCTGCCCCCCCTGCGCGAGCGCAAGGAGGACATCCCGGCCCTGGTCAAGTTCTTCACTGCCCGCTACAACCAGGAGAACGGCAAGCAGATCGAGGGCCTCTCCCACGAGGCGGCCGAACTGCTGATGAACTACGACTGGCCCGGCAACATCCGCGAGCTA
>Ga0194131_10001173_pt1 | contig 45142 bp, 45 predicted proteins | sample TA2KigO120mmetaG_FD_148631 | JGI IMG/M metagenome (GOLD analysis project Ga0194131, IMG submission 148631) | Freshwater microbial communities from Lake Tanganyika, Tanzania - TA2015053 Kigoma Offshore 120m | ecosystem: Environmental > Aquatic > Freshwater > Lake | place: Tanzania: Lake...
GGTTCGCGGGGGACTACACTCCGTCGTGAGGCTCCTGTGACGGCAGCGCATGATTTTGCTGGTCGGATTGTTGTTGCGGGTCTCACTCCTGATACATCGTATCGTTACACGGTGTCGGTTTCTGGTGGTCCAACAGAAGAAGGGCGCTTCCGCACCGCTCCTGCACCGACACAAGCGAAAGCGTTCCGCTTCGCGTGGAGTGGCGACCTTGGTAGTGGTGTCTGCCGTGATCAACAAGAAGGGTATGGTATATTTCAAGCGATCAACCGTGAGCCGCTCGATTTCTTTCTCGCTCTCGGTGATATGATTTATGCAGATTTCACCTGCGAAGCCACAGGCCTCTATGGCAATGCGCAGGTCCCAGGCGAGTTTGGTCCTTCGGCTGATATGCCGAACTACTGGGCCCACTGGCGTTACAATCGCGAGGATGCGGGTTATCGTCAGATGCTGGCACGGATGCCGTACTACGCGATCTGGGATGATCACGAAGTCAGCAACGATTTCGGCCCGCTGCACGTTGCGCCAGGGCCGATCAAGGATAGCGAGAAGCCCATGATTGGCCTCGGGTTGGCGGCATTTCTTGACTACAACCCAATCATGGAACACGCAGAAACACCGAAACGGATTTATCGCAATTTTCGTTGGGGTAAGCATCTCGAACTGATTATTCTTGATACGCGGCAGTATCGTGACGCGAACTTCGCTCCTGATGATCTGAAGACGCCAAAGTCGATGCTTGGGCGTGAACAACTGATCTGGTTAAAAGACACCCTCGAACGTTCCGATGCGACCTGGAAAGTGATTGTCTCCAGTGTGCCAATGTCGGTGCCGACAGGAGTTAATCCACAAGTTCCCAAAGAAGAGGTTGCTGCCTTCATGCAGGTCACCGGTCTCGACAAAATCCTTCCTCATCTGAATCGGTCAGGCGGGATCGATAGTTGGGCAAATTACGAACAAGGTGCGGGGTTCGAGCAAGAACTCACGGATATCTTACGTTTCATGCAGCAGCGCAGAATCAATAATAACGTCTGGCTCACGACGGACGTACATTTTGCGGCGGCATTTCGCTACACGCCGTTCGCTGAGACGCCCTCGTTCCAACCGCGTGAGTACATTGCTGGTCCACTCAGCGCATTGCTCTTTCCCAACCGACTCTATGACTCGACGCTCGGTACAGAGCAGTTGTTTTTCTACGGTGCAGAGAAATTTACTGATATCCGTAGTTATGATGCCGCCAAGCCGTGGTTCAATTATGGTACCGTCGCGGTCGATGAAGCTGGTCACTTGACGGTAGAAATTCACAAAGTTGATGGGACGGTTGTGTATCGGGAGACGTTACGCCCATCACCATAAGTGAATAAAAATTCTTTGTGACTCGTGCCACAACCAAAAAGGAGGGAGAGACGTGCAAGGACTCGAAGGCATGAAGGTCTTGGAACTTGGCAATATGGTGTCAGCCGCGTACGCGACCAAGCTCATGGCTGATCTTGGTGCTGATGTCCTCAAAGTCGAAGAGCCCGGCGGTGACCAGGCTCGTCAACGAGGACCGTTTCCGCGTGGTGCCGCTAATCCGGAGCAGAGCGGCCTATTTCTCGCGCTCAACACCAATAAACGCGGCGTGACGCTGGATCTGCAAAGGGATCGCGCGTCACTTGCTCGTCTGATCGGCTGGGCTGATATTCTGGTCCACAATTATGCTCCAGCCCACATGACAGAGTTCGGCATTCACTACGAGACTTTTTGTGAGGCGAATCCACGCCTGGTTGTGTGTTCGATCACCCCATTTGGGTTAACTGGGCCTTACAAAGACTACAAAGCCTATGAACTGACGATGTCGCACGGCGGAGGGTGGGCATGGCTCAGCCCAGGCGGGTCAGACCATCCAGAGCTGCCACCACTCAAGGCTGCCGGACATCAAGCCGATTTTCAGGGCGGCTTAGCGGCTGCAACTGCAACCCTCGCTGCCTATACTCGCGCATTGCAGACTGGTCAGGGTGAACATATCGACTTTTCGGTGCAGGCGTATGTTGCTTCATTTTTGGAGCACCATTTCATTACCTACTCTTTTCTTGGTCGCATTAACTCACGGTTAGGACGGCGGCTCCAAGATCCGTGGGGAATTTTCGCTTGTCAGGACGGGGACATTTTCATTGCTGTGGCAGAAGAAGATCAATGGCAGCGGTTGCTGAAGTTGATGAGAAACCCGTCGTGGGCGACGGCAGAGCTGTTTGGTGACTTCATGCTGCGGACCAAAAACCAGCACTTGTTGAAGCCGCGCCTGAAAGAATGGGCGCAACAGTGGCGGGTGATGGACCTCTTCCATGCTGGACAAGCGCAGCGTTTGTGTGTGGCTCCGGTGCTGACCATGGAACAAATGGCGGCACAGGAGCAACTCCGCTCACGCCACTTTTTTGTTGATGTCACTCATCCTCGTGCTGGAACGCTCCCCTATCTTGGTCCGCCGTATCAGCTGCGTGAACCCTGGTGGCAGATTCGTCGTCCGGCACCGCTGCTTGGCGAACATAACGAAGAGATAAAAAGTGAGACGAGCGGCTGGAGACTGGAGACTCGGCCCTCCTCCTCAAGCCCCAAGCCTCTTGCCTCTCGCCGTACTCTTCCCCTTGAAGGCGTTCGTGTGGCCGATTTCAGTTGGGTCTGGGCCGGACCGTTCTGCACTATGCATCTTGCTCATCTGGGAGCGGAGGTCATCAAGATCGAATCTCGCAGTCATCTCGATCTCACACGCCGTCTACCGTTGTACCCCAAGGGCGTAGCACCAGGAATCGACCGCAACGGTTTGTTCAATCAATGGAGTCAAGGAAAGAAAAGCGTCAGCGTGAATTTGACCAAAGCTGAAGGCATTGCCATCGCCAAAGAGCTGATCGCGAAAAGTGATGTCGTAGTCGATAATTTTGCGACTGGCGTGATGGAGCGATTAGGCCTCAGTTATGATGAACTCAAGAAGATTAATCCTAATATCATTATGGCCTCGATCTCTGGTTATGGTCATACGGGACCGCACAAGAATTACATGGCCTATGGTCCGGCTATTGCACCACTGACGGGCCTGTCGTCGTTGACAGGATATGCAGGGAGCCCGCCCCAGGAAGTAGGCCTGTCGTATGGTGATCCGAACGCAGGGATCAATGCAGCAGTGGCTATCTGTGCGGCCTTGGCTGCACGGCAACGTACTGGCCGCGGTCAATACATCGACATCTCGTTATGGGAAGCCGTCGCTGCCTTAGTGCCTGAGGGCTGGATGGATTATGCGATGAACGGTACGCAGCCGCCACGGCAAGGCAACCGAGACCCAGTGATGGCGCCGCACAACTGTTTCCGCTGTGCAGGAGACGATGAATGGGTCTCGATTGCCTGTGGTACGGAGGGCGAGTGGCAAGCCTTGTGTCGAGCCATTGGCCAGCCGCAACTCGTTAACGACAAACGTTTCGTCACTATGCGCGATCGCAAAGCAAACGAAGACGCATTGGATCAACTGCTTACGACATGGACCGAAACACGAAACAAATGGGAGGTGACGCGTCTCCTCCAGGATGCAGGAGTGGCTGCCTTTCCGTCGATGAATTGTAAAGATCTTGCTGAAGATGGTCACCTCAATGAACGTGAATTCTTTTCACGCCTGGCCCATCCCGAGATTGGCGTACAGACGCACACCGGGATTCCCTGGCGTTTGCACAATGCGCCCAATGGCGTGCGCTTGCCCGCTCCGATGTTAGGTCAACACACTGACCAGGTTATGCGTGAAATTCTCAATTACTCTGAGCAAAAGATTGCCCAGTTGCAGGCGGAGAAGGTGTTATATTAGGTACCACTTTGGAGAACCAAGGTGATCTGGGCGTGTCATTACTGAGCGAAGCAAAGAAGCTCTCTTCAATTTTTGCTGGAGGGGATAAGTGAAAAGGGCGCAGTCTGTTGCGCCCTTGCAGTTTTGCAACTTATGACGTGATCGCGGTATTCACCTGCGGCACGCGTTTGAGCAATGCTTGTGGATCATGCGCGACACCACCGCGATAGACTGTCGTGAGCTTGCGCAGTTCGCGGACATCGCGGAGTGGGTCACCATCAACAACGAGGAAATCCGCATAGCGACCTGTGACAATACTGCCAATGTCATCAGCGCGCCGGATATACTTCGCGGCTACCGAGGTGACGGATTTCAATGCAGCCATTGCGCCAATTGATTCGCTCAGCAGTTCAATTTCCCGTAGCAGAGCGAACCCTGGCGGTGGATAGGCGAGTCCGCCGCAGTCAGTGCCACCCACAATGAGACCGCCGGCATCATGTAGCATACGTGTCACTTCTTGATGTTTTTCTAAGACTTTCGTCGCAGCAGTAGGCTCAAACAGCCCAGGATGAATGTCCCAGTCGGGTCGTTCTCCGATGTGCGACGCCATGGCCTTCTGACGAGCGAGCGCCATTGGCGGAATATAGCGACGGTCAGGGTCTTGCATCGCTGCTTCTCGTCCACAGCGTGCAATCCATAGTAAATCGAGCGTGGTTCCCATATTCACTTGATGTTTGATCATCTCCTCGAACCAAGTCTGTGCACGCTTCCCTTTCACGTCGACTTCTTCCCAACCTTTGTTCAATTGTTGCCAGAACCCTGCGTTCATCATAGTAGCGCCGACACCGAACTGCATTTCCAGCGCGCAGAAGTCGTTGTATGGCGAGATCCATACGTGTTCGAGGCCATCGATGCCTGCTCTAATCACGTCGAGTGAGTGGGTATAGCCGAGATGTCCAGTGACCGGGACACGTTTGTCGACAAAACGAATGACCTCCTTCGAGGTCTCTGGTGGCAAGGTGAAATAGAGCTTGATACCATCGACACCGGCGGCAAGCAGAGAACCAATCTTTTGTGGCACTGCTTCAGGCGATGGAATGGAATCGAGCATCTCCCCCAGCGGTCCGTAAGGTTCAAAACTTGAGGTGGGCCCATCCAACAACGGCCCGTAGATGAGCATGCGTGGCCCCAGGGTTGCTCCGCTATTGAGATCTTGCCGCAGTTGTTTGGCCTTTTCCAGCTTCGCGCCGACGTCACGTACCGTGGTGACTCCTGCCGCGAGAAACAAGGGCAGGCTTTCGCGGTCGACAAACGTCGCATGTACGTGGGTATCGATGAGGCCAGGTAGGACAGTTTTTCCTTTGAGATCGACTTCGTGCGCTCCCGCTGGAGTAGGAATCGGGTCATTTTCAATGGCACTGATGCGTTCGCCGTTGACCACAATTGACACACCGCTGCGAGGTTGATTCGCCACGCCGTCAATCAGCCGCGCGTTTTTGAAAACAGTAGTCTGAGCCATATTCCCTCCTGTTTTGCTGGGTGACCTCTCTTGTCCCCAGTGCTTTTGCTGGGAGCATACTCTGTCTCTCTGGAGTTGCAAGGCTTTACTATCGGATATATCGCCTATCTCTATTTTTCCTGGTTCTATTTGTACCTTGTGAACGTTCGTGGATTTTCGATCACTCACGGTGGGCTCTATGGCAGCCTCCCGTTTGTGACAGCAGCGCTTGTCGCGCCACTAGCTCACCACTTCGGGTGGGATGGAGCGTTGTATGCATCTGCTGGATTAGCAGTGATCGGTGCGCTGTTCTGGTTCGGCGTCCATCCAGGGCGAGAGATCGATTTTCACAAAGTGGATGCTGCGTAATCGTGCTAGGGTAGTGCGCGCGTGCGCGTGCTCGTCTATTGTTCTCTGGGAGACGTTTGCTTATGCCCAGAGTGATCGGCCTTGATTTTGGCACCACCAATAGTGCGATTGCTGTCGCCACAGCGGACGGCGCAGCGCAGCTCGCGAGCTTTTCTGCTGACAGGCAGTCAACCGCAATGTTTCGTTCAGTTTTGTATTTTGATCCGGAGAATCTCGAACCCACGGGCAAACCGCGCGCAATTGGTGGTCCAGAGGCGATCTCCCAATACTTGCAAGCAGAGACCAAAGGGCGATTGATTCAGTCAATGAAGTCCCATTTGGGTAGCCCGCTATTCAAACAAACGGTGATTTTTAACTATACGTTTACGCTGGAAGAATTGATTGCCATGATTCTCCATGAACTGCGCAGTGCGGCAGAGAAGCAGTTTGGTGATCTAGGCGAGCATGTAGTTGTTGGTCGCCCGGCGCACTTCTCGGGGACAGAAACCGACAGCGAAGATGAGGCGGCCCTAGCGCGTTTGCGAGTCGCTCTGGAACAAGCAGGGTTCTCTCAGGTTGAGTTCGAACTTGAGCCGGTTGCGGCGGCATATCAATACGAACAGCAGCTCGATCATGATGAGCTGGTGCTGATTGCCGACTTCGGTGGTGGCACGAGTGATTTCTGTTTGATTCAATTAGGTCCGACCGCACATGCCCGAGGGCAGCGGTCCAAAGATATTCTCGGTACTGATGGTGTTGCTCTTGCTGGCGATGCGTTTGATAGCAGTTTTATTCGCCATTTAGTGGCCCCTCATTTAGGGCTCGGATCGCAGTATCGTACTCCCTTCGGTCGTGTGTTGTCCGCGCCACTGTGGATCTACGAAAAACTCGAACGATGGCATCAGCTTTCGCTCCTCAAAACCCGCGAAACAATGGAGTCCCTCCGTCAACTGCACTTCCAGTCTCTTGAACCCCGAAAGATCGAGGCACTGATTCACGTTGTGAACGAAGGTCTCGGCTACCAACTCGCACGAGCGGTTGAAGGAACGAAGTGTGAGTTGTCAGAGCGAACGACTGGAGGTTTCACGTTTCGCGATTTGCCGGTCGATATTGCCGCACGAGTAGAACGCGCCCAGTTTACGACCTGGATCGATTCCGAGTTGCGCGTGATTGCTGGATGTGTTGATCGGCTTCTGACTGCTTGTGGGGTGACATCAGGTGATGTTGATAGTGTATTCCTCACAGGAGGCTCATCTTTCGTGCCAGCGGTGCGTCATATTTTTGCTGAACGATTTGGCGAGAGCCGCCTCCGAGGTGGAGAGGAGCTGACGACTGTCGCGCGGGGGTTGGCGTTACGGGCGTTAGAGCAGAGATAGTATCGCCGGTCGAGTGTTTGACGGATTGAGCTGAGAGGTGTCACGTCCGCGGAGGCAAGCGTGACAAGACTGGTCCCTCATCATGGATGAGATGAAAGCCCTAAGCGCTTTCTGCAAATGGCCGTTCACCATGTGCCAGCGATTGGGAAGTCGCTGGTAACGTAAAAAAGAACGTACTGCCTTTCCCAAGAGCGCTTTCCACCCATATCTGTCCGTGATGGGCCTCGATAATTTCTTTGACAAGAGCGAGTCCTAGCCCAGTTCCTCCTATCGTCCGTGTTTCATTGTTGTCAACGCGAAAAAATTTGCTGAACAGATTGGGGAGAGCCTCAGCGGGAATGCCTATTCCTTGATCGGCTACCCAGACCTTGATCTCGGCTTGTTGTAGTTCTGCGCCAACCGTAATAGTTCCGGCTTCAGGGGAAAACTTCACCGCGTTAGAAACCAGATTGGCGAGCACTTGCTGAATACGCTCTGTATCGATGCGAATCGACGGTAGCGCATCGGGAATGGAAAGTTTCCATTCGTGTTTACCGTCGCTTTGGGAAAAGACTGACACCGCTTCATGGAGCAGTGGAGTGAGTTGAGTTTCGGTGAAATGATAACGCGGCTGTCCAGTCGTGATCGACTGCAGATCAAGAAAGTTGTTGATGAGATTGGTAAGGCGCTGGGACTCGCGGTGCATAATGCCGAGCAGATCACGCTGTCTCGCTGGGGGAAAATCGCGTTCCAGCATGAGTTCAGTGAACCCGAGTAAACTGGTCAGTGGCGTGCGTAATTCGTGACTGACTGTCGAGATCAAGTCATCTTTGAGTTGATCCACTTCTTGTGCTGCGGCGAGAGCCCGCTCTAGTTCAGCCTTCTGTCGAATGTCTTGTAAACGAAGATGTTCGAGTCGTTGATGAATACGCAAGCGCACGTAGAAGATTAACAAGGCGAGCACTGTCGCGGCGAACATGGAGAAAACGAAATGAACAGTCTCTGATGAGGGGGGAGCGCCCAGGCAATCAGTCCCCAGCCGACAAACGCTGTGCCCAAAACGGAGACAAAACTCGGAATCGAGAGAAAGAAACACGCAGCCCCAACGATCGTCAGAAGGATGTTGGTGGTCTGGTAGATCTCTCCCGTGAGGTACAGATGGAGAAGGCTATTCCCGAGCACGACATGTGCGATCCCTGCGGCAGTCAAATGCGCGTGGTGCACCGTCAGGACTGATCGTTTTACCAGACTGGCAAAAATGACAAAGACCATTGCCGACAAAAAGGCCGCAGTCATCATTTTCCATGCTACTGCTGAGGGAAGAACCAGCCCGTGAGTGACAATAAAGACGACGTACAGAAAGCTGAGGCCTATGGAGACCGGCTGTAAGCTCTCATAGACGACCGCTGCTAAAGCATCCCTGATGTTTTGCTGAGGAGTGTTGGAGTTTTGTGACGTTTCACTCATAGGCGTTGTTGAAAAAGAAGCTCTGCCACGAAATCTAGCAGAATGCTGTCCTCTCGTCAGGAATCCCTTTGACGAGGGCAGAGGTGATTGTGGCCTCTACCGGTAGTGAGTTGCGTATGTTAGGACAGGGCGGCTATGGAATCGCTTGCGACAGTGTTACGCCGCGTCCCCTTGTTTGCGGACCTCCCACCAGGAGGACTGGCGAAAATTATTGCTGACCTTCGGGAAGAACAACATCCTCGTGGAACCGTTATCTGCTACGAGGGAGAAGCCGCGCACGACTTTTATATTATCAAATCCGGTACGCTCGAAATTTTGGTGAACCGCGGTGGCAACCAGCGTGAAGGTGTCGCCGTGATTGGTGCCCATGAATGGTTCGGTGAACGGGCTTTGTTTTCTGATAGCTCGCGGTCGGCAACGGTTATGGCACGGACTGATGTCGAACTGTGGCGATTGCCAAAGGAAAAGTTCGACAGCCTGATCGAGGAGAACCCGTGGCTCATTTTGCAGTTTACTCGTGTGTTGAGTGACCGGCTGTATAGTCGCAATCAAGAGTTGTCCAAGGTGCAGGCGGCCTTTAACTGGCAAACCGATGCGCTCTTTCGCGCACAGTCGTCGACCCAGCAAGAGTTCCTGACCCAAACGTCACCGCTTGCCACGCTTGATCCGACGATCGTTCGTGAACTGACAGGTTACACCGAGGCCGAAACACAGTTAGCGAGGCTAGCCGAGAGTGGTAACTTCGTGTCTGGAGTCGGTGAGGGATTGCATTATCCAGAAGCGATTCGCGAGTTCCTTCATATGCAGTTGCGAGAGCGGGTCGGCGATGAAGGTGTTCGCGCCTTGCATCAGCGAGCGGCGGAGTTGTACGAGCGACGTGGGCAGTGGGCACTTGCTCTAGACCACTATCTTGCGGCTCAGGCATTTCAGGCGGCAGAGCAGGCGCTGATATCACATGCCAACGAAAATTTTGCCGCTGATCGCCTTGACTCACTACAGAAGTGGCTTGACCACTTTCCACAAGATTTTCGCGAGAACGGTCTCGCGCCTCTTCAGCAACGCCTTGCGCAGGCGTTCGCTGATGAACCAGAAGCGTCTTCTCAGACTCCGCAATCGGGATTCATTGCGCGGCACGTTCCGGCCTGGCTGACGCAATGGCTTGCGGGAGGCTTCGGTATTGCTCTTGCGTTAGGAATCTGGTTTGCCCCCCCAGTCGGTGAACTTAACACTGCCGCGATGCGCATGCTGGCGCTTCTCGCGTGGGCGGTGGTCTTTTGGGTCTTTGATGTGCTGCCTGATTATGTGGTCGGTATCGGGTTGGTGGTTGGTTGGATTTTGTTCTCGATTGTCCCTCCTGAAGTTGCAGTTTCTGGCTTCACGGCTAGTCCGTTTTTTCTCATTATCGGCGTGCTGGGCATGACCGCGTCTTTGCAGAGTTCTGGGCTCCTGTTTCGTCTAGCGTTACACATTCTCCGGAGTTTTCCGCTGACCTATCGTGGCCAAACCTTGGGACTCGGGCTCAGCGGCTCAGGGATCACAACGTGTATTCCTGATACGACCTCTGGGACGGCGATTGCCGGGCCGATTATTTTGGCACTGTCAGATTCATTGGGCTACACACGCCGTAGTAATGGGTCAGCCGGATTGGCGATGGCAGCGATGCTCGGCTTTGGGCAAATGAGTCCATTTTTTCTTACTGGTGCAGCAGAGAACCTCCTGGCTTGGGGATTGTTGCCCGATGCTGCACGTGCACAAATTAGCTGGGGAGGGTGGTTCCTGGCAGCCCTACCAGCGGCGATTGTGACGTTTCTGCTGGCGTTCCTCGTCATCCAATTTCTCTTTCCACCAGAATTTCAGCCGACGGTCTCGCGCGGATTGATCGACACACAAATTGAAGCGTTAGGGCCGCTGTCACGGGCAGAGCTGATCAATGCGCTCGTCGTGTTTGGTGCGATGGTCGGCTGGATCAGCGCTCCGTATCATAGTGTTGATGTCGCATGGGTGGCGATGCTCGGGCTTTTGCTGTTGCTTGCGACGAACTTGCTTGACCGCATAGCGTTTCGCTCCGGCATTAACTGGGATTTTCTTTTTTATCTTGGCGCGGTGCTCAGTCTCACGAGCGTGGTGCGACAACTGGGGATTGATACTTGGGTCATTCGCCTTTTGACCCCATTGTTAGAACCGTTGGCCGCAAATCCAACGCAATTTCTGCTCGTCATGGCTGTGGCGATTTTTGCGGCACGTTTTATCCTACCGAGTTTTCCACTCGTGTCATTGCTGACGTTGACGATCGTACCGATCGCAACTGCCGCTGGAATTAATCCACTGCCATTACTGCTAGTGATTTGTATCAGCGTGACTGTGTGGTTTCTGCCCTACCAGAGCACGTGCTATCTCGCATTATACTTTGGCACCAAAGAGAAAGCCTTTTCGCATAGCCAGGTACGAATGCTGGCGTGGAGTTTTGGAGTGATTTATTGGCTGGCCATCGCCGTGTCGATTCCCTATTGGCGGTGGTTGAAGTTGCTGCCGTAGGCCATTTCATGGGGGTGCGGGGTACCGTGTTCGCCCATGTTGACTCTAACTTGCAGCTTCCGCTCCAACCGGTGCTTCCCACGTTCGATATGGCCCCAGGCGAGTCATCAATCCTGCCGCGATTAACGTGGCAACCACGAAGATCCCGAGCCCGAGGTTGTACGAACCAGTAGTGTCGAAGCCTTTGCCCATCAAGAGTGGACCAAAAACACCGCCGAGGGTAAACGCACCGAAAGCGTAACCGTAAATTTCACCAAAGGCACGAAGGCCAAAGTAGCGGCTGATAAGATATGCAATGATATCGCCCTCGGCCCCCATACCAAGGCCGACGAGGAAAGCGGCTACAAATGCGACGGTTCCTGTAACTCCACTCCAGAGCAAAAGGAACCCGAGCGTGGCTCCACAGAAGAAACCCAGCGCAACGGCAGAAGCAAAGAAGTGGTCAAGCAGGTAGCCAGCGCCAACACGTCCGAACAATAGTGCCGCACCAAACAGTGAGGTTGCTGCAGCAGCGAGCTGAGGAGAAATGCCACGATCGGTGAGAAGCGAAACAAGATGAATCAGGCAACCGTGGACACTGGCTGACATGAGAAAGAACGCACTGACCAACACCCAAAATGTTGAAGTTTGCCTCGCTTCTTGTGCGGTCAAACCAGATTGCTGTTTGTTTGCAAGCGCCGCAGTTGAGTTCATTACTGCGCCATCTGGAGAAAGCCCGACCATTCCTGGGGTTTCTTTGAGAAAGAGTCCAACCACAGGAACGGTAACGACTATAACCATCACGCCGAATACGACGTACGCGTACCTCCAGCCGTGAGCAGTAATCAGCATCTGGGCAAGCGAGGGCGTAACAAACGCGCCAAGCCCGAGCCCAACCATCGCAAGGCCAAGCGCCAAGCCTCGTCGTTTGTCGAACCAATGTGAAAGTACGTTAGAATATGGCACCGGCGCTGTTCCTCCACCTACGAGTCCCAGCACAATGTAGACGGCATAGAACTGCCAAATATTGCCGGTCAATAATGACAGTGACATCAGTCCCAGACCAAAAAGAATGATCGAAGGAATAATCACCCTGCGCGCACCAAAGCGATCGACCAGGCGTCCAACCAATGGGAACACCAGGCTCATCACAAATAGAGATATCGAAAACGCCAGAGAAATATCGCCGCGACTCCAGCCGAACTCCTGACTCAGCGTTCTGAGAAAGACACCGAAAGTGAAGGACACTACCGGGCCATAACCCATGAAGAGGCCGATCGCAGCAATGAAGACGATCCACCAACCGGAGAGGAAGGGCGGTGGAGGTTGTTGTGGATGTGCCATAATTACACCGCAAACGATACTTTTACTGCACCAGAGGTCTTCTTGCTTGCCGCTTCTGTCAAGGCTTCACGATACCGTTCAAGTGGGTACTTCCGTGGCCGCACTGCGGTCAGATTGGCACGGCGACGGGCGATAAACTCGATCGCACGACCAAAGGTGTCTATCTGTCTGCCTTTGAACACTTCCGTGCCGTACGTGAGGCTCCCAACAATCTTGATTTCTTTGAGCCAGATGGGAGTCCAGTCGATTCCTTGAGGCAATGCTGCAAGTCCGAGAATAACTACTGTCCCCTTTCCACAGGTCATACGCAGCGCTTGATTGATCGTCGTGTCGTTGGTGATGGTGTCGTACACCAGTCGGACCCCACCGGCGAGTAATGCCCCGCCCTGCGAGAGCTTGTGGACTTTCGTTTGCGCTAGTTCGCCGACCCGTTCCATCACACCAGCTTTCTGAGCATCGATAATATGCTCAGCTCCTAAGGTGCGTGCCAGTTTGGCTTGAAACGGGTACTTGGCGATACAGACAATGCGACAGCTTGGCTCCACTGCTTTCAACGCAGCAACGTTCATAAGCCCGATCGTCCCAGCACCAATAACGACGACGAGTTCTTTCTTCTGCGGTGGATTGTTCAGTACCGCGCGTAGGCACACTGCGAAGGGTTCAAGGAGCGAGGCTTCATCATCATCAATCTTGTCCGGCACTGGGAACAAGCGGTTACTTGGCGCGACGAAATACTCCCCCCAACCGCCACCGGTGGTTCGGCAGGTGCCAATGAGAATGCCTGGACTGAGACAGCCTTCAGCAAGCCGCTCGCAAATACCGGGGTTACCGGTGCGACATTGCTGACAGAGAGACTTGAATCCTCGTTCTTTGCAACCGATTGAGGGGTCGACTGACACACGCTGGCCGACAGAAAATCCACGCACTCTCTTGCCAACCGCCTCTATTGCACCAAACAGTTCGTGACCAGGAATAATTGGTAACTGAAAGTATGGCTCTGCGGCTGGCATGGGTTTGCCTTGCAGAAATCCTAAGTCACTGCCACAAATGCCAGCAATTTTACTTTTGATGACGACCCAGTTTTCACTGGGCAAGTCTGGAACCGGGACGTCAGTCAAACGCAAGTGTGCAAGACCTGGGAGATGCTCTGGAGCAGTTGCGCCTAGTTGTTTTTGTGGCAAAAAGAGGATGGCTTTCATAGCTTTGCTGCCTTGTTTAACAGTTGTTCGACTTCTTCGGCCTTGCGGACTCGTCCGAATGCGAGACTAAAGGCCTGCAGTGCTGAGCGATGAAGCGTCTCACTAAATGCCGTGCATGCATCCTCAACAATGATGACTTGAAACCCCCGATCTGCAGCATCGCGAGCGGTAGTTTCTACACAAACGTCGGTCGTGACCCCGCTAATTACTAGTGATTCGACTCCCATATTGCGTAGCGTCTGGTCGAGCATGGTGGAGTTGAGCGTACCGCTCGACGTTTTGTTGATGACGAGTTCATCGGCCGTAGGTTTGATACTGTCGTCAATTTCCCAACTTGGATCACCGACGCGGGGGAACATGCGCGTGCCAATGACATTGAGACTAAGCTGGTCGAGGTCTTTCCACATCTGGTTGAGATCGCGACCATCAGTCGTACATGTTCCGATAGCGGTGTAGATAATCGGTAGGTGCTGAGCACGAAAGCAATTCTGCAAGCGCTTGATGTTGGGAATCACCGTCGCGTTCACTCGCTCGCAGTATGGGCCTGTGACCCCAGGTTCAAGTTTCTCGAAGGTCTGCATCAATGGATAAGCGGGGCTGAAAAAATAGCGCTGCATATCGATCACGAGCAACGCAGTCTTGCGTGAGTCGATGGTAATGGGCACTTGATCCTTCTGGCGAATAATAGCGAGAATTTTCTCGTGATCAGTCATAGTTTCTCCCGGTTGCGAATTGATTCTGACGGAATACCGACCGTAAGCACCTCAACTCTTATTGCTTGTTACTCATTACTCATTACTGCGGCCCGGTGCAAGCAAGAGGCGCCTGACGAGCAAGGGAAGTTTTGTCATTTCCGTCGAACCTTGCTAAAGTTGGTCCGTAGATGAGAAGGAGAATGGTGGATGGCACAGCTAACGGTGAAAGAATGTGATGATATCGTGCAAAAGCTGGTCGACTATCTCGGGTTCAACCAGTTTTATGAGAAGCTTATTAAGGCGAATGCTGTCGTGTCGCGGAAGCGCCCGTCGAACGTGCAAGCTCTGGCAACACAACTGTATCAACTGAGTGCAGGATTGCGTCGCGAGCACCCGGCACGCTATGCCGTGGAAGTCTTGTGGCAAGATATGTTGTCGAAGAGTGTCAATGAGGAGCAAACCAAAGCTATTGAAGCACTCATTGAGAAAGTGAATACCTGCCTTACTCCCAAGTTCGAGATTATTCCAGAGAAGACGCAGGACCTTGTTACTGCTTTAGGAGATTATCATCGAGGTTTGGCGACACTGACGAATGACGAGGTTGCCTATATGGAGATGTTGCTCCGCGCAACCGGTGACGTTGCACGATTCCTTCGTGAGCGAAGAACTGAAGTGATCGAAGTTGGGGCGAAGCGGGCGAGCGAAGCGCCAAAGGATGAAGTGAATGAACCTGCGGCTGAAAGTGGATCGTAAGATACTGCCATCAGGGCGCCTAACTGGGTGCGATTTCCCAGTATGCATTCGATGTCGTCATGCTGAGCGAAGCGAAGAATCTCTCTGAGAGGCCCTTCACTTCCTTTAGGGTGGCGCTCTTGTTTTTCTCTTACGTTGTCCATGAGAGCAGCACCAGTAGTTTACGGTTGCATCCGACACTGCCCAGGATGTTGCGGATCTTCCTCTAAGTTCTGAATCCGCCACGTGCCGGTGTTTTGTTTCCGCAAATCGGCAATGCAGAAAAATGGTCCATAGGTTGCGGTTTGTCCGTCATCATTCACGGTGGTGACCGTTTGTGAGAAAGGTATAGAAATCTGCCGCTGGTCTGCGCTTGCCGTCATTTGCTCTTCGTTGAGGGTGAGCGATGTCGAAACGTGCTGACTCTGCGTAAACAACTTCCGCAATGCTTCCCGCCACGTCAGGTCTACATTCCACACCTGTCCGAGTGTATTGAGGTCGCGTGCTTCATAGGCATTCTTGTATGTCTCTGTGAGTGAAGAGCGTGCACTGAGAGAATCGCTCTCGGAAAGAGTGGTCTTTCCGCGTGCCAATGCTTCAATTTGCGGTGCGACGCTGGTCGCAGGTGCCGCAAAAGAAGCTCCTCCCTGCGCATGTTCTTGCTGAACTGCCTCTCCTTCGGTGCTTCGTGCTTCCCTGGTTTCTAGATTCCGCTTGCGTGCTGCTAGCATCTCCGGGCTGTTAGTTCTTCCTTCGGCGATGGCAGCAGGTGCTGGCGGAGCAACAGGCGCTTGTCGTGTTTTTTCTTCTGTTAAATGAGACTCCTGGCGAATTGGCTTTTCCACATCACGGGTACCCGCTCCGAGAGGAACCGAGGGAGCAGGAGGTGCCGCAGGTGGAGGGGGTGTTGGTGCTCGCTCATCCTTCAATGCCAAGTCTTCGCGTTGCAGAGGTTGTTTGGCAAGCTTTGCTGGAGCAGTATCTTCTTTGGCTTTTTCGCTTGGTGGTGGTGTCTGGAGAGGTGCAGAGGCAGCAACCGAAGGCTGACTCTGAGCTGCCTTCTCTTCTTCAACCCGGATTTCCTTCTTTTGCTCTGCTTGCCTCTGTCGTTCTCCGGCAGTTGGCGCTGAAGCTGTCACAACATCAGAGGAGATAGGGACTTGGTTGAAAGAGGAAGAGTAGTACGAACGAACAAAAGGAACCGCCAGCAGTAATACCAAACCAAAGGCAAAAGCTGGGTGAAAAAACACTGATCGCAACGTGTCCCAGAATCGAGTACTCCAAGAGGTTTGTTCGTCGATGGTCACCGTCGATTTTGTTTCGCCAGCCCACTTTTGCACGAGCGAGAAGTCGAAGGAACTCAGCAGTTTGACTTCTTCGCGGCAGGCAGCGCAGGCGCGTAGGTGCCCAGCGATTGAAACGCGATCTGCTGCCGACAGGATCTGCGGCCTTTTGTGAAAGGTGACCAGTGTTTCTGCGGATGGGTGGGGAGGAGTTCTGGAATCGTCCAGCGAGCGTAGCTGTTGTTCAAGCGTGGTCCACTGTCGCAACTCAGCAGAGCATGTTGCACAGTGTGGATAATGCGCTCTGAACTCTTGCCACGCGGAACTTTGCGGTTCGAGCAGAAAGAGTGAGAGATCGATTTCCTGAGCTTTATGACACGTGTCACCCATAGGACCAGTGCTTCGTTCCTTTCTACTAAGAAAGACCCAAACTATCGCCAAATGAGATCAGTGTTCAGCAAAAAGTTGTTTTCGTAACTGGGTCAATGCCTGTTGCAGATACCGTTTCAAACTCCCTAACGGAATAGCCGTTACTGCCGCAGCTTCTTCATAGGTTCGTCCTTCGACGTATACGGCTCGCACAACCTGCTGTTGCTTTTCTGGTAGACGGTGTAACGCCGTGCGAAGCGATAACGCTGCTGTTTCATCAAGCGGTTCAGCCGTGCTGAGGTCTGGAGGATCGCTGCTGACCTCCGCTCCGTGCGTGGTGCGCAAGAAGTCATAAAATTCGTGGCGCGTGATGATCCGTGCATACTCGACAAAGGCTTTGGGTTCGCGCAGCTTTCCTTGTCCGAAGCTCTGGACCAATTTCATCAAGACAATCTGGCGCAAGTCTTCCCACTCTTCACGATGATCAAACGCACGTAAGCTCACCAGAAACCCAGAAATAAGGCGGCTAAGCTTGGCGAAGGCAAGGGATTTAGCGTCCGGCGCTCCGTGGAGCAATTCCTCCATGACACTGCTCCAATCCTCCGTTGGGCGACTGTTCTCCTCACGTGCGTGCATTGCCAGCAACCAAACAACTCACCTTTCCTTTCTTAGACATACAATACTTGTGACGAATCGTCCAAGCGACGTGATCCGATTTGTCACGCTTGGCGGTCTTACTTCATAAAGCGCACGAAAGAGGAACGACATGCAACATGATGCACGCCTTTGGCAGGTGATGGTTTTGGCGGGAATTTTATTGTTTGGTCTTCACTCGCTCGATTTCCCGTTGTTGCTGAATGTGATGGTCGTGACGGTCATGAGCGGGATCTTTAGTGAGTATCTTTTCTGTGCGCTATGTCGGTCTACTCGTACCCCTCGACCTCTGAGCGCAACAATTAGTTCCCTCAGTGTCCTCTTGCTGTTTCGGTCGTCTGCAGCGTGGGTCTATCCTGTGGTGATTATCCTGGCCGTGGCGAGCAAATACTTTATCCGCTGGCGTGGACGGCATTGGCTGAACCCGACTAATTTTGCCGTACTCTTGGGAACTGTCCTCTTGCCAGGGTGGCTCTCGTCTGGGCAGTGGGGACATCTGGCGATCTTGCCGCTTGCCTTAGGAGGTCTTGGGATTCTTGTCTTGCTACGAGCCGGGCGGCTCGATAGTGCGCTTACCTTCCTCATTCTAAGTTCCGTGCTGGAATGTGCCCGCATTCTCTACTACGGCTATCCCCATCCGGTTGATATTTTCGTTCATCGTCTCAACAACGGTGCGCTGTGGTTGTTTACCTTTTACATGCTGACCGATCCGCAAACGGCGCCACAAGCACGATGGGGGCGGATATTGCACGCCAGTCTGGTCGCGCTGGTCAGCTTTTACTTTGCTCAATGGTGGTACTGGAAAGACACGCCATTGTGGGCGCTGTTGTTTCTCGCTCCCACCGTTCCATTCCTTGATTGGCTCTACGCAACCCGTAACACGCAGCCCGTGTCCTGCAGTAGTCAACCCGTAACCGTGCAACCCATTTCTCAGGAGGTTTCCAGTATGCAAAAGCAGTTTGTTCGTGTGACACTTCTATTGTTCAGTCTCGTGCTCTTGTGGCCGAGCCTTGGTTATAGCTTCTGTGGTTTTTATGTCGCCCGTGCTGACGCCAAGCTCTATAACTCAGCCTCACAGGTTGTCGTTGTCCGTGATGAAGACAAAACCGTGATCACGATGGTCAATAATTACAAAGGTGACCTCAAAGAGTTCGCGATGGTGATCCCCGTCCCTACTGTTCTGGAAAAGGAGATGGTGCGAGTAATCGATCCGAAAGTAGTCGAGCATCTCGATGCCTACTCCGCACCGCGGTTGGTCGAATACTTTGACCCTGATCCATGTATGGTTGCAGTAATGGAGAAGGAAAGTCGAATGATCGCGCAAGCACCTGCCGCTACCGTAGGAAAGATGCGCGACGAACGGGCGGCTTCGCTGGGGGTAAGAATTGAAGCTGAATATACAGTCGGTGAATATGACATCGTAGTGCTTTCTGCGAAGGAGTCGCAAGGACTAGAAACCTGGCTCAAGCAGAATGACTACAATATCCCGAGTGGTGCGTCGCAAGCGCTGGCTCCATACATCCGCAACGACATGAAGTTTTTCGTCGCCAAAGTGAACCTGAAAGAACAAGGAAAGTCGGGATTCACCTCTTTACGACCACTTCAGTTTGCCTTTGAATCGCCACGCTTCATGCTGCCGATCCGCTTGGGGATGATCAACGCCGATGGCCCACAAGACTTGCTCATTTACTTCCTCACCAAACAATATCGGGTCGAGGTCACCAACTATCGCAATCCGAAGCTACCAAGCGATCAAGAAGTCCCTCCATACATTAAGCAGGAATTTACTAAGTTCTACACCGACATGTTCCGTACCGCGACTATCAAGGAAAATTCACAGGCAGTGTTTACTGAATACGCCTGGAATATGAACTGGTGCGATCCGTGTGCTGCTGATCCGTTGTTGCAGCAAGAACTAGAAACCCTTGGAGTGTGGTGGCTTGGTGGCTCACGTGAGCGCATGGCGCCTGGAACGATGCCGTGGCCAGGTGGTGGAGCAGTACAAGCTTTCGTAACGCGACTGCACGTTCGCTACGACGCACAACACTTCCCGGAAGATTTATCCTTTAAAATTACCCAAGATGCCTCGAATTTTCAGGGACGATACATCTTGCGACATCCGTGGACAGGCGTTGCGAGTTGCCCGGCTGGACAGGAATACTTGCGACAAGTTGCCCAGCGACAAGAGCGTGAAGCGCAGACGTTAGCTTCGCTGACCGGCTGGGACCTGCAACAGATTCGCACCCGTCAACCGAAACTTGCGACTGTCTCTGAGCAAGGGTGGAAAGAGCAGATCAAATCGTTGTTTAAGAAGTAGGTTGTGGTTGTGCTTGCTGAGCAGCGAGGCCTTTTTTCAACGCTCGAATCGTTGAGACAAAGGTCTCGCGCAAAGCGCTTTTCTGCAATGCCAACGGTACTGGTAACTTCGCTTTATCTTTCGCAATGCCGCTGTAGGTGACCAGTGTTTTCGTTCCATCAGGTGAAGACGTGAGACGGTACTGCCCAGTGAGCTCAGAAAACTGATTTTCGACGGTTTTGAGAGCGACACGATTTTCTGCTTCGATAAACGTAAACTCAAGGATCATCCGTTGCGGTTGCCCGAGAATCACCATCTCAAGCTCAACGGTTTTTCGATTATCCTCACTGCCCAAGAGTTTTGCATAGCGGACAGCATCACTAAATTCTTTCGAACGTTCAGGCTCAGTAAATGCGCGGAAAACCGTCGCGACTGGAGCATCGACTCTGGAAGTGAACTCGATCGTCATGGTGTCGGTGTCTTTCTCTAGCTTTTCGCTGAGAATTTCTGCCACCGGGCCTTCCCATTGTTGGGCGGCAGACCGCAGGCGGAGATACCACCACCCACCAACAGTGAGACCGATAACACCAAGGACGAGAACACTCCAGAGTAGCTTTTTCACAATTTACAGCCTATCCGGATAATCGTGCCTGTCTGCTGCTGTCATTCCGAGCAAAGCGAAGAATCTCTCCCCGAACACTGGAGAGAGATGTTTCGCTACGCTCAGCATGACATGATGCCAATCGTTTTCGGATAAGATCTTAGCGAAAAGCACTTTGCTGCGTTTGAGATGGAAGCGGACCACTAAAATAAATCTGATCCTGACCACGCAGATGTTCAGGATTGAGCACGTAATTCCCACCTAAGGATGGGGTCCATACTCTTTCTGCAGCACTGTAGCTCCCGACAGTCAGCAGATACGCAAAACCACCAGTGATGCCTCCCAGTGTGGCGTACACGAGCTTGGTTGGCATATAGACGACATTGGCGAGCACTGTCGCTGTTCCCATGCCAGCATCGTCACTAAAGTCTGCCCGTGCTGCTCCTGGGGCCAGCAATGACAGGGTTAGCAATCCACTACCAATAACGCGAATGACTTTCTTTCCCATGGCTTCAACCTCCTCTTCATACATCAACCTTCTATTTTCACCACGCAGCCGGTGGGCAAAAGTTCCATCAAATGCGCGAATGCGCGTTCGACGTAGTCTTTATCTTTCGACTCAAGGGTTAGTTTAACACGATATTCGCTATTACCAATCTTGGGATAGGACCCTAAGAGTAACTCGGGGTACTCCCGCAGCGTGTCATTGAGGTGTACGGCGATGACGCTTTCGATCTCGTTCGTATAGATGACCTTGAGATGGTATGGATCTACAGCAAAGCGCTCTTTCAACGCAAGAAACTTCTGCTGCAGGATCTCGGGGATTCCGGGGAGAATGTAGATATTCTCCGCTTTAATAGTGGGGAAGCGGATACGCTCGTCTGATAGCAACTCCGCCCCTTCTGGAACTTCAGCCATCTTGAGATGTGCTGCATTTGGCGTTTTGCCGTTGAGATACTCGTGAATCTTGGCTTCTAGGAGAGGGTGGATAATCACGCGACGGCCAAGGGCTCGGGCGACGCCTTCGATGGTGATGTCATCGTGAGTGGGGCCGACTCCTCCAGAGGTAAAGACGAGATCAAGCGTGCGGTGGAAATCACGAACGGTGTCTTCGATGATGTCCAATTCATCGGGGATTACCGTGATTCGTTTGAGGGTTACCCCAAGTTGACGTAGCTCACGGGCGAGGAATGCCGAGTTTGAATCGACCGTCTTGCCAGAGAGGATTTCATTACCAATGACTACGATACCGGCCCTGAGCTCACGCATAGTGGCACTATAAACCGCTTTGGGGACCTCTGGCAAGATTTTTCTCACGGAAGAGGCCGATTATTCGTTGACAAAGCCGATGTCGAGATCCTTGGCGTCTTTGAATTCGCGTAACAAGAAGTCTTTGAGCTTTTTCTTCAAGCGGCTTTCCAGCTGCCGAATACGTTCACGGCTGATGCCATATTGGTCACCGATCTCCTGTAAAGTGACAGGCTCTTCCGCGAGCAGCCGCGTCCGGAAGATAACCTCTTCTTTACCCTTGAGGGTGCGAGCGAACTCGCGCATTTTTTGGCTCATCAGGGTGCGGTACTCAGCCGTAGCAACGGCTTCTTCTGCATTATCTTGTTTCGCGGGAATGAAGTCCCCGAGCGTTGTACTTTCTCCGTCTTCGGTATCCATTGGCGTATCAAGCGACATGTCACGCGCCGCCATGCGCTTTTCCATCTCGACCACTTCCTCTTCTTTGACGCCGAGATTCTGCGCAATCAGTTTCGGTGCGGGCGAGAATCCTTCTGCTTCGAGTCGCTCTTTTTCCCGTTGGAGATTGAAAAATAATTTCCGTTGGGCTTGGGTGGTGCCAAGCTTCACCATGCGCCAGTTGTTCATCAAGTAGCGGATAATGTACGCTCGCACCCACCACACGGCATACGAGGGAAAGCGCACGCCACGATACGGGTCAAAGTTCCGCACCGCTTCCATCAAGCCGATGCTGCCTTCCTGAATCAAATCGAGCAGATTGTGGACAGCTCGTTCGTATCTTCGGGCGAACATCACCACCAGCCGCAAATTGCCAGTCACGAGGCGATACGCGGCCTCGACATCGCCGTGTTCTTTGTATCGAATGGCCAGTTGATGCTCTTCCTCTGGGGTGAGCAGTGGATAGCGACGGATTTCGGCAAGGTAGCGCTGCAGCGGATCATAGGGGACAAGTGCGGTGTCGGTTTCCGCACTGTCCTTCTCATCGTCTTGCGTCGCAATATCGTCCTCAGCAAGCGCTTCCACTTCGACGAGAGGGGTTTCTGTCTCCTCGTCTTCTTCTTCGATCGCTTCCACTGTGTCAGACGTGTCGGATGCAGTGGTTTCAACGGAAGAAGGGAACAGAACCTTGTCTTTGTCCTTTTTTCGTGCACGCGGCATAACGAAGCCAGTATACGGGATGCGCACGCAGCAGGGGAGGCCCCTGTAGTAAGCGTGAGACATTTCACCCCATTCGCCAAGACCTCTCAGATGATCGTGATCCTCGAACATCGTCAAGGGGAATGAGGGGTACCTATGAAAGATCTGCTGGCAATGAGTGATACCTCTCTTTGAGAAAATAATTCACTGCACACCTGTGTTTCTCGGTAGTGGTGACTACTCCACTGACAGCGCAGGCATCAGGACCCTTTCGCCTTACAAATGCAAGTCCTTTCGCGGACTGTCTGTATAGCAGCGCTCAAGCTGATCGACGGCTTGACGGAGGCGATCACTAGCCTCTTGTGGTACCTGGACCATGAGTTTGACGTATAAGTCACCACTTGTACTTGTTTTGCTATCGGTGATGCCTTTGCCTTTCAGTCGTAACGTCTGTCCGCTTTGACTACCTGCAGGAATCTTGAGTTTGACATCGCCATGCGGGGTTGGCACGGTAATACTCGCACCATGAACCGCTTCACCGATAGTGACTGGTACATCAAGGTACAAATCGAGTCCTTTACGAGTCAATGTCGGATGCGGCTGAATGCGAATTTCAAGATACAAATCTCCCGCAGGGCCGCCACTGCTCGACGCAGCGCCTTTGCCGGCTAAACGAATGCGGGTGCCTTCGTCGACACCGGCGGGAATCTTCACTGTCAGCTTCTCTGGGCTTGTGATACGCCCGCTGCCACCGCAATTGCTGCAGCCTCCAGGGCTCAACCTGCCAGACCCTCCACACCGTGCGCAGGTGCGGAAAAAAGCCATTGGACCAGCACCAACGCGGACTTGGCCTTGTCCGCCACACTCTGAGCAGGCAGCACTTGGGCGTCCAGCCCGCCCACCGGTGCCATGGCACGTTGGGCATGGACTTGGTCGTTGAAGAGAAATCGTTGTGTTGGTTCCGCGGATGGCATCGAGGAGGCCGAGGTCAAGAACATATTCAAGGTCTTGGGCAGGAGTGACACCTGGCTGAGTCTTGCCGCCTCCTCGTCCAAAGCCCCCGAGGTTGCCAAAAAGGTCACCAAAAATGTCTTCAAACCCAGGGCTGGAACTTGACGAGGAGCGGCTTCCACGTGGCCGTGAGGCAGACCGACGTGCACTCTGCTGCCATTGCTTGTGCGCCCGCATCTGCTCTGCATTAAAGCCGGGTTGGAGACCTTCCTCACCAAACTCGTCGTAGAGTTTACGTTTGGATTCATCACTGAGAACGTCATGGGCAAGCGAGACTTCCTTAAAGCGTTCTTCGGCTTGCTTGTTCCCCTGATTGACGTCGGGATGATACTTCCGTGCGAGCTGACGATAGGCTTTTTTAATCTCGTCAGTCGAGGCAGTCCGACTTACTCCTAAGACAGCGTATAAATCTTTTTTGGCCACTACTTAATCTCTTTAAGCTCTTTCGACTCTTCCATCCAAACTTTGCCAGCAGCGATTTCACGGAGGGAAGTCACTACTTCTTTATTATCCGAGCTGACAAGTGGACGTGCGCCTTTGAGCAATTCTTTTGCTCGGCGTGCAGCAATGACGATCAATTGAAAGCGGTTGGGGATCTTTTGCAGACAATCTTCAACAGTAATTCGTGCCACGTACATCCTCCTTCGTAAAATAGCTATCAGTTCTTAGCTGTCAGCTTCCAGCAGGCCAAGAAGCTGGCCTTCGCAAGCAGCAGCACTAAAGATGAAGGAGAAACCTCATTTTTTCTTCCCTAGCTAACTGCTGAAAGCTAATGGTTGACTACTTCCTGATATAATAACAAAGTAACACTGAATAGGGAGAAGTAAAGAAAGACGAGAGCAGGGGGTAGCGAAAGCTGCCCCGACCGAGTGATTGAAAAGATTCGGAGCAGAGATTGAGCAACGGAAGGCCTACACCTCTGCTACTGCAAAGGTTCGATAAGGGAGGTGAGCGCTCCTTACTCTTCATCTTCAGTGAAGGTATCGATCTCTCCTCCGCGTAGCGGACGCGGGGCAAAGTGCCCTTGGACAGAAGCTGCACTTGGCGGTGTCCATTGTTGCCCTTGGCCGGAGCCTTGGCCTGGGCGAGGCGCGCCGTTGTGTCCACGTGGGCTATTATGTCGCTGCTGATCATGGCGCCACGGTGGCTTTTGTCGTTGCTCTTGGTTGCCGCCTGGGTGTTTGAGACGATTGCCGATGAATCCCACCCGTTCTTCAATGCGTTTAAGCGAAGCAATGAGGGGGTTGAGGTGCTCCATCAGGTGACGCCGAATGAGATCTCCCACAATAGGTAAGACGGTTTCGGATTCAACGCTCCCGTCTGCAGAAACGGGCGGAGTGGTCTTCTGCAGATTTTGTACTTCCGCGGTCAGGGCCGACAAACTCGCTGTGACTTTCTCTTCGAGCGCACTGAGCCGTTCGGTAAGGACCTGCAGACTATCGACGCTGGGCTCGACGATTGGGGGAGGCGCAGTATCGGCGGCCTCTTTCGTCGCACGACTGCGTGGTTTGAGTGGAGCAGCGGTATTGCGGGGAGAGCTTGCGCGTTTGGTCGCCGTTGCGGACGCTACTTTCGCCATGGACATCCTTTCTCTGGAAGCTGCTTTGGTATGAATACGTCACAATAGGTGCGATGCATACTCCAGCAACTCCCCAAGTTTACGAATCTTACTAGCTCGTGCCGTTTTCTCCTCAGCCGGAGCAGCGGTGAATTCTTCGAGGTGGACCTTTAAGCTGTGTTCAATGGCAGCAACGCACGTTTGAAGGCACGCGTGCTCACGTTGTCGTCGACGAGCCTGGAGAATACTTTGGAAGGGGATGATCTCGGCCATGATTATTGTGAGCCACACTACCCGAGTGGATCACTCGGCAATGCGGGTGGCGGAGTGACGGAGCGCCAACCGCGTGTCGCGTACCATTCGATCTGCCGTGCCATGCCGAGGAGAATATTGACATCACGCTCCTCAAGACCAGCACGTCCGAACATCCGACGAAAAGCAAACATGATGTGCTCAGGATTGTCTTTGTGCAGGAATCCTATCTGTAATAATGCGTGTTTGAGCTTTTCGTACATCAGCTCTTGCTGTTCTGCAACTGCCAGGGGGCGTGAGGGGGCAGTGGCCTCTTCTTCTTGTGTTGCAAGAAACACCTCGTAACAGCAGAGCAGTACAGCTTGTGCAACATTCAGCGAGGGGTAAGCCGTATCGGTAGGGATCGTCATGAGCCGGTGACAATAGCGAAGTTCATCGTTTGATAAACCACTGTCTTCGCAGCCAAACATGAGCGCGACTCGGTTCGTGTGGGACATCGCGAAAATATGAGGTGCAAGCGCGCGAGGAGGAACGGTATCCTCACGATACAAGCCTGCACGGCAGGTGGTGCCGATGACCAGCCCACAATCTGCAACTGCTGCACCGACCGAAGAGTGAATTTGCATGTGATCGAGGACATCACGGGCATGGACGGCCATCATGTCTGCCTGATCACGTTGGAGCGGGGCGGGATTCACCAACGCCAAATCACTGAGCGAGAAGTTGCGCATGGCGCGAGCGACTGCACCGATATTTCCCGAATATTGCGGTCGGACAAGAACGATCCGCAGGTTCATGCGATTCATACACAGCTCTGGTCGCTTCCCTCACGCATGGGGACCGAGCGAGCAGCTCGTAATAGTTTCTTTCAGGCGCAGTTCAATAGGAACGAATGAGTCTCAGCTGATCTTAATGTTTACTTGCTGCTGTGGTTTGAGCATTGGCATTATTCCGCCGTTCTCGCAGCCAGCGAATGATCGCTTCTCGTTGGACGAATGGCCCGCGGCGACGAGTGTGATCACTTTCCCGATAGACAATGTCGGCTTCAAGCAACTCTTCGAGATATCGATGGAGAGGATAGGAATTTCCTTCTTCGCCCATTTCCTGCAGCAATTTACGCAAACGGTCGAGCCACTCGCCGTCGAGCTGAAGCTCGACACGTAAGGGCCGTCCTATAGCGAGGACTTTCGACCGAATGTTCTTTTCCATGTACTCACCATGTTGCACAGGCGATCGTAGTATTTCCCGATTCCGTCTGCTTTGCAAGTCCAGGGGCTCCTTTGGTAATAATTGTTGGTCCGCGTTGACCCGGTGTGAGTCATCGACTAGAACAGCAAAAGACCTGCTCACATCGTATCAGCGAATATCCCCTTATGAAAATTGTTGCGTTTGGCGACGTCCATATGGCAATTGCGCAGATGAGGAAAATTGCGGTCGAACTTGCGAGCGCTGACCTCATCATCCTTTCGGGGGATCTGACCCACTTCGGTGGTCGTGCCGACGCAGCAAAGGTAGTACACGCGGCGAGAACGTATTGCCGTCAGGTGCTGACGCTCCCAGGAAATGTAGATCAACCTGAAGTGCTCGATTTTCTGCAAACCGAACAGGTCAGTCTGCATCGTGAACATCGCCGCCTCGATGACTTGGCCATTTTTGGTTGTGGGGGATCGAACATCACTCCGTTTCGTACGCCGTTAGAGTATGAAGATGCGGAACTGGGAAGAATCCTCGCAGATGCGTATACCGGAGTAGCGGAGACTGCTCTTCAATTAATGGTGTGTCATACGCCTCCTTATGCAACCAAGCTCGATCGTTTGACAACTGGGATACCAGTCGGCAGCCAGGCGGTGCGGCAGTTCATCGAACAGCATCAGCCTCAGGTTTGCATTACTGGACACATTCACGAATCGCCAGGCGTTGATGCCATTGGTCGTACGAAAATTCTCAACGCTGGCCCCTTTGCGGCTGGAGGGTACATTGTTGCATGGTGCCACGATGGAACTCTCGATGCTGAGTTGCGATTTACCTCATAGTCATCAAACACGAATACCTATCTGCAATGGCCACACTGCTTTCGAGTTCTATCACCCACCCTCCGCACCGTTATGATCAAGCTGAGGTCATCGCGGCTTTACCGCTGTGGCTCAGTGCCGACCGCCGATTGCTGACCCTCGCACAGCGGGTGTTTGAAAACGCAGCCGTGCAGACCCGTTACGGCTGTCGCCCGTTGCTCGACTTAGCGCACCCACTGTCTGTGACAGAAACAAGCCAATTGTATCGACAGTATGCGTGTCAACTCGGAGAGCATGTCGTTCGTGAAAGTTTAGCCCGCGCCAATGTCGCCGCGAGTGACGTACACCTCATCATTACTACTTCATGTACCGGATTCATGATCCCGTCACTTGATGCATATCTGGCAAATACGTTGGGTTTTTCAGCGCATGTGAAGCGTTTGCCGGTAACGGAGCTTGGCTGTGCGGCTGGAGGTGTCGCCCTCGCGCGGGCGTTTGATTACCTGCAGGCATTCCCTCATCACACGGTGTTGGTTGTTGCCGTCGAACTTCCGTCGCTGACGTTTCAGTTTCAAGATTTTTCCCCAGCCAATGTCGTTTCAAGTGCACTCTTTGGTGATGGAGCTGCGGCGATTGTATTGTCGGCGCAGCCGCTGTCTGGCCAGCCGCGGATTCTCGCGACGGAGAGCACGCTCTTTCCGCAGACCACTGAGGTTATGGGGTTCGACCTGCGCGATTCTGGATTTCATATCGTTCTCTCTGCAGAAATTCCCGAGTTGGTCAGTGCAGAAGTCCCGCAACTCGTCGCGCGATTCCTCGCTGCCCAAGGATTAACCGTTGGTGATATGTCGCACTTTCTCCTGCACCCAGGTGGAAGACGAGTGCTTGAGGGGTTGGTGGAATGCTTGGGGATTGCGTCAGAGCAGGCAACCGTGAGCAAAAATATCTTACGGGACTACGGGAATCTGTCCTCGGCGTCGGTGCTTTATATTCTTGATCGATTCTTGACGACAGAACGAACCCAGGCTGGGGATCTTGGTTTACTGCTCGCATTTGGGCCGGGGTTTAGTGCGGAGTCGGTATTGTTGCGGTGGGAGTAGAAATTTGAGTTGACGGTTCGATGTTTAAGGTTCAAAGTGCAGAGGACGTGACAGCTGCATTTCTTATGGGGATTGTGACGTTGACCCTCTCTCGTCATCCGCTTTCGTTTCATGAAGCAATTGCATATTGGTATTTGCTGCTCCTAGCTGGCTTTGCTAGCCTGCGCCTCGTTGAACTGTGGATCTCTACCCATCATCAAACTCGCTTATTCGCTGAAGGGGCGACGAAAGCTCGCGAGCCCGTCTATCCGGTGATGGTTGGAGTTCATGTGGCCCTCTTTGTTGGTAGTGCAGTAGAAACAATTGTCTGTCAGCGCCCGTTCATATCGTGGTTGGGTGGACCGATGTTGGTACTTCTTGCGCTTTGTCTGCTCGGTCGAGTGTGGGTATGGCGCAGTTTAGGTGAGCAGTGGAACGTACAAATTGTGACTTCTTCGCGTCCTATTGTTGACACTGGTCCGTATCGCTATGTGCGTCATCCCAATTACACGATCGTGATTGTTGAAATGCTTGCGTTACCTCTGGTTCATACTGCATACCTGACCGCTCTTGTCTGTTCTGCGGTCAATGCCTTGGTGCTCCGGGAGCGTATTCGTCGAGAAGAGGCGGCGTTGTTTACGCGTCAAGAATACGCTGCCAAGATGGCCATGAAACCGCGGTTGCTACCCTTCTCAGCGCGAGTGCGTTGATGCTGCTCCTCGCACGGAAAAATCTCCTTATTCATAAAGGTCGCTTCTTGTTAGCGATTACTGGTATCTGTAGCGCGGTCATTTTGGTTCTCTTGTTGATGGGGCTCTACGATGGCTGGCGAGAACACATGGCTGCCTATCTGAATCATGTAAAGACCGACATCTGGATCGGGCAGAAAGGGGCGTACGATCTCTTTCAGACCGTGTCGTTTCTCCCGGCTGAAGGTGAGGAGATGTTACGCGATGCGGATGGGATCAAGAAAGTTTCACCATTTGTTGGTCGACTGATGACCGTCGAGATCAGACGACAGAAACGACATAGCTTCATTGTCGGTGCGGTAGATGGCGACAGCGGGCCGGTTGAAGTGATACAGGGGTCGGCTGCATTGCAGGATGGGGAAATCATTATTGACGAAGTGTTCGCGCGCAAAGAGCGAGTCACTGAAGGTGATAGTATCATCGTCAAGGACAAGTCGTTACGTATTGTCGGTATCGCTCGCGGTGGTAACTGTTTTCTGTATCAATATGCGTTTGTGACGCTAGCTCAGGCGAGGCAGCTCTTCAGTATGGATGGGTTGGTGAATTACTTTCTGGTGCAACTTGCACCTGATGTATCCGTTGCTGAAGCGGTGAAACAGATCGAAGAAACCTCGTCTGCTGTTTCTGTCTTTCCTAAAGCGCAGTTTACTGCCAATACACTTTCCCTGACCGGCGATAATTTTCTTCCTATTCTCCGGGTACTAGAAGTCATAGGTATTCTTGTTGGCACAATCATCATTGGTCTGACCGTTTCGACGCTCACTGCCGAACGCAGTGCTGAGTATGGTGTGCTCAAGGCGATTGGGGCACCGACTCGCACCTTGTACTGGACAGCGATTCAGCAAGCATTGCTGTGTGGTCTATGTGGTTGGCTGATCGGAGTCCCTGCGAGTTGGGGAGTGATGGCGATCGCGCAGTATTTCGTGCCGCAGTTCCCGGCTGTGACATACCCGCATCATGCGCTCTGGATGCTAGGCGGAACAATTGCGATGAGTTTCGTTGCTACGGTGTTTCCCATTCGACGCATTGCTCGGATTGATCCCTTATTGGCGTTCAAAGGCTAAAACAAGAGACGAGAGGCTGGAGACGTGAGACGAGTAACGTTCCATCTACGAAGCGAAACCCTATGACAGAATTCTCCCAAGTCCCAAGCCCCAAGTCCCAAGCCCCAGAGGTCGTCTGTCTTCACGAAGTCTGCAAGATATACGGCACTGGCGAGACCGCTGTGCGAGCCGTTGATAGTGTCAATCTGCGTGTTCCTGGTGGAGAACTGGTGCTGATTCTTGGTCCGTCAGGGGCAGGAAAGACGACATTGCTTTCTCTTATTGGTGGATTGCTGCAGCCGACAAGTGGAGTTGTACGCGTTGCGGGCTGTGACCTTGGCCAACTTTCTTCCACTGCACTGGCGGATTTGCGATTGCGACAGATTGGTTTCGTCTTCCAGTTTTTTCAGTTATTTGCTGCTCTCACAGCGCGTGAGAATGTTGAAGTCCCACTACGACTTGCCGGGAGTGGCGCTCGCGAAGCGCGCGAACAAGCTGAGACTCTCCTAGAACGGTTCGGCTTGGGTCGACGCGTGTCACATCGCCCGCAAGACTTATCCGGTGGAGAGAAACAACGCGTGGCCCTCGCTCGTGCTCTCGCTTTACATCCCCCTCTTATCGTTGCCGACGAACCCACTGGCAGTTTAGACTCACGCAACGGAGAAGAGGTGATTCGCCTGTTGCGGCAATTGGTTGATGCGGAACAACGCACGGTGTTGGTCGCAAGCCATGATCAACGCATTGTCCAGGTTGCGACGCGAGTCTTTCAGTGTGAGGATGGTCGCCTGGCTGAGATTACAGCTTCTCAAGGGTGCACTGCTGTGTAGATGCGATGCGCTAAATCGGACCACCCGAGATTGGTACACTTTGGGTTGTCCCCAGAGAGACTCTAGCGTGCGCATAGCGCACGGGAAGCAAAACTGGCAAGCGCAGCGTACGCACAGCGCACCCTACCTCAACTGTACGAATGTTCCGTGGTCCGATGTGGGAATCCCCGCGTGGCCGACCAGTCAGCGTTCACGTACCCGTGGTACGGCCGTTAGCTACGCTTTGCGCCACTATACCGCGCCAGGGCACTATGCCACTGGCTTTCCAGTGCGTTGCTTTCCTCTTCGGATAGTGCCTGCACACGGGGATGGCCATCCAACAACACGCCTTCGACCGGATGGACATACCGTTTGAGCGTGTCTGAATAAAATACAATCACACCACCAGGGATGAGGTGGTTGGATGAGAAGTAATAGGGCGATTGTGTCCGATAAGCGCGCATAGACCGATACTCCTTTCGCGTTCAAGGGCCAGACCAGTATGACGTCGGCCTGGCACGCCCCTCACGTGTTGTTCGTGACGTGAGAGCTGGAAGCTGCAGTGCTCCAACCCTCTCCGTCTTTGCTTCTGTTGTCACGGTCGTCCATCGTTCTGGTAACGGTCGCGGTCCACAAAAGAACGGCCACCGTTGTCATGGTCACGCCGCTCGGTCCTGCTGACACGCTTCGTGCAGCCTGCGCTACACTTAGCGTCGGTTGAGTCGTCTCCGCTCGGTAGATGAAGCGCGATGCGACGCCGGAGATCGCGTGCGGCTCATAAACGTATCGTCGCGGGAGGGCAACTGCGCCAGGACCTGCGGGGCGAGGATCGCTCCAAGGGTTAAGATCGGTGAAAAGCCCGCGATCGCGGCCATCGCGCTCAAGGCACCGGCCCGCGTCCAGTCAATGGCATTCCCTGCCTCCTCATTCGTCACCAGTTGTTGCAAGGTATAAAGCACGCGGGAATAGTCGCCGGTGGGTTCTGCTTTGCCATTTTCCCATCGATTCACCGTCGCAAAACTTACGCCCAGAATCCGCGCAAACGCTTCCTGGGTCAGTTGCAAACGGGTACGTAACGCTTTGATTGCCTCCGGTGTCATAGCGCTATGGTCGTGGCATTGTTGCCACCGCCTCCTCAAGCTGCCGTGGGCGTCGCACCTCAGTTGCGAGCCCGAGTCGCTCCAGCATCACAATCACCCACCACCCAACGTCGACTTGGGCCCCGGTCCAGCCCAGTCGTGCGGACCCAGGGCGGGCATGATGGTTGCGATGCCAATTTTCTCCTTGGAATAAATGCCAGAACGCCAGCCAATAGACATTGCGGCTCGAATCTTCGCCCGGCTGTGCGCCGGATCGGAGGTGACTCACGCTGTTGACAAAACACTGGCCATGCAGCGCGAACACCAATCGAATCGCCCCCAGCCAGAAAAAGGCCGCCAGGCTGATCATTCCACCGCTCAGGTAGGACATCGCCAGAAGTGGTACATGCAGTAGCGTCCACAACCGATACGACGGCGTATTCAGTTCTGGGCAGTACCGTTGCGGTGCCGCCTGCTCAGCCTGCCATAACCAGCGGAGATGCGCCCACCAAAACCCACCAATGCGGGGGCTCGACACATCCGCAGCAGTATCGGCGGTGGCGTGATGCAAGCGGTGATTGGCCGTCCAGGAACGTGGCGCTCCCGAACCGTTATACAGTGCAAAGAAGATCAATATGTGACGTACTATGGGGTGCAGGCGCAACGCCCGATGCGCCAAGGTCCGGTGATAGCAGACCGTCGTGCCAATCCCACCGAGCCAGGTCAGCAGCACCGCGGTCAGAAAGAGCGACCACCCAGGCAGCGGATAGAGGAACAATCCAAGTCCTGCTGTGGTATGCAGCAGCACGATCCATACCAGCACCATACGCTCACTCGGTTGCGCCTGCCACCACGGCCATTGCCAGGGAGGAGTTCCAGAAGAAGGGAGGACAATCATCGACATGCGTACATGTACGTCCTTTTATAAAGAAAAATATAACAGTTGCTATGTTGTTATTTATAGCATAAGGTTGGTCGTAACAAGCCCTACATTTCGGCATCTCACGCCATCACGGCGGCGGAACAGTCAGTCCCCGCCGTAACGCCTGTGTGGGTCGTTCGCGTGCGAACCGCAGTACGGCACAATCGTGATTTAACGCTCTACGAAAAAAGGACACTATGTTGACCATACCATCGGCTATTTCACGCGCTCGCACTCCTGGTGGTGTCCCCACATCGCTCGTTCCCGCCGTGACAACTGGGGGAAAGCCACAACGCATACATTGGGTTGATGACCATATCCTGCCGGAGCAATTTTTCGGTCCTCGTGCGAGTGTCGGTGGGCGATGTCCCGAGGCCGCGCTTATGCGTGCGATACTCGAAGATGCGCTCTTGTGCGTACAAGGGCGCTTTCTCTCGATGGGACGGCGAGGCCGCCGGTTAGCGCAAGAAGCGGAGGCCTGGGTGCTGAGTGATGACACCCACTGGCCCTTTGCGTTTGTCGCTATCTGTGAAGTCCTTGGCCTGGAGCCTGCGGCGGTCCGGGAAGCCGTACAGCGCTGGCGGTGCGACCCCAGCAAGACACCGCCACAGAAGAGTCGCCGTGCTGTTACCGTCCCGCGGGCTCTGCGATCGAGTGCCTGACGACGTTGGGCAGAGAAGGAAGCGCGCTGATACGTCCCTCGTACCTGGACGACCTCAGCGCTTATTCCGTGAACACTCATAGCTAGCGGTTGAGGACACTAGCCGACAAGGAGAGCACGATGGAGTCCAGGCCATCACCAACGACAACCACGGAGGAGCGTCTTGGAGAATCTCCCTCTCCCAGTCTCCTGCCGTGTGGAAAGTGTGGACATGTCGGGAAACTGTAGCGATGGCGGACGCTGACGTTCTGTCGCGCGTGCTTATGTTTCTCGCGCCGAACCCCACGATTTGTTACCGCGCGCGAAGCGTAGTACGACTGCTCGCAGCACGCGGCACGGTCTGTTTTGCGACGCGAATCTGGAGAGGAATCCCGGTGCTATGACTGAATCTCTGACACTCAGGTGTCCTCTGTGCGTTTGGCTTGCTCACAGCCTGAGCGGAAAGGGAGGAAACGATGCCTAATGTCCTGCTCGTCTATCCTAAGTTCCCCGTGTCCTATTGGGGGTTTCAGTTTGCCATGGAGTTCGTCGGCAGAAAGGCTTTTATGCCGCCGCTTGGCTTGGTGACGGTGGCAGGGATGTTTCCCCGTGACACTTATACCCTCCGCGTCGTAGACATGAATGTGGAGCCCTTGACGGACACCCATCTGGCCTGGGCGGACGTGGTGATGACATCAACCATGATTGTCCAACAGGAGTCCCTCTACGACGTGGTGCGGCGATGTAATAACAAAGGGATTCCCATTGTGGCCGGTGGTCCACACCCTACGTCCTACTATCAGGACATCAAACGGGATTTAGGAGCACGGCACAGAATAGATCACTATCTGTTTGGCGAGGTGGAAGCGACCTTTTCCTCCTTCCTGGACGACCTTGCCCGCGGCGAAGCGCACGAAGTGTATCACGAACGACGCAGACCAGATGGCAAAGCCGTGAAGCCGGATCTCGGCACCACACCGTTGCCCCGCTATGATCTGTTGGACTTGGAAGCGTATCATATGGCGACCGTGCAGTTTTGCCGCGGCTGCCCCTGGGAATGTGAATGGTGTGATATTACCACGCTGTTTGGTCGGGTCACACGCACGAAAACCAACGCCCAGATGCTCAGTGAGTTTCAGCTTCTGTACGATCTCGGCTGGCGAGGCCCGGTGTTTCTCGTCGATGATAATTTTATCGGCAATCGGCGCAATGCTTTGCGTTTGTTGCCGGAACTCGCGCAGTGGCAGCAGGCGCATGACTATCCCTTTCCTTTGTGTACCGAAGCGAGTGTAGATCTGGTTGAACATCCAGAGCTGCTGCACGCCCTGCCAGAGGCAGGGTTCAATCTGATTTTCTGCGGGATTGAAACCCTGAGCCTCGAAGCACTCCTGACGATGAAAAAGCGGCAGAACACGCGCAAGGCTCACGGTGACTATGAAGAACACTATCTGTTACATGCCGTACGGAAAATTCAGGCACAAGGAATTGAGGTGGCCGCTGGCTTCATCTTAGGCGCGGATGGTGACACCGAAGCCGCGTTCGACGCGCACATCGAGTTTATTCAAACAGCGGGTGTAGTCATGGCGATGGAAGGGTTGTTGACGGTCCTCAAGGAGACCGGGCTCTATAAGCGCTTAGAACACGAGGGACGCTTACTGCACGAATCGAGCGGGAATAATGTCAGTGCGACACTGAACTTCATACCGCAACTTGACCGTGAAACCTTGATTACCGGGTACAAGCGGGTGCTGGCGACGCTCTACGATCCAACGTTGCGCAATTACTTCGAGCGGTGCTGGGTGCTGATCCAGCATTTACCCGCGGCGCAGTATCGCGTGCGATCGGTTGGTGGTCGGGAGGTGAAAGCCTTCTTGAAAACCCTGTGGCGGCAGCTCTGCTCGCGGCAGGGGGCAGCGTATGCACGTTTCTTGGCGCGAGTGCTGTGGCATCGACCACAGATGTTTCCCGAAGCCGTCCGTTGTGCCATCGAAGGTTATCATTTCGAGAAAGTCACTAGACACGTGGTCGCTGGCTAAGCTGGTTCTCATGTCGGACATGCCCTATGTCTCCCCTTTACCCTTCCACTTTCTGCAATGTCACATCCGTGGAGGACAGCAGCTCACGTACGGTGTGGATCTTATATTCTTTCTCGTAAAAGATACGTTTGATGCCAGTGTTGATCAACACTTTGAGGCAATGAATGCACGGGGTATGGGTAACGTAGATGTCGGCATCACGGATGCTGACGCCATTTTTCGCAGCTTGGGCGATAGCGTTAATCTCTGCGTGAATCGTGCGATAACAATTCTCTTCGTTCTCACCGGTCGGTGTCTTTGATTGATAAATCAGGCAGCCGACTTCAGTACAGTGAGGCAGGCCAGCTGGCGCACCGTTGTAGCCACTAGCGAGAATGTTCTTATCACGAACGATGACGGCGCCGACTTTGGCTCGATTACACGTCGAGCGTTCGGCAACCTGCCGCGTGATGGTGAGAAAATACTGGTCCCAGGAAGGTCGTTGGCTCATGGTCGATAAAAAATGCGAAACGATGACGGTGTCACCTTGTGAGTGTCTTTCGGAGCATATGAAATCACGGTGATTTCTTCCTCTTCTAGAGAACCCTTTGGCTCAACAATCATTAATGGAGCTGACATGAATGTCAGCACAAATAACCCGACGGTTCCCCATGCATAGAGCTTACGTCGAGGATCGAGGGTGGAATACATATCGTGTGTCGGAGGATGATCGATCCCCAGAAGTGATAGCAAAGCGACCCAAAAGAACCAGCCTACCCATCCTTGAAAGCCCAGGAAAAAGATCAACGCGAGGAACCCTCGCGAGATCCAGCGATGAAAACGTCCGAATAAAGCATAGGTCACGTGGCCACCATCGAGTTGCCCTACAGGAAGCAAGTTCAAAAAGGTCACAAACAGCCCAAACCAGCCAGCCAACGCAATCGGATGGAGTTCGATATTGACATCGTTGCCTGACACCCCGAGCACGAGCCGGGTCAAGAGGGAAAACAGGAACGAGTCGCCTAAATAGAGGCCGCCATCGAGAGGGCTCAGTGGTCGAACTTTCGAGAGGGCCAAACCAATGATCACGGCGGGGATCGCAACCAGCACGCCACCCCAAGGGCCAGCAGCGCCAATGTCAAAGAGGGTGCGTCGATCGGTTGGGACCGAGCGCATGCGGATAAATGCTCCGAAGGTCCCGATCGGAAGAAGTGGGAATGGGGGAGCGGGGAGAAAATAGGGAAGACTCGCCTGGACTCCATGTTTACGGGCAAACAGATAATGGCCCATTTCATGACACAGCAAAATCAGCATCAGAGGGATAGCAAAAGAAAGCCCGTGTACGAGTTCCTCTGGATGGGCCAAGACCCCAAGAACCAATGTGGAGATACTGGTGACGGGATACGCTCCCTTTTGCAGTGCGCCCGCGAGGGTTGTCGTTGCAAAGGTGAGCAGGAACAAGACGAGGTGCAGCAGGAGTCGTTGTGGTTCCGGACGAACGATGAGATGTGGAAAAGACTGGGGAGAAGGGTGATAGCCATTCAGGGTTCCGGTTTCAGGCCGGTCCAATGGCGGCATCGGGAGTGACATATGAAGTTATGTTATCCTTACACGAACCATAGTGCCAATTGGTGTCCGCAACTGTTGCGCTGCTGAACCATTACGTACCGCGATTTCTAACATCCCCCAGCTATTGATCAGGGCCACGGTTGCCCCTAGTGGTACCGATGCATAGGTTGCAACCAGCCCCTGAATTTTTACCGCGCCGATGCTAACCCAAAGGGTTTCTCTTGGAAAGGGGAGCAGGTCTGCTTCCGCGATGTTGGTTATCAGATTGCCGAAATGATCGATGGCTATGACGCTTCCTATGAGTTCGGTTTCTGTTCGTTCGACACGTGGCAAAGAGAGTCGCTCTATTGAAGGGATGGTTAGTCCTAGCGCTTCAGGTGGGACACCGCGTGACAGATGTGCCGCAACAGGAGCAAACACATCGCGCCCATGAAACGTCGAGCTGAGCTGCGGTAAAAAATATTGTGAGTTGGTGAGGTGAATAATTCGGACAATCGACTCTGGTGGTACCGCAAGGCTCAGCAATCCATTATCCGGGCTCACAAACAATGCTTCTTGAGTCTCAATGATAACTGCTCGACGCTGACTCCCAACACCGGGATCAACAACCGCGACATGAATGCTGCCTGCTGGAAAGAACGATACTGCACTGCGTAAAACTAATGCTCCGGCGAGAACGTCTTGTGGTGGGACATCATGCGAAAGGTCGACCAGTTGAACTCCTGGCGCAATTCCCAGAATCACACCTTTCATGATGCCGACAAATGCATCACGAGTGCCGAAGTCGGTAAGGAGAGTGATGATGGGAGGGGTGGAAGAGCTACGAGGCATTCCTAAAAGCTTTTGGGACTTTTTGTTCGGCAGAGGCAAAGAAGCTTTTTCCTGCCGTCTGCTGATGACTATCTCCCTTTTGAGAGCTTATACACCAGCGATCCTTTGGCGATACGATCGCCAGCCGGTGAAGTGACATCAATGTCAACGAAGACGACGCTTCTTCCGCGCCGCACAACCTGTGCTTCGGCAGTGAGGTCGACCGCCTCTGCTGCCGCCAAATAGTTGACAGTCATAGTTGCTGTCGCACCACGAGTGATCTCAGGGGGAACATTTGACCACACGGCAACGACACCGGCGCTATCGACGAGCGAGGCAATCGCTCCACCATGGACAACCTGTCCCTCAGTCCGTAAGCCAAGATGAAACGGCATCCGCATACGGCAGAAGTCCAGGCGTACTTCCTCAATCTGGAGACCAAGAACTGTGAAAAATGGCTCTGCGATCCGGTCACGAAAAATTGCGGTTTTGTCTTGTTGCATGATGCATTGCTCTTCTCTTGTAGGCGGTCAGCAATCAGCTATCAGCGGTCAGCCTATTCGTCACTCATTACGCGTCACTGCTTTTGCCCTACCATCGTGGCATTTCCAGCAGCTTAATACCCAGGGCATTCTTCCCAACCAACTCCCGCATCCGCGCATTGGAAAACGGATGATTGGTGCCAGCACGAACATCACGGTAGTAACGTTCAAGTGGATGCTTTTTGAAAATGCCAACTGAACCGACAATTTCCATAGAGAGATCGACAATACGAATCGCGTTATTGGTGGCAACATATTTGGGCATGCATACGCGGGCGAGACCGTCTTCTCCTTCAAATCGCTCTCCTGCCACCCATGCCTTTGCCGTCTCTAACGTGAACGCACGAGTTGAGGCAAGCAGCATCTCTGCTTCCGCGACGGCGAACTGTACGCCAGGCAGATATTTGATTGAACGGGGAAGCGGCATCGGCTGGTGCCGGTTGGAAAATTCCTTGGCAAAGTTGAGTGCAGCGATAGCGACACCAGTATAAATCGAGGCAACACTGAGAGAGAACCACGCAAAGAGATTGACGTCTTCAGGGAGAATTTCACCGATCGGACGAATTCGCACGGCATGATCGAGTGGGACACGACAGTCAGTGATAATCAGGTCATGACTTGCCGTGGCTCGCATCCCCATTGCATTCCAATTCTCGACAATTTGTAGCCCTGGTGTTCCTTTTGGCACGAGAAATGTCCCCCCGAGCAGTCCTGCGTCTGGATCTTGGACGGTCACTAAGACCATGAATAAATCGATCACTGGGGACAAGCTGGTAAATGCCTTACGTCCGTTGAGGACGTAGGAATCCCCATCTTTCATCGCACGAGTGAGAAACAATCCCCAGTTCCCTCCGGTTTCAGGTTCGGTGAGGCCACCGCCCATAATCTGCCGTTGGTGTCCCATTGCATTGAGAAAACCCTGGGTTTCTGGACGTTTATCATCGCCACGATCAATCATTGAGCCAAGACCGAACAGATGCATATTGATTGCGAGTGCGGTTGCTCCACAGCCTTGGGCGAGTCGTTCTTGGCACAAACAGAAATCCACCAAATCCGCTCCAAGTCCACCGTATGACTCGGGCAGCACCAGTGCTGAGTAGCCTGTGTCCTTTAGGTGCTGGATATTCTCAAAAGGAAACGAATTGTTTTGATCATGTTCAGCCGCGCGGGTAACAAAGTCGTCGGCAAGTTCACCAGCCAAGGTCAGTAAACGGGTTCGTTTCTTGTTCTGAGCGCTCACGTAGGGATAACCTCCATCATGTGGCAGTAGATTTTAGAATATGGAAACACTGCCCCCAGAGGAAGGGGTTGTGTGTGGATCGGTTTGATGTGCAGGAGATCGTGTCATTGGTTGATAAGGGAAGAAGGAGACCGCGACCAGAATGTACAGCAAACAACCCATCACGATGAATAGTGAGCTGTCCATAAACTTTGCTGGACCGATCTCAACGTGTTTACTGCCTTGTTTCCAGCGTAAAAAGAAGACCACGGGGATGGTGATTGCGAGCGCGATAGCGGCGGGATAGATCGCAAACGTTGGTGGGGTTCGTGTGACACCAGCGTCCATATAGGGTTTCAGGCGAAAGCCTGTCACTATCGCAGCGCTAAACACAGAGATCGCGGTAAGTCCGAGTCCAATGAGTTGGTTCATAGACGGGAAACTCTATGCCGTTTTTTTTCGTGCGTCTAGCAAATAGTAGCGGGACTTGTCTGCCCAGGGAAAGCCGGATAAGCCGGAAGAAAAATTACGGACAATCCAACACTCATGAAAATCTCATCTGTCGAGTTTGCCGGAGCGGCCACCCAACCTGGTGGTGCTCCTCGCTTACCATACCCTGAAATTGCCTTTGCTGGGCGCTCGAACGTCGGCAAGTCTTCGCTAATCAACAAATTGTTAGAGCGAAAGATTGCCCGTACAAGCTCAACACCAGGGCGTACGCAGCAACTCAATTTCTTTGTTGTGAATGACAATCTCACGTTTGTCGATTTGCCCGGCTACGGCTACGCCAAAGTATCAAAGCAGGATCGCCAACACTGGCGACAGTTGATTGAGGACTATCTGGTGAACGCCCGGAACCTTCGTGGCGTCATTATCATCGTCGATGCTCGTCGCGGGCCAGAAGCGGAAGAAGAAGCGTTGTGTAATTTTCTTACGCATCACCAGCGCCCGTTCCTGATCGTCGCAACAAAGAGTGATAAGCTCAAACGCTCAGAATTAGAGAAGCAGCGGAAAGTCTTAACCGATCAGCTTGATGGCTACGAACCGCTCCTCTTTTCAGCAGAGAATAGCGTGGGAAAAGAGGAACTGTGGCAGGCGATTGAGGAACTTACCGCGGAGAACGGGAAACGTGTGACGTAGTGCGTGTTGCGTAAAACGTGATACATAATCCTGAGGCACGCAATACGATTCGCGCACCACGATTTTTCCTATGCCCCAAGTCTCTGTCATCATCCCGACCTATAATCGCTGTGAGTTCGTACGTGAGGCCATCGCTTCGGTTGTGGCACAGTCTTTTTCTGATTTCGAGCTGATCGTCGTTGATGACGGTTCGGACGATGGAACTGTAGAGACGGTGCGAGAGTTTGCCGGTATTTGTTATGTCTGGCAGCCGAACCGTGGGGTATCGGCGGCACGGAACTACGGAGTTTCGTTAAGTTCCGGCGAGTTGATTGCTTTTCTCGACTCGGATGACTTGTGGCAGCCGCAGAAACTCGAACACCAAGTGAGGTTCATGGCTGAGCAGCAAGACGTACAGATTTGTCAGACTGAAGAAATCTGGTTGCGCAACGGGGTGCGCGTCAATCAACACAATAAGCATCGCAAGAGTGGGGGTGATATCTTCGCTCGGAGTCTCGAACTGTGCTTGGTGAGCCCCTCAGCAGTGATGCTGCGGCGCGGGCTGTTTGAGCGAATGGCTGGTTTTGACGAATCTCTCCCTGCCTGTGAAGATTATGATTTATGGTTACGCATTGCTGCAACGCTCCCGGTGCATTTGATTGAGACACCGCTAGTGATTAAACGCGGCGGACATGCGGACCAGCTCTCGCATCAGTTTTGGGGCATGGACCGTTTTCGCGTCGCAGCACTGTGTAAACTACTAGAGTCTGGTGTCCTCTCTGAAGAACAACGACAACAAGCGGAGAGCGTTCTGCGAAAGAAGTGTAGAATTCTGGCGCAAGGAGCGAAAAAACGAGGGCAGGCTGGGGAACAGTATCATGCAGTAGCGCAACAATTTTGTCGGGGCGTATAGCTGCCCCGACGACCGAGAGGTCTTCATTGTCTGGTATTGCGAACTCACTCGTTACTTACGCCCGAGAGAAGCACCTCTCCACGCCAACACTACAGCGCTGGCAATCCTGGAGTGAGGAGGATCAGGCGGCTTTGCTGCCGATTGCAAGAGAGCTGCAACTCAACGAGAACCAGCTTCGTGATTTTCTCGACTGGTTAGAAGAAATCGTCGCACGTGACGGTGTGACGATACGGGGCGTTCTGGGGCGCCCTGAGTTGCAACACCCTCTTGAAACGAAACTCTCGCGCAATGACAAATTGAAAGCGGTGAAAGACGCCCTGCGAAAGCTCCGCTATCCACGTCTTTCACAATTGGAAGACGACCTCCGTGCCGCGATTAAGGCGCTAGACCTTGGCAACCGGGTGCGTGTATCATTCCCCGCGGCTTTAGAAGGGAACGAGATTACGATCGAGATCAAAGCACGTACGAGTGAAGAGGTGAGAGATACCGTCCTGCAGTTACAGCAGAAGCTCGAGGATGGTTCTCTGCAAAGGGTGTTCGATCTTCTCGATGAAATCTAAAACAAGTAGTCAGTAGCCAGTATTCAGCAGTCAGTAGAATGTAGCGAAGCATGAAACTCTATCAACCTAACGAAATCCTTATCGAGCAAGGAGAAGAGAACGCTCCTGTTGTGCAACGAGTGCGTGCTCGCCTTCCTCACGTTCCTGTGCGGATTGTCGAGAGAGGTTGGGAACGTGACGGGCTTCCGCCGCTTGAAGGGGACACGTTCTCGGCGGGTAAGAAGCGACTCCTATTCACCCGCCAACGCTCGACCTTCTTAGAACATTGCCCGGCAGGGACGAGTGGCCTGGTCTGTTGTAACTATCTTGTGGTGAGTTTGATCTCGAACTGCCCGATGGATTGCAGCTACTGTTTCTTGCAAGAATATCTGGCGAATAATCCAACCCTCAAAGTATACACGAACGTTGACGATCTACTGTCACAAGTTGCCACTGCAATCGATCGTCACCCCTCACAACAATTCCGCATTGGCACTGGCGAACTTTCTGATAGCCTTGCGCTCGACCCGTTGCTTGGGTTCTCCGCTCATCTGGTGCCTTTTTTTGCCGAGCGAAAAAACGCTTTGCTGGAATTGAAAACCAAAACTGATTGTATTGATGCACTGCTCACACTTGACCCCAAAGATCGAGTGGTAGTTGCGTGGTCGATGACTCCGCCTGACATTGTGAATACCGAAGAACACGGGACTGCCTCGTTTGCCGCTCGCCTTGCTGCCGCACAACGAGTGCAAGAGGCTGGCTATAGACTTGGTTTCCACTTCGATCCTTTGATCGAGTACCCCGATTGGGAACGGGGCTATTACGAAGTGATCTCACGGATCTTTTCAACTATCGATCCCCAGCGCGTTGCCTGGGTAAGCCTCGGCAGTTTGCGGATGACGCCAGCATTGCGCAGCACTGTACGGCGGCGATTCCCGCAAACGCGTATCCTTTCAGGAGAGCAAGTCGTTTGCGCTGATGGCAAATGGCGTACGTTTCAGGCTCTACGAGTGAAGATGTACCGCACGATTCTGGGGTGGCTCAAAGAAGCTGCACCACACGTTCCACATTATATGTGTATGGAAACTGCCGCAGTATGGGAGAAGGTGATCGGCTACACACCGAGTTGTGATAAGGATGTGGCAAGAACATTGATTGGAGGAATAGGCTAAAGGCTACAGGCTAAAGGCTTTAGGGCCTCCCCGCTCTTCCCCTGTAGCCTGTAGCCTATGGCCTGTAGCCTATTTATTCATGCCTTTTTTCCGCAGCCTCACGTCTGATCTTGATCCCCAAGTTATCATCATTTCGTTAATGACCCTGGTAATCATGCTGGGATCGAGCGTGATCTCCCCCGTGCTGCCACTCATCGCGCAAGAATTTGGTGTTTCGTATGCAGGAGCAGGGGCGTTAGTTGCGGCATTTGCCCTTGGACGTATCCCGTTCGATTTCATTGGTGGTGCTGCGGTCGATCGTTGGAGCCCACGTCTGATCGCCTGTGGTGGTGCAGCCATTGTCGCTGTCTCTGCGGCATTGTCAGTGGTAGCGAAAAGTTTTTCTGCGCTGTTGTGGTATCGACTGATTGGCGGGATTGGCTCTGCTCTCTTCACCATTACAGCGATGGCTTTTCTTGCTCGCACGGTCGCGCCCCAGCGCATGGGGCAAGCGATGGGCTTCTACCAGAGTATGCTATTAGTTGGGGTGTCTATCGGCCCTGGGGTCGGTGGTTTCGCGGCAAGCTTCTTTCACGACCTACGTGCACCATTCTGGGCGATGTCTGTCTTATCACTCGTTGTTGCTATTGTCGGGATGTGGTGGATTGGCGAATTCCCTCCGGCCTCAGCACGTGAAGCAGCCGCTCGGCAAGATTCTACTCGCGAGGTGTTATCGCAACTCTTACGTGATTGGACTTTTGTGTTTGCCTGTCTATTGACCTTTCTCCTTTTTGGCATTCGGTCGGGCATTAGCCTTAATCTCATGCCACTTTTCGCGCAGGAGAAAATAGGTCTGGGTGAAACAGGGATCGGTGTAGCTCAGTCGCTGTGTTCACTCGCTAACTTGTGTGTACTGTGGCATGCGGGGCGGTTACTCGATAACGCTGGGCGTCGATGGGTCACGCTTGTCAGTTTGTGGGCAACGGTACTGACCATCTTGCTGTATCCGTGGGCGAACTCGTATGCACTATTGATGTTTGCCAGTATCGCGTTTGGTGCTGCCATTGGCTATCTCGGGCCTGCTCCTGCGGCTGTAATTGCCGACCTCACTCCACCAGGCAAAGCGGGAACTGTTATGGGTGTCTATCGCGGAGCTGGCGACACAGGTCTACTGCTCGGGCCGGTTGTTGCTGGGTGGCTTGCCGGGCACCTTGGTTTTACCCTTGCTTTTGTGGTGACTGCCGGATGGACGGCTCTCGTTGCCGTAATGGGAATTGGTACACGCGAAACCCTACGGGCAAAGTAAGACGAGCTATGCCCACCAAAGTATCCGATATACGCAGCTTGCTTTATTTGCACGCTTGAGTCCTACACACCCTGACTGAGAGAACCTTGCATATTTCTTTGGCTTCGTTTTATAAAGACCCCTTTGGTGCATGGGGGGAAGGGACCGTGGCTGGCCTGATGAACGAAGAGGAAACACGAGAGGCAGGAAGGAGGAAAGAGCGACACCCGATTTGTTCCGCGGGAGCAAGCAAAGAAGGTCTTGTGAGCGAGCAGCGATGGAGCTAA
>Ga0194131_10001174_pt1 | contig 45141 bp, 41 predicted proteins | sample TA2KigO120mmetaG_FD_148631 | JGI IMG/M metagenome (GOLD analysis project Ga0194131, IMG submission 148631) | Freshwater microbial communities from Lake Tanganyika, Tanzania - TA2015053 Kigoma Offshore 120m | ecosystem: Environmental > Aquatic > Freshwater > Lake | place: Tanzania: Lake...
CGACCGCGCGCTTGCGAGCGTCCTCGGCGCGGCCGCCGACCTCTTCGCGCGCCCGCTCGGTGGCGTCGTCCAGCTCCCGCTTGGCGCGGTCGGCGGTGCGCGCGGCGCTGCGCCGCTGCTTGGCGGTCCGCTCACCGACCTCGTCGCGGAGCTGGGTTGCCAGCCGCTCCAGCTCGGCGAGGATGTCATCGGCCTGCTCGCGCCCGCGGGTGACCAGCCGGCTGACCAGGTCCTCGGCGTCGCCCCGGGTCATGCGGCCGCGGCGGACGGCGTCGTCGACGACGTCCTGAAGGCGGTCGCGCGAGATCGTGACGCTCGCCTCGAGGGACTGGCGGAAGGCCTCGATGCTCTGCTCGGCGCGGGTGGAGCCCTGCTCGGGGGCGGCGGCGCCCGCCGGCTCAGCGCGCGACTGGTTCGGCTGCGGCGACATCTCGAGAGCCGAGTCTAGTCCCGGCCGAAACGCGGCTCAGGCGCCGGCGGCGGGCGGCCAGCGCAGGCCGATCTCGACCGGGGCGTGGTCGGAGAGGCGCAGGCGCAGTCCTTCGTGGTCGAGCTCGCGCTGCTCGTCGGGCCAGGCGCGGGCCGGGGCGCTCGGCTCGGCCCCGCGCACGAGCAGGTGGTCGATCGCGTCGGGCGCGGTGGGCCCGCGCAGGCCGAAGCGGCGCTCGATCCGCTCGTAGACGTCGCTCTTGCCGGGGCGCACGTTGAAGTCGCCACCGAGCACGAGTGGGTGCTCGCCCGCCCACTCGACGGCGCGCTCGGCGGCGAGCAGCAGCTCGGGTTCGGCGCGCGGGGGGCTGGTGCTGGCGTGCAGGCTCGTCACGCAGAGCCCGTTGCCGAGGCGAGCGAAGGCCATCGTGCGACGCTCGGGGTGGCGCTCCTGCAGCACCTGCTCGCGCCGTTCGGCGATCCCCCCGGTCGAGGGACGGGCGAGGATCATGTTCGAGCCGCCCTCCGAGGAGCCGATCAGGTCGGGCCAGCCGCGCGCGATCCGCCAGCTCAGGTTCTCGAGCCAGTTGCGCGAGGTCTTGACCATGTGGGATTCGGCGTCGCACTCGCGCGCAAAGCCGGGCTCCCAGCGCGGCGGGCACTCCTGCAGCAGGGCGACGTCCCAGTCGGCCGCGCAGAGCATGTCGGTGAACTCCCGCCAGAGATCGCGGTTGACCTGGACGTGGGTCTCGTTGCGCTCGATGCGACGGGTCCACTCCGCGCGGCGTGTGTAGAGCCCCTTGTCCGGGGGCCCGTCGCGGCCGTGGAAGATGTTCCAGGTGAGGACCTTGATCGCCGTAGTATCGGCTGCTTGATCCCGGAACCGACAACGGAGGCCGCGGCGCACAGCTTCGTCACCGGCGAGGAGCTCGACCGCGCCGCGCTCGAGGTGCTGCTCGCGCGCGCTGAGGAGCTCAAGCAGGGGCGCGCGCAGGGGGAGGGAAGGGGCGCGCTGGACGGCGACTCGATCGCTCTCGTGTTCGAGAAGCCCTCGACCAGGACCCGGATCTCGTTCGAGGTCGGCGTGGCGGAGCTGGGCGGCACGCCGCTGGTGCTCCGCGCCGACGAGTTGCAGCTCTCGCGCGGGGAGTCGATCGCCGACACCGGGCGGGTGCTGTCGCGTTACCTGGCTGGGATCGTGATTCGCTCGGGCTCGGACGAGAGGGTGGCGGAGCTGGCGGAGGCGGCGAGCGTGCCCGTTGTCAACGCGCTGACGCCGCGGCACCACCCCTGCCAGGCGCTGGCCGACCTGCAGACGCTGCGCGAGCGCTTCGGCCGGCTCGAGGGGCTGCGCCTTGCCTACGTCGGCGACGGCAACAACTGCGCCCGCTCGCTCGCGATCCTGGGCAGGATGGCGGGCGTCGAGGTGGTCGTCGCCAGCCCTGCGGGTTTCCGGCTGGAGCAGGGGATCGCGGAGCTGACCGACGACCCGCGCGCCGCCGCCGAGGGTGCCGACGCGCTCTACACCGACGTCTGGGTCAGCATGAACGACGAGGAGCAGGAGGCGGAACGGCGGCGCGCCGCTCTCGAGCCCTACCAGCTGAACGAGGAGCTGATCGACCTCGCCTCGGATCGCGCCATCGTCATGCACTGCCTCCCCGCCCATCCCGGCGAGGAGATCAGCGAGGAAGCGCTCTACGGCGAGCGCTCAGCCGTCTGGGACCAGGCCGAGAACCGCCTGCACGCCCAGAAGGCGCTGCTGGAGCTGCTGTTGGCCTAGCTCGTCCTTCTGCGGGGCGGCCCGTCGAGCCACTTGGGCTGATCGGCGCCCGAGTACTCCTGAATCGCTCCATAGATGTGCTGCACCTCACGCGTGCTGCGCGCGACGGAAAGGGTGCAGACGCCCAGAGGGAGAGAGCGCCGTCCACCGCTGCTGGAGGTCGGGTAGTGGTTCAGCTGGTGCTTTCGGATGCAGCTGCGCGGCAGCTCCAGGATCTCCAGCCAGTTCTGCTCAATCTCGGCGATCGTGAGGCCGTTGTTCGTGTAGACGTTGAGGCTGAACCGCAGCCGGTCGCCAGACACGCCCATGGAATCCCGGAGAAAGCAAATGAAGAATCGGACCATGCCGGGATCCGAGTTTGAGAGCTGGACGGTGTTGCGACCCTTTGAACCTTCCGCCCAATAGAGCATGCACCCGGCCACGTGAAGCGGGTCGCCCGCCCGCGCTGCCTCCCTCCCCTCCGCCTGCCACCGCTGTCGTTCGGCCCGTTTCCGCGCGCTCCACGCGGCGGCGCGCTTTCGGACCCACGCGGGATCATGCGGTCCCTCGGGCCCCCTCAGGTTCCGCTCCTGCTGCTCAGGGGTCAGCTCGATGTCACCCGTCCATTTGTGGACCGTCGACACCGCGACACCCAGACGTGAGGCGATTCGCTTCAGGGCGAGGCCCTCGCGCCGGAGCGCCCGAGCTGCCGCACGTTCCCGCGGTTTGTAGCTCCCCACAAGATCGTCCTATTCGATGAGGTGTGACGAATAGCGCGGGGAAAGCAACAAGACCAGGACCTCCATCGGGCGCGACCTAACATCCGAACCGAGGCCCCGTGGTCTAGCGGTAAAGATTCCGGCTTTTCAAGCCGTGAGACGCCGGTTCGAGTCCGGTCGGGGCTATGGCTAACCCGTATCGCGATTGCAGGCAGACCTCCTCAGCTAGCCTCCGGCCCCCGTGATTCCCGAGATCGAGATCGGGCCGCTGACGCTGCAGACCTTCGGGCTGGCGTTCGCCGCCGCCTTCCTCGCCGCCGGCGCGCTCGTCGGCGTGCGGTTCAAGGAGCTGGGCAAGCCGGTCGACTGGGCCTACGAGGCCTGCTTCGCGGCGCTCGCCGGCGGGCTGATCGGCGCGCGGGTCGACTGGCTGGTGCAGAATTGGGACGAGGCCTCCGACGACCTGCTCGGCAACATCTTCTCGGGCGCCGGCCTGGTTTGGTTCGGCGGCCTCGTGGGCGGCGCCCTCGGGGTAGTGCTCTGGGCCTGGTACCGGGGCTTCCTCGGCACCGCCCTGCTCGATGTCGCCGCCCCGGCGCTCGCCCTCGGCTATGCCGTAGGACGAATCGGCTGCCAGCTCTCGGGCGACGGCGACTACGGCGTCGAATGGGACGGGCCCTGGGCGATGGCCTACCCCGACGGCACGGTCCCCACCACCGAGGAGGTCCATCCCACGCCGGTCTACGAGACGCTGGCGATGGGCGGGGTCGCCTACCTGCTGTGGCGATTGCGCAACCGGCTGACCGGCGGCCTCCTGTTCGCGCTCTATCTCGTGCTGGCCGGCACCGAGCGCCTGCTGGTCGAGTTCGTGCGCCGCAACGACGAGGTCGTCCTCGGGCTCACCCAGCCCCAGCTGATCAGCGTCGTGATGATCCTCGCGGGCGGGATCTGGCTCTGGCTCGGCCTGCGCCGCCGCCCCGCGACCGCCTCGGCCTGAGCAGCCCGGTCGACCGCGACCGCCGCCGCCGCTCCGCCTCAGACCGAGCGCAGCCGGCCGCCGTCGAGCGGGATCACGGTTCCGGTCAGGTAGCCGGCGCGATCGGAGCAGATGAACGCGACAAGGTCGCCGTACTCCTCGGGGGTCCCCAGGCGACCGGCCGGCACCTGCTCGAGCGCCGCCCGCTCCGCATCCTCCATCGAGCCGTGCAGGCTCGCCAGCCGCTCGGTCGCGAACAGGCCCGTCGCCACCGAGTTGACCGTGACCCCGTCGGCCGCGACCTCGTCGGCGAGCGTCTTGAAGAGCCCGATCGTCGCCATCCTGTGGGCGTTCGACAGCGCCAGGCCCGGAATCGGCTCGCGCACCGAGCTGGAGGCGACGTTGACGATCCGGCCCCACTTCCGCTTCCGCATCCCCGGCAGCACCGCCTCCATCAGCGCCTGCGGGGCCAGCACCAGCGATCGATAGGCCTCCTCCCAGGCCTCGCGCGGATGGTCGAGCGCGCCCCCCGGCGGCGGCCCGCCAGTGTTGGTGACCAGGATCTCGACCGGTCCGAGCGCGTCCGCGGCTCGCGCCGGCAGCGCAGCCATGCCCTCGAGATCGCCGGTGTCGGCGGGGAGCACCGCCGTCTCGGCATCCATCCCCGCAGCGACCTGCTCGAGCGCGTCCGCCGCTCGGGCCGACAGGGCCACCCTCGCGCCCTCCCGCCCCAGCGCCTCGGCGATCCCACGGCCGATCCCACGACTGGCGCCCATCACGAGCGCCGTGCGGCCCGCGATCCCCAGGTCCATCAGGTCCTCGTCCTGCGACCGAACGGCCCGGCCGCGGCAGCGCGCGGGCGAGCGCACCAGGCCGCAAACACCACGATCGCGATCGCCACGCCCAGCCAGTGCACGCCGAGCAGCACCGCGGCGCCGCTGAGCAGGCCCGCGAGCAGCGCCCCGAGCAGCGTGTCCGGGGTGGGCAACCCCAGCATCCGCGCGGTCAGCGCCGCGCAGCCGAGCCAGGCGAGCGAGCCGCTGAGCCAGCCCCAGTCCTCGAAGAACGAGCGCGGCAACAGCGCCGCCAGCGCCAGCGACAGCAGCAGCACCGCCAGCAGCTGCACCACGCCGGCGCGCCAGAGCACCCCGCCATCGATGCCCCCGCCCCCGCCGTTTCCCGGGGACGGGCTCACTCGCCGGTCAGCTTCGCCAGGAAGGCGGCGTCATCGGGCGGCAGCCTGGGGATGTCCTGGCCGTCCCAGGTGATCCCGTCCGACATCGCCTCGAACAGCCCCTTGCGCTCCTCGATGCTCATGCGCTCGTGGTGCGCGAATGCGAGGAACGAGTACGGCTGCGGCAGCGCGTCATGCCAGCCGGAGTTCGTCCCCTTGACGGTGGCCAGGTCGCGGACCGAGCCCGGCATCTGCTTCAGCGGCTGCCGGAACATCTGCCCGAGGACGGCGAAGTCGAGCTGCTCGGAGCGCCCGGCCTCGATCTGCAGCGTCTCGATCGTCGGCGCCAGCAGCCCGCGCTCGAGCTCCTCGGCGCTCATCAGCAACACCCCGTCGGTCGGCCGCGGGTTGCACTCGATCATCATCAGCCCCCGCTCGGAGTCGACGAAGTCGAGTGACATCTGACCGTCCCAGGACAGCTCCCTGGCCAACTTCTCCACCGTCGGCAGCGTGTCGGTGGGATCGACGGAGAGGAACTGGATGCCGGTCGAGTCCTCCCACCGGCGCGGCGCCCGGTAGGACATGTGGGTCGCGACTTCGCCGTCGTGGATGCAGGAATAGGTGCAGTGCATCGGCCCGTCCACGTGCTCCTGCACGAGCCAGGGGTTGGCCTCCGTCGGGTGCACGTCCTCGGGCTTCAGCTGTCCCGCCGGCGGGCCGGTGTTGGTCATCAGCCCGGCCCCGCCGCGCGAGAACGCCGCGCGTCCGAAGTACTTGGGGAAGCGCCCGATCGCCTCGAGCAGCTCCTCTTGGGAGCCGGCCACGGCCGTCTGCGGGGTGCGGATGCCGAGCTGATCGCAGAGTTGCTGGAAGGTCCCCTTGTCGTGCACCCGGGCGAGTGTCTGGAAGGGCGGCGCGTACAGCCGCGTCACCTTCGACAGCCGCTCGTGCTGTCCCGCCAGATAGAAGATCTCCTCGAACATCGGCACGATCAGCTCGATCTCGTTCTCGGAGCAGAAGCTCTCGACGTCGCCGACGAAGCTCTGCGGGTCGTCGGTCGCCGAGGCGGTGGTGAAGTGCCCCGCCAGGAACTTCGAGTGGCTGCCGGGCGCGGCGCGGTAGCTGTCGCAGGCGTAGACCTCGTGCCCGTGCTCGCCGAGCTTGCGCACCATGTCGAGCGCGAAAGGCATCCGCGAACTGGTGATCAGCAGCCTCATCGTCCCTACCCTATGGAACGCGGGCGGTTAGCTCAGTTGGGAGAGCACTCGCCTTACAAGCGAGAGGCCACTGGTTCGAGCCCAGTACCGCCCATCGGCGTCAGGAGCTGCCGCTGAGCAGCTCCTCCTCGAGCTCCTCGCCCAGCGTCCCCTTGCCGGGCTTCAGCGTCCGCTGCAGGTCGTGGGCGTCGAAGATCTCGTCCAGGTCCTCGCGCGTCAGCGTCTCGCGCTCGAGCGCGTTGGCGGCCAGGTCGTGCAGACAGCGGCTGTTCACCTGCATCAGCCTGCGGGCGCGCGCGTAGGCCATGTGGGCCAGCTCCTGCGCGTGGATGTCGACCTCGCGGCGGGTCTGGTCCGAGAGCGCGTAGTCGCCCGTCGGCTGCGCGAGCGGCACGCTGTCGGGCGGGCCCTTGGCCACCGTCATCCCGAACTCGGTGACCATCTGCACGCAGATCGCGTGCACCCGGGCGAGGTCGTCCGCCGCGCCCGAGTAGGTCTCGTCGAAGACCTCCTCCTCGGCGGCCCTGCCGCCCAGCAGCGTCACCACCTCGTCCAGCAGCTGCTTGCGCGAGCGCAGGTAGCTGTCCTCCTGGGGGGAATGGGCGACGAACCCCAGCGCCGGCCCGCGCGGCACGATGCTGAGGATCTCGGGCGGATCGAGCCCGACGAGGCGCCGCACGAGGGCGTGGCCCGCCTCGTGGTAGGCGACGATCCGGCGCTCGGACTCGTTCAGGCGCCGCGCCTGCTGGGAGCCGACCGACTGGCGGAGCATCGCCTCGTCGAGATGGTCGCGGGTGATCGCGTCGCTGCCCTCGCGGCCGGCGATGATCGCGCCCTCGTTGAGCGCGTTGGCGAGCTGGGCGCCCGTCATGCCGGTCGTCTTGCGCGCGACGTCGGTCAGATCGACGTCGTCGGCGAGCGCCTTGTCGCGCGCGTGCGTGCGCAAGATCGCCTCGCGACCGTCGCGGTCGGGGAGCGCGACGAGCACCTGGCGGTCGAAGCGGCCTGGGCGCAGCAGCGCCTTGTCGAGCTTTTCGACGTTGTTCGACGCGGCCAGCACGATCACTGTGCCGGGATCGCGCTCGAACCCGTCGAGCTCGACCAACAGCTGGTTCAGGGCCTGCTCGCGCTCGGAGGTGCCGCCGTCGCCGCCGGATCCGCTGCGATGGCCGCCGACCGCGTCGAGCTCGTCGATGAAGATCACCGCGCGGCCCGACCCGCGCGCCTCCTTGAACAGCCGCCGGATCCGCGCCGCTCCACGGCCGACGAACATCTCGACGAAGCTCGAGCCCGAGGCCGCGAAGAAGTCGACACCCGCGTGGGCGGCGACCGCCCGGGCGAGCATCGTCTTGCCGGTGCCCGGCGGCCCGTAGAGCAGCACGCCGCGCGGGTGTCGCGCCCCGAGTCCCTGGAACCGTTTCGGGTCCTTGAGCCACTCGGCGACGTCCACCAGCTCCTCCTTGGCGGCGTCGACGCCCTGCACCTCCTCCCACAGGACCGGCTCGGTCTTGCTCGCCTTCACGGTCTCGGGCTTGGTCGAGCCCATCGTGTTGCGGAGCAGCAGCACGAACACGGTCAGCAGGCCGGCCGAGAAGATGACCCCGAACACGGGGTACCACTCGAAGACGAAGTCGGTGAAGGAGGAGCTCAGCAGGGGGGTGATCATTGCGACCTGTCATCAATTATCGGCATCTCGGCCCCCTCCCTGCAGAATTGCATTCCCGCTTGTACGCGTCGCTGAGGGTACGACCTCGATGAAGCCGTCGCCGTTCTTGGGCGAGGGGCTGTCGGCGACCTGAAGCCGGCCCGGCTCGAGGCCGCGCTCGCGCAGGCCCGTGATCATGCACGGAGCCGCCTCGATCGTGCCCTCAAAGCGGTCTTGAAGCAGGATCACGTTGCCCGGCTCGGCCTGGGAGACGACGCTGTCGCAGATCGGATCGGCGGGCTTGCCCTCGCCGGAGGGATGGTCCCAGTCGCTGGGATCGTGGCGGTAGGTCCACGACGCTCGGGTCAGGCCCAGCTCAGCGGCGGTCGCGTCGACGCTGGGATCGTGGCGGTCATAGGGGGCCTGTAGAGGGTCGGGGTGAAGTCGAGCTCCTCGTCCAGGACCTCGTTGGTCCCCAGCAGCTGGCGGGGGGCCTGCTCGGGGTCGGTTCCACGCCTGGAATATCGGCTTTGCGCTCCGGGACTTGAGGCGGGCGCGGGGGTCTGGACTAGAGCCCCGGCTTCGCGACCATGATGAAGATCACGGCGATGAGCAGCACCAGTTCGATCCGCGAGACCATCAGCACCCGGCGGATGCGGCGCTGCACCTCGGTGGCTGGTCGAGCACCATCCAGACGCCGAAGATGAGGACGAGCAGGGCCGATGGGACCAGGAAGCTGGTCCCAGCCATGAGACTTCGCCCATCAGCTGCACGGTCCGGGCAGGGCCGGCCGCGCGCGCTCGCACGGCCAGCACCTGAAGCGCTGAAGCTAGTCGGCGAGGCCGTAGAGCAGGGCCTTGCTCTTGTCGTCGGGGTCGACCTTGACCTCGAAGCGCTTGCCCGCCTCGTATTGGCCGGACCCGATCGCGTCCTCGGTCAGGCTCTGGAGCACGGTCGTGTCGTAGGCCTCGCCGCCCTCGAGCTCGATCGCGACCTCGATCGCGTACTGCTTGTTGACGCCGGCGTCGGTCTTGCCCGTCTCGCCGATCGACTTGATCGTGGCTACCCCGGGCAGACCGCTGGTGGCGATCTTCTGCGCGGTCTGGGCGTAGGCCATGTCGGCGGCGTCGGGCGTCGCGCTCATGTCGACTCCCTGCTGTGCGGCCATCTGCTGGGCGTTCGCGGCCATCTCCTGGGCCTTCTTGATGTCGTCCATCATTCCCACTGCGATCACTCCCTCGAAGTCGGTCCTGGGGCGCGGTTCGCGCAACTCTATCGAGCGCCCGAAGCGACCCGGATCGGATAGCGTTTCGGCGCTGAACGAACCCCGTCGCGCCTCGATGGCGCCCGGACCTGGAGGAGACCACTTGGAACCCGCACAGCTGAAGCGCATGCCCCTGTTCTCCGAGGCATCCGACGAGGAGCTGAAGCAGGTCGCCGCCTTCGCGGAGGCGAGGGAGGTGAGCTAGGGCGCCGAGGTGATCGGCGAGGGTCAGTTCTCCCGTGCGCTGATGGCGATCGAGGAGGGCAGCGCCGAGGTCACCCGCGACGGCGAGCACCTCGCCGACCTCGGTCCCGGCGACATCTTCGGCGAGGCCGGGATGCTCGACGACACGCTGCGCAGCGCCACCGTCACCGCGACCTCGCCGCTGAAGCTGATCAGCCTGGGCCACTTCGAGGTCAAGCGCCTGAAGAAGAACGCTCCAGAGGTATACGCCCGGATCGAGGACCTGGTCGCCGAACGCGGCTAGATGATTGATTCCACGGCGCCGTGCGCCTGAGGGCACGCATGGCCGAGCAGCCCAAGGACGCAGGGCGCAGCCCTTGGTGGCGCCAAGGGCAGGCCCGAGGACGCCGGGATGCGATGCGCCATGCGGGGCCTCAGGCGTGCGTGGTCGTGGAATCACTCATCTAGGGCGGGTCGGGCGCCGGGTGCGCTCAGAGCTCGTCGAGGCAGCGGAAGATCGCCTCGGTGTCGTCGCCGGCGGCGGCGATGCACTCGTTGACGCGCTGCGCGTCCTGGGCCGCCGGCGGGATCTGCACCCCTTCGCCGCCCTGGTTGCGCACCCGGCGCCCTCCGAGTTCGCACGGAAGAGCAGGTAGCGGCCGCCGCCCTCGGCGTTGATCGTCCACTCCAGGCGCCGGCTGCCGAACGGGATCGCGCGCTCGAGCGTCAGCACCCCGGGCTCGAAGTCCGCCGCCCCGCTGCGCCGCCCGGCCGTGCCCAGCATGCGGTCGATCGCGGCGGGCTTCACGGCCGCCAGCGGATAGGCGAAGTCGTCGAGCGTGGCGCCGCCGCTGATCGTGATCGTGGCGTCCTCGCGGACCAGCTCGCCGCTGTCGGAGCGAACGCTGTAGGCCTCGACGCCGTCGCCCCGGCGCACGATCAGCTGCGTCCGCACGTCGTTCACGAGCAAGCGTGTCAGCTCGGCCGAGGCGCCGACCTCGTCGCGGAACCGGGACAGCACCGCGGCGAACCCGGCCGAGGTGTAGGGATCGACGGCGGGAGCCTCGGGCCCCCGTTGATCGTCGTCTCCGACAGCGTCGTGTTCGCGAGCGTGGTGACCGCGGTCGTGTCCAGATCAGGCAGCTCGGGCAGGTCGATGTCGACCCCGTCGCCGACGAGGGCGTAGGCGCCGAACCCGAACGCCCCGGCCACGAGCAGCACGCCGAGCAGCTTCAGCAGCCCGGAGGAGATGACCGGGTCTTCGCGCACTCAGCCGAGCCGGGTCCGCAGCTCCCCGAGCGTCGGCGAGCCGATCACGACCTCGTCACCGGGCTGCAGCCAGACGCGGGGCTCCCGGACGCTGCCGACGCCCGACGGGGTTCCGGTGGCCACGATGTCCCCGGGCTCCAGCGTCATCCAGCGCGAGAGGTGGGAGACCAGCTCCGGCACCGAGAAGATCAGGTCGGCGGTGGTGGCGTCCTGCATGCGCTCCCCATTCAGCTCCAGGTTGAAGGCGATCGCGTCGTGGGCGCCGGCCTCCTCGGGCGTGACCAGGGCGGGCCCGCAGGGCGCCGAGCCGTCGAAGACCTTGCCGGGCATCCATTGCGGCGTCGCGAACTGGAGGTCGCGCGCCGAGAGGTCGTTGAGCAGCATGTAGCCCGCGATCGCCCCGAGCGCGTCCTTGCGGCTCGCGTCCTTGGTGCGCCGCCCGATCACGAAGGCGATCTCTGCCTCGTAGTCCACCTTCTCGCTCGACGCCGGCAGCGCCACCTCCGCGCCCGGCGCGGCCAGCGCGTTGCGGAACTTGGCGAAGATCGTCGGCACCTGCGGAGGCGCGATCCCGGCCTCCTCCGCGTGCGAGCGGTAGTTGAGGCCGATGCAGACGATCTTGTCGGGATCGGGGACGGGCGGGCGCAGCTCTACCTCGTCCAGGGGGATCTCCTCGCCGCCGCCGGCACCCTCGAGCTCGGCGAGCCGGCCCGAGGCGAGCAGCTCGCGGACCGAGAGGCCGTCAGCACCGAGCAGCCCGGCGGCGTCGCGGACGCCGCCCTCCGCCAGGATCCCGGCTCGATCCTCGCTTCCGTTGCGATAGGTGACGATGCGCATCGGCGCCAGCCTACTGCGCTCCGCCCGCCCACTACAGGACGGCGCCGCCGGGCGCATCGGGGCCGCCGGGAGCTCCTCGGGCCCGGCTGACGCCTGACCGCGACGTTCGCTACCTTGCGGCCCGTTGCAAGGGGGTCTATCCCCAAGATGCGTGTGTGAAGGGAGCGGAGCCGAAGGCACCTCCTCGCGCACCCCCAAGACAGCCGAGGAGGCTCATTCAGATGGCAGATGGCACCGTGAAGTGGTTCAGCAACGAGAAGGGGTACGGGTTCATCACCCCCGACGACGGCAGCAAGGACCTGTTCGTCCACTTCTCCTCGATCAGCGGTGACGGCTACCGCTCGCTCGACGACGGAGCTCGCGTCAGCTACGAGGCCGAGGACGGTCCCAAGGGCCCAGTCGCGGTCAACGTCCAAGAGCTGGCCGGATAGCCTTATCCACAGAGCGTGGGCGCGCAGCGCCCACGCAGGACCCCGGGGGCGTAGCTCAGTTGGTTAGAGCGCCGGCCTGTCACGCCGGAGGCCGCGGGTTCGAGTCCCGTCGCTCCCGCTCAATATCTCGCTTCCTGCGCTCGTCGCCGTGCGATACTCCCCGAAAAGGAGCGCGGATGGACAAGGCGGTGCGAATGGCGCTCGGCGACCTGGACGGCGTCGAGCAGGTACTCGAGGCTGGCGCGCTCACGCGCACGGTCGAGCGGTTTTCGAGCGGCGACGGCCTGACGGCCGGCGTCTGGGAGTCCGAGCCGTTCACGGAGGAGATAGTGGCGGGTGGCTACCCGGTCGATGAAACGTGCGTGGTGATCGAGGGCACGATCGTGCTCCGCTACCCCGACGGCTCCGAAGATGCCTTCGGCCCCGGCGAGGCCTTCTCGATCGCTCGCGGAACACCACTTACCTGGCATCAGGACGACCGCGTGCGCAAGTTCTACGTGATCCGCGAACCGGCCTGAGTGTCGGGGCGACCCGACGCCACGGCGTCGTCCTGGCTGTCCTAGCCGACAAGCAACGCCGCGAGCTCCCGCGGGCGGAGCGTGAAGACCGCTGGCTCGGGACTGGCGCGGAACTGGGCGGGACTACGGGCCAGAGCGGAGACTTTCGTGCTTGGCCTTGCGGGGATTCGAACCGCTCCGGGCATCAGCTCCCGTCGCGTGCTCTATGCCCGCCTACCTGCCGGTCGAGACGTATCCGGTGCGCGTGCGCGACGACGGGATGGTCGTCGTGGACGTGCCGGGCTGAGCCATGGTCGTTGCGGGGTTGTAGCATGAGACGTCCGTCGCTACAGTCCGTCCGGCGCGAGCAACCGACCGGGAAGGAGCACCATGCCCCTAGGGAAGCGGAGGACGCAGCGCTCGATCGCGGCCCACCGCGAGGCCGAGCAGACCGGGGTCCCTTACGAGGAAGTGCTGGGCCGCAAAGAAGCGGAGTTCCGGTCCTACTTCGAGCGGACCATGAACGAGTCGCTGGAGTTCGAGGCGGAGCGCGAGCGCGCCCTCGACCGCCTCGAGAGCAGCATCTCCCGTCGCGAGTTCTTCAAGGCCGCAGGCGCGGTGGGAGGCATGGTCGTCGGGCTCACGATGGTGAACACCGCGCTCCCCCGTTCGGCGAACGCCGCGACCGCCCCCAGGGTGGTCATCGTGGGTGGCGGCGTGGCGGGCATGACCGCCGCGTACAAGATCTACAAGTCGAAGGGCTGGTTCCCCCAGGTGTATGAGGCCGCGCCGTTCATCGGCGGTCGTGTCCACACCATCCGCGGGAAGATGCAGAGCGGCTTCCACTTCGACGAGTGCGCCTCTTTGATCGATAGCTCTCACAAAGAGGTGCTCGCTCTCATCAAGGAACTCAAGCTCGCCAAGGCTGACCTGTGGAAGAACTACCCGGACGACCCCGTCACCTACCACTTCAACGGGGCCTTCGTGAACGAGAAGACCATCACGGATGGCTTCGCGAAGATCGACTCCTACGCCCTCAAAGAGTGGAACAAGTTCAAGTTCGTTCCCGGGCCCGGCTCCCCCGTGAACACCACGGCGCAGAACTGGGACAACAAGACGATGGCTGAACTCGCGACCGCCGCGGGCTACGGGCCGACGACGACCGTTGGCCGGTACTGGAAGACCTTCCAGGAGGCCGATTGGTCCGGACCGATCGACTCGATGAGCGCCCTCCACGGCATCGTCGGCGCCGTCGGAACCGGCCTCTTCCCGGCGGAGTACGACGACCGCTGGGAGGTCGCGGGGGGCAATGACAAGCTCGTCACGACCATGGAGAGCAAGCTTCCGGCCGGCACGGTTCGGAAGAACAAGAAGCTCATCGCGATCAAGAAGACCAACAACACCTACACACTCACGTTCCAGGACAGCCAGGGCACTGCGCTCACCACGGTGGTCGCCGACCGGGTCGTCCTCGCGATCTCGCCGATGGCGATGCAGTTCGTCGACTACTCCCAAGCGGGGTTCAGTGCTCAGAAGGTCAAGTGCTTCGCGCAACCCCTCGGGACCAACACAAAGCTCAGCATGCAGATCAACGGGCCTTGGTTCACCGGACCCGATAGCTACTCGGACAACGGCACCGGAGTCTGCTGGCCGGTGTCGCACATCAGCAATACGAAGCCCTACCTGATCGTGTACAACAACGTCGACTACGGGACACTGCCGCCGATCGAGAACGGACTCCCCTCCGCCGTGACGAACACGGTACTCGCCCAGCTCGACCAGCTGCACCCCACCAACAAGATGAGCAGCAAGTTCATCCCAGGACAGGCGTACGGGTTCATGCAGACCAAGAACCCCTACGTGGGGGGCTCGTACTCCTACTACCGCCCCGGTGACTTCTACCGCTACCAAGGCACCCAGAAGGCGAAGGAAGGCACGGTCCACTTCGCCGGCGAGCACACGGAGAACGTGACGAACACCGGCTTCATCAACGGTGCCGTGATCTCAGGGACTCGCGTCGCCACCGAACTCGCGGCCTACTGATACAACAGCAGGCCAACGCCTTGGCGTTCGTAGAGGGGTGGTGACCTGCTCCCCTCTCCCGCGTTGACACCCGCCTAGGCAGAGATCCGGACGCCCGAGGAGGGGCGCAGCCCCGACGAAGGGCGTCCGGGCCGGAGCCCAGGATGGCCGCTCGACCAAAGGAGATCGAGTGGCAGAGCAACGCAGCTATCGCAAGTTCAGCGCCAAGCAGAAGGCCGAGATCGTGCTCGCCGGCCTGCGCGGAGACAAGTCGGTCCGCGACGTCTGCAGAGAGCACGGGATCGCCGAGACCCTCTACTACAACTGGCGCGACAAGCTCCTGGAGGGCGGCGCCAAAGAGCTCGCCGGCAAGAACGAGCGCGCCGCGGAGAAGGAGCTCCAGAAGCGCATCCGCGAGCTCGAGCGGGCGCTGGGCCGAAAGACCTACGAGCTCGAGATAGCGGGGGAAGCATTGCGGGCGTGGGAGTGACCGAGCGCGTCGCCTTCGCCCGCGACCTCGTCGGACGCGGCCGCAAGGTCGCGCCGGTGGCGCGCACCCTGCAGATCACCCGCCAGGCGATCTACCGCACCCCGAAGCCCCGGCGGGCGCCCCAGCGGCGCCCGCCCCAGGGCGAGGTCGAGGAGGCGATCGTCGAGGTGGCACGCGAGAACCCGACGGACGGCTACCGGATGGTCTGGGCGCTCACCCGGCGAAAGCTCGGCATCGCGGTAAACCGCAAGCGGGTGCTGCGGGTGATGCGCGAGCAGCGCCTGATCCAGCGCCGCCGGCGAGAGCCCAGGCGGCGGCGGCCCGGCTTCTTCCGGGTCGAGCGCCCCGACCAGCTCTGGCACTTCGATATGACGAGCGTCTGGGTCGCCGAGCACGGCTGGTGCTACCTGATGGCGGCGGTCGACTGCTGCACCCGGGAGATCACCGCCTTCTCGCTGGATCTCAGATGCCGGGCCGACGAGTCGATCGCGCTCGTCGAGCGAGCCGCTCGGGCCCAGGGGATCAAACCCGGTCAGCTGACGCTGGGAACAGACAATGGCTCCGCCTTCACCGCCCGGCGCTTCAAGGCGGTCCTCTCGGGTCTCGGGATCGCCCACCGCCGCGGCGGCTACCGCGACCCCGAGTCGCAGGCCTTCATCGAGAGTTGGTTCGGAAAGCTGAAGGAGCGCGAGGTCTGGCGCTCTGAATACGAGACCCTGGAGGAGGCGCGGGAGGCGATCGGCGCCTACGTCGAGCGCTACCACCACCGGCCCCACTCGGGGCTCGACTACCGGACCCCGAAGGAGGTGAGAGAGACCTGGGAGGATGCCCAGGACGAGAACGAAGTCCTACGAAAAGAAGCGGCCTGAGGTGACAACAGGCGAGGGGAGCAGGTCAAAACCAAGGGCCGCAAACGTGAGAAGGACGATGCCAAGATCACCGCGGCCCACCAGTGGGTCGAGGCGGTCAACAACTGGGGCGAGTTGGGACAGTGGAGGTTCGCGGTCGCGAGGTCGGTGTCGGCAGCGCGTAGCGCGATCGAGAACGCTGCCGCTTCATCCTGAGGCCAGTGGCTTGCGCCCGACGCAAGTGGTGTTCTTCTTCGGAAGGGGGGCCCAGATGACGGACGGCCATATTCAGTAAGAAGGCACGTTCGGGCTAAGATTGAATATGCGAAAAGACTGAAAATGGTTACCCTCAAGATCAGGCCTCCTGTTCCGCCCCCAGCGCTCCGCGTGCTGCGGGACGTGCCCAGTATCGACGCAGTGGTCATCGATGAAGCTGGGCGGCCGACAGTCGCGGTCGAGTTCAAGTCGCAGGTGGCCGCACCCGACGCTCGAATGCTCGCCGCGCGCTTCGGATCGTCCCGGCCTCCCATGGTCGTGGTCGCGAACGAGACCACTGAGCCCGCGAGGGCAATCCTCCAGGAGGCCGGTATCGGTGTCGTTGATGGCGTCGGGAACGCCCATTTAGAGCTCCCGGGCTTGACGATCCACCTCGAGAAGCCGACCCGTCTAGCGCGGGCGAAACCTGGGCGGGTGCGAATCTCAGGAAAGACGGCGGTCGTCGTTCAGGCCTTGCTGCTCGAACCAGAGCGAGACTGGAAGCTCACGGATCTCGCCAAGCGGGCGGAGGTCTCGGTGGGCACGGCGCACCGGGCCGTCCGGAATCTGGAGGACCGCGAGCTGTTGATCGAGAAGGGAAGGGGTCCCATGCGCCGCCGGCGCGTCCGCGACGCCGGGGCGCTGCTCGACCTTTTTGCCGAGGAGCTCCGAGATCGCGGCGCCCGGTCTTTCATGGCCTACCGGTTCGAGCAGGCAGAACGCGATCTGCCTAAGGCGGTCGGTCGCGAGCTCGGGCGGCAGGATCTCGGATACGCGATCTCCGGCGTAGCCGCGGCGAACATTCTCGCCCCGTTCCTCACCGCGGTGCCCGTGGTGGCTATTTGGATCTCCGCCGAGGTGCCCCTTGCGAGCGCAGCGGCGGCGATCAACGCGGAGGCGACGGAGCGCGGTGCGAACCTGGCGCTGATGCAGATGGATGACGACACTCCGTTGGCGTTCTCGATGAAACGCGACCACCTCCGGCTTGCCAATGCGTTTCGGGTCTATGTCGATGCGGTGCGTGACCCGCAGCGGGGTGCCGAGCAAGCGGAATACTTCCGGCGGAAAGTGATTGGCTTTTGAAGCCCCGACATGCCGACGACTACGACGCAGCGGTGACAGAACGCTGCGAGCGCGTCCTGGTCACGGTGCTCGGGGATATCGGCCCGTGGAGCGATCGCTTGATCCTGGCGGGCGGGCTCGTCCCCAGGTACCTGATCGGGGAGCTCCCTGAGGGAGCGCGCCCGCATGTCGGCAGCACTGACGTGGACCTGATTCTCGCCCTCGCGATGCCGGACAGCGCAGAGGCCTACCGAACGCTCGAGAGAAACCTCCGAGATTCGGACTTCGAGCCGGGCGACAGCAGCTTTCAGTGGCGCCGCGAGGTGGAGGGGCTGGATGTCGTCGTCGAGTTCCTATGCGAGACAACCGAGGTGGAGCGCGGCAGGATCCACCGTCCCAAGGACGGGCATGGGTCGAAGCTCGGAGCCCTGAACGTGGAGGGCGCCGAGCTCGCCGCTCAAGACTTCACCACGGTCCAGGTGGAAGCCGAGCGCCTCGACGACGGAGGGCAGTCTCGCATCGAGGTCCGGGTCGCGAATCTCCTGCCGTACGTCGTGCTGAAGATTCAGTCGTTTCAGGATCGCCATGAGCGCAAGGACGCGTACGACCTCTGCTTCACGATCCGCAACTGGCCCCGCGGCCCGGCGGCGGCGGGCAAGGCGGCCTCGTCGAGCCCCGTGGCCAGCGATCAGCTCATCGGCCGGTCGCTGGAGCTGCTCACGGAACGATTCGAGTCAGGCGAACACGACGGCCCCAAGGCGTATGCGGACTTCCTTGCCCGCAGCGACGACGAGCGCGATCAGCTCCAGCTCGAGTCAGCCAGTTCATCGATGAGTTTGGTTGAGGTAGCCCTCGAGTTGATTGGGCACCAGTGCCCAAACGCTCTGTAATCGCCCGCAAATTGCGGACACCTGTGGCCGTGTCAGGGTGGCGGTGGCAGGTGAGTCATCCCGCATGGGAATGCGGGAAACTGTCCGTTTGAACGTTCTCCCTGACCGCTCCTGTCACGCCGGAGGCCGCGGGTTCGAGTCCCGTCGCTCCCGTTCGCGGGCCGTTTGCGCTCCGCTCCGCCGCGCCTCCGTTCGGGCCGCCCTGGTCGGGCTCGCCGCGGCGCTCGTGCTCCCGGGCGGCGCACTCGCCGCCTCCGATCCCGCCGACCAGCCGCCCTTCGGCGGCGAGACGGTGCCGCCGCTGGTCGCGCAACGGGGAGACCAGCCCCCGGCCGGCTTCCGGCTCAGCGCTTCGGATGTGCTGCGGCTCGCCCGCGCGGACGAGCGCGTCGCGGACGCCGAGCAGGAATGGGCCCTGGGGCAGACCGGGGGCTCCGACAGCGCGAGGCTGTTGTCCCCGACCCCGGCGACCAGGGGAGAGGAGCTGTGGGAGGTCCGTTTCCGGGCGCCCGGAGAGAGTGAAGTCGAGATCCTCGTCGTCGTAGACGACCGCAGTGGCGGGGTCACCGACGTCTTCACCGGCACCGCGATCGACACCGAGCTCGCCCGCGGCTACGAGGGCGCGGTCGCGGGCAAGGGGAACTCATGGTGGATCTGGCTGCCCCTCTGCCTGCTCTTCATGGCTCCGTTCTTCGACCCGAGCCGGGCCTTCCGGCTGCTGCACCTGGACCTGCTGGTCCTGCTCGGGCTCAGCGTCTCGCTCTTCTTCTTCAACCGGGCCGAGATCGGCTGGTCGGTGTTCTGGGTCTATCCGGTGCTCGCCTATGTCCTCGCGCGGATGCTGGTCGTCGGCTTCCGCGGCGAGCAGCGCGACGGCGACGGGCCGCTGCTCCCGCTCGTGTCCCGCCGCTGGCTCGCCGCCGCTATCGCCGCGCTGGCGATCTTCCACGTCGGCTACCAGGCGATCGAGGGCAAGGTGATCGACGTCGGGGTCGCGGGCGTGATCGGCGCCGACCGGCTCAGCTCCGGCGAGGACGTCTATGGCGAGGCCTTCGACGAGGATCTGCCCGAGTCGGGCGACGTGCGCGGCGACGTCTACGGCCCCGTCAACTACATCGCCTACGCTCCCTTCGAGGCGGTCCTGCCCTGGAGCGGGGAGTGGGACGACGTGCCCGCCGCGCAGGCGGCCTCCGTCGCCTTCACGCTGCTGACGGCGCTGGCGCTGTTCGCGCTCGGGGGGCGGCTGCGCGATGGCGAGGAGGGGAGGACGCTCGGGGTTGCGCTCGCCTTCGCCTGGCTCGCCTACCCCTTCACCCTCTACACGGCGGCGTCCAGCTTCAACGACTCGCTCGTGGCGCTGCTCGTCGTCTGCTCGCTGATCGTCGTCTCCTCGGCGCCGGCCCGGGGCGCGCTGGCCGCGCTGGCGGGACTGACCAAGTTCGGGCCGCTGGCGCTGGCGCCGCTGCTGGCGGCGGGGACCGGGGACCGCCGCCCGAAGCAACTCGCCCTGTTCGTCGGCGCCTTCGCCGCGGTCGCGCTGGCCGTGACCCTGCCGCTGCTGCCCGATGGCGGGCTCAGCGAGCTCTATGACCGCTCGCTCGGCTACCAGGCCTCGCGCGGCTCCCCGTTCAGCCTCTGGGGCCAGGATCCCTCGCTCGAGCCGCTGCACACCGCGGTCAAGGTCTTCGCGGTCGCCTTCGGGGCCCTGCTCTTCTTCGTCCCCAGGCGCCGCAGCGTGATCCAGCTCGCGGCGCTCTCCGCGGCGGCGATGATCGCGGTCCAGCTCACGGCCAGCCATTGGCTCTATCCCTACGCCGTCTGGTTCGTGCCGCTCACGCTCGCGGCGACGTTCGCGGCGTACCGGCCGCCGAAGAGCCGGGACAGCGGTGCAGGTGCCCGAAGGGGCAAGCGCCGAGCGGCCTGATCGGGAGAGCTACAGGGCCCCGCCGGCGGCGGGCGGCGCTCCGGGGTCGACGCCCTCGTCGCCGATATTCTCGCGCGTCAGGAAGTCCTCGATCAGCAGCACGTTGCCGCTCGCCTGCTCGCAGACGTTGAGCAGGTCGTTCATCGAGCGGACCTCCTCGACCTGCTCCTTGACGAACCACATCAGGAACTCCTCGGCCTTGTAGTCACCGCTCTCGCGGGCGAGCTTGAACAGCGCGTTGATCTCGTCGGTGACCCGCCTCTCCTGCTCCAGCGCCATCTTGATCGGGCCCGATACCTCGTCGTAGGTCGTCTGCTGGGACTTGATGTCGGGAATCCGCACCTTCTCGTCGGTGTCGAGCAGGTACTGGACCATGATCATCGCGTGGTTGCGCTCCTCCACCGCCTGGCGGTAGAAGAAGGCGGCGAGCCGGGGCAGGGTCTCGGAGTCGTAGTAGACCGCCGCGCCGATGTACTGCTGGGAGGCGGCGAACTCGTTGGAGACCTGCTCGTTGAGGGCGTCGGCGAAACTCTTGGCGGCCATGGCCGGCACCCTACCCGGCCGGGGCGGAACGTGTCGTTTCGGTTTCCCTAAGCCGTTTGGGGGCCCTAAGGCCCGCGACGGCGCGGCTAGCCGGTCTCCCAGCGGAAGCCGGTCGGGGTCGGCGCCGGCTCGAGCGGGCTCGGCGGCAACCCAGGCTCGTTGCCGTGGGTGTTGTAGCCGGTCGGCGCGGTGTCGTTGGGCGTGTCGGGGTGGAAGATCGAGGCCATGTACTGGATGTGGCCGCGGCCGGGGCCCAGCTCCCACTGGCCGCCGCCGTAGGCGCCGATCCCGTTCTGCTCGCAGTGGTCGTAGGCCGCGAACAGCTCGCTCAGCGGCCCGAAGCGCGAGGGCTTGATGTTGACCATCTTCGGCCGCCAGGGCTGTCCCTCGATGTCGGCGACCGAGTGGATCGGCGCGTCCCAGGTGACCCGCTCGCTGACGGCATCGAGGATCGGCCCGGTCTCGTCGTTGACCTCGGGGTCCTCGAGCCAGGCCTCGGGGAAGGCCTCGATCAGCTTGCCGTAGAGCTCCGGATCCGTGTCGACGTCGACGGGGGTCCCCGAATACTGGCCCTTGAGGTCGAGCGAGTCGACCGCGCCGGTCCCGACCAGGGCGGCGATCAGCTCGTCGCCCCAATCGTTGGTGGGGTCGAGCTTGAAGCGCAGGCCCGGGTAGATGGCGAGGCACTCGCGCACGGGGTCGATCGTCGAGGGCTCGGGCTCCTCGCCCTCGGCGGGCAGCGGCGCCAGCCGCATCGAGACGACGAAGTTGACGGGTCGGGGCTCGCGGCCGAGCCGCTCGTGCAGCGAGGTCCCCGCCTGGCGCAGCGCCAGGTCGAGCGCGGCGCTCTCGAAGGCCCAGCGGCGGTAGTTGACCGAGACCTCGCGCTCCGGCGGCGAGGGGAACAGCTCGACCCCGTCGAGCAGCTTCGAGAAGGAGTCGATCGTGTGCTCGCCCGCCAGCCCCAGCACCGGCCCCGCGTCCTGGAAGGCGACATGGTCGAGCGCGTCATAGACGACGTCCTCCCCGACCCCCTCCTCGCCCGCGCCGTGCAGGTGGATAACGGTGCTGAGCCGGGTGAACCCGGGGGCCTCGTGCTCGATGCCCTCGAGCTCGTAGGACTCGATCGTCAGGGGGAGATCGGCGATGCGTTCGTAGCTGCTCATGGGCCGCTGAATCTAGCGGGGTAGGGTCCGCATGTCGCCCGACCACGACAAGGAGCTGAGATGGCTGAGAGATTGAGCGCGGACGCAGGCAAGGGCCTGAAGGCCCTGGGCGTCAACTGCACGCTGAAGAAGTCCCCGGAGACCTCGAACACCGAGGCGCTGATGAAACGGGTGCTGGGATTGCTCGCCGACCACGGCGTCGAGACCGACATCCTGCGGCCGGTCGACTACGACGTCAAGTTCGGCGTCAGCTCCGACGAGGGCGACGGCGACGAGTGGCCGCAGATCCTCGAGCGGATCAAGGCCGCCGACATCCTGCTGATGGGGATGTCGATCTGGTTCGGGGTGCGCTGCTCGGTGATGCAGATGGTGATCGAGCGCCTCGACGGCACCTACAACGAGACCAACGACGTCGGCCAGTACCCGCTCTACAACAAGGTCGCGGGCGTGGTCGTGACCGGGAACGAGGACGGCGCCCACGCCAGCGCCGAGACGACCCTGTTCAACATGACCCACCTGGGCTGCGTGGTGCCGCCCAACGCCGACACCTACTGGGTCGGCGACGCGGGGCCGGGGCCGTCATATCTCGACGCCGGCGGACCGGAGCATCCCTACACGCAGCGGACCAGCTCCTGGTGCGCGCACAACCTGCTGCACATGGCGCGGATCATGCGCGAGAACCCGATCCCGCCGATCGGGAACACGCTCGATGACCACGGAGGAGACGCCCTCCACGCCGGCTGACCCAGGCCGGGAACAGCTATCCCGGCGGGCGCAGCGAGCTGATCTGCTTCTGCTCGAACAGCAGCTTCATCGAGTCGGTCGAGGCGAAGAAGAAAAAGGCCCCGCCGCCCGCCTTCAGCCCCGCGGCGGTGCAGGCGGCGGCCGTCTTCGCGCTCGTCTTGGTGATCGCCATCCCGGCTAGGGGGTTGGGCGTGTCGCTGAATGAGATCTGCAGCGAGAGGTTGTTCAGGTTCGGCCGCGCCCGCTTCTTGATCTTGACCCGCACGGTGATCTTGCGCTTCTTGACCTTGCGCTTGACCGTCTTGCGTACATAGCGGAAGACGTACTGGTCGAAGACCTGCTTGGCGCGCGTGCGGAAGGTGCTGGCGCCGCCGTTGGCGCAGCTGTCCTGGGTCTGCACGCTGAGCGGCCCGAGCTTGCTGTCACCGAGGCGCTGGTTCTTGCGGTCCAGGTCCTGGGCGATCTGCCCGTAGCTCCAGCCGGGCAGGTCCAGCGGAACCAGGCCGCCCCGCTTGGCCGCGCCGCCCGTGCTGCTCGCGATCGTGCGGGCGAGTGTGGTGTTCCACTTCTTGATCCGCTTCAGGGCGACGCCGGCGTTGTAGCTCCAGCTCGCGCGGGGAGCCTCGTCCCAGTCCATCGGCTCGAAGTCGGTCATCAGCGAGTACACGGAGGGGTGGTTGAGCAGGGCGAAGGCGTAGCCGGATCTCTCAGGGTCGAGGCCCATGCCGTTCAGCGCGGCGATCCTGTTGCAGGGAAAGGCGTTGCGGAGCCCCGTCGCCAGCTCGGACCACTCGGCCGGGGTCGAGCCCTCGTAGCGAGTGTTGATCACGAAGATGTCCTGCGGCTTGATCCGCCTCCCGAGCCCGCTCGCGCCGAAGTCGGTGTACTCGTCGACGTTCACCTGCTGATTCACCCGCAGCAGCATCGTGAACCGCTTGGAGCTGTCCCCCTTCGGCGCCAGGGTCTGCGGCTGGGGCGCGCAGGTGCCGTCGGCCTTGACGCCGCCGGTCTTCTTGGCTCCTGCGTCGGCCGCAGCAAGCAGGGTCAGGGCGAGAGAGAGCGCGAGCGCGCAGGCGAAGGTCGCCCCCGCGAGGAGGGCGCGTGCTCGTGCCTTGTCGGTTCCCGCCGTCTGCATGCCTGGGCGAGCGGCCGCCCGCCGGAGCAAGCTAGCCGCCTGCTTACCCTGAACACGGTAGGAGCGTTGCAGTCGCGGCTGAGGGGTCGTCAGGCCGCAGGCATTGGAGCGGCGCGTCAGCGCCGCGACGGATGCGGGCGGCCGCTACGACCCCGATCTGAGGGCGAAGCCGGTGGCCAGGGGGCTACTCCCGGACGACGCGGATCGTCTTCAGGGTGCGGTCGCTGGCGCCGCGCACGAGGCCGCCGTGGGCCAGCGAGTCCGCGATGTAGGCGAGCGTCTCGGGCGTCAGGCGCTCCCCCGGCAGCACGTTGGGGACGCCGGGCGGATAGGCGGCGAGGGACTCCGCCGCGATCCTGCCCTGGGCGTCGTCGAAGGGGACGACCTCCTGCGCTCCCAGGAAGGCGTCGCGGGGCGCCAGCTCGAGCGGGCCCCAGGGCGGCGGCTCGGCGAAGGCGCGGCGGGCCTCGACGTCGCCCGCCCCGATCTCGGCGGTGGCGTGCTCGAGCCCCTCGATCAGGCGCTCGGCGCTGATCGTGGCGCGCTCGCCCATCCCGAAGACGGCGACGATCACGTTCTCGGAGAAGAGCTCGACCTGGAGATCGTGATGCTCGCTGATCAGCCGCGCGATCGTGTGGCCGGTGGCGCCCGTGCCGCGCACGTCGATCGAGAGCCGCAGCGGGTCCCATGCCTCGACGCTCGTGCGGCCGGCGAGGCGCTCGTCGAGCACTTCCAGCCCGGGGGTCGAGCGGATCCGCTCCCGCGCCGCGGTCAGGGTCTCGATCGTCTCGTCCAGCAGCTCCTGGCCGCTGGTCGCGGCGAGGCGGCGCTGGGCGTCGAGCGAAGCCGTGAGCAGCGCGCTGGGGCTGGTGGACTCGACCAGCGTCACCGAGCGGTCGACGATCCCCTCGTCGATCAGGTCCCCGCGGCCCAGGTGGAGGATCGCCGACTGCCCCAAGCTGCCGACGATCTTGTGGGTGCTGGAGAGGACCATGTCGGCTCCCGCCGCCAGGGCGCCGGTGGGCAGCTTGTCGTTGAAGTACATATGCGCTCCCCAGGCCTCGTCGGTGACGAGCGGCAGGCCGTGAGCGTGGGCGACCTCGGCCAGCTCGCCGACGCGCGCGACGGCGCCGAAGTAGGTCGGCGAGACCAGCATCACGGCCTCGGCATCCGGGTTCGCGTCGAGGGTGGCCTCGAGCGACTCGGGCAGCACGCAGTGGGCGATGCCGAGCTCGGGGTCGATCTCCGGCGCCACGAACGCGGGCCGCAGGCCGGAGAGGACGAGGCCGTCGATGATCGAGGAGTGGACGTTGCGCTGGACGACGACCTTGCCGCGATCCGGCGGGCCGCTGCGGGTTCTTCCCTCTCCGTGGGCGAAGGTCATGCAGATGGCGTGGTTGCCGCCCGAGGCCCCGTTAAGCAGGAACCAGCTCCGCTTCGCGCCCCAGGCGTCGGCGGCGAGGTCCTGGGCGCGCTGGAACGCCGTCGGCTCCTCGCCGATGTCGATCCACTCCAGGCCGGCCGGCAGGTCGTGTGAGATCGCCTGTTCCCCGAGCGCCTCGACCAAGGCGGGATCGACCCCGTAGCCCTTGTGCCCGGGGACGTGGAAGCGCCCCGTCTCGCGGCCGACGTGCGCCACCAGGGCCTCGAGGTACGGAGCTTCGCTCTGGCCGGCTAAGTGGTGCAAGTCCGCCTGTGATGGAGCGGCCGCTTGCCGGCCGCGACTTGTGTCGGGCGGACGCCGGCACCCCGTCTGACGGCGAAGCCGCTCATGCGCTCGCCCCCTAGCCCGCGTACTCCGAGTAGGGGTACCACCACTCCTTGGGGGCGACCTCGGACTCGATGTGGACGTGCTTGGTCTCCTGGAAGGCCTCGAGGCCCTCGCGGCCAAGCTCGCGGCCCAGGCCGGACTGCTTGAAGCCGCCGAAGGGGCCGGCGTCGTTGTCGGTGAGCGGGTCGTTGAACCAGACCGTCCCGGCCTTTACCTCGCGCATGCAGCGCAGGATCGTCTTGAAGTCCTGGGTGTAGATGTTCGCGCCGAGCCCGAACGGAGTCGAGTTGGCGAGCTCGATCGCCTCGTCGAGGCTCTTCACGGGCACGATCGGGGCCACCGGGCCGAAGGTCTCCTCGCTCAGCAGGGCGGTCTCCGACGGCGCTCCGGTGACCACGGCCGGGGCGAAGAAGTGGCCCCGCGCCTGGCCGCCGTCACCCCCGCCGACCACGACCTCGGCGCCATCGGACACGGCGGACTCCACCTGTGCCGCGACCTTGGCCCGCTGGTTCGCGGACACCATCGGGCCGATGTCGGTGCCCGACTCCATCGGGTCCCCGATCACGAGCCCCTCGGCGACGGCGACGAAGGCGTTGACGTAGTCATCGTAGACGTCCTCCATCACGTAGAAGCGCTCAGACGATGTGCAGACCTGGCCGGCGTTCAGATAGGCCGCCCAGGCGCCGCCCCGCGCCGCGACGTCGAGGTGGTCGGCGATGTCCGAGCAGATGATGAAGGGGTCCTTGCCGCCCATCTCCAGGTTCACCCGCGCTACCCGGTCCATGCAGGCGTGCCCGACCTTCTTGCCGGTCTCCACCGAGCCGGTGAAGGCGACCCCGTCGACGCGGGGGTCGGCGGTGATCGCCGCCCCCACCTCGCCGCCGCCCGCGACGAGGTTGACCACGCCCGGGGGCAGGTGCTCGAGGCAGGGCGCCAGCATCAGGGTCGAGATCGGGGTCAGCTCCGAGGGCTTGCAGACCGTCGCGTTGCCCGCCGCCAGCGCCGGCGCGAGCTTCCAGGCCAGCAGCAGCAGCGGGTAGTTCCAGGGCACGATGCACCCCCAGACGCCGTGGGGCTCCTTCAGCACCATCGCCAGCTGCGTCGACTCGATCGAGGGGATGACGCGGCCGGCGGAGTCGCGGCCGATCTCGGCGTAATAGCGGAAGCAGGCGACGACCCAGCTGATCTCGTCGGCGTTCTCGATCAGCGGCTTGCCGCCCTCGGTCGTCACCGCCTGCGCGAGCTCGTCGGTGCGCGCCTCGATCCGGTTTGCGACCTCGTGAAGGAGCTCGCCGCGGTCCACGGCCGGGGTCCGCATCCACTCCCGCGAGGCCTCGCGGGCTGCGGCGATCGCGGCGTCGAGCTGCTCGTCGCTTGGCGCCCCGACGGTCGCGACGGTCTCCTCGCTGAAGGGATTCTCGACCGCGATCGGCTCGCCCTGGCCGACGACCTGCTCGCCGCCGATCAGGAGCCTGGTCTCGAGTTCGGGCATGGGCAGATCCTATTGCGCCCACCGCGGGCGTGGTGTCGAATCCTCGCCCCCGCCGCGATCCAATTCGGCGAAGCAGCCTCCAGGTTCCGTCAGAAAAGCATGGCGGGGCCCGGGCGGCCAGGGGGAGAAGGGATCTGACCGAGGATCGTGGAGTCGCCGAAGGTCGCGCGCGAGAGGTCCACGACCACTCTCCGATCCCCCCTTCACCCCCTCCTCCAGCGCGCGGCCCAGCTCGGGCGCGGTGTTCAGGTCGTGCTCACCCGTGAGCGCGACGAGCGCGATCCTGCCCTCGAGCTGCTCGACTCGTAGCGCCCCGATCTGCGCATCACCGGGACTACCGCGATCCGGGGACAGTCAAACCTCTGGATCGGGGCGCACCGCGGCCATCTGCTCGGCCTTGCGCTGCTGCCAGAGCACCAGCACGATCGCCAGCACCGTGACCGCGAACAGCATCGTCGCCAGCACGTTGACCTGGACCGGAATTCCTCGCAGGCTGGCTCCGAAGATGTAGAGCGGGAAGGTGACTGTCGTCCCCGAGTTGAAGTTGGAGATGACGAAGTCGTCGAGCGAGAGCGCGAAGGCCAGCAGCGCCGCCGCCATGATCCCGGGCGCCAGCAGCGGCAGGGTGATCAGCCGGAAGGTCGTCAGGGGCTTGGCGCCCAGGTCCGCGGCCGCCTCCTCGATCGAGCGGTCGAACCCGATCAGCCGCGAGCGCACGACGACCACGACGAAGCTGATGCAGAACATCACGTGGGCGATGAAGAGGCTGGTGAAGCCGAGCTCGAAGTTGTAGGAGATGAACAGCGACAGCAGCGCCGCGCCGATCACGATCTCGGGCGTCGCCATCGGCAGGATGATCAGCAGGTTGGTCGCGCGCCGCCCGAAGAACTGGTAACGCACCAGCGCCATCGCCATCAGCGTCCCGATCACGGTCGCGACCACCATCGTCAGCGCCGCCAGCTCGAGGCTGGTGATCATCGAGTCGTTGACCGCGGTCTGGCCGAAGGCGTCTGTCCAGTACTCAATGCTGAAGCCGTCCCAGGCGAAGTCGAGCTCGCCCTGGTCGTTGCCCTTCTCGAACGAGAACAGCCCGATGACCAGGATCGGCACCAGCATGTAGACCACAGCGAGGCCCGCGAAGATCATCAGCGCGTTGCGGCGCAGCCAGGCCCAGGCGCGCGCCGGCATGGAATCCGAGACGTGACGGGCCGTGGTGGCTGTCGCGGCCTCCATCAGGACCGCTCCTCGTCGTCGCCCATGAAGGCGCCGCTGCCCGCCACGCGCAGATAGACCAGCACCACGGCGAGGATCGCGAGCATCATGATGAAGGAGAGGGCCGCGGCCTCGGGGTAGTTGCGCTGCTCGAGGTAGAGCGACTGGATCACGTTGCCGATCATCGCCGTGCCGGTGCCGCCGAGGATCTCGGCGTTGACGTAGTCGCCGACGGCGGGGATGAAGGTGAGCAGCACCCCGGCGACGATCCCGGGGGCGGTGATCGGCAGGGTCACCCGCAGGAAGGTCTGGGTCGAGGAGGCGTAGAGGTCCTTGCCGGCCTCGATCAGGCTGGTGTCGATCCGGTCGAGGCTGGCGTAGATCGGCAGGATCATGAACGGCAGGAAGTTGTAGGTGAGGCCCGCGATCACCGCGGCCCCCGTCGCCAGCACGCGCCCGTCCTCGGGCACGAGATGCAGGAACTGCAGCACCGAGACGGCCGGGCTGTCGTCGGAGAGGATCGTCTTCCAGGCGATCGTCCGGATCAGGTAGGTGGTGAAGAACGGGGCCACCACCGCGAACAGCAGCAGCAGCTTGAAGCGGCCGGCGCGCAGCGCGATCGCGTAGGAGAGCGGGTAGGCGATCAGCAGCGCGATCAGCGTCGCCGTTCCCGCGTAGACGAACGAGCGCACGAACTGGTCGGTGTTGCCCGAGAGTGCGTCCGAGAAGTTCGAGACCTCGAAGGCCGGCTGGAAGCCCTCTGTGAAGGTGCCGCTGCGAAGCGCCAGCTCCCCCATGAAGTACATGGGGATGACGAAGAACAGCGCCAGCCAGATCGCGCCCGGCGCGAGCAGGCCGTAGGGGACCAGGCGCCGGCGAGCGGTCATCGAGTCCGCCTCATCTCGAATTCCACTCGCCGGCGCCTTTCCCTAGTTCCCGCGTCCTACTGGGTGACCACGGCCTGGAAGGACTCGGTCACCTCCTGGACGTCCTCGGCGCTGCCGGGAGGGTTGGGCTGCGTGCTGCAGTCAGCCGTGAAGTCCTCCGGCGGGTTCACCAACTCGTCCTCGGCCAGCGAGGGGTTGACCTCCTCGATCCCCTCGACCGGGCTGACGTAGCGAACGTAGTCCGAGATGTCTGCCTGGACCTTGGGGTCGTAGACGAAGTCCGCCCACGCCAGCGCCGCCGCCGTGTTCGGCGCCCCGACCGGGATCACCATGTTGTCCGACCACAGGATGCAGCCGTCCTCGGGCATCACGAACTCGACGTCGTCGTTCTCGACGAGCGCGATGTCGCCCGACCATCCGATCACCGCGACCACGTTCTCATTGGTCAGGTCCTGGATGTAGTCGTTGCCCGTGAAGCGCCGCAGCTGCCCGGAATCGACGGCCTCCTGGAGCTGGTCGATCTGCTCGAGCCAGTCCTCCTTGGTCGCGTCCTCGGGGTCGATCCCGTCGGCCTTCATCATCAGCGGGATCACGTCGCGCATCTCGGTCAGAACGGTGACCTTGCCCTTGTACTGCGGGTCGAACAGGTCGTTGATGTTGGTGACGTCGGGCGCCAGCCTCTTGTTGACCAGCAGCCCGGTCATGCCGCTCTGCCACGGGATCGAGAACGAGCGATCCGGGTCGAACGCCGGGCTCCGCAGCGACTCCTTCAGGTTCGCGTCGACGTTGGGCACGTCGGCGTAGTCGATCTGCTGCAGGTAGCCCAGGTCGTTCATCTGCTTGGCCATCCAGTCGGTGACGACGAACATGCTGCGTCCGCCTGACTCGCCCTGGTCTAGCAGGGGCTGGATCTTGCCGAAGAAATCGGAGTTGTCGTTGATGTCCTCGCTGTAGTTGACCGTGGTGCCCGGGTACTTGGCCTCGAACTCCTCGATCGTGCTGCCCTCGCCCTTGTCGATGTAGCCGACCCAGTTGGAGATGTTGAACTCGCCTTCCACCGGGCCCGGCTGTGCGGTCTCGACCTCGTTGTCGCTACCGCCGCCAACCGTGTCGCCGCCGCCGCATGCCGCAAGTGCAACGGCCGCGACCAGGGCGAACAGCGCCACCAGCACCCGTCGCAGTCTCCTCTCGCTTCTCACGTCGCTTCCTCCTTGTCGTTGCTTGAAGTCGGTTCGGCGCTCTCCCGTACGACGTGCATGTGCTCCGGCGCCCATGACAGCTTCACCTTGGCTCCCCCGCCCGGCAGCCTCTGGCGCTGCGCCTCGTCGGCGTTCGGCACCAGCACGGTCATCCGGACGTCGTCGGGAAGCTTCACGATCAGCTGTGTCGCGGTGCCGAGGTAGAGGGAGCTCTCGACGAGGCCCTCCACGACCGGGTCCCCCGGGCCTCCCGCGTCGACGTCGAGCTTCTCGGGGCGGACCACCGCGTTCAGGCGTTCCCCGACCGAGAATCCGCCGACCTTGGCCTTGATCTTGGCGCCGCTGTCCAGCTCGACCTCGCCCGAGGCGCCGGACTTGCGCACGGTCCCCGGCATCAGGTTGGAGACGCCGATGAAGCCGGCGACGAAGGTCGAGGCCGGCCTGTCGTAGACCTGCTCGGGATCGGCGACCTGCTCGATCCTGCCCTGGTTCATGACCGCGATCCTGTCCGACATCGTCAGCGCCTCCTCCTGGTCGTGGGTCACGTAGACGAACGTGATCCCGACCTCGCGCTGGATCCGCTTCAGCTGCACCTGCAATCCCTTGCGCAGCTTCAGGTCGAGCGCGCCCAGCGGCTCGTCCAGCAGCAGCACCTTGGGCAGGTTGACCAGCGCCCGGGCGAGTGCGACGCGCTGCTGCATCCCGCCCGAGAGCTGTGCCGGGCGGCGGTTGGCCTCGCGGGCGAGGCCGACGCGCTCGAGCTCCTCACCCACGCGGCGCTCGATCTCCTTCTTGTCCACGCCCTTGCGCTTCAACCCGAAGGCGACGTTGTCCGCGACGTTCATGTGGGGGAACAGCGCGTAGCTCTGGAAGACGGTGTTGGTGGGGCGCTTGTAGGGGGGCAGGCCGACCACGTCGGCGCCGTCGATCAGCACCTGGCCCTCGGTCGCCTCCTCGAAGCCGGCGACCATGCGCAGGGTCGTCGTCTTGCCGCAGCCGCTCGGGCCCAGCATCGTGAAGAACTCGCCTTCGCCGATCGCAAGGGTGAGGTCGTCGACCGCCGTGAAATCGCCGAAGCGCTTGGTCACGTCGCGGAGCTCGACGCTGGGGTTTGGGTCCTCGCTGTTGCCTGCCTTCGTGCGGGCCATCGACCGAACCGAATCTACCGGTCTGGGCTCATCGGGCGGGGACGACCACCACAGGTATCGTCGATACCTGAAGCAGCTTGTGGGGGGTGGAGCCCAGGATCGCGCCCTTCAACGGTGAGTCCCCGTAGGTGCCGATCATGATCATGCGGGCATCGCGGGTGTCCGCGGCCTCGACGAGCGCCTCGGCTGCACCGCGGCCGACGAGCATCGCCTCCGCTTCCACGCCGGCCGCCTTGGCCTTCTCCACGCCCTCGTGGGTCACCTGCTCGCCCTTCTCCTCGAGCGCGGCTCGGTGATCCTGGATCTCGCCTCCCATCCGGTAGGGCTCGTATCCGAACACGAGCACGAGCTTGTCCCCGAATGCGGCAGCGGCCTCGGCGGCGGCCTCCAACGCGGCTTTGGAGCACTGCGACCCGTCGTAGCCGACAATGATCTCTCGCGCCATCTCAGCTCTCCTTCCCGTCGGTCGCCGGGGCCCGGGCCACGAGGTCCGGCGGGGCAACTTCGAGCTTGCGCCGGAAGAACTCGGGGCTCGTGGCCTGCTGCCAGAACATCAGCACCACTCCGAGCACCATGAAGAAGATCGCGATCACCAGCGGCGGCCCCAGGCCGAGCCAGGAATCGCCGGACTCCGAGTTGGCCGGGTCCGCGAGCTCGACGGCGTTCTTGCCCAGCAGGTAGAACAGGATCGCCGCTCCGATCAGCGGCGCCACGCCGACGAACAGGAACGTCTTCACGTTGCGGAACAGCTCGCGCCGGTAGTAGATCGCGCAGGCGAAGCCGTTCAGCCCCAGATAGAAGGCGATCATCAGGCCCAGTGCCGCCAGCGAGTCGAACAGGATGTTCTCGCTGACGATCGTCAGGCCGACATACCAGACGATCGAGAGCACTCCCATCAGGATCGAGGAGACGTGCGGGGTCAGGTAGCGTGGATGGACGTTGCCGAGCGCCTTCGGCATCGCCTTCGCCCTGGCCATCGACAGCGTCGTCCGCGCTGTGGGCAGGATCGACGTCTGGGTCGAGGCCGCGGCCGAGGTGAGGATCGCGATGATCAGGATCTTGTCCAGGGGCGAGCCGAACACCTCGGTGCCGAGCACGCTGAGCACGTCGGCCGAGTTGGCCGGATCGGACACCGTGCCAAAGTCCAGAGAGAGGGCGGCGGCGGCCACGATCACGTAGATCAGCAGCAGGATGACGGTGCTGACCACGGCGGACTTGCCGGGCGCTTCGCTCGAGTCCTCGGTCTCCTCGTTGACGGATACGGCGCTGTCCCAGCCCCAGAAGATGAACACGGCGAGCAGCATCCCCGCCGTCAGCGTGCTCAACGAGTCGATCGCGAATGGCGAGAACCAGGAGAGCTCGATGTGGGTTGAGCCGGGGAAGTCGTCGACGTAGACCTTCCACAGCGCGATCACGGCGAAGGCAGCCAGGGTCACCACCTCGGCACCGAGCAGGAACTGCTGGGTGCGGGCCGAGAGCTCGATGCCGATGGTGACGATCGCCGTCATGATCCCGATCCAGATCACCCCCACCACCGTCACCCAGAAGACGGACTCCGCGGCCCCCTCCGCCCCGACGAGCAGGAAGCTGTAGAGGCCCGCGATCTGCGCCAGGTTGGCCATCACGATCACGTCCGCGACCACGATCGCCCAGCCGCCGAGCCAGCCCAGATGCGGCCCCATCGCCTTCGTAACCCAGCTGAAGGTGGTGCCGCAATCGGGGTCCGCACGGTTCATGTAGTAGTAGGCCGAGGCGATGAAGAACATCGGCACGAAGCTGACCAAGAGCACGGCGGGCGCCTGGAAGCCGACCGTGGCTCCGACCGGGCCCGCCAGCACGACGAAGCCGAGCACCGCCGCGAGGCTGTAGCCCGGCGCGGTTGACGCCACGCCGATGACGACGCTGGAGACGAAGCTGACGGCGTTCTGCTTCAGCCCCTTGTCTCCGGTCATCGGCTTCCCGAACTCTGCGGCCGGCTTTGTTCTCTCCAAGGTCGCGCCTTTCACCTCGGCGCCCGGACACCCGGGCGCGGACAGCGGAAACCTATGGCATCATCGCCTCCGGGTGCAACAGAAGGATGCGAACAAGTGCGGGCGGGCGCTTGTACAGTCTGGACAAGCAACGGCGGGAGGCTTGACCGAAAGCTCGCTTGCGGCGAGAGCTTCGGCCCTCTACGTTTATGCAAAGCGTCGAAGCGAGCCCAGAAGAGCGAGGAGGTTGAGCAGATGGCAGTCCCCCCCCAAGTGAGCGAGGACCCGGTCGCGCCGGCGGATCTCGCCGAGAGCACCGACCTGCAGGAGCGAGCGCGCCGCAACCTCTGGATGCACTTCAGCCGCATGGGCTCGTACGACCACGAGCACGAGATGCCGATCATCGTCAAGGGCGAGGGCTGCTACGTCTGGGACGACCAGGGCAACCGCTACCTGGACGGCCTCTCGGCGCTGTTCTCGGTCAACGCCGGCCACGGCCGCGAGGAGATCGGCGATGCGATGGCCGCCCAGGTGCGCGAGCTCGACTTCGTCACCCTCTGGAGCTACGCCCACCCTCGCGCGATCGAGCTCGCCGAGCGGATCGCGGGCCTGACCCCGGGCGACCTCAACCGCATCTTCTTCACCAACAGCGGCTCCGAGGCCGTCGAGTCGGCGTTCAAGCTCGTGCGCAGCTACTTCAAGGCGACCGGCAAAGCCCAGAAGACGAAGGTGATCGCGCGCGAGATCGCCTACCACGGGACCACGATGGGGGCGCTCGCCGCCACGGGCATCCCAGTGCTGCGGACCGCCTTCGAGCCGCTGATGCCCGGCGTCTCGCATGTCCCCAACACCGGCAGCTACCGCTGGCCCGAGGACCGCGACCCGCTCTGGGCCGCGGACAAGATCGAGGAGAGGATCCTCTGGGAGGGCCCCGAGACGGTCGCCGCGGTGATCCTCGAGCCGCTGCAGAACGCGGGCGGCTGCCTGCCTCCGCAGGAGGGCTACTTCCAGCGCGTGCGCGAGATCTGCGACCGCCACGACGTGCTGCTGATCAGCGACGAGGTGATCTGCTCGTGGGGCCGCCTCGGGGAGTATTTCGGCTGCCAGCACTACGGCTACCAGCCCGACATCATCACCACCGCCAAGGCGATCGCGGGCTCCTACATCCCGATGGGGGCGATGATCGCCTCGGACAGGGTCTTCGAGCCGTTCTCGAAGGGCACCGCGATGTTCGCCCATGGATCCACCTTCGCCGGCCACCCGGTGGCGGCCGCCGCGGCGCTCGCGAACATCGACATCTTCGAGCGCGAGGACCTCTGCGGGCACGTGCGCCAGAAGTCGCCCGAGTTCCGGGCGGCGCTGGAGTCGCTCTCGGACCTGCCGATCGTCGGCGACATCCGCGGCGACGGCTTCTTCTTCGCGATCGAGCTGGTCAAGGACAAGGAGACCAAGGAGTCGCCCGACGGCGAGGAGTCAGAGGACCTGCTGCGCGGGTTCCTCTCCGGCGAGCTCTACCGCAACGGCCTCATCTGCCGCGCGGACGACCGCGGCGACCCCGTGATCCAGTTCGCGCCGCCGCTGATCGCCGACACCGAGCAGTTCGAGGAGATCGTCGGCATCGTGCGCCCGATCCTGGACGAAGCGCACAAGCGGCTCACCGCCTGAACCGACCCCCGATGCTGACCGTCGAGATCCTGGCGTCCGAGCTGAAGCTGAAGCTCGCCGCGGGCGCTTCGGGCGAGCACGAGGTTCGCTGGGTCCACAGCACCGAGCTGAGGGACCCGACCCCCTGGCTCTCGGGGGGAGAGCTGCTGCTGACCACTGGGATGCAGCTCGACTCCGCCACCGCGCAGCGCAAGTTCGTGCGGCTGCTGGCCGATCGCGGCGTCGCCGGGCTCGGATTCGGGACAGGCTTCGACCACGCAAGGGTCCCGCGCGCCGTCGTCACGGAGGCCTCCGATCGCGGGCTGCCGCTGTTCGAGGTCCCCTACGAGATGCCCTTCATCGCGATCACCGAGGCCGCCGCCAACCATCTGGTCAACGAGCACTACGACGTCCTCAGCCGCGGGATCGCGGTCAACGAGCGTCTCGAGCGGCTGGTGCTGAAGGGCGGGGGCCTGGACGAGATCGCGCGCGAGATCGCCGCCGCGGTGGGCGGCAGCTCGCTCGTGCTCGATCGCCGCGGCGAGCGGCTGGCGCACGGCGGCCGGCGGCCGGCCGCGGACCTGGTCGACTCGATCCGCGAGCAGGTGCTATCGCGTGGAAGCGCCGCGGCGCCGTTCGTGCCCTCCCAGCCCGAGCTCGAGGGCCGAGCGCTCGCTCACCCGGTCTCGCCCCGCGGCGGTGACGCCGAGGCCTGGCTCGTGTTCGTCCGCCGCAACGGGCGGCTCGGCGACTTCGAGCGCCTCTGCGTGCGGCAGGCCGCGGTCGTCGTCGCGCTGGAGCTGATGCGCGAGCGGGTCGCCCGCGACACCGAGCGCCGGCTCGCGGGCGAGGTACTCGCCGCGACGCTGTCGGGGAAGCTCGGAGCCGGCGACGTGCACGACCGCGCCGCCCCCTTCGGAGTCGGTGGGACGGCCGCGGTGCTGGTTTTCGAGCTCGGCGACCCGGCCGCCGCGCAGCTCAAGCTGGAGCAGCATCTGCGGGCGGCCGGCCACTCGGCGCTCGTCGCCACCCACCCCGCGGGGCGCCGGGAGCTGCTCTGCGCCGTGGTCGACGCGGGGGAGGACGATCCCCTGGCGATCGCCTCGCAGGCCCAGGCCGTGCTGCGCGCCTCCCACGGCAGGGTCCGCGCCGCCGCCAGCCGCAGCCTCGCGATCGAGCACGCCCGCGACGCCTTCCACGAGGCTCGCTGCGCGCTGGAGGCGACGGCGTTCGCCAACGGCACCGCACCCGACGTCGCCTCCTACCGCGACCTCGGGGCCTTCACGCTGCTGCTCTCGGTACAGGACTCGGACGCGCTCGAGCTCTACTGTGAGAGCGTGCTGGGCCCGATCGGGAACTCGGACGAGCGCTACGCGGCCGAGCTGCTGCGCTCGCTCGAGGCATACATCGAGCGCAACGGCCATTGGGAGCGCGCCGCAGCCGACTGCTACTGCCACCGCCACACGCTGCGCTACCGGATCAAGCGAATCGAGGACCTGACCGGCCGCGACCTCAGCCGAGCCAACGACCGCGTCGAGATGTGGCTCGCCTTGAGGGCGAAGGAGTTGATCGCGTGAGGATCGCCGTATTGGGGGCGGGGGGGACGATCGCTCCGGCGATCGTGCGCGACCTGGCGGCGTCCGAGGAGGTCGAATCGCTGCGGTTGCTCGACCTGGACCTTGAGAAGGCCGAGGACGTCGCTTCCGCCCACGGCGGCGGCAAGGCCGAGGCGAAGCGGGTCGACGCCACGGACGGTCTGGAGCAGGAGCTCGAGGGGGCCGCCGCGCTCGTCAACTCGGCTTCCTACCGAATCAACATGGCCGCGATGGAGGCCTGCCTGGTGGCGGGGTGCCACTACATCGACCTCGGCGGCCTCTACCACGTCTCCCACCAGCAGCTCGGCCTCTCGGACCGGTTCGCCGAGGCCGGGCTGACGGCGATGCTGGGGGTCGGCTCGGCTCCCGGCAAGACCAACCTGCTGGCGGCGCGCGCGGTGCGCGAGCTGGGGGCGACGCCCGAGACAATCACCGTCGGCGCCGCCGGACGCGACCACGACCCGCCCGACGGGCCGAGCTTCCCCTACGCAGTGCAGACGCTGCTCGACGAGATCACGCTGGCGCCGATGGCGGTGCTGGGCGGCGAGACGCGCGAGCTGGAGCCGCTGCAGCCGGGGCCCACGCTCGACTTCGGCGAACCGATCGGCGCCGCCGAGACGATCTACACGCTGCACTCGGAGGTGCTCACCTTCACCGAGAGCTTCGGAGCGGCCAACGTCACCTTCGCCCTCTCGCTGCGGCCCCAGGTCCTCGGCGAGCTCAAGCAGCTCGCCGTCGCCAGCGACGACCAGGTCGCCGAGGCGACACGCACGGCGCTGCCGGCGTCGGGGAAGACCGTCTCGGTGCACCTGGTCGAGGCGATCGCAGGCGATGTCGCCGTGCGCGCCCGCAGCGTCACCCCCCCGCACCCCGAATGGGGCCTGGGCGGCGGCATCGTCTCCACCGCCTCGCCGGCCGCCGCGGCCGTGCGCCTGCTCGCGCGGGGCGAGATCGATACTCGCGGCGCGGTGCCGCCGGAGCGCTGCATCGATCCCGACGCGATGTTCGCCGAGCTCGAGACGCGAGGCGTGAGCTTCGACTTCACGACCGTCCCGGCCGACCAGGTCGGCCCCACCCCCGAGGAGGTAGGGCAGTGAGAGTTGGCGTTCCTGCGGAGATCAAGCCGGACGAGTACCGCGTGGCGATCACGCCGGCGGGGGTGCGCGAGCTGGTCACCCGCGGCCACGAGGTGCTGATCCAGCAGGGCGCGGGGGAGGGCAGCGCGATCGCCGACGAGGACTACACCTCGCAGGGGGCCCGGATCGTCCCCGACGCGGAGGCCGTCTTCGCCGATGCTGAGATGGTGATGAAGGTGAAGGAGCCCCAGCCCCCCGAGGTGAAGATGCTGCGCCCGGGGCAACTGCTGTTCACCTACCTGCACCTGGCGCCGGACCCGGAGCTGACCCGGGGGCTGATGGCCTCCGGCGCGACCTGCGTGGCCTACGAGACGGTCGAGGACCGCCAGGGCCGGCTGCCGCTGCTGGCCCCGATGAGCGAGGTCGCCGGCAAGATCGCGACCCAGGCCGGCGCCTTCTACCTCGAGAAGCCCTTCGGCGGCCGGGGCGTGCTGCTCGGCGGGGTCCCCGGCGTGGCCGCGGCGAACGTGATGGTGATCGGCGGCGGCGCTGTCGGCTTCAACGCCGCCTCGATAGCGATCGGGATGGAGGCCGACGTGTTCGTCTTCGATCTCGCGATCGACCGCCTGCGGGAGCTCCACCTCGCCTTCGCCGGCCGCGCCTCGACCGTCTATTCCTCGACCCTCGCGGTCGAGGAGATGCTGCCGCGGGCGGACCTGGTGATCGGGGCGGTGCTGGTGGCGGGCGCAAAGGCTCCGCACGTGATCAGTCGGGAGCAGCTGAAGCTGATGAAGAAGAACGCCGTGCTCGTGGACGTCGCGATCGACCAGGGCGGCTGCTTCGAGACCTCGAAGCCCACCACACATGCCGATCCCACCTTCGAGGTGGACGGCATCACCCATTACTGCGTGGCGAACATGCCCGGGGCGGTTCCGATCACCTCGACCTTCGCCCTCACCAACGCAACTCTTCCCTACGCGCTGGCCTTCGCCGACCACGGTGTCGACGGCGCGAGCGCGCGGGATCCGGGCCTGGCGCTGGGAGTCAACGTCGCCGCCGGGAGCGTCACCCACGCCGCGGTCGCCGAGGCGGTGGGCGAGTCCCACACCCCGGTCGAGCAGGCGCTGGCAGCGCAGGACGCGGAAGGGGACGGGAAGCCGGCCCCGGCCAGCGCGACCACGAAGTCCTAGGAAGCCAAGACGAGGAGGACAGCAGAGGATGGCCACCGCTACCGAGAAGAAGACGAAGGTTCTGGAGCTGAAGAACCTGATCGGCGGCGAGCTCACCGACTCGGCGGACGGGCAGATGGAGGACGTCGTCAATCCCGCCAACGGCGAGGTGATCGCGCGCTCGCCCCTGTCGGGCGCGGAGGACGTGGACAGGGCCGTGAGCGCCGCCCGCAAGGCCGCCGGCGATTGGGGCAAGACGACGCCGGCCGAGCGGCAGGCGCTGATGCTGAAGCTGGCGGACGCCTTCGAGCAGCGCGGCAACGAGATCGCGGAGCTCGAGTCGCTGGACGCCGGCAAGCCGCTTCACACCACGCTCGAGGAGGAGATCGCGCCGATGGTGGACCAGCTGCGCTTCTTCGCCGGAGCCGCGCGCCTGCTCGAGGGCAAGAGCGCCGGCGAGTACATGGAGGGCCGCACCTCCTACATCCGTCGCGAGCCGATCGGCGTCTGCGCCCAGATCACCCCCTGGAACTACCCGTTGATGATGGCCGTCTGGAAGATCGGGCCGGCGCTGGCGGCCGGCAACGCGATCGTGCTGAAGCCGGCCGAGACGACCCCCGTGACGACGCTCGGGATCCTCGGCGAGATGCTGGCCGAGATCTACCCCCCCGGCGTCGCCAACCTGATCGGCGGGCACGGGGAGCCGGCCGGCTCGACGCTGGTCACCCATCCCGAGGTCGACTTCGTCTCGCTCACCGGCTCGCCTGAGACGGGCAAGTGGATCGCCAAGGCCGCGTCCGACTCGCTCAAGCGGGTGCACCTGGAGCTGGGCGGCAAGGCCCCGGTGGTCGTCTTCGACGACGCCGACATGGGGGCGGTGGCCGAGACGATCGCCGGCACCGGCTACTTCAACGCCGGGCAGGACTGCACCGCGGCCACCCGGGTGCTCGCCGGCAAGAAGGTCTATGACGACGTCGTCAGCGGGCTCGCCGAGCAGGCCGGCACGTACAAGACCGGCGACACCTTCGACCCCGAGACGGTGCTGGGGCCGCTCAACTCGGAACGCCAGCGAGACCGGGTGGAGGGCTTCCTCGAGCGCAAGCCGAAGGGCGCGGAGATCGTCGCCGGCGGCAACCGCCCGGACCTGCCCGGCTACTTCCTCGAGGCGACCGTGGTCTCGGGGCCCGGCCAGGACTCAGAGATGATCCAGCAGGAGATCTTCGGACCGGTGATCACCGTGCAGCCGTTCGACGACGAGGCGAAGGCGATCGAATGGGCCAACGGCACCAAGTACGGGCTGGCCGCCTCGGTCTGGACCCGGGACGTGGGCCGCGCCACTCGCGTCTCGGGGGCCCTCAAGTTCGGCTGCGTCTGGGTCAACGATCACATCCCGTTCGTGTCGGAGATGCCGCACGGAGGCTTCAAGCAATCGGGCTACGGCAAGGACCTCTCGATGTACTCGCTCGAGGACTACACCGAGGTCAAGCACGTGATGGTGAACCACGCCTAGGGGCCCCCACGGTGCGGCCCGCGCGACCGGGCCGGACTCGATGCCCGACCGCTGCGCTGAGCGCCTCGCCTGGTCCGGTCGGCTAGGGCGGCCCCCCTCTCCTCTCGCTTCTCGTTGGGCTAGTCCGTCCGGTTGAGTTGCCAGCCTCGATTGGTGCCGAGGCAAAGCAAGGCAACGGTCAAGTGCCCGGAGCATCCGGGCTCACGGGTGAAGCTCGGCGGCACCTAAGGCAAGCGCGGCCACCGCCGCCAGCGCTACAAGTGCCAGCCGCGGCGCGGCAAGCCCCACGTGTTCACCGAGCTTCTGCCCCGCGAGGAGGCTTTGGCATGAGGCCTGCGATCAATGCGAGCGCCACCTGGAGCGCCGCGAGGGACCCAAGGCGCCCCGCCGCTACCAGTTCGTCGCCCGTGGGATCGCAGAGGCCCTGCGGGCGGTAGGCGCGGGCGACAGCTACATGCAGGCCTCGAGAGTCGCTCGCGATCGCGCTCATCGCTTTCGCTTCGACCCCGAGACCGGCGAGCTTCTCGAATCCGTCCATGGCCAGCTCGTCGCCGATTGGGTCGAGCTCTTTGCGCCGGTCGTCTTCGAGCCGCACCGCCCGAGCGCCTGGCCTGGGCACGGCTCGCTGCTCTTAGACCACATCCCCTTCCGTATCCGGGCCGAGGATGCGAGCGGACGGGGGATCCCGGGAGGCAGGGTCGCGTTCGCCGTCTTCTGCGCGGTCGGCTACCGGGCCGGAAAGCCCCGCCTCTGGCACGCGCAGGCCTTCCCAACCGCCCATCCTGCGAACTGGAGCGCGTTTCTCGCCTCGATGGAGGGGGAGCCGCCCCGCGCGATCGCCGATCCGCTCGACTCACCCTCGCTGCGTTAGCCCAACGCCATGCGAGGGGGGCTAGGCCGCCGCCTCCAGGCAGGCCTGGGCTGCGCGCTGCCCCGAGCGGATCGCGCCCTCCATGTGGATGTGGCCGACGCCGGCGATGTCGGTGCAGGCCCAGTGGATCGGCCCGACCGGCCGGCGAATGTCGTCGCGGAAGCGGGTGAGGCCGCCCGGGCCGAAGCTGGTGCCGTATGCCCCGCGCGTCCACTCCTGCCCGCACCAGTCGGTCTCGATGTAGTCCACCGGCTCCAGCGCCCGCGGGCCGACGTACTCGGCCATCCCCTCGAGCACGTGGCGGCGGCGGTCCTCGGCGCTGAGGCGGCCCGCGCTCTCGGCGTTCTCGCCGGCGAGGAAGGTCGTCAGCACCCCGGCGGAGGCCGAGGGCGGGGAGTTGTCGTAGAGCTCGCGCACCAGCTCATACGGCGCGAACCCCTGACCCGAGAGCCCCTCCTCGCGCCAGAACGGGGTCTCGTACACGGCCAGGATCTTGTTGATCGAGCCCTGGCTCAGTGCCTGGGACATGCGCATGCGCCAGGCCGGCAGCACCGGCTCGAAGCGGATCCCCTCGGTCAGGTTGGGCGGGACCGCGACGATCGCCCGCCTCGCCTTGACGGTGACGCCGCCCGCCTCGCCGGCGTCGATCTCTACGGAGTCGTCGCTCCAGCGGATCTCACGCGCCGGGGCCTCGAGCACGACGCGATCGCCCAGCCGCTCGGCGAGCCTCAGGGAGATCAGCTGCGAGCCGCCGACGACCCGGTAGGCGAGGCACTGCTCGGGCTCGAACAGCTCGAAGGTGCCGCCGGCGCCGGAGATCATCCACATTCCCTGCAGCAGCGAGAAGGTGTGGGCCGGCTTCGCCAGGAAGCCTCCCGCCAGCCAGGAGCGCAGCAGGTCGCGAGCCATCTCGTCGGAGACCTCCTGCTGCAGCCAGGTCTCGAAGGTGACCCGGTCGAGCCGTTCGGCGTCGGGGTGGTCCCAGGGGGACTCCGGGTCGAGCTCCTTGGCGAGGGCGTCGAGCTTGGCGTCGGCCACCTCGAGCGCCTTCTCGGAGGCGTCCCCCATGGGAGCGTCGTGGCCCTCGTAGCGGTGCACCTTCCCGGCCGGGTCGATGAAGGTGTGGCTGCCCTCGCGGAAGCTCTCGAACATCTCGATGCCGAGGTCCTCGAGCATCGCGTGCATCGCCGACTGGTAGGGCGCGACCCACTGCCCGCCGAGCTCGTTGGCCTCGCCGCCGATCTCCGTGTTCCAGGTGCGGCCGCCGACCCGGTCGCGAGCCTCCAGCACGGCAACCTCGGCTCCCTCGGCGACCAGCTTCGCCGCCGCGCTGAGGCCGGCGATGCCGGCTCCCACCACTGCGACCTCCGTCTCGATCGTGCGCGTTGCCATCCCTCTCCTTTCCGGCGTCAGCCTAGTTCCGCTCCACTGGGTAATCGTAGAACCCCCGCCCGCTCTTGCGTCCGAAGTGCCCCGAGACCACCATCCGCTTCAGCAGCGGCGGCGGCGCGTACTCGTCGCGCTTGAACTCCTCATAGAGCGAGTCGCAGACCGCATAGAGCACGTCGAGGCCGATGAAGTCGCACAGCTCCAGCGGCCCCATCGGATGTGCGGCGCCGAGCTTCATGCCCTGGTCGATGTCCTCGGCCGTGGCGAAGCCCTCCTCGTACATCCGCACCCCCGCCATCAGGTAGGGCACGAGCAGCATGTTGACGATGAAGCCCGAGCGGTCCTTGGTCCGGATCGCGGTCTTGCCGATCGCCTCGGCGAAGCCCTTGGCACGCTCATAGGTCTGCTCAGAGGTCTCGATCCCGACCACGAGCTCGACGAGCTTCATCACCTGGGCGGGACTGAAGAAGTGCATGCCGAGCACGCGGTCGCGGCGCTCGGTCCAGGAGGCGAGCTGGGCGATCGGTATCGAGGACGTGTTGGACGCGATCAGCGCCTCGGGCCCGAGCAGGCGGTCGAGCTGGTGGAAGACCTCGCCCTTCACCTGGGGGTCCTCGATCACGGCCTCGATCACCAGCTCGCAGCCCGCGAGCGAGTCCAGCTCTGGGCTCCAGCTGATTCGCTCGCCGAGCGCCTCGGCCTCGGGCGCTTCGAGCTTGCCGGCCTCGACCGCGCGCGCGACCGAGGCCTCGACGCGCTCCCGCGAGCGCTCGAACTGGGCCGCGACGGGCTCGCAGACCAGCACGGTCATGCCCCCGCGGGCCGCCGACTCGGCGATGCCCGAGCCCATGAAGCCGCCCCCGACGATGCCGAGGCTCTCGATCGCCGGCTTCATCCCCGCTACGCCGCCTCGGCCCGCGCGGCGGTGGCCCGGAGCCTTATCACGGCGTCGACGGCGACGCAGCCCTCGGCGTTGACGATCACGGGGTTGAGCTCGACCAGGTCGAGCTTCGCGTCCAGCAGCAGCGCGCCGACCTTCGAGGCGAGGTCGGCCGCGGCGTCCAGGTCAAGCTCGGGGCGGCCACGGCCGCCGGTGAGCAGGGGGGAGGCCCGCAGCGAGCGGATCGCCCGCTCGGCGCGCGCCGCGTCCACGGGGAGCGGCACCACGGCGACGTCATCGAGCGCCTCGGTCCAAATGCCGCCGAAGCCGATCGCGAGCGCGGGCACGACGCCGTCGCGGTGGGCCGCGACCAGCATCTCCGCCTCGGGGTTCGCCATCTCCTCGACCAGCACCCGCCCCCCTGCCGGAGCCTCGATCGCCGCGAGGCGGTCGAAGGCCTCGCGGATGGCGATCTCGTCGTCCAGGCCGAGCACCAGGGCGCCGGCCTCGCTCTTGTGCAGCAGGCCCGGCGCGGCGAGCTTCAGTGCCACTGGTCCTCCGAGCTCGCGCCAGGTCGCGACCGCCGCGTCGGCGTCGGCCGCCACCTGGCCGCGCGCCACCGAGACGCCGGCCCCGGCAAGCAGCCTCTTCGCCTCGGCCTCGTCGAGCCAGCCGTCGCCGGCGGCGCCCTCGCCCTGGCCGGCGTACTCCGCACCGGCGGACGCGGCGGCGGCGATCTCGCGAATCCTGGCGGCGTCGGGGGCGGGCTGCCGCAGCGCCCGGGCCACCGTCATCGCCGTGCGCAGGCCCGACAGCGGCACCACCCCGCGCATCGAGAGCTGCTCGCACGCGGCGTCGTCGATCAGGTCGGGGAGGGTGGAGGAGACCAGCACCGAGGCCTCGGTCGCCTCGGCTCCGGCGATGATCCCCCTGCGCACGTCCTCCCAGCTTTCGGCGCCGGGGCCGAACAAGTTCTGCGGCTGGTCATAGAGAACCATCACCTGCTCGATCGCCGGGTCGGCGCTCGCGACCGCGGTGATGTCGCGCAGCCGCTCCACGTCGCCCCAGATCACCGCCGTGTAATCGAGCGGGTTGGCGATCGTCGCCTCGGCGGGGAGCAGCTTCTCGAGCTTGGCCGCGGTCTGCTCGGAGAACTGCGGCAAGGGCACGCCGGTGCGCGCCGCCTCGTCCGCGGCGATGCCGGAGTCCCCTCCCGAGCAGGTGAGCACGGCGAGGCCGGCGCCGGGGCTGACCCTGGCGCGGGGCTCGGCCAGCGCCTTCGCAAGCTCCAGCAGATCGTGGGGGTCCTCGGCCCAGGCGCCCCCGGCCTCCTCGACCAGCGAGCGGAACACGCGCTGGTCGCCGGCGACGGCCGCGGTGTGGGCGGCGGCGGAGCGGGCCCCCGCCTCCGAGGACCCGACCTTGAGCACGGCGACGCCGATGCCCCGGTCCGCGCACGCGGCCAGCGCCTTCGCCAGGCGCCCGCCCTCGCCGTCCCCCTCGAGAAACATCGCGACGGAGCGCACGTCCTCGGCCTCCGCCAGCGCGGTCAGCCAGTCGCTCGAGTCCATCACCGCCTGGTTGCCGGTGGAGATGACCGTGTGGAAGCGGAGACCGCGCCGCGAGCCGAGCGCGTTGACCGCGACGTTGCCGCTCTGGGAGACCATCGCCACCGGGCCCGGCTCGAAGGGCTCGACCGCGTCCCCCCACATCGGCGCCCGCGAAGCGACGGCGATGACGCCGTTGCCGTTGGGCCCGCAGACGGGCAGCCCGTGGCGCAGCGCCGCCTCGCGCAGCTGGCGCTGCAGCTCGCGGCCGGCCGCGATCTCGGCGAAGCCGGCCGAGATCA
>Ga0194131_10001181_pt1 | contig 45035 bp, 39 predicted proteins | sample TA2KigO120mmetaG_FD_148631 | JGI IMG/M metagenome (GOLD analysis project Ga0194131, IMG submission 148631) | Freshwater microbial communities from Lake Tanganyika, Tanzania - TA2015053 Kigoma Offshore 120m | ecosystem: Environmental > Aquatic > Freshwater > Lake | place: Tanzania: Lake...
GCATCTGTCATCCCTATCCCCTCGTCCGCCTCGGCGTCATCACCCAAGGCAAGAGCCGGATGCGGTAATGCCGCATGTCCGGATCCGTGGAGGGGGTCATGAGCAATCATCGATTCCTACTCCGACTTTGTGGCCAATACCTTACATTGCGGCTGGATCAGTCGCCAGATCTCCTCGGGCCGGAGCGGGGTGGCGGTGATGCGAGCACCGAAGGGCCGAAGCGCATCCTCGACCGCGGCCACGATCGCCGCGGGCGGCGCGACGGTGCCCGCCTCGCCGACGCCCTTCACGCCGAGCGGGTTGAGCGGGCTCGGCGTGTCGAGGTTCGCGATGCGCATCGCGGGGATCTGCGTCGCGGACGGCATCGTGTAGTCCATCAGCGTCTGGCTGCGCGGCTGGCCCTGGTCGTCGTACGCGAGCTCTTCGTAGAGCGCGCCGCCGATCCCCTGCGCGACGCCGCCGTGAATCTGTCCCTCGACGATGCGCGGATTGATGAGCGGGCCCGCATCGCTCGCGACCGCGTAGTCGACGATCGTGAGCCGTCCCGTCTCGCGCTCGATCTCGACGACCGCCACGTGCGCGCCGCCGGCGAACGTCGCGCGCGGCGCGGGGAAGTAGTGCGTGGCTTCGAGCCCGGGCTCGAACCCCTCCGGGAGTGCGCCGGGCACGTACGCGGCCGCGAGCTCCGCGAGCGTGCAGCGGAGGTGCGGCGCGCCGATGACGTGGACCGCGCCATCGGCGAACGCGAGATCGCGCTCCGCGACTTCGAGGAGGTGTGCGGCCATGCGCAGCGCTTTCGCCCGCACCGCGCGCGCGGCGACGAAGGCCGCGCTGCCCGCGACGACGGCGTTGCGGCTCGCGTAGGTGCCGACGCCGAACGGGATCATCGCGGTGTCGCCGTGCTGGACGGCCACGTCGTCGGGCGCGAGGCCGAGCTCGTCGGCGACGATCTGCGCAAGCGCGGTGGCGGTGCCCTGGCCGTGCGGCGACGCGCCGGTGGTGAGCAGCACCTTGCCCGTTCCGTCCACGCGCAGCACGGCGCCTTCGTGCGGCCCGAGCCCCGTGAGCAACACGTAGCTCGCGACCCCGAGGCCGAGGAGCCGCCCCTCCGTCTTCGCGCGCTCCTCGCGCTGCTCCTTGCGCCGCTGCTCGTACCCGACGAGCGTGAGCGCGGTGTCGAGCGCCCGCTCGTAGTCGCCGCTGTCGTAGATCAGCGGCACCTGCGCGGACCCGGTGCCGACGTCCCACGGGAACTCGTCACGCCGGATCAGGTTCTTGCGACGGACCTCCGCGGGATCGAGGCCAAGCTCGCGGGCCAGATGGTCCAGGGCGCGCTCGGTGGCGAAGACCGCTTCCGGCTGTCCGGCTCCGCGATACGCCGCCGCCGGGGCCTTCGACGTCAGCGCGACGCGCACCCTGCACGCGTAATTCTTGAAGCGATACGGCCCGGGCAGGCTGCCCGCGGTGATCGAGGGGCAGAGCACGCCGAGACTCCGCGCGTACGCGCCGAGATCGGCGAGCACGTCAGCGCGCATCCCGAGGATCGTGCCGTCGCGCTTCGCCGCGAGCTCGACCTCGTGCCACTGCTCGCGCGCGTGCGCGGTGGTGAGCAGGTGCTCGCGCCGGGTCTCGATCCACTTCACGGGCACGCGGAGCCGCATCGCGAGCAGCGCGAGCAGCAGCTCCTCGGGATAGATCTCCTGCTTCACGCCGAACCCGCCGCCGACGTCGGGCGCGATCACCCGGACCGTGTGCTCGGGGAGCCCGAGGACGTCGCGGAGCGCGTCGCGCACCGTGTGCGGCCACTGGGTCGAGGACCAGAGCGTGAGCTGACCGGCGCCCGCGTCCCACTGCGCGACGACCCCGCGGGTCTCGAGCGGCATCCCGGTGTGGCGGTGCACGTAGTACCGCCCGCGCGTGACGACCTCGGCGTCCCGAAACGCCGCGTCGGCGTCGCCGGCTGCCACGGTGAACTCCGCGGCGACGTTGTCGCCGAGCGGCTCGTGCAGCACCGGCGCATCGGGCTCGATCGCGCGTTGCGCGTCGGGCACGGGATCGAGTGGCTCGTAGTCGACACTCACGGCGGCCGCGCCGTCCTCGGCGGCATAGCGACTCTCGGCGACGACCGCGACGATCGGCTCACCGACATACCGCACCGTGTCTCTCGCGAGTGGGAGCTGGCCGCAGGGCTGCAGCGCGGGATGCGGAATGACGGTGGGAATCTCCTGGAACCCGGTGGTCGCGGCGAAATCCGTCGCCGTGACGACGCTCAGCACACCGTCGACGGCTCGCGCCGGCGCCGCACCGACGCGAAACCGCGCGTGGGGATGCATGCTCCGGACGAGCGCGACGTGCATGATGCCCGCGAGTCGAAGATCGTCGATGAAGGCCGCCTGGCCTCGCAGGAGGCGCGGGTCTTCGAGGCGTTTGAGCGGTTGTCCGGTGAATGTCGTGGACAGGGTCTTACGGCAACGGCAGGTCTGGATCCCACGGGTACACGATCCACCCGTCCGTTTCCTCGGCGTAGTAGTCGGGCTTGTCGCCGGGGAAGCGGCTGCGCGCCGGCTTGTAGTGGAGCACGCAGACTTCCGCGGTGGCGCCGGCGGCGCGCAGGCGGTCGCGCACCGCGACGATCGTGCTGCCCGTGTCCCAGACGTCGTCGATCACGAGCACGCGGCGCCCCTTGACGTGATCGTCGGGAGGGAACTGGACGAACATGGGCTCCTCGTATTTCTGCTGCGAGCCCTCGTAGAACACCACCGCCGCGCAGAGGATGTTGCGGATGTTCGTGCGCTCGCTGATCAGACAGGCGGGCACCATGCCGCCTCGGGTGATCACCATGATGTTGTCGTAGTCACGCGGGAGCTGTACGAGCAGGGTCCTCACCATCCGGCCGACGTCGGTCCAGGTCACGTGCTGTCGCTCGCGGCTCATCGTGGCGCTCCATTATAATTTCGACGGCATGCCCGTCGGCGATCTCCTTCCCGGGCCGCGCATCCTCCTCGGCCCGGGGCCGTCGATGGCGGACCCCCGCGTGCTCCGCGCGATGTCGACGCCGCTGCTCGGCCAGTTCGATCCCGAGTTCACCGCGATCATGAACGAGGTCATCGCGCTGTCCCGCCTCGCGTGGGAGACCCGGAACGCGCAGGCCTTTCCCGTGTCCGGCACGGGGCGCGCCGGGCTCGAGGCCGCGATCGGCTCCGTCGTCGAGCCCGGGGATCGCGTGATCGTGGGTGAGTGCGGCCGCTTCGGGCTGCTCATGATCGAGATCGCCGAGCGGTGTGGCGCCGAGGTCGTCGCCGTGCGGGGTGAGTGGGGACGGGTCCTCGAGCCCGAGGCGATCGAGGCCGCGCTGCGGAACGGCCCGGCGAAGCTGGTGGCCGTCGTCCATGGCGAGACGTCAACCGGCGTGCTCCAACCGCTTGCCGACATCGCCCGGGTCGCGCACGCGCACGGCGCGCTCGTGCTCGCCGACTCCGTCGTCACGCTCGGCGGAACGGAGGTGGCGGTCGACGACTGGGGCATCGACCTCGCGGTCGCCGGCACGCAGAAGTGTCTGTCGTGTCCCTCCGGTCTCGCGCCGGTGACGTACAACGCGCGGGCGGAAGCCGTCATCGCGGCCCGCCGGCACAAGGTGCGAAGCAACTACCTCGACCTCGGGCAGCTCGCCGACTACTGGAGCCCGAAGCGCTTCAATCACCACACCGCGCCGACCGCGATGGTCTACGGCCTGCGTGAAGCGCTGCGCGCGATGGTCGAGGAGGGCCTGCCGGCGCGATTCGCGCGCCACCGTCTGCACGGCGACGCGCTGCGCGCCGGCATCGCCGCGCTCGGCCTCTCGCTGTTCGGCAAGGAGCCGGGCGCGCGTCGGCTCCCGTTCATCACGCCGGTCGTCGTGCCGGACGGCGTGGACGAGCTCCACGTGCGGCGCCGTCTGGTCGAAGATTTCGGCATCGAGATCGGCGCGGCCTTCGGGCCGCTGCAGGGACGAATCTGGCGCATCGGCACGATGGGCTACTCCGCGCAGCGCCAGAACGTGCTCCTGTGTCTCGCCGCGCTCGAGAGCGTGCTCCGTCGCGAAGGCCACGCGTCACCGGCCGGCGCCGGCATCGACGCCGCGCTCGCGCACTACGCGTCGGCCGGGCCAGCAGCGTCGCGCGATGTCGACGACAGCCTGGGCGCCACCGGAATCGGCCGCGTATGAAGAAGCGGCGTCCGAAGGCGAAGGCGTCCGCGGCGTACCCGCGCGACCTCGTCGGGTACGGCAAGCACCCGCCCGATCCGAAGTGGCCGGGCGGAGCGCGGCTCGCGCTGCAGATCGTCATGAACTACGAGGAAGGTGGCGAGCGGTCGATCTTGCACGGCGATCGCGAAGCCGAAGCGTTCCTCCAGGAAGTCATCGGCATGCCGGTCCTGCGCGGCGTGCGCAACGTCCAGGTCGAGTCGATGTACGACTACGGATCGCGCGCGGGCTTCTGGCGTCTGATGCGAACCTTCGAGCAGCGCGGAATAAGAATCAGCGTGTTCGCCGTCGCGATGGCGCTCGAGCGGCATCCCGAGGCGGCCGCGGCCATCGTCGAGGCGGGCCACGAAGTCGTGAGTCACGGCTGGCGCTGGATCGACTACCAGTTCGTCCCTTCGAGCGTGGAGCGCGCGCACATGCGCCGCGCGATCGAGGTCCTCACGCGCGTGACCGGCAGCCGCCCGCTCGGCTGGTACACCGGCCGCCTCAGCCCCAACACGCGCCGCCTCGTAGTCGAAGAAGGCGGCTTCCTCTACGACGCCGACGCGTACGACGACGACCTGCCGTACTGGACACAGGTGGCCGGCAGGTCACACCTCGTCGTGCCGTACACGCTCGACAACAACGACATGCGCTTCGCGCTGCCGGGCGGGCTGGGAACGGGCGAGGAGTGGCTCTCGTACGTGCGCGACGCGTTCGACGTCCTGTACGCCGAGGGCGCCGACCATCCGAAGATGATGTCGGTCGGCCTCCACATGCGGCTCATGGGCCGGCCGGGCCGCGCCGCCGCGCTCGCGCGCTTCCTCGATCACGTCCAGCGCCACGCCGACGTCTGGATCTGCCGGCGCATCGACATCGCCCGGCACTGGATCGCGCACCACCCGGCCCGGTTATCCGGGTAGCCGCACCTGCACGCCCGCGCGCTCTTCCTGGAGCGTGAGGGCGATCGACGCGTCGCGGTCGCCCCAGCCGCGCGCCATCGCGTCGGCGAGCTCCCGGGTGCACATGGTGCTCAGGGGCATCGGCACGTCGTGCGCGCGTCCGAGGTCGACGGCGAGGGCCAGATCCTTGTGCGCGAGCTTCAACGCGAACCGCGCGTCGAAGTCTCCGCGCAGATACGTCGCGGGCAGACGGACCTTGAGGCTCATCTGATGACCGAGCGCGGCGTTCATGAAGACGTCGACGAGCGTCTCGGGAAGGACGCCGGCCTTGACGCCGGCGGTCCAGCACTCGGCCATGATGAGGTCCAGGCTGAAGCTCGCGCAGTTGTGCATGAGCTTGCAGACCGATCCGTTGCCGATGCCGCCCGTGTACATCACGCGCGAAGCGATCGCGTCGAGCACGGGCCGCACGCGCTCGAACACCGCGCGCTCGCCGCCGACCATGACGAGCAGATCGCGCGTCTTCGCGCCTTCCATCCCGCCGCTGACCGGCGCGTCGAGCATCGCGGCGCCACGCGCGCGCACGGCGGCCTCGACCTTGCGGACGAGGAGCGGCGCGTTCGTCGTGTGATCGACGTACACGGCGCCCGGCGGGAGGCTTTCCAGAATCCCGCCGGCGCCGAACGTGACGGCCTCCATCTCTTTGGGGCCCGGCAGGCACGTCGTGACGATCTCGCACTCCGCCGCCGCCGCGCGCGGTGATTCGGCCCACGCGGCACCACCGGCAAGCAGGTTCGCCGCCGCGTCGCGCCTCACGTCGTGCACGACGAGCGCGTGGCCGGCGGCGAGCAGCTGTCCGGCCATGGGATTGCCGATGTTGCCGACGCCGATGACGCCGATGCGCACGGCTAGAGCTTGTAGAGGCGCAGGACGTTGTCCCAGAGGATCTTCTTCTTGCTCGCGTCGCTGAGCGGCAGCGAGAGGAAGCGATCCATCGCGCCGGGATATTTCGCGTCGCCGTGCGGATAGTCGGTCGTGGTCACGAGGTTGTCGTCGCCGACCAGCTGGACGACCGTGCCGACCATCTCCTCGTCGCATTCCGTCGCGCAGAAGCCCTGGCGCCGGAAGTACTCCGAGGGCGGCATCGTCAGGTGCTCCATCTCGCCGAAGGGCTCGCGCCACTCGTAGTGCTCGTCCATCCGGTGCAGCCAGAACGGCAGCCACCCGCACTGGCCCTCGAGGAACCCGAAGCGCAGGCGCGGGAAGCGCTCCATCACGCCGCCCATGATGACGTCCATGCACGCGAGCATCTGCTCGACCGAGTGCGTCGAGATGTGCGCGATGCCGAGCTTCTTGAAGCGGTCCGCGCCCGCCGCGCGCATGCGCGAGCCCGTCGTCTCGTGAAAGCCGACGGCGACGTCGAGCTGCTGGCACGTGGCCCAGAGCGGGTCGTAGTACCCGTCGTGCCACGCCCGGTCGTTGAAGACGTTCGGGCGGAGGAAGATCGCTTTCATCCCGAGCTCGGTCACCGCGCGCCGGGTCTCGGCGACGGCGCTGTCGATGTCGTGGGGCGAGACGACGGCGGCGCCGAAGAGCCGCTTCGGATCGGCGGCGTGGATGAAATCGTGCAGCCAGTCGTTGTACGCGCGGCAGGCCGCGGCCGCGAACCGCGCGTCCATCCGATCGAACGCGATCACGTACATCGCCGAGGTGGGAAAGAGCACGGCGAGATCGAGGCCTTCCTTGTCCATGGCGCGGAGCTGCGACACCGGATCGAAGTTGCGCGCGATCTCCTCGGCATAGCGCTCGCCGAGCGTGCGCTCCTCGGCGTCGGAGAGGCCCGGCCAGTCGCCGCCCGGCATCGAGGCCATGACCTCGCCCTCGACCACGGTGCGAATGTCCCATCGCCGCTCGCTCATGCGGCGCGGCGCGCGCGTCTTGAACTCGGGATCGATGTAGCGCTCCCAGAGGTCGACCGGCTCCATCACGTGCATCTCGGCGTCGATGATCCGGAACCCGTTCTTGGCCATGGCGGGATCCTCCTGCGCAGCGTCGGCCGGCACGATACCATTCCGGCGGGAGATCAGCCATGCGCGACTTCCACGAACGGATGCACGCCGCGGGGGTGTACGGGCTGTGGGAGCTGGCGAGCCAGATGACGAAGCACCCCGAGCCGAAGGCGGTGGCGCACATCTGGAAGGCCTCGCTCCTCGACGCGATGATCCGGGAAGCCGGCGAGGTCGTGCCGGTCGGCGAGGAGCGACGCGCGCTCCAGCTCTTCAATCCCGGCCTCGACGGCCGCTGGGCGACGACCAACACGATGATCGCCGCGATCCAGCTGCTCCTCCCGGGCGAGACCGCGCGCGCGCACCGTCACACGCCGACGGCGATCCGCTTCATCATGGAAGGCGACGGCGCGTACACCGCCGTCGACGGCGAGCGCGTCTACATGCGGCCGGGCGATCTCGTGCTGACGCCGAGCTGGGCGTGGCACGATCACGGCAACGAGACCGACACGCCCGTGGTGTGGATGGACGGGCTCGACGTGCCGCTCGTGCAGTTCCTGAACGCGATGTTCTTCCAGATGCACGACGCGCGCGAGTTCCCGCTGACGAAGGCGCACAACGCGTCCGAGCGGCTCCACGGCGCGGGCGGACTCACTCCGACGTGGGTGAAGGAGCGGCCGCGATCGTCACCGCTGTTGCTGTACTCGTGGGAAGCGACGTGGAAGTCGCTCCAGGCGCTTCGTGACGAGAAGGGCGACGAGCATGACGGCATCGCGTTCGAGTACACGCACCCGCAGACCGGCGGCCCCGTGCTGCCGACGATGAGCTGCTGGATCCAGATGCTGCGACCCGGCGAGCGGCTCCGCGCGCACCGCCACACCGGCAGTGCGGTCTACTGCGTGGTGCAGGGGACCGGAGAAACGATCATCGACGGCCGCCGCTTCGCGTGGGAGAAGGGCGACATCCTCACGCTGCCGTCGTGGGCGCTGCACGAGCACGCCAACCGGTCGTCCCGCGACCCCGCCGTCCTCTTCTCGATCCAGGATCGGCCCGTCGTCGAGGCGCTCGGCCTGTACCGCGAAGAAGCGGGCTAGTTCCGCCCCCGCCGGAGGCGGATCATTCGAGACTGAAACTTGGCGCGTCGACGTGCTATGGAGGGCGCGGCGTCGCCCCGACAGTCAGGCCCCGTTAACTCATTGGAGCGCACATGCCCCAGGGCTAGTTTGGGTCCGAGTCGGCGATCGTTCATTGACGAGGTTCACGCGGGTGACACCGCGTGCACACTCTCCCAGGTCAGACTCCCGAACTCCCGCCACCTCGGGTCGGGGCCGACGCCACAGAGGTGAGTATATGGCCGGGCACAGCAAGAGGCGCCCCCACAAACCCGCAACCGTTTCACCGACCGCTCTTCCCGCAGTTCGTCCCCGGGTCGCGGGGCTGGACGTCGGCAGCTCCCAGCATTGGGTGTGCGGCCCGGCCCGCGACGACGATCCCCCTTACGTCCGGAGTTTCGGGACGACGACGGATCAACTGAACGCGCTCGCCGACTGGCTGCTGACCCAGCATGTCGAGTCGGTGGCCATGGAGAGCACGTCCGTCTACTGGATTCCCATCTACGAGATTCTCGAGTCGCGCGGCATCGAGGTCGTCCTCGCGAATGCCCGCCAGCTGCACCACGTCCCGGGACGCAAGACCGACGTCAGCGACTGCCAGTGGCTGCAAGCGCTCCATAGCTGCGGTCGGCTGCGCGGCTCGTTCCGCCCCAGCGAAGCCATCACGCGACTGCGCGCCCTCCAACGCCAGCTCGGGAATCTCGTGGCCGAGCGGACGCGCTGCGTGCAGTGGATGCAGAAGGCGCTGGATCAGATGAACGTGCAGGTCCATCGCGCGGTCAGCGACCTCACCGGGGCGACCGGCCTGACGATCGTGCGCGCCATCGTGGCTGGTGAACGCGACCCCGCCCGGCTGGCCACGTATCGTGATCGCCGCTGTCGGCACTCGGCGGACGAGATCGCCCGCTATCTCACCGGCACGTGGCGGGACGAGCATCTGTTCAATCTCGCGTCCGCCCTGCGACTCTTCGACGCGCTGGACGCCGAGATTGCCGCCTACGATGCGCGGCTGCTCCAAGAACTGGAGGCCTTGCACCCGCCCGACCGGCACGAGGCGCCGGTGCCTCCGCATCCGAATCCGGCCAAGGAAAAGGCCATCAAGGCACGCGGGGAGCAGCCCGCTCGCGCGACGCTGTGGCGATTCGCGGGCGTCGACTTGACGCGCGTGGACGGGATCGGCGCCGGCGCGGCTCGCGTGATCCTGACCGAAGTCGGTCCCCAGCTCACGGCGTTTCCGTCGGAAGACCATTTCGTGTCGTGGCTGCGCCTGTGTCCGCGCACACCGATCTCCGGCGGCAAGCCCCTGAAGAAGCGGCGCAATGGTCTCGGGGCGAACCGCATCGCGGGCGTCCTGCGCATGGCGGCGACCTCGCTCCACCGATCCAAGTCCGCCCTGGGCGCCTCGTTCCGGCGCATCGCCCGCCACAAGGGCGGCGCCGTCGCCGTCTTCGCCACCGCGCGCCAACTCGCCCGGCTGATCTACCGGATGCTTCGCTACGGACACGACTGCGTCGATATCGGAGAGCAGGCCTACGACCGCCGGTTCCAAGTGCGGCGCCTCGCCGCCCTCACCGACACGGCCAAGACCCTCGGCTACGCTCTCGTGCCGAACGTTGCCACCGGGTGAAGTTTCAGGTCAGCGGCGGCGCGCTTTCCGGGCCTTCCGCGCCGGGCGGCGCGCGCTGCGGCCTCCCGCCGCCTTCGTCCGGAGCTCGGCGACCGCCTCGACCTCGACGAGGAGGTCCGGCCGCACGAGCTCCTTCACGACCACGACCGCGCTGGCCGGCGGGTCCTTCTGGAAGTATTCCCTGCGGACCTCGTTGAGCGCCGGATAGTCCGACGCGTTCACGAGATACGTGGTCGTGCTGACCAGATCGTCGAAGCTCGCGCCGGCGGCCTTCAGGACCTCGCGGACGTTCTCGTACATCTGGCGACATTGCGCGCGGATATCCGGCGAGGTGCTGCCGTCCGGCTTCCACCCGACCGTCCCCGACACGAAGACGAAGTTGCCGCTGCGCACCGCGAGAGAGTACGGCCCGAGCGGCCGAGCCACGGCGTGAGAGCTCACGATCTGCTTGGCCATCGTCAATCCCTCTTCGAGGGGAGAGGTAGGTTGTGGCGGCATCGTAGCATCGAGCGGGCGCCGGGCGCGGTTGACACCGCCTCGGCGCGCGCATACAGTCCGCCCACACGCGCGCAGGAGGCGTCCGCAGATGAGCGCGAACCGTTTTCTCGATCCGTCCTCCGCCTCCGCGCGCCTCTTCGCCGACGCGCGGCGCCTGATCCCCGGCGGCTCCTCGAAAGCCAACTTCCACGTCAAGCCGCACCCGTTCTACGTCGCCTCGGGGCACGGCTGTCGCATCACCGACCTCGACGGCGTCGAGCGCCTCGACGCGATCAACAACTTCACCGCGCTCGTCCACGGCCACGCGTTCCCGCCCGTCGTGGCGGCGGTGACCGAGCAGCTCGCGCGTGGCAGCGCCTTCGCCGCCTCGACACGGGAGGAGGTCGAGCTGGCCCGTCTGCTCGTCGATCGCGTGCCCGGCGTGGAGCGCATCCGCTTCGCCAACTCGGGGACCGAGGGCGTGATGATGGCGATCAAGGCGGCGCGCGCCTACACGGGGCGTGACCGCATCGCCAAGTTCGAGGGCGCCTACCACGGCTACTACGACGACGTGCAGGTGTCGTTCAACTCCGGGCCGGCGGATTGGGGCGACGATCACGAGCCCGCCAGCGTGCCCTCGAGCCGCGGCGTGCCGAAGCACCGCGTGGCGGAGACGCTGGTCCTGCCGTGGAACGATCGCGACGCGGTGGAGCGGCTGCTCACCCGTCACGCGCCGGAGATCGCCGCCGTCGTCGTCGATCCGTTGAGCAATCGCATGGGATTCATTCCGCCGGCGGAGGGCTTCCTCGATCATCTCCGTCGCGTGACGCGCGCGCTCGGCATCCTCGTCATCTTCGACGAGGTCATCTCCTTCCGCGTGGCCGCCGGTGGCGCCCAGTCGCGCTATGGCGGCGATCCCGACCTCACGGCCTTCGGCAAGATCATCGGCGGTGGCTTCCCCGTCGGCGCCACCGGCGGGCGGGCGGACGTGATGGCAGTCTTCGATCCCGACTCGCCCAACGCGATCGCCTCCGGCGGCACGTTCACCGGCAACCCGGTGTCGATGGTGGCCGGTCTCGCCACGCTGCGTGCGCTCGACGCGGAGACCTACGCGCGGCTCGAGCGCATGGGCGCCGACCTCCGCGCGCGGCTCAACGAGAGGCTTCGTGCCCATGGCGCCGAGGGGTACGTCACCGGAGACGCCTCGCTGTTTCGCTTCGTGATGACGTCGAAGCTGCCGCGAACGTATCGCGACACCGTGGAGCCGGCGGCGAGCGAGCGCATGGGGCGCCTCTTCATGCACCTGCTCGACGCCGGCGTCCTCGTCAACACCAACGGCCTCGCCTGCCTCAGCACGCCGATGAGCGATGCCGAGCTGGACGAGATCGTGCAGGCCTTCGACCGCGCACTCTGGCAGCTTCGCCGCGCAGGCTGACCCGTCGTCCGCAGGAGGACTTCATGCGATACGACACGCTCCGCATCCCCATCGTCCTCGCCCTCGCGTGTGTCGCCACCACCTCGAGCGTCCCGCCCGCAGGCGCGGCGGACGACGTGCGCATCGGCGTCGTGGCGCCGATGACCGGTCCCACCGCGAAGTTCGGCCAGGCGCAGAAGAACGCGCTCACGTTGGCGGCGGACGACATCAATGCGGCGGGTGGCATCAAGTCGCTCGGCGGCGCCAAGGTCAAGCTGATCTTCGGCGACACGCGCGGCGAGGCGGACACGGGGGTCACCGAGACCGAGCGGCTCATCACGCGTGAGAAGGTCCACGCGCTCATCGGCGCCTTCCAGAGCGGCGTGGGCTTCCCGTCGTCGGCGATGGCCGAGAAGCACCAGATCCCGTGGCTCACGTTCGGCACGTTCGACAAGATCACCGAGCGCGGCTTCAAGTACGTCTTCCGCGCGCACGCCAACGACACCATCAAGGCACGCGCGCTCATCGAGGGCCTGGTGGCGCTCGGCAAGCGCTCGTCGCCTCCCATCAAGAGCGCGGTGGTCCTCGCCGAGAACACCGAGTGGGGGAAGTCGGTCAGCGACAAGCAGCGCAACTTCCTCGAGAAGGCCGGCGTGAAAGTGCATTTCGTCGAGAATTACCCGTACGCGGCGCCCGACCTCACGTCGCTCATCGTCAAGACCAAGGGTGTCCGACCCGATCTCGTCGTGGCCGACTCCTACCTGGGCGACGCGCTGCTCATCACGCGCCAGATGCACGAGCAGGAGCTGCGTCCCGTCGCCTACGCGGCGGGCGGCGGCGGCCACGTGCAGCCGGACTTCCTCAAGAACATGGCGAAGCTTTCGGACGGCATCATCGCGGCCACCATGTGGGACGCGGCCGTGGGCAAGAAGGTGCCGTGGATCGCGAAGGAAAACGAGCGCCACGCGGCGAAGTTCGGCGTGCCCTACACGGAGGACTCGGCCGGGTTCTATCAGGCGTTCCAGATCATCGTGGACGCGCTGGAGCGCGCGAAGACGACGTCGGCCAAGCCGCTGCGCGACGCCATCGCCGCCACCAACATCACCGACGTCAACCACAAGGCGATGCTGCTGCCGTACCAGGCCATCCGGTTCGACGAGACCGGGCAGAATCCGCTGGCCACGGCCATGGTGGTGCAGATCCAGGGCGGGAAGTTCCGCCTCCTCTATCCGGAGAGCATCGCCGAGCCGGACGCCAAGGTCCTGTGGCCGTACCTGGCCACGACGCGGTAGGCGTGCGCGCCGTCGCTTGAGAGGTCTGGCCCAGGCCGTCACGAGCGGCCTCCTCATCGGCGGCGTCTACGGGTTGATCGCGCTGGGGCTGAACATCGTGTTCGGCACCATGCGCGTCGTCAACTTCGCGCAGGGGACGCTGCTGATGGTCGGGATGTTCGTCACCTACTGGCTCTGGGAGCTGGGCGGCGTTCATCCCTACCTCTCGCCGCTGGTGACGGTGCCGCTCCTCTTCGGGCTCGGGTTCCTCATCCAGCATCTCTTCGTCTCGCCGCTCCTCGCCCGCGAGCGGGCGCGCGAGCCCATGAGCGTGCTCCTCCTCACGCTCGGCCTGGCCCTCGTGCTGGAGAACGCGGCGCTGCTCTTCTTCAGCGCGGACTTCAAGACCGTCACGACGGACGTCTCGATGCAGACGGTCAAGACCGCCGGGCTGATCGTGAGCGTGCCGCGGCTGGTGGGCCTGGCGGCGCTGGCCGCCACGAGCGTCGCCCTCTATGTGTTCCTCACGCGCACGGATCTCGGCCGTGCGGTGCGCGCCACCGGCCAGGACCGCGAAGTGGCGCGCCTCATGGGGATCAACGACTTCCGCATCTACGGCGTCGCGTACGGGCTGAGCGCGGCGATGATGGGCATCGCGGGCGCCGTCCTCGTGCCGTTCTTCTACATCCACCCCGGGGTCGGCACGTCGTTCCTCCTCAAGGCGTTCGTCATCGTGGTGCTGGGCGGTCTCGGCAGCATGCCCGGCGCGGCCCTCGGGGGACTGCTCGTCGGCGTCATCGAGGGCGCGGTGGCCCTCTGGGTGCAGGCGGCGATCGCGCAGATCGTGCTCTTCGGGATCTTCGTGGCCATCCTCTTCGTCCGTCCTGCGGGATTGCTCGGGGTCGAGCGCCGATGAGGCTCGCGATCGTTGCCATCGCCGGCGCCGCGCTCATTCCGTTCGCCACGCGGGCGCTCATCGGCGACGACGACTACTGGCTCCAGGTGCTGATCTGGGTGATGTTCTTCGCCTACCTCAGCGCGGCCTGGAACCTCATCGGGGGTTTCGGCGGCCAGTACTCGATCGGGCATGCCGGGCTGCTCGGCATCGGCGCCTATACCTCGTCGCTCCTCTACGTCCAGGCCGGCGTCAGCCCGTGGCTGGGCATGCTGGCGGGCGGCGCGCTCGCTGCCGTCATCGGGGGCGTGATCGGTTATCCGTGCTTCCGGCTGCGTGGCGCGTTCTTCTCGCTGGTGACGATCGCGTTCGCGGAGATGCTGCGCGTGGGCACCGAGCTCACCGACTCGCTCTTCGGCCTGCCGATCAACGGCGTGCGCGGCTTTCTGCTCCCGGTCGTCGGCCATCGACCCGCCGAGTTCCAGTTCTCGGGCAAGCGCGGCTACTACTACGTGATGCTCGCGCTCCTGCTCGTCATCCTCGCCGTCGGCTGGCTGGTGAAGCGCTCACGCCTCGGCTACTACCTGGCCGCGATCCGCGACGACGAGGACGCCGCTGCCGCCCTCGGCGTCCATCCGGCGCGCGCGAAGCTCGTGGCGATGATGCTGAGCAGCTTCTTCACGGCCATCGGCGGGACGTTCTACGCGCAGCTGGTCGGCTTCATCACGCCCACGCGGACGATGAGCCTCGACTTCTCGGTGCAGATGGTGGTGATGCCGGTACTGGGCGGCATCGGCACCGTGCTCGGCCCGCTGTGGGGCGCTCTCGTGCTCGTGCCGATCGGCGAGGTCACCCGCGCGCGGTGGGGCGGCAGCGTGCAGGGTGTGCATCTGATCATCTACGGTGCGCTCCTCATGCTCGTCATCCTCAGGTGGCCGCAGGGCATCGACCCGTGGCTCCGCGGATTCGTCAGGAGGCGCCGGGCGGCGGCCGCCGTCGAGGTCGCGCCGCTCGCCGTCGCGGAGGGTCCGCGTGTCGCGCCGCGCGCGCCGGCGGGCGGCGGCGAGCCTCTCCTTCGCGTCGGGGGACTGCGGCGCAGCTTCGGCGGCGCCGTGGGCGTCCGCGATCTCAGCTTCCACGTCGCGCCCGGCGAAGTGGTGGGCATCATCGGCGCCAACGGCGCCGGCAAGACGACCGTGTTCAACCTGCTCACGGGCGCGCTGGACGCCGACGCAGGGGACGTGTGGTTCGCGGGCCAGCGGCTCGATCGTGAGCGCCCCGAAACGCGCAACCGGCTCGGGATCGCGCGGACGTTCCAGATCGTGCGCCCGTTCATCGGCCTGACGGCGCTCGAGAACGTGATGGTCGCCGCGCTCCCGCGCGCCGCGAGCGTCGGAGAGGCGCGGCGCGAGGCGGCGCGGTGGCTGGCGTTCGCCGGCCTCGCGTATCGCGCCGACGTGATCGCGAGCGGGCTGAGCACCGGCGAGCGCAAGCGTCTGGAGCTGGCGCGCGCACTCGCCACGCGACCGCGGCTGCTGCTGCTGGACGAGGTGACCGGCGGCGTGGACCAGCGGAGCCTTCCGGGTCTCGTCCGCCTGATGCAGCAGATCCGCGCGGAGGGCCTCACGCTGCTCGTCATCGAGCACAATCTGCGCGTGGTGACGGCGCTCGCCGATCGCCTGCTCGTGCTGCACCTCGGCGAGAAGATCCACGAGGGCGCGCCGCAGGCGGTCGTGACCGATCCCGCCGTGGTGGACGTCTACGTGGGAGGTCCGGTTGCTCGCGGTTGAGAATCTCGTCGTGGACTATGGCGGCTACGTCGCGCTCTCCGGCGTGTCGCTCGAGGTGCGCGCGGGCGAGATCGTGTGCCTCATGGGCGCCAACGGCTCGGGCAAGAGCTCGCTGCTCAATGCGGTCTCTGGCCTCGTACGCCCGGCGGCGGGCTCGGTCAGCTTCGAGGGACGATCGCTCGCCGGCGTCCCGACGTACCGCCGGCTCGGGTTCGGCCTCGCCCACGTGCTCGAGCGCCGCCGCCTCTTCCCGTACATGACCGTGCTCGAGAATCTCCTGCTCGGCAGCTATCTGCCCGCCGCGCGCGCGCGGCGCGGCGAGGCGCTGGAGCGGGTCTTCGCGAAGTTCCCGGTGCTGCGTGCACGGCGCGATCAGCTCGCCCACACGCTGTCGGGCGGGGAGCAGCAGATGGTCGCGATCGCGCGGGCGCTCATGAGCGCGCCGCGGTTCCTGATGCTCGACGAGCCGTTCCTCGGACTCGCGCCGCGACTCGTGGCCGAGGTGGCGGAGACGATCGCGCAGCTCAACGCCGACGGCATGACGGTGCTCTTCACCGAGCAGGCCATCCACCAGTCGCTCGTCACCGCGCATCGCGGCTACATCCTCGAATCCGGCCGCCTCGTCCTGAGCGGGACGAGTGCTGCGCTGCTCGCGAACGAGCTCCTGCAGCGCGTCTACATGGGGCTCGACCTGGAGGCGCCATGAACCTGATCGGGGTCGACGTCGGTGGGACCTTCACCGACCTCATCCTCCTGGACGAAACGACGGGACAGGTGCGCGTCGCGAAGGTCCCCACCACCGTCCGCAACCAGGCCGAGGGCGTGCTGGCCGCGCTGCGCGAGGCCGGAGCGACGGCCGCCGCGATCAAGGTGCTGGTCCACGGCACGACGACCGGAACCAACGCGCTGCTGGAGCGGAAGGGTGCCCAGACGGGGCTCATCACCACGCGCGGCTTCCGGGACGTGCTCGAGCTCGGGCGGCGCACGCGTCCGACGCCCTACGGGCTCAAGGGCACGTTCGAGCCGCTCATCCCGCGCGACCTCCGCGTGGAAGTGGCGGAGCGCGTGGATGCCGAGGGGCAGGTCGTGGTGCCGCTCGACGAGGACGCCGTGCGGCGCGCGGCCGAGACGCTGCGCGCGGCCGGTGTGGACGCACTGGTGATCCACTTCGTCCATTCCTACGTCAACGACCGCCACGAGCGGCGGGCGCGGGAGATCGCGGCGGGCGTGTGGCCGAATGCGTACGTCACCGTCGGCTCGGAGCTGTTACCCGAGTACCGCGAGTACGAGCGCGGCACGACGGCGGCGATCAACGGCTACCTCCAGCCCGTGATCGATCGGTATCTGCGGTCGCTCGCCGACACGCTCCGAAGCGACGGCTACGCGCGCGAGCTCCTCGTCATGCAGGGGAACGGCGGGACGATGTCCGTCGACGTCGCGGCCCGTCACGCCGTCAACACGCTCATGTCGGGGCCGGCCGCGGGCGTGAAGGCCGCCGCGTTCACCGCGCTCGCCGCGGGGTATCGCAACGTGATCTCGTGCGACATGGGCGGGACCAGCTTCGACGTCGGTGTCATTCGCGACGGTGTGCCGGCGGTCAGCGCGGACAAGGAGCTCGGCTACGGCCTGCCCGTCCGCGTGCCGATGATCGACATCCATACGATCGGGGCCGGCGGCGGCTCCATCGCGCGCGTGAGCTCGGCCGGCATCCTCCAGGTCGGTCCACAGAGCGCGGGCGCCGAGCCGGGGCCGATCTGCTACGGCCGTGGCGGCGCCGAGCCGACGACGACCGACGCGAACCTCGTGCTCGGCCGTCTGAACCCGAAGGGGCTCCTCGGCGTGGCCGGTGCGGCCGAGCTCGAGCGCGTCAGGAGCATCCTCGACAAGAAGATCGGCGCGCACCTGGGACTCGGACCCGACGAGGTCGCCGCCGCCATCGTCCGCGTGGCGAACGACAAGATGGCGGGCGCGATCCGCCTGGTGTCGCTGCAGCGCGGGTACGATCCGCGCGACTTCATCCTCTTCGCGTTCGGCGGCGCCGGGCCGCTCCACGCCGCGGCGCTCGCGCGCGAGCTGGCCATCCCGAAGGTGCTGGTGCCGGCGCGGCCGGGCATCACGTCCGCGCTCGGCTGTCTCGTGGCCGACGTCCGCCACGACTTCGTGCGAACGATCAACCAGGATCTGCTGCGCCTGGACGTCGACGAGGCCCGCGCGATCCTCGCGGCGCAGGTGGCGGAGGGCCGGCGTCTGCTCGCGTCCGAGGAAGTCGACATCGAGACCGTGAGCGTGCTCCACCAGGCGGACATGCAGTTCGCCGGGCAGACGCACGTGCTGACCGTGACGATCCCGCGCGCCGACTTCGGCCGCGACGACCTGCTCCTCGCGTTCGAGCGCGCGTACTGGGAGCGCTTCGAGGTCGAGCTGAAGCAGATGCGCGCGCTCGTCATGAGCCTGCGCACGGCGGTCATCGGCCGCCGTCCCCCGGTCTCGCTGAACGGACTCGCGGCCACGCCGTCTCGAGGAGCGCTCGAGGACGCGCGGGACGGGAGCCGTCGCGCCTGGTTCGACGGCGCCTGGCACGACACGCCGATCTATCGTCGCGAGCGCCTCGCCGTCGGCGTGCGGTTCGACGGCCCGGCGATCGTGGAGCAGCTCGACTCGACCACGGTGATCGAGCCGGGAGACCGTGTCGAGGTCGACACGCTCGGCAACCTCATCATCACCGTGCGGGGGCTCGTATGACACCCATCGATCCGGTGACGCTCGTCGTCGTCCAGAACGGTCTCCAGCAGGTCGCGACCGAGATGGACCTCACCTTCGAGCGCGCGGCCTTCTCGCCCGTCATCTCCGAGGGCTTCGACCGCTCCGACGGGATCTACTCGAAGGACAACGGCGAGGTGATCGCGCAGGGCGAGCTCGGGCTGCCGATCTTCGTCGGCGTCATGCAGTTCACGACGCGCGCGGTGATCGAGCACGTGGGCCGGCGCGGCGGCGACAGCCTCAGGCCCGGCGACATCTTCATCGTCAACGATCCGTACGCGGGCGGCACGCACCTGATGGACGTCAAGATGGTGAAGCCGTTCTTCTACCGGGGCCGGCTGTGGGCGTACCTCTCGAACACCGGCCACTGGCCCGACACGGGCGGCGCGGTGCCCGGCGGCTTCTCGACGCGCGCAACCGAGGTTCAGCAGGAGGGGCTGCGCCTGCCGCCCGTGAAGCTCTTCCGCGAGGGCGTGATGGACGAGGACATCCTGTCGATCGTCCTCGCGAACATCCGCGTGCCGGAAGAGCGGATCGGCGACATCAAGGCGCAGGTCGCCGCGCTGACCGTGGGCGAGAAGCGGCTCACGGCGCTCATCGACCGCTACGGCGAGGGGACCGTGACCGCGTGCGTGAAGGAACTGCGCCACCGCTCCGAGCAGATGATGCGCGCGCACATCGCGAAGATCCCCGACGGCGCGTACGCCGGCGAGGCGTTCCTCGACTCCGACGGCATCGGCCCGGACCCGCTCGCCATCCGGCTCCGCGTGAAGAAGGAAGGGAGCGACCTCCACTTCGACTTCTCGGAGTCGAGCCCGCCGTGCCGCGGGCCGCTGAACAGCGTCATCGCGACGACGAAGGCGGCGGTCTACCTCGCCATCAAGCACATCTTCCCCGACGTGCCGATCAACGCCGGGTGCTTCGAGCCGCTGCACATCGCGGAGCCGCACGGGACGTTCCTCTACGCACGGTATCCGCGGCCGGTCTCCGGCTGCGCGGCCGAGGTGAGCGCGCGCATCGCCGAGAGCGTGTTCACGACGCTGGCGCGCGCGATCCCCGACGACGTCTTCGCGGCGCCCGCCGGCACGAGCGGCAACCTGACGCTGGGCGGGTACGACCCGCTGAAGGAGCGGCACTACATCATGTACGTGTTCTCCGGCGGCGGGTACGGCGGGTACGTCGAGAACGACGGCCTCACGAACGGCTGCTCGACGATCGGCATCTCGAAGACGCAGCCGACCGAGGTGCTGGAGCAGCACTATCCCGTGCTGTTCGAGCAGTACGCGCTGCGCGAGCGCTCGGGCGGCGCGGGGAAGACGCGCGGCGGGTTTGGCGTCGACTACCGGATTCGTATCCGCCGCGGCGAAGGCCTGCTGTCGTTTCTCATGGATCACGGACGCGTCGGTCCTCCCGGCCTCTTCGGCGGTCACGACGGCGCAAAGAACGAGGTGATCCTGGAGCAGGACGGCCGCACGCACGTCTCGCCGCACTGGTCGAAGGACGAGGACATCCACGTGAAGGCCGGCGACCTCATCACCGTCCGCACGCCGGGCGGCGGTGGCTACGGCAACCCGCTCGAGCGCGATCCCGCGCTCGTGCTGCGCGACGTCGTGCGCGGCTACATCACCATCGAGGACGCGGAGCGCGACTACGCGGTGGTGGTGCGCGGTGTGCCGCCGGCCGTCGACGCCGCCGCGACCGCGCGCGTGCGTGCACAAAGCGAGCGGACGGCCCGATGATATGATCCGCGCCCGATGACGCTCGACGTCCACTCGATCAAGCGGCTCGTCGAGTCCGATCGCGTGCACCGGCGCGTGTACACGGACCCTGCGCTGCTCGAGCTCGATCGTCTCTTCGGGCGCGCGTGGCTCCTGCTCGGACATGCGAGCCAGGTCGCGCGCCCGGGGGATTTCGTCACGACACGGATGGGGCGCGAGTCCGTCATCGTGGCGCGGCACACCGACGACGCGATCCACGTGCTCGTGAACCGCTGCGCGCACCGCGGCGCGCGCGTGTGCGACGCCGCACGCGGTCACGCGCGCCAGCTCGTGTGTCCGTATCACGGCTGGACCTACGCGACCGACGGAGCGCTCTGCGCCGTGCCGTTGCCCGATGGATACGACCCGCCGGTGGTCGGGACGCCCGAGCACGCGCTCACGCGCGTGCCCCGGGTCGACAGCTACCGCGGGTTCATCTTCGCGTCGCTCGCCGCGCGCGGGCCATCGCTCCATGATGTCCTCGGGCCGCTGCGCGCGTCGTTCGACGACCCTCCGCGGCGGCCGGAAGGGCGAACGCTCCGAGCGTGAGCAGGACGACGAGCATGACGGCGCGACGACCGTTCATCGTGCTCTCCTTTTCGATACCGCCTTCGTCCACATCTCCCACGCGCGCGGATAGTCGCCGTGCATCTCCACCGTCGTCCGGCTCTCTTCCGAATCGAGATAGGTGATCGGACCGCCGAGACGGATCGCGTCGAGCTGGATGCGCGCGTTCACTTCCATGTAGATCGAGCGCGCGACGACCTGCGCCAGCGACTTGCCGGCCACCACCGCGCCGTGGCCGCGCATCAGCGCCGCGTGCGCCCCGCCGACCGTCCGCGCCAGCGCACGCGCGAGCTCGGGGGTGCGCACGAGCATGTCGGTCGCCGTCCCGGCGGTGTCGCGGATCTCCCAGACGGGCAGGCCGTCACCGAGGAACCCGCTCATGTGGCAGATGGCGCGCAACGGCGTGCCGGTGACGCCGAACGCCACCGTCGTCACGGAATGGTGATGGACGACGGCCTGCACGTCCGGACGCGCGCGATAGAGCTCGCCGTGGATGAAGCGCTCCGCGTAGAGCAGCCGTCGCTCCGTGCGGCTCGGCGCGCTGTCGAGGTCGAGCCCGACGACGTCGCGCTCCACGACGCTCTCCGGCGCCAGCGACCGGCTGATCAGGTAGCGTCCGGCGTCCCGCGGGTCGCGAACGCTCACGTGGCCGTAGGCGTCCAGGATTCCGAAGCGCGCGAGGATGTGGTTGGCGGCGACGACGTCGCGAACGAGAGCGCTCGGTGGCTTCATGTCATGACCTCGCTGCGGATCAGGTCGCCCACGCGATTGCGGTAGTCGAGCAGCGCGATGGACTTGCGGACGCCGAGGTCGCGCGGCCGCGGGAGATCGACGGCGATCTCCTCGCGGATGCGCGCCGGGCGCGCGGTCAGCACCACGACGCGGGCGCCGAGATAGACGGCTTCCTCGATGTCGTGCGTGACGAACACGATCGTCTTGCCGGTCCGCTCCCACAGGCGGAGGAGCTCTTCCTGCATCGCCTCCCGCGTCTGCGCGTCGAGCGCGCCGAACGGCTCGTCCATCAGCAGCACCTCGGGATCGAACGCGAGGACGCGCGCCAGCGCGACCCGCTGCTTCATGCCGCCCGAGAGCTCGCCCGGAAGATGATTCCGGAACTCGACGAGCCCGGTCAGCTCGAGATGACGATCGACGATCGCGGCGCGCTCCGCGGCGGGCACGCCCTGCACCTCGAGACCCCAGCCGACGTTCCCCGCGACGGTACGCCATGGAAACAGCGCGAACTCCTGGAAGACCATCCCGCGGTCGGGCCCGGGCGCCACGACGTCGCGGCCGTGCACGCGGATCGTGCCGGCGTCGGCGCCGACGAAGCCGCCGAGGATGTGCAGCAGCGTGCTCTTGCCGCAGCCGCTCGGGCCCACGATCGTCATGAACTCGCCGTCCGCCACGCTGAGGCGCTCGAGATCGAGCACCGCGAGCGTGCGCCGATCGCGCGTGTAGGTCTTGCGGAGCCCGGCGACCTCCAGGGCTGGACCGGTCATCGCGGCCAGCGGAGGAGCTCGACCAGTGTCGTCTGCGCGCGCGCGACGTCTCGCCCCTCGCGCTTCAGGCGGCGGTTCCGGAGCCAGCACGCCAGCGGATTCGTGATCTGGCCGCGATCGATGACGGCGCGGGACAGGCGGCCGATCGCCTGCACCCGGTCGCGGCGCCGCCGCTCGTAGCGCGCGAGCGCGGCCTCGAGCGCACGGGGCGCGCCGCTCGCCGCCGCGAGCTCCTCGGCGAGCACGGCCGCGTCCTCCATCGCCATGCCCGCGCCCTGGCCCATGCCGGGCGACATCGCGTGCGCGGCGTCGCCGAGCAGCACGGCGCGGCCCGCGACCCACGGCGTCTGGTGGATCTCCTCGAGCTCGGTGCAGATGACCCCGTCGGTCGAGGCGAGCTGAGCGAAGGCGTTGAGCACGCGCCCGTCGGTGAACTGCGCGAAGCGCGCGCGGAAGGCCGCGGCGCTTTCGAGCGCCCACGCGCGGCTCTCGCGCGGCGAGGTGAAGACGGTCCACACGTAGAGCTTGCCGTCGCCGATCGGCACGAGGCCGATCTGCTGGCCGCGCCCGAGGAACTCCGTGAAGTGCACCAGCCCGTCGCGGTTCTCCACGACGAAGCGATGCGAGCGATAGCCGAGATACGCGGGCTCGGTCGCGCCGAAGCATCGCGCGCGCACCGCGGAGCGAATGCCGTCGGCGCCGACCAAGAGATCGCCCGCGAGGCGCTCGCCGCTCTCCATCTCGGCGCGAACGCCGTCGGCGTCGGCATGGAGCGCTCGAATGCGCACGTCGAGATGGACGGTGCCGGGCGGCAGCCCTTCCGCCAGGCACTCGTGCAGCCGTGCGCGGTGCACGAGCGCGCCGCGGACGAGCCGCCCCGAGTCGTAGAGCGGCCGGTAGTCGCGCGTCGCGAGCAGGCGTCCCCGGTGGTCGCACGTGTCGCGCCCGAGGTACGGCGCGCTGTCCGCGCGCACGCACGCGGCGAGGCCGTTTTCTTCGAGCACGGCCATCGCGTTGGGATTCATGATGATCCCGGCGCCGACGGCCTCGATCTTCGGCGCGCGCTCGAGCACCGTCACCGGGAGCCCGCGCCGCGTGAGCTCGCGCGCCACCGAGAGTCCGCCGATGCCGCCACCGACGACGAGCGTCCTGAACATCGGCGGCGATTGTACAGGGACTTCCCCGGCGTCGCGCACGCAGGCACGATAGAGCGATGCTGGACGCCTGCGTCGTCGGTGCCGGCGCGGCCGGACTCGCCGCGGCCTGCGAGCTCGCGCGCACCGGGCTCTCGGCCCGCGTGCTGGAGGCGCGCGGACGCGTCGGCGGACGCGCGTGGACCGACGTCGAGACGCTCGGCGTGCCGATCGATCGCGGATGCGCGTGGCTGCATTGCGCGGACCGCAATCCGTGGACGCCGTACGCGCGCGAGCAGGGGTTCACCGTCATCGAGCGCTTGCCCGATTGGCAGCGCTACGTCGGACGCGCGCCGCTCTCGCCGGAACGGCGCGCGCGGCGCGACGCGGACTGGCAGCGCGCGGAGCGCGCGATCGAAGCCGCGGTGCGCGCCGGACGCGACGTGCCGGCCTCCGAGGTGCTGCCGCCCGATCTCGAGTTCCGCACGCTGATCGACGCCACGATGAGCTGGGCGATGGGCGTCGACACCGTCGATCTGTCGACGGCGGATTACGTGATCTACGCGGACACCGAGATCAACTGGGCCGTGCGCGAGGGCCTGGGCGCCGTCGTCGCGACGGCCGCGCGGGGTCTGGATGTCGTCCTCGAGTGTCCGGTCGTCGGCATCGACTGGGGCGGGTCACACGTGCGCGTGACGACCGGGCGGGGCACGCTCGAGTGCCGTGCCGTGATCGTCACGGTGCCGACGACGCTGCTCGCGCGCGCCACCCCGCGATTCTCACCGGCGCTTCCGTCCGCCTACGAGGAGGCCTTCAACGGGCTCACGCTCGGCGTGGCGAACAAGGTCTTCGTCGAGGTCGAGCCGGGCGCGCTTCCTTTCGACGGGAGCGTCAACCTCGTCGCGAGCGACACGACGGTCCGGACGGCGAGTGTGAGCGTGCGTCCGGCCGGTCAGGACGTGATGCTGGTCTTCTTCGGCGGCGCCTACGCGCGGGAGCTGGAGACGACGGGCGCGCTGGACGTCACCGCCCGTGACGTGCTGATCGGCGTGTTCGGCAGCGACCTCGGACGGAAGATCCGGCGGACGACGGCGACCGCGTGGGCGACCGATCCGTGGGCGCTCGGATCGTATTCCGCCGCCCGTCCCGGCTTCGCGCGCTGTCGCAACGTGCTCGGCGAAAGCGTGGCGGATCGCATCTTCTTCGCGGGCGAAGCCGTCCCGCCGAAGGCGTACGGCGCGATCCACGGCGCCGCGGAGTCAGGCGTCACGGCTGCGCGCCGCATCGCGACGTTACTCGCGCGCGATGTGGCCCCGCGCTGATTCGCGAAACGAGTCTGAGTGGCCGCCGTTCGAGCGCGGGCTGCGCCCGCGCAATCCTGCGGTTGGGGGAGGTTTCGGAGGGGGCCGTCGAGGCCCCCTCCGACGAGGATGAGGGGCGAAGCCCCCCTCCGAGGAATCAGCGCATGTCTCCGGGGGACTGGTACTCGCACATGCCATGCACAGCGCGCCAGGCACCGCCGTTGCGCTCGCACTGCGCCTCCTCCGAGAACGCGGCGGGATAGACGTTGTCGCCCGGCGCAATGGCTCCGGCGCACCCCGCGAGCAGCAGAACGAATCCGGCGAGCGGCATCCCGATGTAATTCATGCCTGGCGACCTCCCCGTCGTCTGGTTCGTAACGAGCAACCCGTGGGCCAGGTTCCTCCAGCCGGCTGCCGTCACTCTCCAGTGAACCACGCCGGGCGCTTTTCGAGAAACGCGTCCAGGCCTTCCGCCGCGTCGCGCGTGGCGATGACCTCGAAGACGGCCTGGCGCTCGACCTCGAGGCCTTCCGCGAGCGGACGGCCCCATCCGCCGTAAATGCACCGCTTGAGCAAGCCGATCGCCCGTGTCGGCTTTGCGGCGAGCTCGCGCGCGAATTCGCCGACCTGAGCGGCGAGTGTGTCAGCGGGCAGCACGCGCTGTACGAGCCCCAGGTCCAGCGCGTCTGTCGCGCTCATGCGGCGGCCCGAGACCATCAGGTCGAGCGCGCGCGCGGGCCCGAGGAGGCGTGTGAGGCGCTGGGTGCCGCCCGCACCGGGGAAGATGCCGAGCCCGATCTCGGGGAAGCCGATCGACGCATCCGCCGCCATCCATCGGAAGTCGCACGCGAGCGCGAGCTCGGCGCCGCCACCGAACGCGTAGCCGTTGATCGCCGCGATCACCGGCTGCGTGAGCGCTTCGAGACCCGCCTGCACGTCGATCCAGCGCCGCACGCGCTCGTGGTTCGCGCGCGAGACGTCGCGCATCATCGCGATGTCGGCGCCGGCGCAGAACGCGCGGCCGGATCCGGTGACGACGACCGCGCGCACGCGCGCGTCCGCCCCGAGCGCGGCGACGACGGCGAGGAAGTCGTCGATCACCTCGAGGTTCACCGCGTTCACCGGCGGACGGTCGAGCGTGACGGTCGCGACGGCCCCGGCGATCTCCAGGCGGACGTGGCGCAGGCTCACTCGAGCACTCCTTCCTTCTCGTGACGGGTGATCTCGGCCTCGTCGAGGCCGAGGAGCTCGCCGAGGATCGCGCGCGTGTGCTGGCCGAGCGTCGGCGCCGGGTGCCACACGCGGCCGGGCGTCCCGGCGAGTCGCGCGACGACGCCTTCGTGTGGAAACGCGCCGATGACCGGGTGCTCGACGGTCTCCCAGTAGCCGCGGGCCCGGAGATGCGGATCGCCGTCGACGAGATCGCGCGCGTCCTGCACGGCGCCGGCGGCGACGCCGCGGGCCTGCAGCGCCTCCATCAGCGCGTGCGCGTCGCGCTCGCGCGTCCACGCTTCCACGGCGTCGTCGATCGCATCCTCGTGCGCCTTGCGTCCGCCCGCCGTGGCGAGCCGCGGGTCCGCGGCGAGGTCGGCGCGGCCGATCGCGGCGCACAGCGCGCGCCACGCGTCGTCACCCGTCACGGCGATCGCGATCCATCGGTCGTCGCCGCGGCAGCGGAACACGCCGTGAGGCGCCATCGTCGGATGGCGATTGCCGCGCGGTTCTCGGGCGCCGCCGGCCGCGGCCTCGAGCAGGCTCGTGCCGGTGTGCGCCGCCACCGCTTCGACCTGGGAGAGGTCGATGTGCTGCCCTTCACCGGTGGCCGCGCGATGCTCGAGCGCGGCGAGCGCCCCGAACGCCGCGTGCAGCCCGGCGATCATGTCGCCGAGCCCGAACGTGGTGCCCACGGGATCGCGTCCGGGGAAGCCGGCCTGCGCCGAGAGCCCCGAGAGCGCCGCGAGCGCGTCGGCGTACGTCAGGAAGTCGCGCCACGGGCCCGTGTGGCCGAGGCCCGACATGGAGACCAGGATGATGTCGCGACGGATCGCGCGCAGCCCCGCGTAGTCGAGCCCCCAGCCGGCCATCACGCGGGGACTGAAGTTCTCGATGACCACGTCCGAGTGCGCGGCGAGCCGCGCGAGAAGGTCGCGCCCCGCCGGCAGGTTGAGATTGAGCGCGACGCTGCGCTTGTTGCGGTTGTGATTGTTGAAGTAGCCGTTGCGGTCGTGGTGGAAGTCGCCACGCGAGAGGAACAGCATGCGCGCGAAGCGCGTCGGGTCCGGGCGGTGACGCGACTCGATCTTGATCACGTCCGCGCCGTGGTCCGCGAGCAGCCGCGCCGCGTACGGTCCGGCGAGCACCCACGTCAGATCGAGGACCCGAACTCCGGCGAGCGCGCCGCGCGCGGCCGGCGCGGACCGTGTCACACGCGCCGTCGACTGGGCGTCATGCCCCGCGAGCATCGTCGTGTTGCCTTCGCCGGCGGCCGGCACGACGAGCCGAGGGGGCCGGTGACCGTTCGGGAATCCGAAGGCGAAGCCGCCGTCGCGAAGCACGCGGCCGTCGAGCACGGTCTCGACGAAGAAGCCGCGCGCCGCGAGGTGCGGATTCGCGGCGACGTCGGCCGGCCGCTCGACGGACGCCCACGGCAGACGCCGGCGCTGCGCCTGCTGGAAGAAGTCGGCCTTCGCGAGCCCGCGCGTGAACGCCTCGATGACCTCGAAGACGTGCGCGCGCTCGGCGAGGCGCACCTTCTCGTCGAGCCAGCGCGGCTCGACGAGGTCGACGGCCGCGCCGCGCTCGCGCATCCAGTTGACGAGGTCGCCCCACATGCGCGGGTTGCCCCCGAGGCCGCCGGCGACGAGGCCGTCACGCGCGCGGAAGAAGCTGTGCGGCACGTAGGGATGCCAGCTGCCGCTCCGTCGCGGAATCACGCCGGCGTGGACGTACGCGATCGCGCCGTACTCGAGCGTCGCGGCCACGGCGTCCTGGATCGAGACGTCGATGTGCTGTCCGCGGCCGGTGCGCCGGCGCGCGTGCCGCGCGGCGAGTGCCCCGACGGCCGCGTGCGCGCACGCGACGTGATACGACTGCTCGCACGGCGGCGCCAGCGGCGGCCCGTCGGCATCGCCGCAGAGCCGCATCATCCCGCCCATCGCCGCCGCGGTGAGATTCGTCCCCTGCCACTCGGCCCGCGGTCCCGTGCGACCGAACGGCGTGATCGAGACGTGGATGAGCCCCGGCCGGAGCGCCGCCGTCGCGGGGGGATCGAGGCCGAGCGTCGCGAGCTCGCTCGAAGAGAGCGTCTCGACGAGAACGTCCGCCGTGGCGACGAGAGCGCGGAGACGTTCGCGGTCCCGCGCCACCGTGAGATCGAGCGTCACCGAGCGTGCGCCTGCGCGGAAGTGCGCGAACGCGAGCCCGGCGCGCGCCGGATCGCCCCCGGGCGGCTCGACGACGATGACCTCCGCACCCAGCCCGATCATGAGACGGCCGAAGAACGCGCCGGCATCGCCGGTGAGGTCGACGACGCGGATCATACGCGGCCGCGATCCTACCGCAGCAGCGCGAACACGCGTGACGGCGTCAGCGGCACGCGGGTGACCACGACGCTGCGGTCCGCGAGCGCGTCCTCCACCGCGTTGCCGATCGCCGCGGCGCCCGCGATGATGCCGCTCTCGCCCACCCCCTTGATCCCGAGCGGGTTGACCGTCGACGGAAAGTCGAGCGACGTCACGTCGAGCGGAGGGATCTGGTCCGCGCGCGGCGGACAGTAGTCCATGAACGTCGCGGTGAGGAGCTGGCCCGCGTCGTCGTAGACGAGCTCCTCGTAGAGCGCGCTGCCGATGCCCTGCGCGATGCCGCCGTGGAGCTGGCCCTCGACGATCATCGGGTTGATCGGCCGGCCGCAATCGTGGACGGCCACGCAGCGCAGCAGCGTCACGACGCCGGTCTCGACGTCCACCTCGACGACCACGCCCTGGCCGCCGAACGCCCACGTCACCGAGCCCGGATAGAAGAACGCACACGCGCTGAGACCGGGCGTGCCACCCGCCACGGCCGACGCGCGGCTTCGCAGCGCGGCACGCGCGACGCGCGCGAGCGGCAGACGGCGATCGGGCGCGCCGCGGACCTCCGCGTGCCCGGCGCGCAAGACGACGTCGTCGGCGGCGCACTCGAAGAGCTCCGCCGCCACGCGGCGCGCCTTGTCCGCGACCTCGTTCGTGGCCTGCGCCACCGCCGGTCCCGCCACGGCGGCGACACGGCTCGCGATCGTGCCCATGCCGTAGCCGACGAGCTGCGTGTCGCCGCCGGCGACCACCACGTCGTCGACCGTGACGCCGAGACGATCGGCGCAGATCTGCGCGAAGACCGTCTCGTGACCCTGGCCCTGCTGCGAGACACCGAGGTACACGAACACCGTGCCGTTGGGATCGACGCGCACGTCGGCGCCCTCGAACGGTCCGAGGCCCGTGCCCTCGACGTACGCGGAGACGCCGATGCCGATGGGCCGGCTGGTGCCGCGCCGCGCGTGCTGCTCCTTGCGCCAGGCCGAATAGTCGAGCCGCTCGATCATCCGGTCGAACGCCGCGACGTAATCCGCCGGGTCGTAGCTGATCGGCACGCCGTCGCGATAGCTCAAGCCCGATGCGTACGGCATCTCCGCGGCCGTGACGAGATTCCGCCGGCGCAGCTCCACGGGATCGACGCCGCTCGCGCGCGCGGCGCGGTCGAGCAGGCGATCGAGGACGAACGCCGCCTCGGGACGGCCGGCGCCGCGATACGCGGCGAGGAACGTCTTGTGCGTGACCACGTTGTCCGCCGTCGCCTTGTAGGCGGGCACGCGGTACGGCCCGGGCAGGTGGTTGATCGTGTTGAGCGTGATCGCCTCGCCGAGCGTCGGGAACGCGCCGTGATCGCGCGTGAACCGGGTCTCGATCGCGGTGATCGTCCCGTCGCGGGCGACGCCGATGCGCGCATCGTGCTCCTGATCGCGATCCGCCGCGGCGGTGAGGAGGTGCTCGGTGCGCGTCTCCACCCACTTCACCGCGCGGCGGAGATGTCGCGCGACCGCCGGGATCAGCACGTCCTCCGGATAGACGTGGCCCTTCACCCCGAATCCGCCGCCGACGTCGGGCACGATCACCCGCACGCGCTCTTCCGGCACGCCCAGAATCCCCGCGACGGCCGCGCGCACGCCGAACGGCACCTGCGTCGAGGTCCACACGGTGAGCCCGTCGCCCGTCTCGGGCCGCGCCACGACGCCGCGCGGCTCGATCGGCGTGCCGGACACGCGCGGATACGCGACGCGCACGCGCTCGACGATGTCCGCGCTCGCGAAGCCTCGACCGACGTCGCCGACGGCACTGGTCGTCGTCGCGAAGAGGTTGTCGGGCCAGTCCGGCTGCACGATCGGGCCGCCGACCGCGGTGGCGACGCGCGTGGCCGCGGGCCGTGGCGAGTAGTCCACCGTGACCGCGGCGGCGCCGTCGGCCGCGCGGTACGGATCGGTCGCGACCACCACCGCGACCGCCTCGCCGACGTGCCGCACACGGTCGGCGGCGAGGACCGGATGCGCGTACGGACGCCGCTTCGGCTCGGGGACGAGCGCCGGAATCGATCCGCCCAGCGCGGGCAGCTCACGGCGCGTGAGCGCGGCGACGACGCCCTCGAGCGCGAGCGCCGCGCGCGCATCGATCCGCGTGACGTCGGCGTGGGCGTGTGGGCTGCGGACGATCACGACGTGCAGCAGATCGGGCAGCCGCAGGTCGTCGAGATAGCGGCCGCGGCCCGCGACGAGGCGCGCGTCCTCCTTGCGCTTGACGGATGTGCCGGCGAACGGGCCAGTCGGCACTCGCGGAGGGCCGGGATTCACTCCCGGCCCGGAGCGCGGGGGGCGAGGGGTTTGGGGTCCTCCAGTGGCGAGGCCCCATGTTCGGAGGCGGTGCGCCTCGCGCCCCCCATGTCCTTCAGGTGCTCGTCGCGGCGGCGGGCGAGGTCCTCGTCGACGTAGCCCATGAGCTGGGGCTTCGAGGCGCCGAGCATCACTTGCAGGTACGCCGGCTCGAGGCCGACGTTCTCGTAGCCGTGGATGACGTTCGCGGGGCACGAGACGCAGTCCCACGGCCCGAGCACGGCCTCGACACGCGTGCCCGCCTCATCCTGGAAGAAGACCTTCACCTTGCCCTGGAGGATGAAGAAGACTTCCTCGACCTCGTGCGTGTGCGCGGCGTTCCCCTGGCCGGGCGGCACGAACATGATGCTGAGCGTGAAGTGCTCGGCGGGGATGAAGTCGGTGCGGTCGTGCTTGCCCGACCCGCCCGCGCCGATGAAGCGGTGCTGCGCGCGGCGATAGCCGTCGACGCGCGCGTCGGCGAACGCATCCCAGTCGGCCTTCCGGTCGATGAAGCGCGCGACCTGCCGCGTGAGGAGCTCGTCGATGTTCATGGCGTTGCGGGAGGCGGCAGCACGCGCACCGCGTCGCCCGTCTTCACCACGCCCGGCGCGAGCACGCGCGCGTAGACGCGGCTCCATCCCGCGTGACGCTTCTGCGAGATCCGCGCGTAGTTGCCCCCGGCGAACGCGCTCCTGATGTTCACGCACGGCGAGGTGTACCGGGTGACCTCGAGCGCGACGTCGTCGCCGAGCAGGATGCGGGCGTTCGGTTGCACGGCGTCCCAGTCGATGCCTTCGACCGTGAGGTTCTCGCCGGCCGAGCCGGGAACGATCGCGTGGCCTTCGCCCTGCAGATCGCGGATCCGCTCCATCGAGAAGAGGCACACCGCGCGCTCGGGACCGCCGTGGTGCTCGAGATCCCGCTGGCGATCGCCGTCCACGCCGTGTTCGGTGATGCGGGCGCTCGGGACGGCCGTCTTCGGCACGCCGCCGTTCGATACGCTGATCTGGACGATCCGACCCTTGTCCACAGGCTGACCTCCGGCTGGTTCGACGGGTCGAGTGTACGCCACGCCGGACCTCGTGCGGGTCGTCGCGCGGCTCGCCGGCCGGGAAGCGGCCTCGACGCGGAGCTCGCGCCCGACGCCGCGCGCCTTCGCCGTCGTGTACGCCAGGCGCGCGGCGACGAGGTCCTCGAGCGCGTAGCCCTCGGACTTGAAGACCGTGATCTCGTCGGCGCGCGTGCGGCCTGCGACCCTGCCGCTCGCCACGTCGGCGAGCGTTCCCACCACGTGGCTCCGCTGAATCACGCCCTCGATGATCGGGATCGCGATGTCGCCGGCGTTGTCGACGGTCGCCGGCTGATCGATCACGACGCGGGCGCGGCGGATCGTCTCGCTGTCGAGCTCGCGCGCCGTCGGCTGAAAGGTTCCGACGCCGTCGACGTGCACGCCGGGCCTGAGCCGGCCGCCGTCGAACAGCGGCGTCGTCGCGGTCGTCGCGCAGGTGATGACGTCGGCCCGCGCCACCGCGTCGTCCCGGTCGTTCGTCACCGTGACGGGCAGGCCGAGTCGTTCGCTCCACGTCGCGGCGAAGCGGCGCGCGCGCTCGGGGTCGCGGCCGACGACCTCGACGCGCACGATCGGCAGCTCGGCGGCGAGGCACACGAGCTGGAAGCTCGCCTGCACGCCGGCGCCGAAGCACAGCAGCGTCTTCGCGTCGCGACGCGCGAGAGCGCGCGCCGCCACCGCGGACGTCGCACCGGTGCGAAGGCCGGTGAGATACCCGGCGTCCATGACCGCGAGCGGCGCGCCCGTGCGCCCATCCATGAGGACGTAGGTCCCGTGGACCGTCGGCACGCCGCGTGCCCGGTTGCCCGCGTAGAACGAGACGAGCTTGACGCCGAGCGCGACGCCGTCGCTCGGCGTCGCACCGGCGGGGGCGACCGCCGGCATGAGGAGGAGCACGCCGTCGTCGGTGACGGGCACGGTCGCGCGCGGCGGCACCCGCGAGGCGCCGGTCGCGTGCTCGGCGAACGCGCGCGCGAGCGCGTCGATCAGCGCGCGCGGCTCGAGGACCGCCTCGACGTCGGCGCGACCGAGAACCAGCACCCTAGGACGGCTTGCGCCGGATCATCCGCTGGAGCTTCAGCTCCATCACGGTCTCGCCGCGCTGGTTGAAGACGCGGTGCTTGTACGTGACGATGCCGCGGTCCGGCTTCTTCGTCTCCCGCTTGTCGACGATCTCGACCTCCACGCGGATCGTGTCGCCGGCGAGCACGGGCGCCACCACCTTCACCTCGCCGCCGAGCCACGCCATCGCCACACCGTGGATGAGCCCGGTCTGGATGACGAGGCCCTCGGAAAGCGCGAACGTCAGCGTGCCCGGCGCCGCGCGGCCGCCGAAGACCGATTCCTTCTTCACGTACTCCATGTCCATGAAGAGCGGCTCGATCAGCCCCGCCGTGTTCACGAAGTTCACGATGTCGGTCTCGGAGACCGTGCGTCCGAGCGTCTGGTACGTGGCGCCGATCTTGTGGTCGTCCCAGGTCAGCCCCTGCATGACGTCTCCTTTGGAGGTCGGGGCCCCACAGCAAAGGACCCCGACACCCCTCCCGCCTCACTCGCCGAGATACGCGCGGCGGACCTCGGGATTGTCCGCGAGCTCGGCCGCGGTGCCGCTCAGCACGATCGCGCCGGTCTCGATGACGTAGCCCCGCTGCGCCACCGCGAGCGCCATGGCCGCGTTCTGCTCCACGAGCAGGATCGTCGTGCCCTGGCGGTTGATGTCGCGCACCGTCTCGAAGATCTGCTCCACGAGCACGGGCGCCAGGCCCATGCTCGGCTCGTCGAGGAGCAGCAAGCGCGGGCGCGCCATCAGCGCGCGTCCGATCGCGAGCATCTGCTGCTCGCCGCCCGACAGCGTGCCCGCGACCTGCGTGATGCGCTCCTGCAGGCGCGGGAAGAGCGTCAGCACGCGCTCGAGGTCGCCCGCGATCACCACGGTGTCACTGCGCGTGTACGCGCCCATCGTCAGGTTCTCGCGGACGGTGAGCCGGTTGAAGATCCGGCGGCCCTCGGGGACGTGCGCGATGCCGCGGCGCACGATCTCGTGCGGCGGCACGCCGGCGAGCGGCTGGTTGTCCAGCGTGAGCGCGCCGCGCATCGGCACGAGCAGGCCGGAGATCGTGCGCAGCGTGGTGGTCTTGCCGGCGCCGTTGTTGCCGAGGAGCGCCACGATCTCGCCCTCGCGCACCTCGAGGGCGACGCCCTTCAGCGCGGGGATCTCGCCGTACGCGACGTGGACGTCGTCAAGGCGCAGCACTGTGCGCTCCGCGCCGCCCGAGATAGGCTTCGATCACGCGCGCGTTGGTCTGGACCTCGCGCGGCGTGCCCTCGGCGATCTTCTCGCCGTGGTCGAGGACCGTCACCCGGTCGGAGACTTCCATGACCACGCGCATGTTGTGCTCGATCAGGACGATGCCGAGGCCGGAATCGGCGACGAACCCCCGCAGCAGGCCCATGAGCTGACGCGCTTCCGAGCCCGTCATCCCCGCCGTCGGCTCGTCGAGCAGGAGCAACCGGGGCTTCGAGGCGAGCGCGCGCGCCAGCTCGAGCCTGCGCTGGTCGCCGTAGGGCAGGTGGCGCGCCTCGGTGTGGAGCTGGCGCCCGAGGCCGACGCGCTCGAGCAGCGTGCGCGCCGTCCGCCACGCCTCGCCCTCGACCGCGCGGAAGCGCGGGCCGCGCGCGAGCACGTCCCACAGGCCGAGCTCGACGCGCGCGTGCATGCCGACGAGCACGTTCTCGATCGCGGTCATCGCCTTGAACAGCCGGATGTTCTGGAACGTGCGGCAGACGCCGAGCGCGGTGATCTCGTCCGGCCTGAGCCCGATCAGCGAGTGCTCGTCGAGCTTCACCTCGCCGCCGTCGGGCGTGTAGAGCCCGGTGAACACGTTGAACAGCGTCGTCTTGCCGGCACCGTTCGGGCCGATGATCGCGGCGATGCCGCCCTCGAGCGTGAAATCGACGTCCTTCACCGCGGTGAGGCCGCCGAAGCGCTTGGTGATCCCTTTCGCCGCGAAGAGCATCTAGACGGTCACCGTCTTGTGCTCTTCGGCCGTCACTTCGATCTCGCGCTGGCGGCGGCGCGCGGGCAGGAAGCCCTGCGGCCGGAAGATCATCATCACGACCAGGATCACGCCGAAGATCATCCGCTCGTACTTCGCGGGCTCGAGCTGGGTCGGCAGATCGGCGAGGGGATAGCCGAGGATCACCACGCCCGCGTTCTTCAGCTCGTTCAGCCAGAGGCTCAGGCCCTTCAGCACCTGCAGGTTGAGGACCGTCACGATCGTCGCGCCGAGCACGGCGCCCGGGATCGAGCCCATGCCGCCGAGGATCACCATCGCGAGCACGCCGATCGACTCGAGGAACGTGAACGACTCCGGGTTGATGAAGACCTGCTTGGCCGCGAAGACGACGCCCATCACGCCCGCGAACGACGCGCCGCACGCGAAGGCCAGCAGCTTCGCGCGCACGAGCGGCACGCCCATCGCCTGCGCCGCGACCTGGTCCTCCCGGATCGCCTCCCACGCGCGGCCGATGTGCGAGTCCTCGAGCCGGCGGTTCACGACGATGACGACGAGCACGATCAGCAAGACGAGGAAGTAGGAGTACTCGGCATACGGCAGCCCGAACGGCACCGGCGGCCGGTTGATCGGCGTGATGCCCTTCGGCCCGTTGGTGAAGTTGATCGGCTTGTCGAGGTTGTTGGCGAGCACGCGGATGACCTCGCCGAAGCCGAGGGTGACGATCGCGAGATAGTCGCCGTGCAGCCGCAGCACGGGCAGGCCGAGCAGCACGCCCGCGAGCGCGGCCACCGCGAGCCCGACGAAGATGAACAGGTAGAACCAGCCCGGCGCGAGCGGGAAGCCGCCGCCGAAGATCTGGTTGGCGTGCGGCGAGCCGAAGATCGCCCACGAGTAGGCGCCGACCGCGAAGAACGCGACGTAGCCGAGGTCGAGCAGGCCCGCCAGGCCGACGACGATGTTGAGGCCGAGGGCCAGCGCGGCGAAGATGCCGACCTGCGTCGCGATCTCCAGGTAGTAGACGTTGTACGCGCCGATGATCGGCATCATCACGAGCAGCGCCACGGCGAGGAGGGCCGCGCGCAGATAGCCGGGCATCGCGGCGAGGTAGATGAACAGGATCGCGCCCTGGAACAGGAGGAAGGCGAGCACCGAGCGGGGGAACGAGGCGACGGCGGCGCCCGACACGATCAGCAGCAGCACCGACAGCGGGATCGCCACGAGCGGCCGGCGGATCACGCGCGCACCGCGCATCTCATGCGCGCTCCCGCACGACCTCGCCGAGGAGGCCCTTGGGCCGGAAGATGAGGATGAGGATCAGGATCGAGAACGCGAAGATGTCCTTGTACTCGGCGCCGAACGCGCCGCCGGTGAGCAGCGAGAGATACGACGCGGCGAACGCCTCGAGCAGCCCGAGCACGAGGCCGCCGAGCATCGCGCCGGGGATGTTGCCGATGCCGCCGAGCACGGCCGCGGTGAACGCCTTCAGCCCGGGAATGAAGCCCGTGTAGGGATTGATGAGCCCGTACTGCACGCCGAACAGCACGCCGGCCGCGCCGCCCATCGCGCCGCCGATGACGAACGTCAGCGAGATGATCCGGTTGACGTTGATGCCCATGAGGCTCGCCGCGGCCTGGTCCTCGGCGACCGCGCGGATCGCCGTCCCCACCTTGGTCCGGTTCACGAGCGCGTGGAGCGCCCACAGCATCAAGAGCGCGGCGACGATCACGACGAGCGACTTGATCGAGACGTCGATCGTCTCGGTGATCTCGAGCCGCACGTTGAGGGACTCGATCGTCGGATAGACCAGGTTGAAGGCGTTCCGCCAGATCGACTCGGTGAGGCGGATCACGTCCTGCAGGAAGAACGAGACGCCGATCGCCGAGATCAGCGGGATCAGCCGCGGCGCGTGGCGCAGCGGGCGGTAGGCGACGCGCTCGATGGTGAACGCGAGCAGCGCGCTGGCCAGCATGCCCGCCAGCAGCACGACGACGAGCACGAGGATCCACGGGAACCGCTCGAGGACGCCGGCGCTCTTGAGCCCCAGCATGATCTCCACGCCCACGAACGCGCCGAAGATGAAGACCTCGGAGTGGGCGAAGTTGATGAACTCGAGCACGCCGTAGACCATCGTGTAGCCGAGCGCGATGAGCGCGTACATGAACCCGAGGATGAGCCCGTCGATGACGACCTGGGGCAGGATCCCGATGAGGAGCTCGACATCCATCGCGGGCGGGAGAGCAACGCGGGGACGGCACGCGCGTGCCGCCCCCGCGGGACGGTCCTACTTCTTTTCGGCCGGCGGAGCGATCGTGAGCTGCTTGACGATCTTGTTGTCGCCCCACTTCGTGGGGTCTTCGTTGGCGACCTGGAGCACGAAGTAGAGCGCCTTCTTGCGGTCGCCCTTGCCGTCGAACTCGATGTCGCCGGTGATCCCGCTGTGCTTGACCTTGCGGATCTGCGCCGAGACGTCCTCGCGCGTGACCTTGCCGCTCTTCGCCGCCGCCTCGACCGCCTTCAGCGCGATCGCGGTCGCGTCGTAGGCCTCGGCCGCGTACGGCTCGGGGTTCTTGCTGAACTTCTTCTTGAACTCGTCCACGAAGCTCTTCGCCTTCGGCAGCGCGGACGCCGGGCCGGCGGCGGAGGTGTAGTACATGCCGACGACCGCCTTGCCGGCGATCTTCGTGAGGTCGGACGAGTCCATGCCGTCCGGGCCCATGAACTTCGACTTCAGGCCCTTCTCGCGCGCCTGCTTGAAGAACGGCGCGCCCTGGTCGTAGATGCCGCCGAAGTAGATGAGGTCGGGGTTCTTGGCCTTGATCGGCGTGAGGATCGGGTCGAAGTTCGACTTCTCCTCCGTGCCCTCGAAGCCGATGACCTTGAGGCCCTTCTTCTCGGCGTCGGCCTTGAAGAAGTCCGCGATGCCCTGGCCGTACGCGGTCTTGTCGTGGATCACGTAGACGGACTTCGCGTTCTGGCCCTTCGCGAACTCGGAGCCGACCACGCCCTGCACGTCGTCACGCCCGCACACGCGGCTGACGTTCGGCAGCTTGCGGTCGGTGACCGTGGGGTTCGTGTTGGCCGGCGAGATCATCGCCAGCGTCTGCTCCTTGTAGACCTCGGACGACGGGATGGCGACGCCCGAGTTCAGGTGGCCGATGACCACCATGATGTCCTTGTCGGCGATGATGTTCTTCGCGTTCGCGACGCCGACGTCGGGCTTGGCCTGGTCGTCGAAGGGCACGAGCTCGACCTTCCAGCCGGCCTTCTCGAGCGGGCCCTTCAGCTTGTCGATGGCGAGCTGCGCGCCGAGCTTGATGCCTTCACCGAGCGCCGCCTGGCCGCCGGACAGCGGGCTCTGGGTGGCGACCTTGATCGTGCCTTTGCCCTGGGCATCGCCGGCCATGGGCACGGTCACGACCGCGACGGCGGCCGCGAGCAAGAGGATGGAGACGATGCGGAGCGTGCGAGTCATGGCTGGCCTCCTGAAGCTGGGTGTCCTCTTGAAGTCTGCGCCCCCGGACAACGTGGCGTCATTATAGCGAGCGACCCTCGCTCTTCAACAAACGTGCGGCGTCGATCGCGGTCACGAAGCGGCGCGCGGCGGCCGCGGGGTCGGGTGCCGCGCAGACGGCGGAGATGACGGCGACGCCGTCGCAGCCGGCCGCGATGACCTCGCCGGCGTTCTCGGGCGTGATCCCGCCGATGCCGACCAGCGGGACGCGGACGAGGGGCCGGACCCGGCGCGCGAGCGCAGGACCGACGAGGTGCCGGATCGGCTTCGTCGTCGTCGGGAACATCGAGCCGACCGCGACGTAGTCGGCGCCGGCGGCCTGCGCCGCCGCCGCCTGCGCTTCGCTGTGCGTCGAAAGGCCGAGGACCATCCCTGGTTTCATCAGGGAACGGGCGGCGGCGGGCGGAAGATCCTCCTGGCCGAGATGGACGCCGTCGGCGCCCAGCGCCACCGCGAGGTCGACGCGATCGTTCACGATGAAGGGGACGCCGGCCGCGCGGCACCGCGCGAGCAGGCGCTGGGCGAGCGGAAACAGCGTGCCGGACGGCTCGGTCTTCTCGCGGAGCTGGATCATCTCGGCGCCGCCCGCGAGCGCGGCGGCGAGGATCTCGTCGAGATCCCGTCCCGCCGAGGCGGTACGGTCCAGCACGACGTAGAGGCGCGGGGCCGTCACCTGGTGAGGTCGGCGGCGTCGGCGCTCGTGAACCGGCCTTCGACGAACGCGTCGGTCGCGAGCGCGCGCTGGAGGAACGGGATGGTGGTCTTCACGCCCTCGACCACCGTCTCGCCGAGCGCGCGGCGCATGCGCGTGAGCGCCTCGGCCCGGTCGTCGCCGCGGACGATGATCTTGGCGATCAGCGAATCGTAGAAGGGCGGCACCGCGTAGTCCGCCATCAGGTGGCTGTCGACGCGCACCTCGCGCCCGCCCGGCGGCAGCCACGTGCTCACGCGGCCCGCGCTCGGCGCGAAGGTGACCGGGTTCTCGGCGTTCACCCGGCACTCGATCGCGTGCCCTCTGAAGCGCACGTCGTCCTGCCGGTAGCCGAGGCGCTCGCCCGCGGCGATGCGGATCTGCTCCCTGATGAGGTCGAGCCCCGTGATCATCTCGGTGACGGGGTGCTCGACCTGGATGCGCGTGTTCATCTCGATGAAGTAGTAGCGGCCCTCGTCGTCCACCAGGAACTCCACCGTGCCCGCGCTCTGGTAGTTCACCGCGGCGGCGGCGGCGAGCCCCGCCTTGTGCAGGCCGGCGCGCGTCTCCGCGGAGAGCGACGGGGCGGGCGCCTCCTCGATCAGCTTCTGGTGGCGGCGCTGCACCGAGCAGTCGCGCTCGCCCAGGTGCACGCGCATGCCGTGCTTGTCGCCGATGACCTGGACCTCGACGTGCCGCGCGCGCTCGATGAACTTCTCGCAGTAGACCTCGGACGACCCGAAGGCCGCGCCCGCCTCCGACTGGCACGCCGCGAACGCTTCCGCGGCGCCGCTGCCGCCGCGCACGATCCGCATCCCGCGCCCGCCGCCGCCGGCGGCGGCCTTGAAGATCACCGGATAGCCGATCTCCTCCGCGAGCATCACGGCTTCTTCGGGATCCTTCAGCGGCTCCTCGCTGCCCGGCACCACCGGCACGCCCGCGTGCTTCGCGAGCTGCCGGGCCTGGGCCTTGTCCCCCATCAGCCGGATCGCCTCGGGCGACGGGCCGATGAACGTGAGCGAGCACGCGCGCACGACTTCCGCGAAGGCGGCGTTCTCGGCGAGGAACCCGTAGCCCGGGTGGATGGCCTCGCTGTCCGTCAGCTCCGCCGCGGAGATGATGGCGGGGATGTTGAGATAGCTGCCGCGCGCCTCGTCGGGGCCGATGCAGATCGACTCGTCGGCGAGCCGGACCGCGAGCGAGTGGGTGTCGACCTTCGAATGGGCGACGACCGTGCGGATGCCCATCTCGCGGCAGGTGCGGATGATTCGGACGGCGATCTCACCGCGGTTGGCGATGAGGATCTTGTTGAACAGGGGGACTACCTCGAGGGCTCGATCAGGAAGAGGGCCTGGCCGTACTCGACCGGCTGCCCGTTCTCGACGAGGATCTTCGCGACGCGGCCGGCCACCTTCGCCTCGATCTCGTTCATGAGCTTCATCGCCTCGATGATGCAGACGATCTGGCCTTCCTTCACCACGTCGCCCTCGCGCACGTACGGCTCGGCGGTGGGCGAGCTCGCGCGATAGAAGGTGCCGACCATCGGCGCCTCGACGGTGACCATGTTGCCGGGGCGCTCGACGATCACGACGGGATCGGGCAATCCAGCGGCGGCGGGCGCCGCGGCGGCGGCGACGGCCGGCGCGGCCCGCTGGACGCGGACACGCATGTCGCCCACCGTGACCTCGGCTTCGGTGAGGCGCAGCTCGTCGAGCAGCTTTCCGAGCCGGCGCACGAGCGTCGCGGCGTCCTCGCTGCCGTGCCGCGCGCGGCGGCGGATCGGCATCAGCCCGCCGCGGCCACGCGGCCGAGGTACTCGCCGCTGCGCGTGTCGACCTTCACGACGTCACCCTCGTTGAGGAACAGCGGGACCTGCACGACGGCGCCGGTCTCGAGCGTGGCCGGCTTGTTGCCGCCCTGCGCGGTGTCGCCGCGCACGCCCGGATCGGTCTTCGCGATGGCGAGCTCCACGAAGTTCGGCAGCTCCACCGTGGTGGGCGAGCCGTCGATGTAGAGCACGTCGACCTCGATGTTCTCCTTCAGGTACTCGCGCGCCTCGCCCACCTCGTCGGCGGAGAGCGAGACCTGCTCGTAGCTCTCCATGTCCATGAAGTGGTAGCGCTCGTCCTTGTAGAGGAACTGCATGTGCTTGTCCTCGAAGTCGACGAGCTCCGCCTTCTCGCCCGAGCGATACGTGTGGTCGATCACCCGGCCCTGCTTCATGTGCTTGAGCTTGGTGCGCACGAACGCGCCGCCCTTGCCGGGCTTGACGTGCTGGAAGTCGACGATCTGGTAGGGCTGGCCGTCGAGGACGATCCGGAGCCCTTTCTTGAAGTCCGCGGTCGAGACCTGCATCGCTACCCTTTCCGTCGTGAGCGCGCGCCGAGCGTCCGCTCGAGACCCTCGCGCGCGCTCGCGTTGTTCGCGTCTTTCCTCAGGAGCCGCGTGAACACGGCCGCCGCCTCGTCGAGGCAGCCCTGCTCGAGGCAGGCCGTCCCGAACGTCAGCGTCGCGAACGTGTCGTCCCGCAGCACACGCGCCAGCCCCGTGCTCTCGCCCGTGGCCTGCGGGTCGGCCCGCAGCAAGCCGAGCAGGACCTTCGATTCCCGGTCGCCGGGATCCAGCTTCACGACCTTTTCGAGGTGATCCGCGGCCCCGTCGACGTTGCCCCGGCGGCGCTCGACTTCCGCCGCCAATCGAAGACATTGTACGTCCTTCGGGCTCCCCTCGAGGATCGTGCGGATCTCCGCTGACGCCTCGTCGAGGCGCTCCTCGGCGATCCACGTCTTGGCGAGGATCAGGCGCGCGGTGGCGTAGTGCGGGTAGCGGGCGAGGCCCCGGCGGCAGAGCGCGATCGCGTCCTGGGTCCGGCCGGCTTTCCGGTACAGGTCGGCCAGCTGCGCGAAGGCGAGCGAGCCGGGATCGCGCGCGAGCCGTTCCTCGTGACGCCGGATCGCGGCGGTGAGCGCCTCGTCGGTCATCGGCCCGCGGCGATCTCCGTGAGCGCGGCGCGCACGTCGTCGGGTCCGATGTCCGTCACGATCGTGAAGCGGCCGATCTCGGGCGCGAGGACGAACGGCACGCGGCCGTCACGGCCCTTCTTGTCGTGCGTCATCGCCTCGAGCACGGCCCGCGCGTCGATCGCCGTGCTGCGGACCGGCAGCCCCAGCCGCGCGAGCAGGTGCTCCTGCCGCGCGCGCGTCGCGGCGGACGCGATGCCGCGCCGGACGGCGACCGCGGCCTCGGCGGCGATGCCGAGCGACACCGCCTCGCCGTGGGTCATCTCGCCGTAGCCGGCCGCCGCCTCGATCGCGTGGCCGATCGTGTGGCCGTAGTTGAGCACCATTCTGAGATCGGACTCGCGCTCGTCGCGCTCGACGACGGACGCCTTGAGCCGGCACGAGCCGGCGATGATGCGGTCGACGGTCGCGTGGTCGCGCGTGCCGAGGCCGTCCGTCGACCGCTCGATGTCGTCGAAGTACGCCGCCTCGAGCACGATGCCGTGCTTCACGACTTCCGCGAGGCCCGAGCGGTATTCCCGCGCGGGCAGGCTGTCGACGGTCGCGGTGTCGACGATGACGAGCCGCGGCTGATGGAACGCGCCGATGAGGTTCTTGCCCTTCGGATGATCGATGGCCGTCTTGCCGCCGCTGGAGGCGTCGACTTGCGCGAGCACCGTCGTCGGACACTGCACGAAGTTGGTGCCGCGCATGTACGTGGCGGACACGAAGCCCGCGAGGTCGCCCACCGCGCCGCCGCCCAGGGCGACGATCGTCGAGCTGCGGTCCAGGCGCGCCGCCACGCAGGCGTCCCAGCCGTCGGACGCGACGGCGACCGTCTTCGCGGCTTCGCCCTCCGGCAGCTCGACGGTCGTGACCGTGAAGCCGGCCGACGTGAGGCTCTCGACGACGGCCTTGCCGTAGAGACGCCCGATGGCGGCATCGGTGAACAGCGCCGCGCGGCTGCCCACGCCGAGCGCCCGCAGCCGCGCGCCGACGGTGCCGAGCGCGCCGCGCTCGACGACGATGGAGTACGACCGTGGACCGAGATCAACGGGGATCAGCACGGGCGGCGTTCAGCTTAGCACGCGCTCGCGGCGGGATGGCGGCCCGCCGGCGGCGTGTTATCGCGGCTGCGCGGGCGGCGCGGGCAGGGTGGCGGCGGGGTTGCGCAGAACCGACGGCGTCACGAACACGACGAGCTCGCGACCCTGCTCGAAGGTTTCCTTCTGCTTGAAGAGCCAGCCGATGACCGGCAGGTCGCCGAGCACGGGCACCTTGCGGACGGTGTTCGTGTCGGTCGACGTGGCGACGCCGCCGACGACGAGCCGCTCGCCCTCGCGGATGAGGACCTGGGTCTCGGCCTTGCGCTTGTTGATCGCGGGCGGGTTGCCGGAGTTTCCGAGGTTGACGACGGTGCCGCGGGAGTTGTTCTCGACGATCACCGTCATCTTGATCTTGTTGACGTCGCCTTCCCTGATCACGGTGGGCGTGACTTCCAGCTTCAGGAGCGCTTCCTTGAACTGGATCTGCGTGCCCGCCGAGCTCACGGTCGCGTAGGGGATCTCTTCACCCAGCGAGATCGTCGCCTTCGCGTTCTCGACGGTGACGATCTCGGGCCGCGCGAGCGTGCGCGTCTTGCCCTGCTCGGCCAGCGCCTGCAACGCGAGGTTGACGTTGAACCGCGAGGCGATGATCCCGAACGCGAGGCCGGCCGCGGGCAGCGGGCCCGCGTTCGGCAACGCGCTGATCGGCAAATTGATCAGGTTCCCGCCGAGCGGCAGACCCGTCGAGGCGCTGACCGGCAGGAACGCGTTCAGCAAGGTGTTCGGGTTCGGCAAGCCGCTGGTCGGTCCCGCCGTGACGCTCCCCGGGGGCGTGATCGCGATCCGGTCGGAGAGCAGCGAGCCGTCGGGAAGCACGACACCCGGCGCCGCCGCGACGGTCTGGCCGAGGTTCGACGCGCCCTGGAAGCCCTGTCCCACGAGCGCCAGCGAGCCCGCTCTCCCGGCCGCCGCGCCGCCCCACATGATGCCGATCTGCTCGAGCGCGTTGCGGTCGAGGATCTCCATCCGCGCCTCGATCTTCACCTGCGGCAGCGGGATGTCGAAGCTCTCCTTGATCAGCTTCTTGATGCGCTCGAGGTCGGCCGCGTACAGCCGGAGGAAGATCGTGTGCGTCGCCTTGTGCGCGCGGATCGTGAGGCCCTTCGCCACCACGTCCTGCGACACGGAGATCGGTCCCGTCGTCGGCGCGGGCTGCGCCTGGCCTTGCTGCTGGCCGTAGAGGTTCGAGAACGGCGGCTCCGCGATCGGCGGCGCGCCGCCGGTCGTCGGCGTGCCCTCGATCTTCTTGCCTTCCTTCGGGATGCCGAGGATGCCCTGCAGCGTCTCGGCGACCTCTTCGGGATCCGCGTAGGAGAGCCGGATCGTCTCCTCGCGCAGCGGTCCACGCGCTTCGGCTTCCTTCACCGCGGCTTCCGCCGCGTACTTCCGCTGCAGCGCCTCGGCTTCCTTGAGCTGCGCCTCGGCCATCTTCGCGCGCGCCTCGGCCTCGCTCTTGAGCTTGGCCTCGACGACCTTCGCCGCCGCCTCACGCTCCTTCGTGAGCGCCTCCGACGTCACGATGCGGAGGACATTGCCCTTCTCGACCTTCTGGAGCCCGCGCGTCTCGAGGACCGTGTCGAGCGCCTGCTCCCACGACACGTTGCGGAGCGAGATCGACATCTTTCCCTTGACGTCGTCGCCGACCACGATGTTGCGCCCGCTCTCGGCGGCGAGGATGCGGAGCAGGTTCACGACGTCGGCGTCCTTGAAGTCGAGCGAGATGAGCCGCCGGCCGTTCGCCGCGCTGATCGTGCCCGCGGGCGGCGCGGGCGTCGCGGGAGGCGGCGTCTGCGCTTGCGCCAGCCGGACCGGCGGCGCGGCGACGATCGGCGGCGCGGCGACCACGGGAGCCGGTGCGGTGGCGACGGGCTCGGGCTTCGCCGGCGGCGTGAGCGTGGCCGGCTCCGGTGCCGACGGCGCGCTACCGGGCGGCGTGCCGATCAGGCCACCCGGGATCGCCGGCGCGACGTCGGGCGTGGGCGCGGCGGCAACGACGACGGGCTTCGCGGGGGC
>Ga0194131_10001182_pt1 | contig 45021 bp, 48 predicted proteins | sample TA2KigO120mmetaG_FD_148631 | JGI IMG/M metagenome (GOLD analysis project Ga0194131, IMG submission 148631) | Freshwater microbial communities from Lake Tanganyika, Tanzania - TA2015053 Kigoma Offshore 120m | ecosystem: Environmental > Aquatic > Freshwater > Lake | place: Tanzania: Lake...
GCCTTCGCCATGGTCGAAGAAGATCTCGGAGCAGGGCCCGCAGGGGCCGGTGTCGGCCATCTGCCAGAAGTTGTCCGACTGGTACTTCTGGCCGCCGGGCTTGTCGCCGATGCGCACGATCCGTTCGCGCGGCACCTTGATGTCGCCGGCCCAGAGGTCGTAGGCCTCGTCGTCGGTGTCATACACCGTGACCCAGAGCTTGTCCGCCGGCAGCTTGTAGATGCCGGTGAGCAGTTCCCAGGCGAAGCCAATCGCCTCCTTCTTGAAGTAGTCGCCGAAGGAGAAGTTGCCCAGCATCTCGAAGAAGGTGTGGTGGCGCGCGGTGTAGCCCACGTTCTCCAGGTCGTTGTGCTTGCCCCCGGCGCGCACGCTGCGCTGGGAGGTGGTGGCGCGGTTGTACGGGCGCTTGTCCTTGCCGAGGAACACGTCCTTGAACTGCACCATGCCGGAGTTGACGAACAGCAGCGTCGGGTCGTTGGCCGGCACGAGCGAACTGGAGGCCACGACGGCGTGGCCCTTGGACTTGAAGTACTCGAGGAAGCTGGAGCGGATCTCTGCCGATTTCATAGCCCGCCATTCTACGGGATGGGCCCATGGCACCCGGAGGCCATGGGCCCTCCCCGCCGTACTAGGCCGCCAGCCTTGCGTACTTCACCAGCCTTGCCCGGAGGCCCGCCTGCGTGCGCTCGTGCGCCCGGGCGATCTCCACCAAGCCACGCCCGGCGCCGAAGGAGGCGAGCAGCCTGCGCTCCTCGTCCTCGGTCCACGGTGCGCCGGCCTTGGGCGGCAACTGCTGCGGGCGCCGCTCGCCGCTCTCGGCCCTCTCCAGTGCCTGCGTCGCCGCGAACAGCGCGCGCACGGTGTCGGCCCGCTGGCAGGGGCTGTCGGCGGCGAACACTTCGCCACTCGCCGGGTCGACGCCGTTGGCGAGCGAACCCACGATCGTCAATGCCTGTGCATGTTCCATTGCGGTCAACTCCCCTCCGCTGCATGCGCAGCAGAACGATCAACGCTCCGGATCGGCGCGGGAGGACAGCAATCTGAAAATAACGTCGCTGGAGAAGCCCCGGGATTGCAGGAAGCGCATGCGCCTGGCGCGTTCCTCGCGGCTCGTCGCCGGCGTCCGGTACTTGCGCTCGAGGATGGCGCGCGCGCGCTCGAGCTCGCCTTCACCCGACACGCGGTCGATGATGTCCCCGCCGACCCCGCTTGCCTTCAGGTCCCGGCGGATGCGCGCCGCGCCGTACTTGCGCGACAACTGGCGCACGCGCACCTCCGCGTAGCGCGCCTCCGAGAGCTGCTTCCCCTGTTCCAGTGCATCCAGCAACTCGCCCAGCGCCTCGGACGACTCCGCCCTCGGTGCCAGCTTGCGCGCGAGTTCCGCCCGGGCGTGCTCCCGGCGCGCGAGCAGCCGCAACGCCCGCGCGCGGAGCTCTACTGCGGTGTCAGGCCCGTCCTTCGCCACGCTTGCGCGTCGGCAGCTGCTCGACCTTGCCGTCGCCGTCCCCGGCCGGCGCCTGCGCCGCCTTGTCGACGATGCCGGCGGCGGCGCGGATCCTGGCCTCGATCTCCAGCGCGTGCGCGTGGTTCTCCTTCAGGAACTCGCGGCAGTTGTCCTTGCCCTGGCCGAGGCGCTCGCCGTTGAAGATGTACCAGGCGCCGGACTTCTCCACCACGTTGTGCAGCACGCCGAGTTCCAGGACCTCGCCCTCCCGGGAGATGCCCTCGCCGTAGAGGATGTCGAATTCGGCCTGGCGGAACGGCGGCGCGACCTTGTTCTTCACCACCTTGACGCGGGTCTCGGCGCCGATCACCTCGTCGCCCTTCTTGATCGAGCCGATGCGGCGGATGTCCATGCGCACCGAGGCGTAGAACTTGAGCGCGTTGCCGCCGGTGGTGGTCTCCGGGTTGCCGAACATGACCCCGATCTTCATCCGGATCTGGTTGATGAAGATGACCAGCGTGTTGGTGCGCTTGATGTTGGCGGTGAGCTTGCGGAGCGCCTGGCTCATCAGCCGCGCCTGCAGGCCCATCTGCGGCTCGCCCATCTCGCCCTCGATCTCGGCCTTGGGCGTGAGCGCCGCCACCGAGTCGATCACGATCACGTCCACCGAGCCCGAGCGCACCAGCATGTCGGCGATCTCCAGCGCCTGCTCGCCGGTGTCCGGCTGCGAGATCAGCAACTCCTCGGTCTTCACGCCGAGCTTGGCGGCGTAGCCGATGTCGAGGGCGTTCTCCGCGTCGATGAAGGCGGCGGTGCCGCCCAGCTTCTGGGTCTCGGCGATCACCTGCAGGGTCAGGGTGGTCTTGCCCGAGGATTCCGGGCCGTAGATCTCGACCACCCGGCCGCGTGGCAGCCCGCCCACGCCCAGGGCCAGGTCCAGCCCCAGCGAGCCGGTGGAAACCACCTCGATGTCCTTCACCGCCTCGGCGTCCATCTTCATGATGGAGCCCTTGCCGTACTGCTTCTCGATCTGGGCCAGCGCTGCGGCGAGCGCCTTTTGCTTGTTCTCGTCCATGGTGTGCTCCTGTACCTCTTGTTGTGTTGCCGACATCTTCGGCGGACCGCTCGAAGCCCTTGCGGCCGGGCCGGCACCGGATACTGTATAAATGCACATGCATTGTGTTCGGTTGACCGCCCGCTGTCAAACCCCTGCGGTAAGATCCGGAAAACCCTTTTGGAGACAAGACGATGGCGAAGATCTCGTTCCTCGGCCTGGGCGTCATGGGCTACCCGATGGCCGGCCACCTGCTGAAAAAGGGCGGCCACGAAGTCACCGTCTATAACCGCAGCGCGGCCAAGTCCGCGCAGTGGGTGAAGCAACACGGCGGCAAGTCCGCCGCCACCCCGCGCGAGGCGGCGCAAGGCTGCGATTTCGTGATGATGTGCGTCGGCAACGACGACGACATCCGCTCCGTCGTCTACGGCGACAACGGGGCGCTGGCCGGCCTGAAGAAGGGCGCGGTGCTGGTCGACCACACCACCGCCTCGGCCATCATTGCCCGCGAGCTGCACGCCAGGTGCAAGGCCATCGGCATCGGCTTCGTCGACGCCCCGGTCTCCGGCGGCCAGGCGGGCGCGGTCAACGGGCAGCTGGGCATCATGTGCGGCGGCGAGGCGGCGGACTTCGACCGGGCCAAGCCCGTGCTCGATGTTTACGCCAAGAGTTGCGCCCTGATCGGCGCGCCGGGCGCCGGCCAGCTCACCAAGATGGTGAACCAGATCGCCATCGCCGGCCTGCTGCAGGGACTTTCCGAGGCGCTCAACTTCGGCAAGAGGGCGGGCCTGGACATCGAAAAGGTGATTTCGGTGATCTCCAAGGGCGCGGCGCAGTCCTGGCAGATGGAGAACCGCTGGAAGCAGATGAACGAGGTCAAGTTCGACGGCTTCGGCTTCGCCGTGGACTGGATGAGGAAGGACCTGGGCATCTGCCTGCAGGAGGCGAAGAAGAACGGCGCGCGCCTCCCGGTCACCGCGCTGCTGGACCAGTACTACGCGCAGGTGCAGGCGCGGGGGGGCGCGCGCTGGGACACCTCCTCGCTCATGAACCTGCTGGCGAAGGATTAGCCGGAGTCCCCTTTGCTGCGCAAGCTGGGCACCGCCCCCGGACCGGTCCTCGCCCGGCGCAGCGCCACCAAGCTGGCCGCGCATCGCAGGGAACTGCGCACGGCCTGGAAGGCGTTCCGCACCGCCATGGGAGTGAAGTACGCTTCGCGGATGTGGCCGACAACGGGGCGGGCGGCATGGATCTGATCCTGTGGCGGCACGCGGAGGCGCATGAGGGCACGCCCGACGCGGAGCGCAAGCTGACCGCCAAGGGCAAGCACCAGGCGCGGCGCGTGGCGAAGTGGCTGCGCAAACGCCTGCCCCGGGATGCGCGGATCCTCGCCAGCCCCGCGGTGCGCGCCCAGCGCACTGCGCGCGAGCTGACGCGGCGCTTCGAGACCGTGGCCGCGGTCGGGCTCTCGGCGCGCGCCGAGGGCCTGCTGAAGGCCGCCGGCTGGCCCGGGGCGGGCGAGGTCACGGTGGTCGTGGTCGCCCACCAGCCGACCCTGGGGGAGGCGGCCGCGCTCGCCCTCACCGGCCGCGCCGCGCCCTGGAGCCTGCACAAAGGCGCTCTGATCTGGATCGAGGCGCCCGCTGGCGGCGATGCCACGCTGGTCGCCGCAATCACACCCGATCTGGTCTAGGAAAAGCTGGCGCGATATTCGATTCCGCAAACCCGGAACACATGGCCCCCAAGTCTGCCGACGCGCGCGGCTAGCCCAAGCTGCGCCGTTCGCTGCTCCAAGCCCAGTACGAGTTGATCAAGGACGGGCGCTTCCCGCAACGACGCCCACCGGCAAGGGCGGCGCCATCGGCCGCCTGACGCGCGCGCTCGATGCCCGCCTCTACCGCACCCTGTCGCTGGCGGCGCCCACGGAACAGGAACGCGCCCAACCCTAGCTCTGGCGCTTCTGGCGCCACCCGCCGCGGGCCCGCATCTGCCGCTGCAGCTTCCAGCTCGCCAGCGGCCCCAGCAACGCCCCGCAGCCGAGCATCGTCCAGGCCACGCCCCAGGCGAAGGGCTCAGCGCTCGTCTTGCCGCCCCCGGCCAGGTCGAGCGCCCAGCCGAACAGCACCGGGCTCGCCACCCCGGCGCCGAAGCCGATCACCGAGCGCACCGCGTAAGCGACCCCGAGGTAGTGCGGCGGCACGGCCTCGGCGAGCACCGTGGTGTGGGTCGAGGAATCGGCGATGGCGGCGAAGTTGTACAGGCAGGCGAGCGCCACCAGCAGCCAGACCGGCAGCGCCATCAGCCAGCCGATGGACAGCGACAGCGCCAGGCTCACCGTGGACCACAGCAGGATGGTCTGCGTCCGACCCCAGCGGTCCGCCATGGTGCCGCCGACGATCGAGCCGGCGATGTTGGCGACATAGGTGAGCGCCGAGAGCCCCAGCGCGAGCGCCGCCGCCTCGCCGGTGCCGTGGCCCTGCGCCACCAGCGCCGCGGTGAGAAACGCCGGCAGCCAGGCCCACAGGCACAGCAGCTCCCAGTTGTGGAAGGTGTAGCCCCAGATGGAGAGCATGCCGCGGCGGTTCTTCCAGACCGCGGGCAGCGCCGCGAGGGGCGATTCGCCCGCCGGGCGCGGGTGGATAAGGTTGGGCGTCGCGCGCAGCAGCCAGAGCGACACCAGCCAGGCGAGGAGCGGCATCAGCGCGACTGCCGCCATCGCGCCGCGCCAGCCGGTGAAGTGGAGCGCGAGCCCGGTGACCCCCAGCGCGAGCGCATAGCCGGCGCTGGAGGCACCGATGAAGAAGCCGATCGCGCGGCCACGCCGCTCGCGGGGGACGTTGTCGTTGAGGATCGCCACCACCGGCGTATAGGCGCCGCCCTGGCAAAGCCCCGTCAGCGCATGCAGCCACATCGCCGACCAGAAGCCCTCGGCATACAGCACGAAGAAGAGCGGCGTGATCCAGGCCAGCAGCCCGGAGGCGAGGTGCGTGCGCTTGGCGCCGAAATGGTCGGCGAGGAAGCCGACGATGAACAGCGATATCAGATAGCCCAGGTGATAGGCCGCCTGGACCATGCCGGCTTCCTTTCCCGACAGGCCCCAGGCGGCCTGCGTCGGCGGCAGCACCGCGGCGTAGGCGACGAACCAGGTCGCCGCCAGGGCCCGGCCCGCGCACACGCCGGCGAGCCACGCGTTGGAGCCGAGCGCGGCGTTCAGGCCGCGGGGTGCAGGCGGACCGACAGCCGCCGGCGCCCGAACGGCTTGCCGAATTTCTGCCAGTGCCCGGGCAGCTGCGCGCCGCACAAGCCGCGGGCGCCCGCGGCGGCAGCGGGCCGGATTTTGGCATTGGGCTGCGCGCTCACAGCAGCTCCAGCAGTCCGTTCAGTGCGTGCGCCACCGACTGGCGCCGCACGCTGTCGCGGTCACCGTCGAAGCGCATCGTCTCACTGCGCATCCTACTCCCGCGCGCCCACGCGAAGCACACCATGCCGACGGGCTTCGCGGCGCTGCCGCCGCCGGGCCCGGCGACGCCGGTCACCGACAGCGCCACGCCGCCGCCGGCGCGGCGCAGCGCACCCGCGGCCATCTCGCGCGCCGTCTCCTCGCTCACCGCGCCGTGGCGCTCAAGGGTCCGCTCCGCGACCCCGAGTTCGTCGCGCTTGGCGGCATTCGAATAGGTGACCCAGCCGCGCTCGAACCAGTCCGAGGAGCCCGCGATCGAGGTCATCGCCTGCGCCACCCAGCCCCCGGTGCAGGACTCGGCCGTGGCCAGGCGCTCGCCCGCTGCGGCCAGCGCCTGCCCGGCCCGCGCCGCCAGCGCATCCAGGGACCCGTGCATCAGAGAAACAGCCTCTTTGCCATCGCCAGGACCAGCAGCGTATACCCTGCGGCGAGCAGGTCGTCGAACATCACGCCGAAGCCGCCCTTGAAGCGGCGCTCGAAATTCCGGATCGGCGGCGGCTTGACCACGTCGAAGGCGCGAAAGAGGAGGAAAGCGGCGGCCTGCCACCAGATGTCATCCGGACACAGGGCGAGGACGAGGAGAAAGGCCACGACCTCGTCCCAGCACATCGAGCCGTGATCGGCGATCCCCAGGTGCCGCCCGGTCAGGTCGCAGGCCCAGACTCCCGCGGCGAAGAGGAACGCGAGCAGGCCGAACAGGACCGGCGGCTGGTAGGCCTTGCCGATCAGGAACCAGACCGGGAACGCCAACAGCGTGCCGGCGGTGCCGGGGGCGAAGCGCGACAGCCCGGCGCCGAAGCCCAGCGCGATGAAATGCGCCGGGTGGCTGAAGGCGAAGCGCGCATCCGGGCGCAAGACGGCCGGATTCATGCCGCGAAATGGTCGAAGCCGCGCGGCACCGGCATCGCCGCGCCGGATTCATCCAGCAGCACCAGCCCGGGCTCGCCGCGCTGGATCGAGCCGACGCGGGTGAGGCGCAGCGACAGTTCCGCGCCCAGCGCCTCGAGCTCGCCCCGGTGCGCCTGCGGCGCGGTAAACGCGAGCTCATAGTCATCGCCCCCGGCGAGCACGCAGCGCAGCTCGGTGCCGCGGTCGGGGAACGGCGCGAACTTCGGCAGCTCGGCATAGCGCACCAATGCCCCGGCCTGCGAGCGCGCGAGGATGTGCCCCAGGTCCTGCGCAAAGCCGTCGGAGAGGTCGACCGCGCTGCTGGCCAGCCCGCGCAGGCGCTCGCCCAGCTCGACGCGCGGCTCGGGCAGGTGCAGGCGCGCGGCGGCGGCCGCGATGTCCGGGCGCTCCAGCCCCAGCGCGGCGCCGCCCAGCTCGCCCGAGACCCAGATGTCGTCGCCCGGCGCCGCGCCGGCGCGCAACAGCGCCAGGCCCTGCGGTACCTCGCCGAAGATGGTGACGCAGAAGGTGAGCGGCCCGCGCGTGGTGTCGCCGCCCACCAAGTCCACGCCGTGGCGTTCGGCCAGGGCGAAGAAACCCGCGGCGAAGGCGCCGATCCAGGCCTCATCGGCGCACGGCAGCGCCAGTGCCAGCGTCGCCCAGCGCGGCGCGGCGCCCATCGCCGCCATGTCGGACAGATTCACGGCGAGCGCCTTGTGGCCGAGCGCGCGCGGATCGTCGCCGGCGCGGAAGTGGCTGCCCTCGGCGAGCAAGTCGGTGGACACCGCCAGCTCCATGCCGGCGCTGGGCCTGAGCAGCGCGGCATCGTCGCCCACGCCCAGCAGCGCGCTGCGCGCCGGGCGATCGAAGTGGCGCCGGATCAGCTCGAATTCGGAACTCACGGCGCGGCGCGCGCGGGCGCCCTCAGGCCGTCAGGCGGGCGCGCGCGATCTCCTCGGCGCGCGATTCGACGGCGAGCTTCTGCAGCACGCCGTTGACGAACTTGTGGCCGTCGGTGCCGCCGTAGCTCTTGCCCAGCTCGATGGCCTCGTTGATCACCACCTTGAACGGGGTGTCCGGGCGCTCGGCCAGTTCCCAGGCGCCGATCAGCAGCACCACGCGCTCCACCGGCGACAGCGAGGCGAGCGAGCGGGTGAGGTGCGGCACGATGCGCGCCTCCAGCGCGTCGCGCGAGGCGATGACGCCGCGGATCAATTCCTCGGCGAAGGCCCGGTCGCAGCGCGGCCAGCCTTCGAGGGTGGCGGCGTGGGCGGGCGCGTCGCCGCCGGCGAGTTGCCAGGCATACAGCGCCTGCAGCGCGAGCGAGCGCGAGGCGCGGCGGCGCGAGGGCTTCAGCGCCACCGGCCTAGCTCCAGCCTTCGGCCAGCCGCCGGCGCAGCTGCGCCATCTCCACCGCGACACGCACGGCCTCGGCGCCCTTGTCCTTGCGCGCCACCGCCTGCGCCTCGTCGCTGGTGGTGAGGATGCCGTTGGCCACCGGCAGGCCGAACTGCAGCGCGACGTCCATGACGCCGCGCGCCGATTCGTTGCAGACGATCTCGAAGTGGTAGGTATCGCCCCGGATCACCGCGCCAATCGCCACCAGCGCGTCGAAGCGGCCGGACTGCGCCAGCCATTGCAGCGCCAGCGGGATCTCGAGCGCGCCGGCGACGGCGACGTACTCCGCCCGCGCGCCCAGGCGCACGGCCTCGGCCTGCGCCGAGGCCAGCAGCAGGCCGCAGATCTCGTCGTTGAAGCGGGAGTGGACAACGCCCAGGCGCACCGCGGCCGCGGCGCTCACGACAGGGTCCGGTGGAGGTAGCTGGTGACTTCGAGGCCGAAGCCGGCCATGCTCGGCATCTTGCGCTGCGCCGCCATCAGGCGCATGCGGCCGACGCCGATGTCGCGCAGGATCTGCGCGCCGATGCCGTAGGTGCGCAGGTCCATGCCGCGCTCCCGAGGGCGCCCGGCCTGCGCCAGGCGCGCCTCGAGCGCGGCGTCCGACTGGCTGCAGTTGAGCAGCACCACGACGCCTTCGCCGGCCTCGCGGATCGCCGAGAGCGCCTCGCCCACGCCCCAGCTGTGGGTGCCGGCGCCGGCCTCGAGCAGGTCCAGCACCGACAGCGGCTCGTGCACGCGCACCAGGGTCTCGCGCTCCGGGCGCGGCGCGCCCAGCGCGAGCGCGAGGTGCATCGCGCCCGAGGGCAGGTCGCGGTAGGCGAGCAGCCGGAACGCGCCCCAGGCGGTGTCCATGCCGCGCTCGGAGATGCGGCGCACCAGCGATTCGTTGGCGCTGCGGTACTGGATCAGGTCGGCGATGGTGCCGATCTTGAGCCGGTGCTGGGCGGCGAACTCCAGCAGGTCCGGCAGCCGCGCCATGCTGCCGTCGTCCTTCATGATCTCGCACAGCACCGCCGCCGGGTTCAGGCCGGCGAGGCGCGCGAGGTCGCAGCAGGCCTCGGTGTGCCCGGCGCGCACCAGCACGCCGCCGGTCTGGGCGACCAGCGGGAAGATGTGGCCCGGCTGCACGATGTCCGAGGGCTTGGCCTCCCTGGCCGCCGCCACGCGCACGGTCAGCGCGCGGTCGTGCGCCGAAATGCCGGTGGCGATGCCCTCGGCCGCCTCGATGGAGACGGTGAAGTTGGTGCCGTGGCGCGAGCGGTTGTGCGCCACCATCGGCCGCAGGCCGAGGCGCTCGGCGTGCTCGGCGGTGACCGGCATGCAGATCAGGCCGCGGCCGTGCCTGGCGAGGAAGTTGATCTTCTCGGCAGTGACAAAATCGGCGGCGAAGACCAGGTCGCCTTCGTTCTCGCGGTCCTCGTCGTCCACCAGCACGATGATGTTGCCGGCGCGGATCTCGGCGACGATCTCGGCGACCGGGCTCAAGGCGGCGGCTTCGCGTTTCATGGCGCCATTATAAAAAGAAACGGGGCCCCGGGCCCCGTCGTTTTGCCGCGCCGCGACGGCGGCCTATTGCTCGGCCGCACCCGCCTCGTCCCGCTCGCCCAGCTTCTGGCGGATGCGCGCGCCCTTGCCGGAGCGCTCGCGCAGGTAATAGAGCTTGGAGCGGCGCACGTTGCCCTTGCGCTTGACCTCGATCGAGGCGATCAGCGGCGAATAGGTCTGGAAGGTGCGCTCGACGCCCTCGCCCGAGGAGATCTTGCGCACGATGAAGGAGGAGCGCAGGCCGCGGTTCCTCTTCGCGATCACCACGCCCTCGAAGGCCTGCTCGCGCTTCTTGTCGCCTTCGACCACGTTGACCCGCACCACCAGCGTGTCGCCGGGCGAGAAGTCCGGGAGCTGCCTGCCGATGCGCTTCAGTTCTTCGTTCTCGAGTGTCTGTATCAGGTTCATGTTCCACTGTCTCCACGTTCAACACATTCACCACGTTCTTCGCGCTGGAATTCCTCCAGCAGCTTCGCTTCCTCCGGGCCCAGCCTGCGCGCCTGCAGCAGGTCCGGCCTTCTCAGCCAGGTCCTGCCCAGCGCCTGCTTCAAGCGCCAGCGCCGGATGTTCTCGTGGTGCCCGCTCAGCAGGATCTCCGGCACCTTCTGCCCCTCGTACTGTTCCGGCCGCGTGTACTGCGGGCAGTCCAGCAGCCCCGCGGCGAAGGATTCCTCCACCGCCGAGCGGCCGTCGCCCAGTGCACCGGGCAGCTGCCGCACCACCGCGTCCATCACCGCCATCGCCGCCAGTTCCCCGCCCGAGAGCACGAAATCGCCCAGCGACAGCTCTTCGTCCACCCGGCGCCGCAACAGGCGCTCGTCCACCCCTTCGTAGCGGCCGCAGAGGAACGTCACCGCCGCCCCGCCCGCCAGCTCCATCACCTTCGCGTGATCGAGCCGCCTGCCCTGCGCCGAGAGGTAAATCACCCGGCCGCCGCCTGCCTGCTTGGCGGCCTGCAGCGCCTTGTCCAGCGGCTCGGCCAGCATCACCATCCCCGGCCCGCCGCCGTAGGGGCGAGCGTCGATGCTGCGGTAGTTGTCGGTGGTGAAATCGCGCGGATTCCACGCCTGCAACCGCCACAAGCCCGCCTGCAGTGCCCGGCCGGTGATGCCGCCCTGCGTCAGCGCCGCGAACATCTCGGGAAACAGCGTGATGACGTCAAACCGGATCACCAGTCCGCCTCCCATTGCACTTCTATGCGCCTGGCGGCCGGATCCACGTTCCGCACCACCGCCGCCACCCAGGGCAGCAAGCGCCTGGCGCGGGCCGGCATATCCGCCCTCGCCGCCACTTCCATCACGTCGTGCGCGCCGTAGGAGGACATCGCCTGCACCGTCCCCAGCACCGCGCCCTTCGTGTTCACCACCTCCATGCCGACCAGGTCGGCATGGTAGTAGTGCCCCGCTTCGGGCTGCGGCAGCGCGTCACGCGCCACCGCCACCGTCCTGCCCTTCAGCCGCAGCGCCGCGTCGCGGTCGCCGAGCCCGGCCAGCCTTGCCAGCAGCGTGCCGGAATGTTCCCTGGCTTCCAGGACCCGGTACTCGACGCCGTCGATCCACCAGTTCCTGCAGGCCGCCAGCGCCTCGACCGGCTGGAACACCTTGATCCAGCCGAGCAGGCCGTACGGGCCGGCGACCCGGCCCATATCGACCAGGGTCTCAGGCTGCCTTTGGGGTCTTGCCAAACTGCTGGACCAGGCGCTCGACCGTCGGCGAGCACTTGGCGCCCTTGCCTTGCCAGTGCTTCACGCGCTCGGCGTCGATACGCAGGCATTCCCGGCCCTCGGGGGCCTTGGGGTCGTAGAAGCCCACGCGCTCCAGGAACCTGCCGCAAGCGGCGCGGCGGGAATCGGCCACCACCAGGTGGAAGAACGGACGCTTGTTGGCGCCGCCGCGCGCCAATCGGATGACAACCATGTGAACCCCCTGCGGCTGCGAAAGGGAGCGGATTCTACACGCCTTTTCCGGCTCCAGGGACCGGCACTTTGGCGGCCGGGGGCACAAGCGCGAGGTCACGCTCGAGATCGTGCGGCGAATGATGAACGACGGTCACATCGGCGCCGCGGACCAGGAACTGGTGGCGACGGGGGAAACCAAGGCCGAGAACACGATCTCCTGGGCGCGCAACGCGCTCAAGGAGCGCGGCTGCATCAGCAGGACTTCGCCGCGCGGCACCTGGGAACTGACCCCCAGGGGGGTCGAAGCGGCCCGGGCAGGGCAAGCGCAGAAACGACGCCGCTAGCGCATTCCGGGCAGCATGCCCTTCATGTTGCGCATCATGCGCCCGAGGTTGCCGCCCTTCATCATCTTCATCATCTGCTGCATCTGCTCGAACTGCCTGAGCAGCCGGTTCACTTCCTGCACCGGGACCCCGGCCCCGGCGGCGATGCGCCGCTTCCTCGAGGCCTTGATCAGCTCGGGATGGGCGCGTTCCTTCGGCGTCATCGAATCGATGATGCCCTCGATGCGGCGCAACTGGCCCCGGTCCTGTAGCTGCGCCGGATTGATCTGCCCCATCAGTTGCGCCGGCAGCTTGTCGGCCAAGGCCGTCAGCCCGCCCATCTTGTTCATCTGCTGGATCTGGCCCTTGAAGTCCTCGAGGTCGAAGCCCTTGCCCTTCCTCACCTTGTCGGCGAGCGCCTTCGCCTGCTCAAGGTCCACCTGCTTGTGCGCCTCCTCCACCAGCGAAACGATGTCGCCCATGCCGAGCACGCGCGCGGCCATGCGCTCGGGATGGAACGGTTCCAGGCCCGAGAGCTTCTCGCCCACGCCGGCGAACTTGATCGGCTTGCCGGTGACCTGGCGCACCGACAGCGCGGCGCCGCCGCGCGCGTCACCGTCCAGCTTGGTGAGCACGATGCCGGTGAGCGGCAGCGCCTCGGCGAAGGCCTTCGCCACCCGCACCGCGTCCTGGCCCTGCATCGAATCGGCGACGAACAGGGTTTCGGCAGGCTTGAGCACGGCGTGCAGCTCCGCGATCTCCTTCATCATGGCCTCGTCGATCGCGAGGCGGCCGGCGGTGTCCACGATCAGCACGTCGTAGTAGCGCAGGCGCGCGTGCTCAAGCGCGGCGCGCGCGATGTCGGCCGGCCGGTCCGCCCTCGCCGAGGGCAGGAAATCGACGCCGGCCTGCGCCGCCACGGTCTTCAACTGCTCGATCGCCGCCGGGCGGTAGAGGTCGCAGGAGACGACGAGGACCTTCTTCTTCTGCTCGCGCAGGTACAGCGCCAGCTTGCCGCTGGTGGTGGTCTTGCCCGAGCCCTGCAGGCCGGCCATCAGGATCACCGCCGGGGGCTCGACCGCGAGCGCGAGCGCCGAGTTCTCCCCACCCATCAGCCGCGCCAGTTCCCGGTGCACCACCCCCACCAGCGCCTGCCCGGGCGAGAGGCTGCCCACCACCTCCCGGCCAAGTGCCTTGTCGCGCACCGCGGCGATGAAGTCCTTCACCACCGGCAGCGCGACGTCGGCCTCGAGCAGCGCGAGGCGCACTTCGCGCAAGCTCTCCTGGATGTTGGCTTCGGTTAGGCGCGCCTCGCCGCGGATCGTCTTGACGATCTTCGCGAGGCGCGCGCTGAGGTTATCGAGCATGGGGTGATAAACTGGACTTCAAGGTGTCCGCCATTCTAATGCACGGCCCAGCGCTGTATTTCCTCGTCAGTGCCGCCTACGCCGGCCTCGCGCTCTGGTTCTGGAACACGCGCTGGCGCGCCGCGCCTGCCGCCGAGGGCCTGGCCCCCGCCGAGCGACTGGCGGTGGCGGCGCCGCTCGCGCTGCATGCCTGGCTGCTCTACGGCGACCTGTTCCTCGCCCCGGAGCTGCGCTTCGGCTTCGCCCAGGCGCTGTCGGTGATGCTGTGCCTGGGCGTCGCGATCTTCTGGATCGAGAGTTTGTTCCTGCGCCTGGACGGACTGGAGCCGCTGCTGCTGCCGCTGGCCGCGCTGGCGGCGCCGCTGCCCGCCCTGTTCCCGGGCATGGCGAGCCGCGGCCTGCCGGCCTCGCCCGAGTTCCGCTTCCACATCGTGCTGGCGATGGCCGCATACAGCGTGTTCACCATCGCCGCGCTGCACGCGGTGCTGATGTCGCTGGCCGAGCGACGGCTGCAGCACAAGCGCGGCCGCATGCTCAACCTGCCGCCGCTGCTGACCCTAGAACGCCTGCTGTTTCGCCTCATCGCCACCGCCTTCGTGCTGCTGACGCTGACGCTGGCCACCGGCGCGCTGTACTCCGAGACGCTGTTCGGGCGCGTGCTGCAGCTGGAGCACAAGACGCTGTTCGCGATCCTGTCCTGGGCCACCTTCGCCACCCTGCTGGCCGGGCGCTGGCTGCGCGGCTGGCGCGGTCGCACCGCGCTGCGCTGGACCCTGTCCGGTTTTACCATGCTGCTGCTCGCCTATATCGGCAGCCGCTTCGTTGTCGAGGTCATGTTCGACCGCAGTTGAATGACGGCGCTCCGCGGCGGCAGCAGCGCGGCGCGCGGCTTGAATTGAGCGGAGTGCCCCATGGATATCGCGATCCTCGTCGTACTGATCCTGGTCAACGGCTTGTTCGCCATGTCGGAGGTGGCGCTGCTCACCGCGCGCCGGTCGCGCCTGGTGGCCATGGCCAACAACGGCGACAAGCTGGCGGCGGCAGCGGCGGGGATCGCGGCCGACCCGACCCACTTCCTGTCGACGGTCCAGATCGGCATCACCGCCATCGGCCTGCTGAACGGCATCTTCGGCGAGGCGCTGCTCGCACCGCCGTTCGCGCGCTGGATGCAATCCTTCGGCCTCGAGCAGAAGCTGAGCGCCGTCATCGCCACGGTGCTGGTGGTGGCCGCCGTGACCTACCTTTCCATCGTCGTTGGCGAGCTGGTGCCCAAGCGCCTTGGCCAGATCAACGCCGAGCGCGTCGCCAAGCTGGTTGCCTGGCCGATGCGCGTGCTGGCGGCGATCGCCGCGCCATTCGTGCGCTTGCTCACCGCATCGACCAACGCCATCCTGAGCCCGCTGCTGCGGCTGCTGCGCGTGCGGCACGCCGAGGGCGGCGGCGAACCGCTCAGCCCGGAGGAGATCCGCACCCTGGTGCTGGAGTCCTCCCGCTTCATGCCGAAGAAGCACGTCTCGATGCTGCTGAACCTGTTCGACATCCAGCAGATCACCGTCCAGGACGTGATGGTGCCGCGCTCGCGCATCGAGGCCCTCCGGCTCGACGACGAGCTCGAGACCATCGCCCGCCAGCTCACGACCTCCTTCCACCGCCACATCCCCGTCTACCGTGGCCGCAGCGGCGGCGAGGACGGCGGCGAGGAGATCGCGGGCGTGCTGCAGTTGCGCCGGGCGCTGGCGCTGCTCGCCTCCGGGTCGCTGGACAGGGCGGCGCTGGAGAGTCTGCTCGACCAGCCCTACTACGTGCCGGCGAGCACGCCGGTGATCGCGCAGCTGCAGTATTTCCAGGAGAACCGGGAACGCATCGCGCTGGTGGTGGACGAGTACGGCGAGCTGATGGGGCTCGCCGCGCTGGAGGACATCATCGAGGAGATCATCGGCAAGTTCACCACCTCGCTGCCCAGCGCGACGCAGGCGCTGGCCTGGAACGCGGAGGGCGTCGCGACCGCCGACGGCGGCATGCCGGTGCGCGAGGTGAACCGCGCGCTCGGGCTCGATCTGCCCACCGACGGGCCCAAGACGCTCAACGGCCTGATCCTGGAGCACCTGCAGGACATCCCGGAGGCCGACGTGTCTGTGAGGATCGCCGGCGTGCCGATGGAGATCGTCCACGCGCAGGGCCGCTCGGTGAAAACGGTGCGCCTGTTCCGGCCGCGCGAAGCGCTCCCGGCGGGGCCCGAGCCGGTGCCCTGAAATGCCAATTATCTCCACGAAACGTCATGGCGTTAGAGGAAATTCCTCAGGCTTTACAAAAGCTTGCCGGGGGGGCATGATCGCGGGCTGCCGGATAGAATCCGGCACGGGGGCGTGCAGCCCAGGGGGGTCCTAGGCCATGGCGACAGCGGCAGCGACGGCGACGGCGGCAAAACCCAAAGAGTTCACCCTCATGGCAGGGGACATCGTCGGCGGCATGGTGGTGGCGATGGACCTGCCGATCTTCACGCCCGGCGCCGCCGCCTAAACGGATGTCCGAACTGGGCTGGCTCACCCAGCCGGCCGTCTTTGCCTGGGTGGCTCTCGCCCTGGGGTTGTGCGTCGGCTCCTTTCTCAACGTGGTGATCCACCGCCTGCCGCGGATGATGGAGCGCGGCTGGCGCAAGCAGTGCGCCGAGATCGCCGGCACGCCGCCGCAAGCGCAGGACCAGGGCCGCTACAACCTGTTGGTGCCGCGCTCAGCCTGCCCCTCCTGCGGCCGCGGCATCCGCGCCATCGAGAACGTTCCGGTGCTCAGCTGGCTCGCCCTGCGCGGCAAGTGCGCCGGTTGCGGCGCAAGCATCTGCCTGCGCTACCCCGCAGTCGAACTGCTAGCGGGCCTCGGCACCGGCTGGGCGGCTTGGCACTTCGGCTGCAGCCTTGCCGGCGCCGGCGCGGCGCTGTTCATCTGGTGCGCCATCGCGCTCGCCTTCATCGACCAGGCCACCGGCTACCTGCCCGACGACATCACGCTGCCCCTGATGTGGGCCGGGCTGCTGCTCAACCTGGGCGGCACCTACGTCACCCTCGGCGAGGCGCTGATCGGCGCCGCCGCGGGCTACCTGTCGCTGTGGAGCATCTACTGGGCCTTCAAGCTCGCCACCGGCAAGGAGGGCATGGGCTATGGCGACTTCAAGATGAACGCAGCCGTGGGCGCCTTCGTCGGCTGGAAGCTGCTGCCGCTGGTGATCCTGGTCTCCGCCGCCGTGGGCCTCGCCTTCGGCGTCGCGCAGATGGTCGCGGCGCGCCGCGGCTGGGACGGCAGCTTCCGCTTCCACTTCGGCCCCTACATCGCCATCGCGGGCGTGGTGACGCTGTTCTGGGGCGCGCCGATCCTGCTGTGGTACCTGGGCGCGTGAGCTTCACCGTCGGGCTCACCGGCGGCATCGGCAGCGGCAAGAGCGCGGCAGCGGATGAATTCGCCCGTCTCGGCGCCGCCGTGGTGGACACCGACCGCATCGCGCACGAGTTGACGCGCGCAGGCGGTGCCGCGATTGCGGGAGTGCGCGAACTGTTCGGTGATTCGGTCATTGCTCCCGACGGCGCCATGGACCGCAAGGCACTGCGCGAGCGGGTGTTCACGGATCCGCAGGCAAAGCGGCGCCTGGAGGGGCTGCTGCACCCCATGATCCGGGAGCAATCCGCGCGCCGGATCGCTGCGGCGACGGAACCTTACGTGGTGCACGTCGTGCCGCTGCTGGTCGAGTCCCCCGACTACCGCAAGCGGGTGCAGCGGGTGCTGGTGGTGGACTGCCCCGAGCCGATGCAGGTGGAGCGCGTGCGCAAGCGCAGCGGGCTCTCCGGCGACGAGGTCCAGGCCATTGTCCGCAGCCAGGCTTCCCGGGCGCAACGGCTCGCTGCCGCGGACGACGTGATCGACAATTCGGGCACCATTGCTGCGCTGCAAAAACAGGTCGAAACACTGCACCGGATTTACCTCAGGCTCGCGGGGAGTTGAGAAAGCAATTTGTGTTGGCCCCCTAAATCCCTCAGAATCCGGGCGTTTTCGCCTTCCTGGATGAGGCGCGCCCGGACGTGGTCACTTACGAATACCCGCTGAACGAACGGATCCGCACGCTGCTGCGCTTGGAGGACCTGTTCGAGCGCTCGCGCCACTTCATCGCTCGCACCGATCCGCTCGATCACCATGTCGCGCTGCTGACCCTGTTCGAAGTCCTCGAGGTTGCCGGCCGCGCCGACCTCAAGTCCGACCTGCTGCAGGAACTGGAGCGGCAAAAGCAGGTGCTGCTCACCTTCCGCAACAACCCCGAGATCTCCGAGGACGCGCTCACCGGCGTGCTGCGCGACATCGAGCAGGCTTCCGCGGCTCTGTTCTCCATGACCGGCAAGATCGGCCAATACCTGCGCGAGAACGACTGGCTGATGTCCATCAAGCAGCGCACCGGCATTCCCGGCGGCGCCTGCGAGTTCGACCTGCCCTCCTACCACTACTGGCTGCACCGCCCCGCCGAGGAGCGCATCGGCCAGCTGGCGGCGTGGACCAGCCCGCTGTACCCGTTACGCGACGGCACCGCGATCATCCTGCGCATCCTGCGCGAATCGGGCAAGCCGCAGACGCTGGCGGCGCCCCTGGGCACCTTCCAGCAGATTCTGGGCGGCAAGACCGCGCAGATGCTGCGGGTGCGTCTGGAGTCCGGCCTCGCCTGCGTGCCCGAGATCAGCGCCAACAAGTACGTCCTCAACATCCGCTTCCTGGCGCAGAACGGCGAGGAGGCGCGCGCCAAGACTGCGGACTGGGACGTGGCCTTCGAGCTCACGTTCTGTAACCTGTAGATCCGTTTTTTGCCGTCCAACGGCGTCCCGCCTTTCCCTGCAAGTCCCTATTGAATAAAAAGATTCTGTCCTATACCGCTCTTTATAGTCCACCTGACGATGGCCGTGCGGCCCTGCAGGTCGGCCTCCACGCCGGCTTCAGTTGAGCTTCACGCGCCCGCTCAGGATTAGCTGGCGGTTGGTCTGCAGTTCGCGCTGGATGATGCGCTGCAACTCCGCCGGCGTGCTGGTGACGGTATCGCCGAAGGCGGCCAGCCGCGTGCGCACCTCGTTGGATTGCAGCGCGCGCACCAGGGCCTGGTGCAACCGCGTGACCACGTCGGGCGGCGCCCCCGCTGCCAGCCCGAAGCCGACCCAGGGCACCTCGTCGTAGTCGGCCAGGGCAGGGATGCCCGACTCGCGCGCCGGCTGAGCGCGTGGCGCATGCACGGCGGGACGGCTGCCGGTGGACGCGATCGCCACCAGGCGCCCGTCGTCCAGTAAAGCCTTACCGGCGCCGGACACGATCATGAGCTGGATCTGGCCGGCCGCCAGCTCCACCAGCGCAGGCGCCTCGCCGCGGTACGGCACATGGGTGGCCTCGATGCCCAAGCCGGAGAGCAACTTTTCCGTGGCCAGGTGGTACCAGCTGCCGATGCCGATGCTGCCGTAGTTGAGCTTGTCCGGATTGGCGCGCGCCCAGGTCACCAGTTCGCGCAGGTTGCGCGCTGGAATCGAGGGATGGACGACGATCGCGTTGGAACTGCTCAGCCCGGTGGTCAGCGGCTGGATGTCCTTGAGCGGGTCGTAGCCGATCTCCTTGTCCAGCAACGGCGCCACCGAGAGGATCGACGACGAGATGTAGGCCAGGGTGTGGCCATCGCGCGGCGCGCGCAGCACGGCCTGCATCGCGATCTTGCCGCCGGCGCCCGCCTTATTGTCCACCACGACCGGTTGGCCCAGCAGCGGGGAGAGCTCCTGCGCGACGGCGCGCGACATCGTGTCGGCCGGGCCTCCGGGCGCAAAGGCGACCACGATCGTGATCGGCTTCGACGGGAAGGCCTGCGCACGGGCGGAGCCAGCCAGCCAGTAAGCGGCCAGCGACGCCAGCGCGAGGTGGCCGGCCTGGCGGATGATTTGGCGAGGTTGCATGGGGTTCTCCTCGGAGGGGTGGAGGGGCGGGGAAGGGGATCGGTCGCTGGGGCTCAGACGATGCCATCGCGCTGCAGCGCCTCGATGGCTGCAAGGTCCAGGCCCAGGCGCTCCTGCAGCACCTGGCGCGTGTGCTGCCCGAGCATCGGGGGCGCGCGGTGCTCGACCGGCGAGAGGGGCAGGCGCAACGGGCTGCGCAGGGTAGGCACGTCCACGCCGCTGGCGTGCGGCACGCGCAAGGCCAGGCCGCGGTGCTGCACCTGGGGGTCCTCGAACAGCTGGCGCATGTCGTTGATCGCTGCGCAGGGTACGCCCCGGGCCGACAGGCGTTCGATCCAATGCGCCATGGGCGCGGCCAGGGCCTGCGCCTGCAGGATGTCGTGCAGTTCGGCCCGGCTGCGGATCCGGGCGGCGTTGCCGGCAAAGCGCGGCTCGGCGGCGAGGGAAAGGTCCAGCCCCAGCACCTGCAGCATGGCGGCGAACTGGCCGTCGTTGCCGGCGGACATCAAGAAGTACCCGTCGCTGGCGCGGAACACCTCGCTGGGCGCGGTGATCGGGTTCAGGTTGCCCTGGCGTTGCGGCACCTCGCCGGTCATCAGGTAGCCGAGCGCCAGGTGGGCGTTGAGCGCCGTGGTGACGTCAATCATGGCCATGTCGATCCTCTGGCCGCGCCCGCTGGCCGCGCGTTGCGTGAGCGCCGCCAGGATCGCGATCGTGGCGTACAGCCCGGTGAAGATGTCGGTGATCGGAACCGCCGCACGCATCGGCCCGGCTCCTGGTTCGCCATCGGGCACACCACAGGTGCTCATCAGGCCCCCCATGGCCTGCAGCACCGAGTCGTAGGCTGGTCGCGGCGCGTACGGGCCGTCCTGGCCGAAGCCGGTCACGCTGCAGTACACCAGGCCGGGATGTGCTGCGCACAGGGTCGCGCCGTCCAGGCCGTGCTGTTGCAGCGCCCCGACCTTGTAGTTTTCGACCAGCACGTCGCTGGAGAGCGCCAGTTCGCGCACCAGGGCTGCTCCGCGCGCGGTCGTGATATCGACGGTCACCGAGCGTTTGTTGCGGTTGCAGCCGAGGAAGAAGGCCGAGTCCTGGGTGCGGAGTCCGTCCGCGGTGCTCACGTAGGGTCCGACGCGGCGCGTGTCGTCGCCCACGCCGGGGCGCTCGATCTTGATCACGTCGGCGCCCAGGTCCGCCAGGGTCTGCGTGCACCAGGGACCGGCGACGACGCGGGTCAGGTCGAGCACCTTGACGTGGGACAGGGCGCGCATGGCTCAGGCCGGGCGGGTCAGGCGCCGCGCCAGGAAGTCCAGCACGGCGGTGTTGAAGCGCTGCGGATCCTCCGCCCAGCCGAAGTGGCCGAGCCCGGAGAGATTCACGAACTCGGCGCCGGCGATCTTGGTCGCCATCTTCTGCATCACGACGGCCGGCGCGGTCTGGTCCAGTTCGCCGGCGATGCCCAGCACCGGCACGTCGAGCGTGGGCAGCAGGTCGCGGCCTTCGAAGCCGACCACCGCGGCCACGGCCGCGCGGAAGGTCTCTTCGCGCATCTGGCTCACGGTGGAGACCACCAGGTCGACGGCCGGCCCGCCGGCCCCGGGGGCCATCATGGCGCGCAGCATCTCGGGGGCGTAGTTGGAAATGCTGCATCCGGCGTCCAGCGGCGCCACGCGTGCGCGCACGAACTCGCGCTGCCAGTCGCCATCGGGGCTGCCGAAGGCGGCGCTGGTGGCCGACAGCACGTAGCCGTGGATGCGCGCGCGCGCATGGCGCCAGGCCTGCTGGGCGATCATGCCGCCCATGCTGTGGCCCATGACGACGTTGCACGCGCCGCCTTCCTTGTGCAGCAGCAGCCCCAGCGCGCGGGCGCAGTGGTCGATGGTCAGCGGCACGGGCAGCTTGGACACGCCATAGCCGGGTGCGTCCCAGCCGACCACGCGCCAGCCGGCGGCGATCAACGCCTGGATCTGGTGGCGCCAGTACTCCTTGGCGCCGAAGGCGCCGTGCAGCAGGAACACCGTGCCACCGTGCGCGGCCCCGCTCGGGTGGTGCACGGCGTAGTCGGGCAGGCTGGGGGGCACGCTCATTGGGGCACCTTCAGCGCACTGGCCGGCGCCCAGCAGGCATGCGCCCCCATGGGGATGTGGTGCGGCAGGATGACGCGGCACAGCGGGCCTTGCGCGATGTCGCTGGCGTCGAACACCGCGCACTCGCCCTTGCCCGTGTTCAGGTTGGTGATGTAGGTGATCACGTAGCCATCGTCCTCGGCGGTCGAGCCTTCGCGCGCAGCGAAAGGCGACTCGCTCACGTAGCAGCCCTTGGGCGCCTCCCAGCGCTGGCTGCGGCCGGCCCGCCAGTCGTACTTCTTCAGGCCATCGAGCTTCCACTCGGGCTTGGCGAGCGCGTTGTACACGTAACGGTTCGGCCGGCCCTTGACGCGGGTGTCGATCATCGAGAACTCGGTCACCTCGTCGTCCAGGTCCTCCTCTTGCGTCTGGCCGGTCCTGAGGTTGAAGCGCCAGCGGTGCATGCGCGTCTCCTGCAGGTCCATGGACAGCAGCGCGTGCATGCGCGCGTAGCCCTCCTTGGGCAGGCCGCTGAGGTCGGGCACCGGGTTGGTCTGGATGGCGCCGTCCATCACGATCTGGTCGCCCACCTCGTAGGTGTTGGCCAGGTGCAGGATGTAGCAGGGCAGGCCCTCGAACCACTTCACGTCCCGATTGCGGCCCATGCGCGGGATCACGCCGAAGCGAGCCGGCACGTCGCGGTGGAAGTGCAGCCGATGCTGGCCTTTCCTCAGGCCCTCGGGGTCGAAGAACATCGACAGGTCATGCAGCACGCAATAGTGCGCGCTCATGCCCAGGTCGTGCGGCCAGGGGGCGTGCGGCAGTTCGATGGGCTCGTAGTGCACCAGCTTGTTGTCGGCGCTGACCACGCCGTAGTTGAAGTAGGGCGCGGTCTGGCCGTAGTTGAAGAACATCATCTCGCCGCTGTGCGCGTCCACCTGGAAGTGCGAGCAGATGCCGCGCGTGCCCAGCGCGCGCGCCCAAGACGGGTCCGGCCCCAGCGTCTCGAGCGTGACCGGATCGAGCCGGTAGGGTTCGCTGCACTGGCTCATCGCGGCCAGCGCGCGCCCGGCGTGCACCTTGACGTCGGTCCCGGCGTTGTCCTTCATTGCGCCGATCGAGCCCCAGCCGCGCAGCACGGCCTTGCGCGGCTCGATGATGCCCGGCCAGAGCGAGCGCCCGGCGGCGGCCTCGGCCAGGAAGCCGGTGGTGCGGATGAATCGGTTGCGGTAGGTGACCTTGCCGCCGTCGAAGTGCGTGCTGTGGATCATGCCGTCGCCGTCGAAGGGGTGGTACTTGCCGATCGGCGCGTGGACCTGATTGTGGCCGTTGCGCAAGTAGACACCATTCAGGTCGCGCGGCACCTCGCCGATCACCTCGAGTTGGGGCGTGCTCGCCGTCCACTCCTCATCGCAGGGGCGCCAGTTGTCGCTGAGGTAAGGGTTGTCGCTGGGCAAGCAGTCAAGCGTGTAGTGGTGTTCGAGGGTTTTCATCCATTCACTCCAGTTGTGTTGGCCGTTGGCAGGCGCGGGTGTGGCCGATCGTGGGCTTCAATGCACGCGTTCGAACACGGTGGCAGTGGCGACGCCGAAGGCGCCTGGCAGCGCAGCCACGCCATGGCGCAGGCCCCGGCGTTCCATCTCGTCGAGCAGGCAGCTCACCAGCATCGCACCGGTGGCGCCCATGGGGTGGCCGAGCGCGATCGAGCTGCCGTTCACGTTGAAGCGTTGCAGCTCGATGCCCAGGCTCTTGATGTAGTGCAGCGTGATCGCGGCAAAGGAGTCGCGCACCTCCCACAGGTCGATGTCGGCCACGCCAAGGCCGGCGCGGGCCAGGGCCTTGCGTGTGGCCTCCACCGCGCCGGTCTGCGTCAGCGGCACGCAGGCCTCGGCCTGGGCCAGGATGCGCGCGCGCATCGGCAGGCCGTGCCGGCGGGCCGCCGCTTCGGTGCCCAGCAGCACCGCGGCGGCGCCATCGGCCATGCAGGGCGCGTTGCCGGCGGTGTGCACGTGGCGAATCTCGCCCAGGCCCGGCTCGCGCGCCAGGCCCCAGGCATCCAGGCCATTGGCGCCTGGCTCGTACACGGTGCGCAGGCTGGCCAGCTTCTCGATCGTGTTGGCCGCGCGGATGTTCTCGTCGTGATCCAGCAGCATCCGTCTGTCGGCGTCGGTGACGGGCACCATCGAGGGCGCCAGGCCCCGCTGGCGCGCCGCGAGCGCGCGGGACTGCGACAGCGCGGCATAGCGGTCGCAGTCTTCGCGCGAGGTGCCTTCGCGCGTGGCCACCAAATCGGAGGACCAGGGCGGCGGTACGAAGCCGATGCGCGCGGCGAGCGCCTTGTCGATGGTGTAGGTGGGCTGGTCACCGAACATGGGCACGCGCGACATCATCTCCACGCCCCCTGCCACGGCCAGTCCGTCGGCATCGCGCGCCTGCTGCGCGGCCCAGTTCACGGCGCTCAGGCCCGAGGCGCAGTAGCGGTTGATGGTGACCGCACTCAGGTGCGGGCTCCAGTCGGCCAGCAGGCTGGCGGCCTTGCCGATGTTGCCGCCCTGCTCCCCGGTCTGGGTGACGCAGCCGAACACGCCATCGTCGACCTGGGCCGTGTCCACGCCGGTGCGCGCGTGCAGGGCGCGCAGCACGCCGGCCAGCAGTTCCACCGGCGCGACCGGGTGCAGGGCCCCGCTTTCCTTGGCGGCGCCGCGCGGCGTGCGCAGGGCGCCGATGACCACGGCGGGGTTGGCAGGCGGCATCAACGATCCCCTAAACGAACCAAGACAATTGACAGTTTATCGCTGCCGGTCGGTGGACCCGGGCACGGGCTACTGCGTATACACCCCGCCGTCCACGATCAGCGTCTCGCCGTTGACGAACGACGAGGCCCCCCCGAGCAGGAACAGGATCGGGCCGGCCATGTCCTGCGGGTGGGCCACGCGCTTCATCGGCACGCGCTTGGCGTAGACCGCTTCCGGAATGCCTTCGAAGATCTTCTCGCGCCCGGTACCACCGGTGAGGAAGGCGGTGTTGGTGAGGCCGGGTGCGACGCCGTTGACCCGCACCGTCGGCGCGTTCTCGCGCGCCAGGCCCTTGACCATGGCGATCACGCCGGCCTTGGCGGCGCCGTAATGAGTGTAGTGCTTCACCACGTCCAGGCCGAGCGTGGAGGCGACCTGCACCATGGCGCCCGCGCCGGATGCGTGCAGCAGGGGCAGAGCAGAGCGTGCGCACAGGAAGTGGCTGCGCAGGTTGCCGGCGATGACCTCGTCGAACACCTCCACCGGCAGCTCGGTAATGGAGTGGAAGCCTTTGAAGAAGCCGGCCAGGTTGACGAAACCGTCCAGGGCCGGCCAGCGCGCACGCAGGGTGTCGAACGCGTGCGCCACACTCGCGGCATCGCTGCCGTCCAGCGCCAGTGCCAGCGCTTCGCTCGGCGGCGGGTGCTGGGCGATCGATGCCGGCAGATCGAGCACGGCCACCTGCACGCCGGTGTCGAGCAGCGCGTGCACCAGCACGCGGCCCATGCCGCCGCAGCCACCCATCACCGCCACGCGCGCGCCCGGTGGTGGCCCGAGGCGGGCTGGGTCGAAGCTTGTACTCATGTCTGGCCCCGGATGTCGGCGCGTCGCCGCGCAGCGGCGCCGGCCGCCCGCAGGCGGCCGGACCGAATCACTGCATCGGCTTGGTGAGCGCGGTCCAGGCGCCGTCCTTGACCTGGTCGATCTGGGTGTACTCGGGCTCGAAGTGCCCGCCCTTGAACACCTGCTTGTCGTAGAAGATCGGGTGCTCGAAGCTCATGGTCTGCAGGGCCCGGAGGACCTTGTCGGCGGTCAGGTCGCGACCGGCCGCCTGCACGGCCTTGACGAAGATGTCGGCGTAGGCATAGGCCAGCAACGCGTTCTCGTCGGGCTCATGCGGGAACTTCTTCTTGTAGTCGGCGAACCACTTCTTCACGTTGTCCGGACCGACGGTGGGGGTGTACAGCTTCCAGGTGCCGACGCCGTACAGGCCTTCGACCGTGTCCTTGCCCAGCTGCAGCACGATGCTGGTGCGCCCGGGGTTGCCGGTGATCACGCGCACGTTGTTCCAGCCCAGCTTCTTCACCTCGGCCATCACCGCGATCGTCTCGCGTGTGATGGTGGCGAGCACGATCAGGTCGACGTCGGCCGCCTTCATGCGCGCCACCTGCGACGAGAAGTCGATGTCGCCCGCCTTGTACCCCGCCTGGGCCGCGTAGTTCATGCCCTTGGCCTCCAGCGCCTTCTTCACGCCGGCGCCCATCAACGCGCCCAGCGGGCCCTCCTGGTAGATGAAGCCGACCTTGCGCGGCTTGAACTGCTCCAGCATCCAGGTCACGCCCTTGAACATGGTCGTGTCGTAATTAGGCGTGACCGTGAACAGCAGCGGGCTGTCGTTGGCGGTGCGGCGGATGATCGACGACGCAGCCCAGGGCGCGAAGTAGATCACCCCCTCGTCCACGGCGCGCTTGACCACAGCCGCGTTCGGGCCGGAGCCGAAGGGGTTGACGATGGCAAACACCTCGTCCTTGCGGATGAGCTTGTCGATGGCGCGTACCGCCATCTGCGGCTGGCTGCCGTTGTCTTCGACGACGATGCGGAACTTGCGCCCGTTGACGCCGCCGGCGTCGTTGGCCTCGTCCAGGCGCATCTGCATGCCGTTGCGGATGCTGGGCATGCCCGCGGCGACCGGCCCGGACAGGTCCAGGTGCGTGCCCAGCACGATCTCGGTCGCCGACACGCCGGCCGCCGAGGCGCCGGTGGCCGCGCCGAGCGCGAGTGCGACGGCCAGCAGGCCGCGCTTGAGTTGTCGAATCAGCATGGTGGTGGTCTCCTCTTCACAAGATGGGCTCTCGCCCGGTGGTTGAAACGGCTGCCTCTCAGCTCGGGTACATGTTGGCGATCACTTCGGCGTACTTGCTGGCGATCACCTTGCGCTTGAGCTTCATGGTCGGTGTCAGCTCTTCGTCCTCGGCGGTCAGGAGCTGGTCGATGATGCGGAAATCCTTGATCTGCTCGGCCCGCGCGAGCTTGGCGTTCACCCGCTCGAGCTCCTGGCGCACCAGCGCCACCACCTCGGGTGCGCGCGTCATGCTGGCGAAGTCGGTGTAGGGCACCTGCCGATCCTGCGCGAACTTGGCCACGTTGTCCAGATCGAGCATGACCAGGCAGGTGAGGTAGTGGTGGCCTTCGCCGATCACGACGGCGTCGGACAGGTAGGGGCTGAACTTGATCAGGTTCTCGATGTTGCTGGGCGTGATGTTCTTGCCGCCCGAGGTGATGATGATGTCCTTGATGCGGTCGCGGATGGCGACATAGCCCTCGGCATCGATGCTGCCGCAGTCGCCGGTGTGCAGCCAGCCCTCGGCGTCCAGGGTCTCGCGCGTCTTCTCGGGCAGGCCCCAGTAGCCGGCGAACACGTTCGGCCCGCGCACCAGGATCTCGTCCTGCTCGCCCAGGCGCACCTCGGTGCCCTCGCAGCGCACACCTGCGGTGCCGATGCGGATGCGCTGGGGTGGCATCGAGGTGCAGAAGCCGCAGGTTTCGGTCATGCCGAAGGCCTCCAGCAGGTCGATGCCGATGGCCATGTACCAGCGCAACAGGTCGGGCGGCACCGGCGCCGCGCCGGTCATCGCGGTCTTGAGGTTCTGCAGACCGAGGAAGCTGCGCAGGTTGGACAGCGCCAGGGCCTGGAGCATGCGGTAGCGCTGCGCGCGCCACCCGGTGACGGGCGCCCCGTCCAGCCGCGCCTGGGCCAGCGCCGAACCTTCAGCCAGCACGTGCGCATAGACACGTCGGGCCAGCGGGATGGCATCTTGCAGGTAGAGCGTGACCTGCGAGTACAGCTTCTCCCAGAAGCGCGGCGGGCCGAAGATGACGTGCGGAGCGACCTCGCGCACGTCGTTGAACACGGTGCCCGCGTTCTCGGGGAAGTGCACGATCTGCCCCTGCGCAAGCGGGTTGAACACGGTGGACATGCGCTCGGCGATGTGGCACAGCGGAAGGAAGGACAGCGTGCGGTCGCCCGGATCGAGGTTCAGGTACTGACGTACGCTGGAGATCTGAAAGGTGAGGTTGCGGTTGGCGATCATCGCCCCCTTGGGCGCGCCCGTGGTGCCGGAGGTGTAGACGAGGAAGGCGATCTCCTCGGCTCGCCCGGCGTCGATCGCGCGCTCGAACACATCGGCTTCCCGCGCTGCGCGCGCCTCGCCCTGGGCCATGAGGCCGGCGAAGTCGATCGTCATTGCATCGTCGAGCCCGCGCAGGCCGCCGAGGTCGGTCACCACGATGCGCTCCAGCGCGGGGCACTGATCGCGCACTGCGAGCGCCTTGTCGTACTGCTCCTGGTTCTCCACGAACAGCACGCGCACGCGCGCATCGCGCAGGATGAACAGCACCTGTTGCGGCGACGAGGTGGGGTAGATGCCCACGCTCAGCAGCCCCATGCACTGCACGCCCATGTCGGCATACAGCCATTCGGGGCGGTTCTCCGACAGCACGGCCACGGCATCGCCGCGGCGCAGGCCAAGCGCGTCCAGTGCCAGGCCGACAGCACGGGCGCGCTCGTAGTACTGCGCCCAGCTCACCGAGGACCAGATGCCTCTGCGCTTGTGCCGCAGCGCCGGCTGCGCGGCCCACTCCCGGCAGCGCTGGCGCAGCAGCTTGTGCGGCGTGTCGTGGCCGAAGGCCGGCACGGGCGGATGGGGGCTCGCCTGCATCGCGGTCATCTCCAGGTCTTGCGCCGCTTCCAGCGCTGCTTGCGGCCGTCGGCGCGTGGTGCGCCGCCCGCGCCGCCCAGGTAGAACTCCTTGACGTCGTCTTTGACCATCAGTTCGGCACAGGTGCCGGCGGCGACGATGCGCCCCAGCTCCATGATGTAGCCGTCGTCCGCGGTGGCCAGCGCGATGGCCGCGTTCTGCTCCACCACCAGGATCGAGGTCCGCAGTTCGGCGTTGATGCGCCGCACGATGGCGAAGATCTCGCGTGTGAGCAGCGGCGAGAGGCCGAGCGAGGGTTCGTCGAGCAGCAGCACGCTGGGTCGCGCCATCAACGCGCGCCCGATCGCGAGCATCTGCTGCTCGCCGCCCGAGAGCAGCCCGCCATGCTGCTGCTCGCGCCCCTTCAGTTGCGGGAACCAGCCGTAGATGCGTGCCAGGTCATCCTCCAGGCCCTCAGGCGTGGCGCGCGCGAAGCTGCCCATCATCAGGTTCTCGCGCACGGTCAGGAAGGGGAACACTTGGCGTCCCTCGGGTACCAGCACCAGTCCGTCAAGCGCCACGACATCGGCGTCCAGCCCCTGGATCGGGCGGCCGCGGAACTCGACGCTGCCCTTGAACGGGTTGATCACGCCGGCGATGGTGTTGAGCAACGTGCTCTTGCCGGCGCCGTTGGCACCCAGCACGGTGACGATGCGTCCCTCATGCAGGTCGATGTTCACCCCTTTGATGGCGCTCACCGGGCCGTACCAGGTCTCCAGGTTGCGCACGCTCAAGACGGGCGGCGCTTGCGGACTCATCTCAAGCTCCCAGGTAGGCCGCGATCACGGCCGGGTTGGACTGCACTTCGGCCGGCGTGCCCAGCGCCAGCCGCTGGCCCAGGTTCATGCACAGCACGCGGTCGGCGGCCTCCGAGACCAGCGACATGTCGTGCTCGACCATGATCACGGTCACGCCCAGGTCGTTCTGGATGTCGTCGATCCAGAAGGCGAGGTCGCGGGTCTCCTCCGGGTTGAGGCCGGATGACGGCTCGTCCAGCAGCAGCAGGCGCGGCCGCGCGGCGAGCGCCCGGGCCAGTTCCACCACCTTGCGCACGCCATAGGGCAGTCCGGCAACCGGTGACTTGCGGTGGGGCGCCAGGTCGAGCAGTTCGATCACCTGCTCCACCGCGGCCTGCGAGGCGGCCTCGGCTGCGCGCACGCCGGGGGTCCAGAGCCACTGCGCGAAAAAGTTGCCATGGCCGAAGCGGTGCCGACCGAGCAGCAGGTTCTCCAGCACGGTGCCGCCCTCGAACAGTTCGATGTTCTGGAAGGTGCGCGCGATGCCGGCATTCACCACGCGGTGGCGCGCAAGCTGGGTGATGTCCCGGCCTTCGAAGTGCACGCTGCCGGCACTCGGGTCGAACACGCGCGTGATGACGTTGAGCACCGATGTCTTGCCGGCGCCATTGGGGCCGATGATGGCGAACACCTCGCCCTGCGCGACCTCGAAGCTCAGGTCGGCGATCGCCTGCACGCCGCCGAAACGCAGCGACAGATTGCGCACGCTGAACATCGTCATTTGTAGCGCTCCGACTTCATGTAGGTCTTGCCGCGCTTGAACAGGTCCTTGCGGTAGAGCGGGAAGGTCTGGAAGAAGGTCTTGAGCTTGATCCAGCGCCCGTTGATGCCCTTGGGCTCGAACAGCACGAACAGCACCAGGATCAGGCCGAAGACGAAGATCTCCAGCCCGAACTGCTTGGACACCTGCTCGGGCAGCATGGGCTTGATGCGCGAGATGAACACGGGCAGCATGCCGATCAGCACCGCGCCGAAGATGGCACCACGCAGCGAGCCCAGGCCGCCGATGGTGACCATCAGCACCAGCTCCAGCGCAAGGAACAGGCCAAAGCCCTCGGGGGTGAGGAAGCGCACGTGGTGCGCCAGCAGGGCGCCGGCCAGCCCGCTGACCCCGGCCGAGATCACGAAGGCCAGCACCTTGTAACCCGAGACCCAGATGCCCAGGCCGTAGGCCGCCGCCTCGGAATCGCGCACGCCGCGAAAGGCGCGCCCGGTCTGCGAGCGCATCAGGTTCACCAGGCCCAGCAGCACCAGCGTGAGCAGGCCCAGGCACAGGTAGTAGAAGGGCCGCAGGCCGGAGAGGTCGAAGCCGAACACCACCGGGTTGGCCACGCTCATGCCGTTGAACCCGCCGGTGACCGCGTCCCAATGTCCGATGACGTGCTCGGTCAGGATCGCGAAGGCGAGCGTCACCATCGCCAGGTACAGGCCCGAGACCCGGATCGCGGGCAAGCCGATCACCAGGCCGATCAGGGCCGTGAACCCCATGGCCATCGGGATCGACAGTGCGAAGGGCAGCCCCTTGCCCAGCATCCAGGCGTGCGCGTAGGCACCCAGCGCCAGAAAGGCCGAGTGCCCGAGCGAGACCTGGCCGGTGTAGCCCTTCAGCACCATCAGCCCCAGGCTGCCGATGCACATGATGAAGAGATAGGTCATCTCGCCCACGTAGTACTTGCCCAGCGCCCAGGGCGCGGCGAGCAGCAGCAGGGCCAGCACGGCATAGGCGGCGCGCCCGCTGCCGTAACGCAGCAAGGCCTGGCCGTCGCGGTAGGAGGTGTCGTAGTCGAATCGCATGGTGAGGCGCCCGCTGTTCAGACGCGCCGGCCGTGGGCATCGCCCAGCAGGCCGCGGGGCCAGAGGACGAGCACGCCGATCAGGACCAGGTAGGCGACGGCGTCCTTGTAGCCGTCGGGCAGGTAGACGCCGGCGAACTGCTCGATCACGCCCAGCAGCAGGCCGCCGAGGATCGCGCCCGGGATGCTGCCGAAGCCGCCCAGCACCACGGCCGCCAGCGCCTTGATCATCACGAACCACAGGCTGATGTCGACCAGTGCGGTGGGCGCCAGCAGCAGGCCGCACAGGGCGGCAATACCGCCGGTGAGGGCCCAGACCAGAGAAGTCAGGCGCTTAACCCGGATGCCACTGAGGAAGGCCGCGAGCTGGTTTTGCGATGCCGCCTGGATGGCCACGCCCAGGGTGGTGCGGCGCAGGAACCAGAACAGCGCGAGCGTGACCAGCAGCGCCGTGGCCACGATGACCAGGCTCAGGTCGGCGATCACGACCCCGCCGAGCTGGGTCTTCTGGTTGGTCCAGGGCGTGGGGTAGTTGCGCGACTCCGGGCCGAAGGACATGCTCACCAGGCCGCGCAGCGTGAACGCGATGCCGATCGTGAGCATGACGCCGGCGAACTGCGGCTGGCCGACGATCAGGCGCATCACGCGCGCGTCCAGCACCCAGCTGAACACCATCGCGATCGCGACCGTGGCCAGCACGGCCAGCCAGAACGGCCACTTAAGCACCACGATCAGGCCCCAGCCGATGAAGCTGGAGGCCATCAGCAGGTCGCCGTGGATGAAGTTCAGTACCTCGGTGGCCTTGTAGGTGAGCACCAGTCCGAGTGCCACCAGCGCGTAGATCGCGCCGATGGCCATGCCATTGATGGTGAGCTGGATGACGGTAGTCATGGGCGCCGGTCTTTCCCGATAGCGCGGTTCTTCATGCCAGCCGCTCCACGACCATGGCGCTGGCCAAGCCGGCCGCGCCGCAGATGGCGATGCAGCCGGTGCGCGCGCCGCGGCGCTCGAGCTCATCGAGCAGCACGCTCACCAGGGCCGCGCCGGTACAGCCCATGGCATGGCCGATGGCGATGGCGCCGCCGTTCACGTTCACGCGCGCCGCGTCCACGCCCATCTCGTCGACGAAATGCAGGGCCATGGCGGCGAAGCCCTCGTTGATCTCGTACAGGTCGACGTCCCCGGCCTGAAGGCCGGCGCGACGCAGTGCCAGGCGCGCAGCGTCGACGGTGCCGGTGAGCGCCAGCGTGCGGTCCGAGCCGGTGTCGGCCATGGCGAGGATGCGGGCACGGGCGCGCAGCCCGGCGCGGGCCACCGCGCCGCTGCTGCCCAGCAGCACGGCGGCGGCGGCGTCGGCCATCGCCGGCGAGTTGCCGGCGTGGTGCAGGTGGCGGATGGCCGAGAGCCCGTAGCGGCGGCACAGCTGCGCGTCGAAGCCGGCGTCACCGTCCTTGGCGCCCCAAGCCTCGAACGCCGGTTTCATCGCCGCCAGCGTCCCGACGGTGGTCGTGGGGCGGATGTTCTCGTCGCGCGCCAGCAGCGCCTGGCCGTCCTCGCCGGTCACCGCCACCATCGAGGCCGGCATGCCGCGCGCCGCCGCGGCCGCCGCGCGCTGCTGCGAGCCGGCCGCATAGGCGTCGAGCTGCTCGCGGCTGTAGCCGCGCTGGGTGGCGATGGCATCGGCCGCGATGCCGATCGGCACCAGCCGCGCCAGCCCCTGCAGCTCCGCGTCGTGCGTCAGCGGTCCCTCATCGCTGCCCATGGGGACGCGCGACATCATCTCGATGCCACCGCCCACGGCCAGCGTGTCGCCCTGCAGCGCCTGCAGCGCAGCGAAGTTCGTGGCCGACAGGCCCGAGGCACAGTAGCGGTTGATCGTGACCGCCGATACCCGGTCGCTCCAGCCGGCCAGCGGCAGCGCCAGCGTGCCGACGCTGGCGCCCTGGTCGCCGGTCTGGGTGACGCAGCCGAATACCGCGTCGTTCACCTGCCCGGTGTCGACGCCGGAGCGGCGCGCCAGTTCCTGCAGCACCTGGGCCAGCAGGCGGGCAGGCTTGACGCCGCGCAGGCTGCCCTTGTCGTTGCCGCGGCCGCGCGGCGTGCGCAGCGCCTCGGCGATGACGGCGTGGTTCAGGGTGAGACTCCCGGGACGGCGGCGTCGATCTCGCGCAGCAGTTCGGCGAACGAATCGTTGGCGCTGGGATAGCTGCGCACCGGCAGGCCGGCCAGCGCGTGCACGGTGGCGGCGGGGTCGGCCGCGTCGAGCGCGAGCGCGGCGGTTTCGCCGGTGGCGGCGCGGCGCACCACGCCGGCACCGCCGACCAGCACCTCGCCGCTGACGTCGCAGGCCTCGCTGCACAGCCAGCCCACCAGCGGGGCCACCCGGGCCGGGTCGAAGGCAGCGGCCATGCCGGGCTGCATGTACGGCGCGGTCATCTGCGAGAAGCCGTAGGGCGCGATCACGTTCACCCGCACGTTCCGGTGCGCGCCCTCGATCGCCAGCGACCGGGCCAGGCCGATGACCGCCGCCTTGGCCGCCGAGTAGGCCGACTGCCCGTGGTTGGCGTGCAACCCGGCGCTGGAGGCGGTGAGCACCATGCGCCCGTAGCCCTGGCCGGTCAGCACCGGCCAGGCGGCATGCGCCAGGTGCAGGTTGCCGAAGAAGCTGGTGTCGAAGATGCGGCGGAAATCGGCCATGCCCTGCTTCAGGAAGCTGGTGGGCGCGTCGATGCCGGCGTTGGCCACGACGATGTCCAGCCGCCCCAAGCGTGCGCGCGCGTGCTCCACCATGGCCAGGCCGCTGGCGGGGTCGGCGACCTCGCTCCAGTCTGGCTCGGCCTGGTGACCGGCGGCGCGGATTGCCTCGGCCACCCGGGCGGCCGAGGTATCCGCGTCCGCCTCGCCCGGGTGGCGGCGGTTGTTGACCAGCACCTGAGCGCCGCGCGCAGCCAGGTGCAGCGCATAGGCGCGGCCCAGGCCCTTGCCGGCGCCGGTGACGATGGCCACGCGCCCGCGCAGGTCGGTCACGGCCGGCCCCAGGGAAAGAAGGCGGGAACACGGCGCATGTAGTCGGCGTAGGCCGGCTTGGTCTTGGCCAGGTAGCGCTCCTGCATCGGCGCGGCCGAGCCCGCGCTCATGAACCAGGTGACGTAAGCCGGGCAGACCAGGGTGACCCATCCCATGGGATGCGCCAGCGCCAGCGCGCCGAAGCTCCACCAGATCATGGTCTCACCGAAGTAGTTGGGATGGCGGCTGAGCGCCCACAAGCCGGTGTCGAGCACCTGGCTGCGATCGGTGCGCGCTCGCTTGAAGCGCTCCAGCTGCAGGTCGCCCCCGACCTGGAACACGAAGCCCGCCGCGAACAGCAGGATGGCGAGCGCATGCGGCCAACCCAGCGCGGTGTCGGGTGCGGCCATGGCGGCCACCATCGGCAACGACCACAGCCAGACCATGACGCCCTGCATCACGAAGATCTGGAAGAAGCTCCACCACCACCACTGGCCTCCGAAGCGCCGCCGCCATGCCGCATAGCGTCCATCCTCGCCGGGATGGGCGGCATTGCGGATGCCGATGTGCAGCGCCATGCGCACCGACCAAAGCAGCAGCAGCGCAGCGACGATGATCTCGTGCGCCGACCAGCTGCCGCGCAGGGCGAGCAGCGTCAGCGTGGGCAGCGCCGCGGCCGGCGCGTAGGCCACGTCCATGATGCCGCAGTCGCGCCGCAGCAGGCTCAGCAGCCAGACCGCGGTCAGCAACACGCCGGTGATCACCGCGCAGCGCATGTGGAGCGTCAGCAACCCGGTGCCCGCCGGGGGGGAGGTACTGAAGAACCAGGCCAGGCCGACGGCCAGGGCCGCCGCCGGAAACAGGAATTCGCGCGGCGTACCCACGCGAAGATCGGGCTGGCGGCGAAAGTGGAGCAGCGCCGCCACCCAGACGACCCAGAGCACTCCGGCGGCGGAAGCGAGCACGGTCTTCACTGTGGGCTCCTGACGATGTCGCTGCTGAGGCGCCGGATCACTTCGGTCCTTGGCATGTCGATCCACCGCTCAGGGGTTGGGCGCCGGGTCGTAGCTCACGTCCCAGGGCTGCAAGGGCTCGCCGCAGGCACTGCAGGTGGCCACGGCGGCGAACGGCCGGCCGCAGTCCTTGTGCACCGGGCGGATGGAACTGGGCTGGCGCAGCAGCTCCCGGCTGGCCCAGGTGGAGAAGCAGGCCATGTAGGCGAACAGGTCACGGCTGGCCGGGGTAAGCCGGTAGACCGTGCGCCGGCCGTCGCGCAGGTCGATATGGCTCTGCAGCAGGCCGCTGTCGGCCATCGACGCCAGCCGGCGCGAGAGCACGCTGCTGGCGATCCCCAGCACGGCGCGCAATTGGTCGAAGTGGTGGCAGCCCAGGATCAGCGCGCTCACGATCAGCAGCGTCCAGCGGTCCAGGCGCTGCCCGAGCACCAGTTCGCCGCCCGGGTCGGCCGGCATGCGACCGGAGCGCGGCGCCGCTTGCGCGGCCACCAGCAGGGTGGCGTTCACCTCCAGCCCAAGGCGCAAGTCGGCCAGGCCGGTCTTGCTGCCGCAGGCCTGGCAGCTCAAGACGGGTTCGAACGCCTGGCCGCAGGCGCGATGCACCAGGCGCGTGGGCAGGTGGTCGCGACGCGAGCCCCAGCGGCGCTCCCAGGCCCAGATCATCAGCACATGCCCATAAAGGCCCAACCCGCGGCGCGTCAGATGGTAGGCGTTGCGCCGCGGACGCTCCTGGTGGGGGCGCTGGCGCAGCAGGCCGAGCGCCACCAGCTTGCGCAGCCGGTCGGAGAGGGTCGGGCGCGGAATGCCCAGGCGCGACTGCCAGTCTTCGAAGCGGCGCACGCCGGTGAACGCCCCGCGCAGCAGGAGCGATGTCCAGCGATCACCCACCGCCAACAGGCCGTGGCTGAGCGCGCTGCTCGCGATCGCATCGCGCGTGAGCGCGAGGTCGGGAGCGAAGCTCGGTGACAGCGTGGTGGGCATGGCGCGTTTCAGGCGGGCATGGAAAAGACGCTCAGCCTCTCAGGCCTGCGCCTCGACGACGAAGCTCACGACCGTGGCGCAGGAGCCGCCAATGTTGAGCGTCTGCATGCGCCGGGCGCCTTCGATCTGGCATTCGCCGGCCTGGCCGGCCACCTGGCGCGCCGCGTCCAACAGCATGCGCGTGCCGGTGGCGCCCACCGGATGGCCGCAGCCGATCAGGCCGCCGCTCATGTTCACCGGGCAGCTGCCGCCGCGCTCGATGCGGCCGTCCTCCACCGCCTGCCAGCTCTGCCCGGGCGCGGTCAGACCGAGGTGGTCGATGGCCATGTACTCGGTGGTGGTGAAGCAGTCGTGCGTCTCCACCCCGTGCACCGCCTCGATGCCCGGCACGCCGGCCCGGCGCCAGGCGTCCTCGAGGGTCTGGCGCAGGTGCGGGAAGACATAGGGTTGCTCGGCGCTGCGCTCGAACTTGTCCTTCAGCCGCAGCCCGGCGTTGCGGTGGCCCCAGCCGGCGATGCGCGCCATGGCCGGGCCGCCGGCGCGGCGATGCGCCTCGGCGAAGCGGGCCGAGGCCAGCACCACGGCACAGGCGCCGTCGGTGATCTGGCCGCAGTCCTGGCGCCGGGTGCCGGGCTCGATCACCGGGTTGGCCTCGTCGTCGTCGGTGAAGCTGAGCGCGTCGAACTGCCACTTGCGCGTCTGCGCCAGCGGGTTGCGTTTCGCATTGCCGTAGTTCAGCTCGGCGATGCGGTTCAGGTGGCGCCGGTCCAGCCCGTAGCGCCTCCCATACTCCTGCGCCAGCAGGCCGAAGGCGGCCGGCCACATGAAGCGGCACTCGATGCCTTCATGCCCCTGCCAGGCGGCCGCGTTCTGGTTCTGCGAGGCCTGGTCGCCCGGCAGGTTCTTGAACTCTTCCACGCCCAGCACCAGCACGCAGTCGTAGCGCCCGGCCTCGATCTCGGCCATCGCACTCAGGACGCCCAGCGACGACGAGGCGCAGGCGCCCTCGTGGCGCATGGCCGGCACGCCCCACAGTTCGGGCACCACCTGCGCCACCATTGCGCCCAGATGGGCTTGCTGCCGCTGCAACTCGCCGAAGGCATTGCCGACATGGATGCTCTGCACCTGCGATGCATCGGCGCCCGCGTGCGCGAGCGCACCGAGCGTGGCCTCGCGCGTCATGTCGGCGATGTCCTGGCCCTGGCGCGACCAGACCTTGGAGAAGTCGGTCTGGTGGCCGCCGAGGATGTAAACGGGTTCGCTCATGGTCTTGCTCCGCAATGGGGTCGGTCGACGGTCGATGGATGAAAAGGACTCTTCATCAGGTCTAGCAGGGCTTGGCAGGTGGTGTTGCGCCGCTCGCGGCCAACCGGGTCGCATGACGCAGCCCATTGATCCGGGCCAGCGCCAGTCCGTACTCCTGCACCAGCCGGTCCACCACCTCGGCCACCGGCTCGATTGCCTTGACCGCGCCCAGGCCCTGGCCGGCGGCCCAGAGGTCGAGCCAGTTCTTGCCGGCGAAGGACTGGTTGCTGTCGTAGTGCCGGTCCGGGGCGCTGGGCATGTTGGCCGGATCGATGCCATTGGCCACGAGCGAGGGCTTGAGCCAGCTGGCCGGCGTGCCGGTGATCCCGGCGCTGACGATCAGGTCGTCCACGGTGCAGTCCACGATCATCTGCTTGTAGGCCTGCGGTGCCTGGCTCTCCATCGTGGGGATGAATCGCGTGCCCATGTAGACGTAGTCGGCGCCGCTGGCGATGGCGCCGGCGACGCCCGCGCCGTCGCTGATGCCGCCGCCGACGATGACCGCGCCGTCGAAGAATTCGCGCACGGCGGCCACGAAGGCGAACGGCGACAGGAAGCCGGTGTGTCCCCCGGCCCCGGCCGACACGCAGGCCAGTCCGTCGGCGCCCGCGGCCACGGCCTTGCGCGCCAGCGGCGGGTTGATGACGTCGGCGAACACCTCGCCGCCGTAGCCGTGCACGACCTCGATCGCCGGCCTGGGACTGCCCAGGGCGGTCACCACGATCGGCGGCTTGTAGCGCGCCACCAGGGCCAGGTCCTCGGCAAGGCGAGTGTTGGACGAATGCGTGACCAGGTTTGCGCACCAGGGGCCGATCGTGGCGGCCGGCTGCTCATCGCGGGCCCGCGCCAGACCCTCGGTGATCTGGCGCATCCAGACATCGAGCTGTTCGATCGGGCGCGCGTTCGGCGTAGGAAAGGCACCCACGATGCCGGCCCGGCACGCGGCCAGCACCAACTCGGGGCCGGAGATCAGGAACATCGGCGCCGCGAAAACGGGCAGGCGCAGTGCGAACCGGGCGGTGCGGTCGGTCATCGGCTGGGCTCGGGGGCAGGGCGGCAAGCATCCTGGCAGAGCGCCAGCAGGGCGTCGGCCACCACCCGAGGGGCCTCCAGCGGGGTCTGGTGGCCGGCCTGTTCGATCCAGCAGGCACTCGCCTGCGGCAACAATCGAAGCAGCTCTTCGGAGCACGCCGGGGGCGTGACCTTGTCGGCGCGGCCGCACAGCACCAGCGCCGCGCCGCGCCACCGGGCCAGCCAGGGGCGGTGATCGCCGCGCTGCATCAGCGCACGGGTCTGGCGGATGGCGGCTTCGGCCCCCACGGCGTGCATCATGCGGCGCATGCCTTCGACCAGGCCTGAGTCGCCGGCGTGGTCCGGATGAAGGCTGAACGGGATGATGCCCTCGACCGTGCGTTCGAAGTTGCGCTGCAGGGCGCCGATGGTCTTCTCGCGCACGACAAGGCTGTCCGCGGTCTCGATGCCGGCGGCGCTGTCGAGCATTCCCAGGCCCTGCACGCGGCCGGGATGGCGCGCCATGAGCTCGAGCGCCACATAGCCGCCCATGGAGAAGCCGGCGACGCAGAGCGGCCGACCGGCCGCCAAGCGGCCTGCCACCAGAGCCCAGGCGTCGTCGGCCATGGCGCCGATGCTGTCCTGCGTCAGCAGGTCGGCGAGGCACAGCTCGGGAGAGTCGGCCCGGCGCGCGAGCGCCGCGCACACTGCGTCCCAGATCGCGGGCGTGTTGAACATGCCCGGCACGAGCAGCAGCAGCGGGCGCGTCATCGCTCACCCCCGCGCAGTTCGCCGGGTACGGGCGCCCTCATGCGCACCTCTCCCCGGGCGCGAGTGCGCGCGCCTGCAGGCGCAGATCGCGCTTGAGGATCTTGCCAACCGGATTGCGCGGCAGCGCGTCGATCAGCATCAGGTACTCGGGTAGCTTGAACACCGCCACCTGCTGCTGGTGGCGCAGGTAGTCGCACAGCGCCTGCAGCGTGGGCGCAGGGCCCTCGGCCGGGACCACGCAGGCGCAGAGCTTCTCGCCCATCACCGGGTCGGGCACGCCGACCACGGCCGCCTCGCGCACGAGCGGACAGGCCGTGAGCAGGTTCTCCACCTCCTCGCTGGAGATGTTCATGCCACCCCGGATCACCAGATCCTTGAAGCGGCCGACGTAGCGGTAGAACTGCTGTCGATCGCCGGCGATCTCGAACAGGTCGCCGGTGCAGTAGTAGCCCTGGTCGTCGAACGCGCGTTGCGTCATCTCAGGTGCGCGGTAGTAGCCGCTGAACACGGTCGGTCCGCGGAATCGCAGTTCCCCCGGCCGGCCCGGCTCGCGAATGTCCTCGCCGCTGTCGAGATCCACCAGGCGGGTGCGGATCTTGCGGCTGATCGAGATGCGCCACTGGTAGCCGTCCACGCCGGCGCGCGGGAAGAAGGCCGCGCGCAGGGCCGGATCGGCAATGTCGATGTCGCTGCCGGCCAGCGCCGCGCCCTCGTTCGAGCCGAAGTAGTTGATGATCTGCACGCCGTAGCGTTCGGCGTAGCCGCGCACCATCCAATCGGCCAGCGGCGCCGATCCCGAGCCGATGCGCGACAGGCGCTTGAAGTCGATACCCTCGAGCAGCCGCTCATCCTGCAGCAGCATGTTCAAGACCGCGGGAGGCGACACGGTGTAGTCGATGCGCTCCTCGCGCAGCTGTTGCAGGAACACCGGCAGGGTGAACGGGTGGTGCTGCACCACGGTTGCCCCGAGCACCAGCCAGGTGGCGAAGGCGGCGGAGAAGCCCGACATGTTCACCAATGGGAACGGGTTGAGCAGGCGCGCGCCAGCAGGGATCTGGCCCGCCTCGATGATGATCGGGGGCACGATCAGCCATTCGTTGTGGCTGCGCGGCACGCCCTTGGGTGCCGCCTCGGTGCCCGAGGTCCAGCAGATCGTGACCACGTCGTTGGCCGTGATGGCGGCTTCGCGCTCGGCCCGCGCCAGGCGCTCGAGCTGCTGTGGGCTCGCCTCGCCTGCCGGCGCCTGCGGCAGCGGCAGCACCCCTTCGACCGTGCCGTCGCCCCAGGCGAAGAGGTGGCTGAGCGAGGGGTGGTGCGCGCGCAGGTCGGCGAACATCGCCGCGGCGGCGTGCGCGTGCCCGGGCCGGCCGATGCGGGTGAAGCTGAACGCCACGCCGGCGCGGGTGAGCTGCAGGACGTGGTCGAGCTCGTGCTCGCGGTACTGCACCGGCACCGGCGTGAGGACGGCGCCCACCCGCAGGCAGGCCAGGTAGAGCGCGAACTGCTCCACGCCGTTGGGCAGCATCGTCACCACGATGGCATCGCGGCCGATGCCGTGCTCGGCCAGCACCAGGCCCAGGCGGTCCACCTCGCGCGCCAGCTGCGCCCAGGTCCAGCGCTGCGGCTGCCCGTGGGCGAATTCGCCCCGGTTGGGCGCGTCGACCACGGCCTCGCGCTCGGGGTGCTCCGCCACCTTGCGGCGAAACAGATCCCACAGCGTGAGCGTGCCCCACCAGCCCGCGCGGGTGTACTCGGCGATGCGCTCCGGGGCCACCAGGATCATGCCTGCGCCTGCGCTCGGTTGGCGTCAGCGGCGGGCCAGGCGGTCGGCCTTGATCCAGCAGGCGTGGAAGCCGGCGGGCAGGCGGTGCGGCAGTTCCACCTGCGCGATCGGGCCACGCGCGAGGTTGCGCGCGTCGAACACGTCCAGCGTCTGGCGCTTGAGCGCATCGTTCCACTGGAAGGCGACCACGTAGCCGTGGTCCTCGGCGCTGGGGTGGTCGGCCTGGGCGAAGCAAGGCTCGGAGTACCAGCTGTGCTGCGGGTCGTCGGACCAGCCGCCGAGGTCCTCGCCGGTGAACAGGTTGTACTTGCGCACCGCCGACCACTTCAGGGTGACGGTCTCGGAGTGGTCGATCAGGTAGCCGTAGCGCGTCTTGCGGCCGGTCAGGCGCCCGTTGCAGGTGGGGAACTCGGCGTTGTGCTGCCCGTTGAGCATGCGCTCGGCCGTCTCGCCGGTGCGCAGGTTCATCTTCCACTCCCACAGGCGGGCACGCATCACCAGCTCGGCCACGTCCTTGGCCGTGCGGTGGGCATCGATGCCACCCTGCGCGTCGAGCGCGGGCATGTAGCGGCAGCCGACCATCACCACCCAGTCGCCGTCTTCCCAGGCGTTGACCACGTGGTAGAGGTAGCACGGGCTGAAGTCGAACCAGCGGATGCTCTCGCCAGGGGCGTAGCGGCCGATCACGCCGAAGCGGCTCTTGAGTTCGGGGTGGAAGTCGATCTTGTGCCGGCCCAGCACCATCGCCTCGTGGTCGTGGAACAAGGGCAGGTCGTGCAGGATCGACCAGTGCTCGGTCACTGCCATGTCGTGCGGCAGGCGCGGCCCGGGCAGGTCGATCGGCACGTGGTGCCTGAGCGCGCCATCCGCTCCGACGACGCCGTAGTGCATGTAGGGCGCGTCGTTGCCATAGTCGAAGAACAGCACTTCCTCGGTGATCTCGTCCACCTTGGCATGGGCCGAGATCTTGCCGCCGCTCTGGCAGATGGCCTGCGACTTGCCCAGCGTCTCGAGCGTGATCGGGTCGATCTCGTAGGCGTCGCCCGACATGTACCAGAGCGCCAGCGCGCGGCCGCGGTGGCCGACCAGGTCGGTGTTGGCGGTGTCCTTCAGGCGCCGGTCGCTGCGGCCCTTGAGGGTTTCGCGGATGCCGTAGTGGGTGGACTTGCCGGCAGCCACTTCCTCCTTGAATCCGTCGGTCTGCACCCAGCGGTTGCGGTAGGTCAGGCGGCCGCTCCGGAAGTGCGCGGCGTGCACCATGCCATCGCCGTCAAAGGGGTGGTAGCGGCCGTTGGGCGCGTAGCGCGCGTTCGGGCCGGCGCGCAGGTACACGCCGTTGAGGTCGCTCGGGATGCGGCCCTTGGTGAGCTTCGGGTCCTCGAGCGCGTACTCCTCGGTGAGCGGTGCGTACACGCCAGTGAGCAGCGGACCGTATTCGTCGCCGAACGGGGCGTCCAGGTGTTGCGGGTCGGTGCGATCGTTCATGGCGTGGCTCCAGGTTGGCGGGTGGGCGAGGCGGCATCTCGCCTCGGACGGCGCGACTGGCTGATGCAGAAGCGGCTGGCCACGAAGGCCAGGCTGGTGAGCGCGGCGTTGCCAGCCGCATTCAGCCCGGTGACGTGGTAATCGCTGTAGGCGGCGGCGAAGTTCAGCGGCATCGCGCCGGTCAGGTTGGTCGTGAGCTGCGCGCCGGCACGGGCGTAGGCCTGCTCGGCGCGCACGATGTAGGACTCGTCGGTGGAGTACAGGAAGGCGGTCAGGCCGCCGCGCTCGTGCACGTCGCGCGTGGCCTGCGCGAGCGCGTCGTCGGCATCGGCGCAGCCGATCACGAAGCTGATCGGCCCGAAGCGCTCCTCCCCGTACAGGTCGCGGGCATCGGTGCCCACCTGAAGCATCAGCGGTGTGCTCGTGCGCGCCTGAGCGAACTCCGGGTGCGCATAGGCCTGCGGGGCCAGCAGCACGCGGCCGCGCCCTTTGCCCTCGGCCTGGAGCTGTCGCATCAGCGCCAGCGTGCTGTCGGCCTGGATCGTGGCCAGGATCATCGAGGCCTTCTTCGGGTCCGAGGTGAGAGCGGCCACGGCCCCGGCCAGCCGGCGTGCGACCTCGTCCCTGCTCACCCGTCCCTGCGGCGTGCGCACGCCCTGGGCACCGATGTAGATGTTCTGCGGGCTGGTGCACATCTGCGCGCTGAACATGCACAGGGTGGTGGCCAGGCCGCGCAGCACGGCCTCCAGGTCCTCGGCCGACTCCAGCACCACCGTGTTGCAGCCGGCTGTCTCGGTGAAGCACAGCGCCGGGTGCGCGTTCTGCTCCACCCATTGGCCGAAGCGCGCGCTGCCGGTGAAGTCGACGATCGCCGTCTTCGGGTGCTTGACCAGCACCTTGCCCAGCGGCTGCTCGACGTTGTCGATGGCCATCGTCACCAGGTTCGGGTCGAAGCCCGCATCGGCCAGCACGCGGCGGAACACCCGCACGGTGATCGCCATCGGCAGGATCGTGGCCGGATGTGGCTTCACGATCACCGGGTTGCCGGTGGCCAGGCTCGCCATCATCGAGGGCCAGGCATTCCATGTGGGGAAACTGGCGCAGGTGAAGCACACCGCCACGCCCCGCGGCACCAGGCGGTAGGTCTTTTCGAGCACGATCTGGCTCGGGCCGAAGCTGCGCTCCCAGCGGGCGGAGGGGGTCACGGCCGCCATGGCCTGCTCGGCGTAGACCAGGGCCTCGATGGCCCGGTCGAGCGCGTTCACGCCCGAGCCGGCGTAGGCCATGTTGAAGCTCTGCCCGGCGGTGTGCATGACCGACTGGGCGATCTCGAAGAGCTGCTCGCGGTAAATCACGTCAACCACTTCCATCAGCACGCCCAGCCGGGTTTCGGGCGTGGCGGCACCCCAGTCCGGCATGGCCCGGCCGGCGGCATCGAACAGCCGATCGACGTCGGCCTGCGGATAGCGCGCCCCCAGTGGCGAGCGGGTGTAGGGCGAGACCTCGTCGCCCAGCCAGCCGATCGTGCCCGGCTGGTCGAGCTCAAAATCGCGCGCGCGCGCGTTGTCGCCCAGGTGGGCCTGGAAGGCCGCCAGACCGCGCACCTGGGCGGCCGCGGCATCCGGGTACTTGCCGGGCATTTCGGGGAATGGGCTCCAGGAGGCGCGCGTACGGCAGGCCTCCCGCGCCCCTTCGAAGCGGGCGCGGTGGCGCTCGAGCAGCGCGGTCACGGAACAACCCTTCGCGCTGCGCGCTGCGGGATTCGCGCCTGGGAGCGGCCCGGCGCGCTTATGCCGCACCTCCCCGGCGCCAGCGCAGGCGGTGGTGGCGCGCCACCGACGTGCCCGGCAGCGTGTCCGAGGCCGACAGCGTGAGCTCGCCGGTGGTGTCGATCTCCAGATTGCGCACCTGCTCGGTCCCGACGAAGTTCGGGTTCAGCGAGTGTGTGACGCTGTGCACCACCTGGCGCTTGCCGCCCTCGGTGCGCAGGTGGTAGGGGCCGGCATACTGGAAGAAGCTCTCGAACGCGGCCAGCCGCTCGGCCTCGGGCGCGCTGCGCGCGCTCTCACTGGACAGGCGCGTGCGGCCGCTGCGGGCGATGCAGGCGTTCATCGTGCCGTCGTGGGTGTAGCAGATCAAGCCGGTGGCGTCTGCGCCGAAGGGCAGCGTGGGCGCGCGCCCGTCGCCATGGCTGATCTCCCAGCGCACCAGATGCCAGGTGCCGAGCAGCGGGTTGTTCGCCGGGGGTGTCGGCGCCATCGTCGGTCTCCTATCGCTTTCTTAGTTGAACTTATCCTAGGTGAATGCGGGCTGGCTGACAAGCGGATCGGTATAGAAGGGAATGCAAACCACCTTTTCCCTGCTGGACAACGCTACCGGCATCCCGAGAGGGAGTCGATCGCGGGTGATCGGGCGCTGTTTGGCGAAGACTCCCCGCCCTCGATGAGGATTAACCCCCCGTATCGACCCGAATTGCCGCCCTTCGGTGCACCCTGCCCCCCGCCGCGGGAGCCCAGGCCGTGCGGGATGCTCGGCCCGGTTGCAGAGCCGTTCTGGCCGCGCCGGCGAGCGCGGCGGCGCCCTGGCGGGCAGGCCCGGGTGGGTGAGGATCTTCGCCATCAGCGCCGGCTGCTCGGTGGCGGCGATGATTCTCAGGTCGTCCCCGCACCGCGGCCAGTGTTCCAGGTCCAGGTCGAAGACGCGCTTCAGAAGCCGATGGTAGGAAGGCCGATATTTTCTGAGTAAGATGCTGCGCTGTCATCCGCGACTTCATGGAGGAGGATTGCCGGTGAACGACAAGGACCTGAAGGAACTCATCGCTGAGGTGCGCGGTGGCAAGCTCTCGCGCCGCCGGTTCGTGCGCATGCTCGCCACGGTGGGCATTACCGCCCCGCTCGCC